>Ga0335084_10004628_pt1 | contig 13558 bp, 9 predicted proteins | sample Lox_Sample_44_FD_206721 | JGI IMG/M metagenome (GOLD analysis project Ga0335084, IMG submission 206721) | Soil microbial communities from Loxahatchee National Wildlife Refuge, Florida, United States - Lox_Sample_4.4 | ecosystem: Environmental > Terrestrial > Soil > Wetlands | place: USA: Florida... | reverse complement strand
TCACCGCGCGCGGCATTGCGTACATGGCGATGAAAGGTTGGCCGGCGGCCGAAGTAGGTGAGAATCTTTCCAGCGCACTGCCACTTGCGCGAGCACAGAACCGTGCCGATCTGCTTGTGCCCATCCTTGCCGGGTTGTTTTGGAACAAAGAGAACCCCGGTCCGGTGCAGGCTTCCCTGGCCTTGGTGGCTGAGGCATTCGAAGAAGCGCGTTCACGCCGCGATCGTGACCTCGAGCTCGTAGCCCACATGCTGGCGGTGAGTGCGCATTATTGGCTTGGAAACCTCAGTGCTGTGGTCCAGCACACCGAACAACTGTCGGCGATCTACGAAGTCGAATGCGGCCGGCGCATTCAGGCCACGCTGAGCCACGATCCCAAGATCGTGGCTCAGATGCATTGTACGACCGCGTTGTGGATGCTCGGCTACCCGGATCGGGCACTGAGTATGTACGAGAGCAATGATGAGCACGCTCGGCAGATGGGTAATGCATTTGATCACGGCGTCTCGCTCACGTTCGGGGGATTCATGTTCGGGTTCCGCCGTGACGTGAGTCGATGCAATGCGCTCGTGGATCGTGTTGTAAAGATGGCGCGTGAAGAGCGATTGCCGATCCTCGAGCATCTGATGGTAGTCATCGTCCGAGCGGACGCGTTCTATCACTCCGGACAGCATAGCGAGCACTTAAGCGAGCGCAGCCGGGCTGTGGACGCTTGGGCATCGATCGGAGGAGCTGTCGGCCTGCCGGTTTGGCGCAGCCAGTGCGCTGGCAGCCTGGTTGAGCTGGGCAGAACAGACGAGGCGCTGGAGTTAGTGGCGCAGGCGTTGGAGCAGATCGCGCGCCCCGATTGGGGCGAGCGGCTGCACCTGGCGGAAATCCTGCGCATCCGCGGCAAGGCGCTCGAACGCAGGCAGGAGGTCGATGCCGCTCAACAGAATTATCTCGACTCGCTCGACTGGGCGCGCAAGCAGCAAGCCAAGTCCTGGGAGCTGCGCACGTCGATGAGCCTCGCAAGACTGTGGCAGAGGCAAGGAAAGGTCAAGCAGGCGCTCGATCTGCTGCAGCCGGTCTATGACTGGTTCACCGAAGGGTTCGACACGCAGGATTTGAAGGAAGCCAAGGCGCTGCTCGAGGAGCTCAAGGCATGAGCGCGATCGGCGAGTGGCTCGAAGGCTTGGGCCTGGGGCAATATACCGATGCGTTTCAGGCCAATGAAATCGACATCGAGCTGCTCGCCGAGATCGACGACCAGACGCTCAAGGACATCGGCGTAGCGATCGCCGGCCATCGGATCCGCATCAAAAGCGCGATTGCCAAGCTCAAGTCCGGTCAACCCGCGAGCAATGCAGTAGTCGACAGTACCCCTCCGTGGTCGGCGGGGACTAACGTCGATGCCGAGCGCCGCCAGCTCACGGTGATGTTTTGCGATCTGGTGGGCTCGACTGCGCTCTCGCAGGAGCTTGATCCGGAAGAGCTGCGCCGCTTGATCCACCAGTACCAAGATGCCTGCGTGGGCGCGATCTCTCGCTTCGAAGGCTATGTGGCGCAGTACTTGGGCGATGGCGTGCTTGCCTATTTCGGCTACCCGGTGGCGCTCGAGGGCGGTGCCGAGCGCGCGATCCGCGCGGGTGTGGCGGTGATCGAGCGCGTGCGCGAGCTCAGCGTGCAACGCGAGCAGCCATTGCAGGTACGCGTCGGCATCGACACCGGCCTGGTGGTGATCGGCCAGGGCGAAGCGCTGACCGAGCAGGATCGCACCGCGGTGGGTGGTGCGCCCAACATCGCTGCGCGACTGCAGGCTCTGGCCACACCGGGCACCATCGTGGTGAGCGCGCGCACGCGTGAGCTGGCGCAAGGCAGCTTCGAGTACCACGACTTAGGAGCGCACGAGCTCAAAGGCATCAGCGAAGCGGTGCACGCCTGGCAGGTAGTCGCAGAGCGAGCCGTGGAATCGCGCTTCGACGCGGCCACCAGAGGGCTGGCCGCGCCCATGGTCGGGCGCGAGATGGAGCTCGAGCTGGCGCTACGCGCGTGGCAGCAGGCGAACGCGGGCAAGCTGCAGGTGCTGTTGCTGTGCGGAGAACCGGGGATCGGCAAATCGCGCATCGTGCGCGCGCTGCGCGAGCGACTGAGCGCCGAGGGCGCACAAGCGTGGCAGTACCAATGCTCGCCCTACTTCGTCAACAGCGCGCTGTATCCCATCACCGCGCACATGGAGCGGGCGCTCAAGTTCGAGCGCGAAGAGACACCGCAAGCGCGGCTGGCCAAGCTCGAAGCCATGGTCATCGGGGAGTTTGGCCGTCCAGCGCTTGACGTCAACCTGATCGGGCGGCTGTTCAACCTGCCGGTGGAAGCCAAGTACGGTGCCTTGGCCATGAGCCCGCAGAAGCAGAAAGACGAGACGCTGCGCACGCTCGCCGATCTGGTGCAAGCAGCCAGCCGATTGCGGCCCATGCTGATGCTGTTCGAAGACGTGCACTGGGCCGATCCCAGCACGTTGGAAGCGATCGATCAGCTCCTCAAGCGCGACGTGTTGCGCGTGCTGGTGGTGATGAGCTATCGACCGGAGTTCAAGCCGGCGTGGATCGGCGAGCCGCATGTGAGCGCGCTCACCTTAGGCCGGCTGGATCGCGAGCAGATCGAAGCGGTGGTCACGCGGGTGGCGCACGGCAAGCCGCTGCCCAAAGAGATCGTTGCGCAGATCGTGGCCAAGACCGACGGTGTGCCGCTGTTTGTGGAAGAGCTTACCAAGACAATCCTGGAATCAAAGCTCGTCGAAGACAGGGGCGATCACTACGAGCTGGCTGGCCCGCTGCCCGCGCTGGCGATCCCCAACAGTCTACGCGACTCGCTGATGGCGCGGCTGGATCGATTGGCGCCGGTGAAAGAGACCGCACAGATCGGTGCGTGCATCGGGCGGGAGTTCAGCGATGAGCTGCTCTCTCTCGTCTCGCCGCTGCCGCGATCGGAACTGAGCAAAGCGCTCGAGCAGCTCACCGCCTCGGAGCTCGTGTTCAAGCGTGGCGCGGGCAAGGACACGATCTATGTGTTCAAGCATGCGCTGGTGCAGGATGCGGCGTATGACTCGCTGCTCAAGAGCAGACGCGCCGAGGTGCACGGAAGGATTGCGCGAACACTTGAAAAGCATTTCCCCGACACCGCGGCGAACGAGCCAGAGCTGCTGGCCCAGCACTGCACGGAGGCAGGACTCATCGAGCAGGCGGTGGGCTATTGGAAGCGCGCCGGTGAACTGGCGCATACCCGCATTGCCTTGGAGGAGGCTATAGCGCATCTCGAACGAGGCTTGGCCATTGTCGTGACGCTACCGCCATCGCAGACCCGCGACCGCCACGAGCTCGAGCTGCGAGGCCTGCTGGGAATGGCCTGGATCGCGTTTCGAGGGTGGTCCTATCCCTCCGTTGCGGAGCACTTGGGGCCGGCCTACGCGCTCGAGGAGGCGCTCACCCCTGGCCAGCATTCCTTGCGCGTGCTCTGGGGGCTGTGGGTGTATCGACTGGCTGCTGCCCAAACACAGGAGTCTTTCCCGATAGCCGAGGAATTGCTGGCACAGGGCCGCGCCCGCGGCGACGAAGAGATGCTGCAGGCGGGGCTATGGGCGGTGGTTACTACCAGCTACTGGCTTGGAGAGTTCGAAAGGTGCATTGAGTACGCCGACCTCATCTTAGAGCGCTACGATCCCGTGCGGCACCACGGCCTGGCAGATGCGCTGAATCACGACCCGAAGACGGTAGCGCTTCAGTTCAAAGCCGCTTCAACGGGGTTGCTCGGATACGCTGACCGGGCAACGGCGCTGATGAAGGAGGCCACAGGACATGCCCGGGCTCGGGGCCATGCGTTTGACCTCGCCTGGGCTTATTATTTCGCGATTGCCCAACTCCACTGCGCGCAGCGAGACGTAAACACCATTGACGCGCGGCTGGCCGAGCTTGAGCCTCTCGCGCGCGAGCAGCGGTTGCTGGCCTTTGAATACGTTCTCGCCCCCTATGCCCGGGCTGTCAGAAGTCTGATCGACGGCTCGACGGAACAGGCGAGTGGGGTCCTGGGTCAATTGATCCCGATAGTGACGACGGCCGGGCCACAGACGCTGATTCCCGAGGCCAAGACCTGGCTGGCTCGGTGTGCCATCACCCTTTGCGAACCCGATGGTGCTCTCACCCTGGTAGACGAGGCTTTGGCGATCATCCTTCAGCCAGCCGCAGGCCTGCGCTATGTCTATCCGGAAGTGCTGCGAGTGAAAGGCGTCGCCCTGGAGGCAGCGGGCAAAGTTGGCGACGCGGAGGCGGCGTATCAACACGCCATTTCTGCGGCACGGGCTGCGAAAGCCAAATGGTGGGAGTTGCGTGCAGGGGCAACGCTGGCGCGTCTCTGGGCTTCGCAAGGAAAGCGCACCGACGCTTGCGAACTTCTTCGGCCTATCTACAACTGGTTCACCGAAGGCTTCGACACCCAGGACCTGAAAGAAGCCAAGGCACTCCTCGAGGAGCTGGCCCGATGACCTCCAGCATCCGCCAGTGGCTCGAAGAAGTGGGGCTGCCCCAGTATGCCGAGGCGTTCGCGGCGAATGACATCGATGCTGAGCTGCTGCCCGACCTGACGGAGGGAGCCCTGAAGGAGCTCGGCGTCGTCAGCGTTGGACATCGTGTCAAGTTGCTCAAAGCCATCGCCGAGCTGAATCGAGCTGCTGTGCACGCACCTCATCCGGAAAGCGGGCAATCGCCGCCAGCGACCGTTCCGATTCCAGATGTTGCGCCTCCCGCTGGCGGCGCTGAGGCAGGCGAGCGCCGCCAGCTCACCGTGCTCTTCTGCGACATGGTGGGCTTCACCGAGTTAGCTTCGCGAGTCGATCCCGAAGTTCTGCAGCGGATCATCCGCAGCTACGAAGATGCTTGCGCGGTATGCATCACACGCTACGAAGGGTATGTGTTCCAGCGCCTGGGCGATGGCATCGTCGCATTCTTCGGTTATCCCTTGGCGCACGAAGGCGAAGCCGAGCGCGCTATTCGTGCGGGCCTCGCGATCATTGAGTCGTTGTCCGAGTTGGAGCTGCGGGAGGCCGGGTATCTGCGGGTGCGCATCGGCATTGCCACCGGGTTGGTGGTGGTGTCCTCTGCAGAGAAGGGAGCGGTGGGCGAGACCATGAATCTCGCATCGCGGCTGCAAGGCATCGCGCCGGTCAATGCCCTCGTCGTAAGCGAGCGAGTGCGCCGGGTTGCGGGCGGAGCTTTCGACTACGAGGATCTCGGCGAGCAGACGTTGAAGGGCATCGCGCAGCCGACGCATGCGTATCGCATCCTCGGAGTGAGCGAAGCCGCAACTCGGTTCGATGCGGCGACCGGGGCGCAGGTGACACCGCTGGTCGGGCGCGAGCAGGAGCTGGGACTACTGCTGGAGCGGTGGGCTTGGGCGCAGGACGGCGAGGGTCAGGTGGTACTGCTGTCAGGCGAACCGGGCATTGGCAAGAGCCGCATCCTCAACACACTGCGCGAGCGCTTGGAAGCGCAGGGCGCCCGCTCCCTGAGGTTTCAGTGCTCGCCGTACTACGTGAACAGCGCGCTGTGGCCCAGCATCGACAACTTCGAGCGGGCGCTCAGGTTGGGGCGCGACGAGAGGCCTGAGTCCAAGCTCGACAAGCTCGAGGCGCTGATGGTCACGCAATATGGACGGCCGCTGGCTGACGTCCGGTATGTCGCCGCCCTGTTATCCATTCCCGCAGAGGAGCGCTACGGGACGCTCAATATCACCCGGCAGAAGTTCAAGGACGAGACGCTGCGCACGTTGGTCGATCTCACCGAGGCCGCTGCACGCAAGCAACCCAGCGTCATGCTGTTCGAGGATCTGCATTGGGCGGATCCGACGACGCTCGAGGTGCTGGACCTGCTGATCGACCGGGTACAGCGCATTCCGTTGCTCATCGTGCTCACGCATCGTCCCGAGTTTGTTCCGCGCTGGTCGCAGCACGGGCATGTGGCCGCGATCAACCTGTCCAAGCTGACGCGTGCGCAGAGCACTACGCTGGTCCATCGCCTGATTCGCGGCCGGGCGCTGCCTCAGGATCTTCTCGAGCAAGTGCTGGAGAAGACCGACGGTGTGCCGCTGTTCGTCGAGGAGCTGACCAGGTCTATCCTGGAATCGGGCGAGCTCGAGGATCTGGGCGATCGCTACGAATACATCGGCTCGGCACACGGGATCAGTATTCCGACGACGCTGCGGGATTCTTTGATGGCGCGGCTGGATCGCTACGCGCCCGTGAAGGAGATCGCACAGATCGGAGCCGCGATCGGCCGCGAGTTCAACTATGAGTTGATCTCCGCGGTAGCGCCCGTTACGCGCGCACAGCTTGACGACGCGCTCGCTCAACTCACGGACTCGGGGCTTGCCTTTCGCAGGGGCACGCCACCGGATGCGAGTTATACGTTCAAGCATGCGCTGGTGCAGGACGCGGCCTACGACTCGCTGCTCAAGAGCCGAAGACAAACGCTGCATGGAAAGATTGCGCAGGCCATCGCACAGCTCGACGCCGATGCCGTGAACACTGCTCCCGCGCTCCTGGCGCATCACCATTCCCTTGCCGGGAACGCGCTCATCGCAGCCGGCCTTTGGATCAAGGCGGGCGGCCTGGCGCTGGAGCACATGGCGGTCAAGGAAGCGATCGAGCAATTGGAGCGTGCGCGTGCGGACGTCGGCCACTTGCCGCCCGGCGCTCAGCGTGACAACCTGGAATTGGAAATTCGCGCCCTGCTGGGTATCGCCTGGATCACACTGAAGGCCTGGGCCGTCCCGGAAGTTTGGGAGCATCTGCACCGGGCGTACGAATTGGCGCAGAGCGTCGGCAGACCTGATCGCGTGCCGAGCCTTCTGTGGGGTCTGGCGCTCAATGTTCTGACCAATGGACGCGCGCAGAAGGCCCTGGAATGGGTCGATCGGGCGTTTGCACACGCTGGATCGACGAACAGCGCTGACCACCTCGCGATCGCCCATTCCGCCGCGATTCTTACGCATTTTTTCCTGGGCAATCTGGCGCAGGTGCAACGACACTCAGAAGCGGTGCTATCGATGTATGCGGCCGGCAGCATCGAGACGGCGATCCACATTCAACAGGACGCCATGACCATCGCGCTGGGTCAACTCGCCCACGTCTACTGGATGCTCGGGTACCCTGACCGCTCGCTGCAAGCAGACCTCGAGAAGATCGAACATGCGCGGCGTCTCGGTCGCATCTTCGACCTGGGTTTCGCGGTGGGATTTGGTTCCTATCACTTTGCCTGTCGTGGTGATGCACGCATGCTGCGAGCGCGCGCGGAGATGGTCTACCGCATCGGCGTAGAGAGCAGCTTGCCGTTATTCTCGGTCCTGGATACGACGCAGATGCGCGGTTACGCCGAGATCATCGACGGCGACAGTACAGTGGGTGTTGGCTTGTTGACCGCGATACTCGAAAGTCCCATGACGCCGATCAACCTGAGGCCATTCACGTACTGCATGATCGCGCGGGGAGAAGCGCAAAGCGGTGCTCTGGAAGCTGCACTGGCGACGATTGATCGTGCCCTGGAGCAAATCGAAAGACCAGGATGGGAAGAGCGCTGCCATCTGGCGGAAGTGCTGAGAATCAAAGGATGGATTCTTTCCTTGCGCGGCGACGTGGATGGTGCGCAGGATTGCTATCTGAAATCTCTGGCGTGGGCATGCGAGCAACAGGCAAAATCGTGGGAGCTGCGCACTTCGACAAGTCTCGCGCGGCTGTGGCGAGCCCAAGGCAGGCGCGAGGAGGCATACGAGCTGCTCAATCGGGTCTACGCCTGGTTCACCGAAGGCTTCGATACCAACGATCTCAAAGAAGCGAGCGGTTTGCTGGAGCAGCTGCGATGATTGGCCGTCGGATGTACAGTTGAGGCGCCGTCTTGAACCACGTGTCGAATTTCGTCTGCACTGTTCTCGTTGTCTTGCTGGTAACGGCAGCTCACGTCGCTTGCGCCGACGAAGATCGCAAGCTGCCGGCGATCGGACTCGCTATTCCTATCGACGCGGCTTCGGACACTCCTTTCCAAAAGGCGTTCCGAGATGGGTTGCGAGACCTCGGTTGGATCGATGGCAGGAATGTGACGCTGGTTGCGCGTTATGCGAACGGAGATCCGGCGAAGTACCGCGAGATCATTCGAGAGCTCATCGCATTGCGGGTGGACGTGCTGTGGGGTGAGGCTCGAGAGTTGAGTGAGGCGACGAAGATGATTCCAATCGTGTCGCCCACCATGGACTGGGGTGATCCCGTAAGAACGGGACTCGTCGCCAGCCTCGCTCGCCCGGGCGGCAATCTCACGGGGCCATCTACTCAACGCCACGATGTAGATCCAAAACTACTGCAGTTGACCAAAGAGCTGCTTCCCGGCCTCAAACGGCTCTGCGTGTTGTTTGACGCGCGTCCGGAGCGCAATCTGCTGGAGTACGCCAGTAATGACTTTCCTGCCTTGGCACGCAGCCTTGGGGTAACCGTCTGCCTGATCCCGATCCGCACACCGAATGACATCGAAACCGTGCCCAAGGTGATCGCCCGAGAGCGGCCCGAAGCGGTCGTCGTCTGGGGCTCGCCTCTGATGTGGCATCACCGCCAAGCGCTCATCGGCCCGCTGGTCCATCGGCTGCCTGTGATCAATGACCTGTACCAATCCGCCGAGGCCGGGGCGTTGATGACCTACTCGGCAGACTGGTTGGAGACGTTCAAGCGCAGTGCCGTATATGTCGACAAGATTCTGAGGGGTGCGAAGCCGAGCGAGCTACCGATCGAACAGCCGACCAAGTTCAGACTCGTTCTCAACCTCAGGACGGCTGATGCATTACGGATCAAGGTGCCTGAATCGATCTCCGTGCTCGCGGACGAGACCATTCGATGAATGCAATAGGCGCGGAGCGCCGAGCGAGACTTCACCCGAGATGGGCCCGACACCACGCTGAACCGGAGCGTCCAAAAGCTGCGCTCTTGGGATCCTCGTCGCTTTGCTCTTCGCCGAGCGTTGGCGTGGGCGTTTGAGCGCTCGACCGCTGTAGCTTAGAATCCTGCTGCCGTTATCACGACTATTGACCCGTCCTGAGCGAGCATTGCCTACATGGTAAGTATCTCAACTCACCTGCGCTGCGTAGTGGTGACGTTCGCGGCTTGCACGACGTGGTTCACATCTGCCGCTCATGCAGCATCGGAGGCGAGCGTGCCGCACATCGTCGTCTTGACGCCGCATGTAGCATGGCCGTCCATGAAAGCCGGACTGCAACAGGGACTTCGAGAGCTCGGCTACGTGAACGGACAAAACGTGCGTGTAGAGTGGCGGCAATCGGCCGCCACGGCGGAGAGTTTCCACCGCCTCGCCGCCGACTCAGTGCGCGCAGAGGTCGACGTGTTTGTCACGATCGGTACCCCGGCGACCCGAGCTGCGCTGGAGGTCACGAAAACGGTACCCATCGTATTCGTCGTGGGCGATCCCGTACGATCAGGCTTCGCTGTCAGCCTGGCTAAACCGGGCGGAAACGCGACCGGGGTGTCCATCGTAGACACCGACTTGAGTGCCAAACGTCTAGAGCTGCTCCGCCTCTGTGTCCCCAAGGCGACGCGTGTCCTCTACCTGATGAACTCCTCCAATCCTCTTGCACCGTCCATGCTCAAAGAAACTGAGAAGGCCGCCCACTCGCTTGGAATAGCGCTGGTCAGCCTCGATGTGCGTAACGCCGATGAGCTGGATAGTGCGCTGCGGGCAATTCTGCGACGCAGAGAAGACGCTATCCTGGCCTCCCCCGACCCTCTGTTCCTGGCCAATAACGCAAGGATCAGTGGCGCGCTGCGCAAGGCACGGTTGCCTGGAATGTTCGCCTTCCGTGAATACCTCAAGGACGGTGCGCTGATGTCCTATGGAGCGAACTTAAAGGAAGTATCGCGACAGGTGGCGACCTACGTGGACAGAATCCTCAAGGGCGCCAAGCCCGCTGACCTGCCAATTGAACAGATCTCGAGCTATGAACTGGTGATCGACCTGCGTGCCGCGAAGGCTTTGGGGGTTACGGTTCCGCAAGACGTTGTCATGCGTGCCGATGAGGTCATCCGCTAAGCCGACCATTTTACGACGATGAGATCGACGGCGACTTGCTCGCGGAGATCGACGATCAGACATTCGACGACATCGGTGTGTCGAGCGCCGGCCATCGGCTGCACGTCAGTAAGGCGTTGCGAACGCCAGGAGATACTAGTTCGCAGCCGTGTACGGCGGAGGCCAACGCGGCGAGTGGACACCCTCCAGCGCTGTTCTGTTATGGGAGTTGTGGCGTAGACTCGCGCGAGCAATGCGAATGTTACGTCGAAGCCACATACAGCCCTTAGGCAAAGGCAGGATGCTCACATGAGTCGGATACCGGATTTGACGCCCGCGTCGATGACCGAAGCACAGAAAGAGGTTGTCAACCTGCTTACGTCCGGACCACATCAGCGGGTGGTGGGGCCTTACCCGGCGTGGTTACAGAGCCCGGAGCTCGCGAAACGCGCGCGCTCGCTGAGCGAATACCTGCGCTTCCAGTCGGCACCTTCCAAGCGCCACGCCGAAGTTGCCATTCTCATCACCGGCCGTCACTGGAAAGCGGAATTCGAGTTCTATGCGCATGCCGAGCTGGCGCGTAAAGCAGGCGTGGAGGAACACATCATCCAGGCGCTTGCGGCAGGCAAACGCCCTGAGTTCTCGAGCGCCGATGACGAAACCGTCTACGACCTGTGCACGGAGGTGCTGAACACGCGACGCATCAGCGACGGCACGTACAAGCGTGCGCTCGATACCTTTGGCATGCACACGCTGGTGGACCTGATTGCGATCATAGGTTACTACTGCATGGTGTCGATCACGCTCAACGCGTTCGAAGCGCCGCTGCCGCCGGGTGAGGCTTCGCCGTTTCCGGATTGACACAAACGCCCCCGATCGGCCAGATGGAACGTCGACTCTGACCTGATTCCTGCGCTCCATCTGAGATCCCAGCCTTCGCCGCCCTGCTGCCTTCCAGTTCAGGTCGTGCGGAGGCAGCTCGCAATGTGGCCGCTTCGGGCAAGCATCGCATGTCACCGACGAGGCAACCGCGCTACTTGCGTGTAAGCGGACCGACGACTGGCGGCGGCGCGTCCCCGAATGCTGCGTTATCTCGAAAGAATATCTATACTGGATAATCGCAATAGGCCGAAGCCTCCCGTCACGAAGTGTGATCGCATCACGTTACCAGGATGGCCGACATCTTCATCAGCTATCGCCGCGGTGACTGGGCGGCAGCGCGCCTTCTACACGAGGCGCTGCATCCGCATTTCGACGTCTTCCTCGACGTTGAAAGGAAATCCATCCAGCTCGGCCGGCACTTTCCCGATGCGCTCGCCTCGGCGCTGGCCGAGTGCAAAATCTTGCTGTCTGTAATCGGACCCGAGTGGCGCCAGCCGTCCAATGTCAAGCGGCTGCACGATCCCAAGGACTGGGTGCGCTACGAGATCGAAACGGCGCTCGGCAGGCAGGATCGCACGCGCGTGCTTCCGCTTCTGATGGGGACGACGATGCCGGACAGCACCGATCTGCCTCCGGAGATCAGTCCGCTAGCTGCAGTGGTGATGTACCTGCTGGAACTGGGCGGGGTCGGCCGTCTGAGCGCGGCGGTATTGGTCTTCGTGCTCGGCGGCGTAGTCGTAGAGTTTTGGTGGCCGGCGCTCGCGCTGTGTGTCGCGTGCTGGGCGTACTGCAAGCGCAGGAGTAGCTGGCGCCTTGGGGCGGTGATCGCTGCGGCGGGGTCACTGTGGTTGGTCAATCGCAATCTCTGGGCGCTGGCCGCGGTGCCGCTGATGCTGGTTGCTCCAGCACTCGACGTGCCAATACCTCGCCTGCGGCACCTCTTCTATGCCTATTACCCGATCCACCTGCTAGCCCTGTGGGCCGCGAGAAGGTGCTTGAGTTGAAGGGCCTGCTCGAGCGCTTGGCGAGTGCCACCGCGATCGGCGGCGTTGCCGTACTCACGCTGGGCTTTGCCGCCTACGTATTCGGCGCACGGGTCAACACCAGCAAGAGCATTCCCATCGGGCTGTACTGGACCAGCAGCGCACCCGCAGAGAAGGGCGCTTACGTGATTGTCTGCCCGCACAAGGCGAGTGTATTTGACGAGGCCAAGCAACGCGGATACATCGCCGCTGGTTTCTGCGCAGGCCACTACGGCTACATCATGAAGCGCATTGCCGCAGCTAGAGCCGATGTCGTTGCCATCACTGACCAAGGTGTGCGCGTGAATGGCCAACTGCTGGCGCTCAGCGCTCCGTTGAAGACCGACCAGGCCGGGCGCGCTATGCCACGCTATCGCTCAAACGCGATTACGCTCGGCGCCTCCGAAGTTTTGCTCATGTCGGACGTGAGCGCGACCTCTTTCGATGCCCGCTATTTCGGCCCGCTCAGCTGTTCTCAAATCAAAAGCGTGATTCGTCCGGTGTTGACCTGGAAGTGACGTTGTTGCCCGGCAGGCCGAGACCCATGATACTGTATATAACAACAGGTATGCAGAACAACAACAAGAACCGATCATGGGCCAAGTGCTTGCGCCCGCGCCGGCTGCAAACGAAGTCCACTACGAACGCCGGCGTCCCGAAGAAACGACGCTGTATCAAGTGGTCCAGGAACACCTGGAGAGCTTCTTGGCACAAGTCGAGGCTTAAGACCGGCGCGAGCTTACCGGAGTTTATCAAAGACGAGTTCGATGCCTTTCTCGAGTGTGGCATCCTCGCCCACGGCTTTGTGCGCTTGCGCTGTGATGACTGCGGCCATGAGAAGCTGGTGGCCTTTTCGTGCAAGCGGCGCGGGTTTTGCCCCTCCTGTGGGGCACGGCGCATGGCGCAGAGCGCGGCCCACCTGGTCGACTGCGTCATCCCGCGCGTGCCGGTGCGCCAGTGGGTGCTCTCGTTTCCGATCCAGCTCGCGCATCCTGTTGGCCGCCCATCCCGAACTGCTCTCACCGCTGTTGCAGTGCATTCACCGCGTCATTGCCACCTTTCTGATCAAACAATCGGGACTGCCACGCGCCCAGGCTCACAGCGGTGCAGTCACGCTCATCCAGCGCTTCGGCTCGGCGGCCAATCTCAACATCCATCTGCACTGTCTGGTGCTCGATGGGGTGTATCGCAGCAGCGCGGGCGCGCCGGTGTTCCATGAAGCGCGCGCTCCCAGCGCGGCAGAGCTCGAGACGCTGCTCAACCGGATCATCCAGCGCGTCGTCAAGCTGCTGACGCGCACCGGCTACCTCATCGAAGAGCAGGGCGTGCGCTACCTGGCCCAAGCCGAGTCGGATTGCGCGCTCACGCCCTTGCAGGCGGCCGCCTGCACCTATCGCATTGCGCTGGGGCCACACGCAGGGCAAAAAGTACTGAGCCTGCAAACCGTCCCCAGCCGAGCGGGCGACTCCACGCAGCCGGGCTGCGTCAACGCGCACGGTTTTAGCCTGCATGCGGCAGTACGCTGTGGCGCTGATGAAGCGCAAGGAGCTCGAACGCCTGTGCCGC
>Ga0335084_10004626_pt1 | contig 13562 bp, 8 predicted proteins | sample Lox_Sample_44_FD_206721 | JGI IMG/M metagenome (GOLD analysis project Ga0335084, IMG submission 206721) | Soil microbial communities from Loxahatchee National Wildlife Refuge, Florida, United States - Lox_Sample_4.4 | ecosystem: Environmental > Terrestrial > Soil > Wetlands | place: USA: Florida... | reverse complement strand
TTCCGGCCCCCTTGGTATCACCGCAATGTCATGAGCGAACTGATGGGCCTCGTGCGGGGTGTATATGACGCGAAAGCGGAGGGGTTCCTCCCCGGAGGAGCAAGTCTTCACAACATGATGACTGCGCATGGGCCTGATCGGATTAGCTATGAGAAAGCCATCGCGGCGGAACTCAAGCCGCATTACATCGACAATACGTTGGCCTTCATGTTTGAGAGTCGTCTTGCTTTCCATCCAACCGCTCACGCTATGCACTCCAGTACTCTCCAGCCAGACTACGATTCTTGTTGGGGAGGTCTGAATTCACAATTTATTCACCCCTGAACCAAGATTCGGAACGACAGACGATGACACGCCACCCCCTGGTAAATGACTTGAGTCAATTGTTGCCCCGCTCTCGAGAGTTTCTTGAGCGTGGCTCCGATCTTTTCATCGACAACCGCTGGCACCCCTCGAGTGGGCGCCAGCGGCTACCGGTAATCGATCCAAGTTCGGGCCAAGTTGTTTCGGAGATCGCCGCCGGCGAGGCCCAAGACATCGATTTTGCGGTGGCCACGGCGACCCGCGCCTTGGTCGACGAACGTTGGCGGAACTCCTCTCCGGCCGACAGAGAAAGCTTGTTGCGAAGGCTAGCTGACCTCATCGGGGCAAATGCAGATTTCCTGGCCGAGATTGAAACGGTTGATACAGGGATGCCGCTATGGATGGCGCGAGACCTGGAAATTCCAGGCGCGCAGGATGTCCTGCGCTACATGAGTGGATGGAGCTCCAAAATCGCAGGGCGAACGGTCGATGTGAAGGTCCCCATTCCTAATGCCCAGTTCTTTGGTTACACCAGGAAAGAGCCCGTGGGTGTCGTCGGAGCCATTATTCCGTGGAACGTTCCTCTGATGCTGGCAGTGTGGAAGCTGGCTCCTGCCCTTGCAGCCGGGTGCACTATCGTCATTAAACCCGCTGAACAAGCGTCACTCTCGGTCCTCTTGCTCGCCGCGCTCGCTGCCGAAGCGGGCTTTCCACCGGGAGTCGTGAATGTTGTGAGCGGCACGGGCGCCGAGGCAGGCGATGCACTAGTGCGGCACGGTGGAATAGCTAAGCTCACATTCACCGGCTCAACCGCGACTGGTCGACAAATCGCACAGCAAGCAGGCAGCGCACTGAAGAGACTCACACTTGAGTTGGGTGGGAAGTCCCCCCAAATCGTATTTGCCGATGCGGACTTGGATCGGGCCACTCCGGCGATAGCCAATAGCATATTCTTGCACTCGGGGCAGATCTGCGTCGCAGGTTCGCGTCTCTACGTGCAGCCCACGCGATATGCTGAAGTGCTCGCCCGACTGAGCGATTACGTGGAAACTCTCGTGATTGGACCCGGCCTGTCACCGCACACTCGGCTCGGTCCGCTTATCAGCGCCGAACAGCAAAAGCGGGTCCTTGCCTACGTCGATGGCGCCATTGCTGATGGCGCCCACTCCTTGACGAAACATCCCCGAGTCGACGGCCCCGGCTTCTACGTGGGACCCTCTCTGCTGACCCAGGTACGCCAGACCATGTCGATTGTGCAAGAGGAAGTATTTGGTCCGGTGCTTACGATCATGCCCTTTGACGACCTGGACGAAGCCGTGATGCTCGCCAACGGAACGTCTTTCGGCCTCGCCGCATCAGTGTGGTCGTCCAGTCTTTCGACGGTCCACACAGTGGTGCCTCGTCTCCGGTGCGGCAAGGTCACGGTCAACACGGACTCCATACCATATCCCTCGCTTCCTGAGGGAGGTGTCAAGGATTCTGGATACGGTCGCGACCTCGCGGAAGAGGCTCTGGCAAGCTTTCTAGAGACCAAAGCCGTTCTCGTTCGTTACGCGTGAGCTGGCTGTTGCTAGACGTCGGTCGGCCAACTCTCGAGACGTTGGTGAATGGCACCGAAGATGCTTTTCCCGCGCCTATCAAACATTTCCAAGCGTAGTTCATCGCCAAACTTCAGGTACGATGTCTTCGGCTCACCCGATGCAAGCTGCTCCCGTGCCCGCAGTTCGGCTATACATCCGCAGCCGTGCTTTCGATCTGCATTTGCGAGGGCACCAGCACCGATAATCGTGCCCGCAGTCAACTCTCGTGTTCGGCTCGCGTGGGCAATGAGTTGCGGATAGGTGAACACAGCATCAATGCCAGGATCTAACTCACCAATTAGCTCTCCGCGGATGTGACACTCGTAGCGGCCGCTCAGAAGATTCCCATCCCATAAGTCACCGACCTCGTCCGGCGTCACGAGGAATGGGGCCATTGAATTTGCACTCTTTCCCTGGAGGAAGCCGAAACCACGCGCGAGTTCCGGAGGAATGAGATTCCTTAGGGAAACATCATTCAGTAGGCCAATTAACCGGACGTACTCTGATGCCTCGTTGACCGGAACACTCTGCGGAACATCCGCTGTGACGACGACAATCTCGGCCTCGATATCAACTCCGTAAGCATTGTCCTCCAAAAGGAGAATAGGCTCGGTAGGGCCAATGATTCTGTCCGCAGAACCCTGGTACATGAGGGGCGTTTCAAAGAAATCGGAGGGCATTGCGGCGCTCCGCGCTTGCCGAATCACCGACATATGGTTCGGATAGGCACTCCCGTCCAAAAATTGGTAAGCGCGCGGCAAGGGTGCAGTGAGTCGAACGTGCCGAAGGTCAAGGGCATCGCTGCGACTTCCACTCTCCAACTGTCCACTCAGTGCTTGTACAGCCTCAATTCGTCGATCCCAGTCATCCAGCAAGCTCTGTAAGCTCGGGGCGGTACTGCCCGCGCGCAAACCGTAAGTACGAGCGCGGTTCACGATGAGAAGGGATCCGTCTCGTCCGCCCTCCGGTAGAGTGGCAAAGATCATGGCGACTTCGCTTCGTTTTCTTAGTCAGTGGAGTCCACGCACTCGTGGCATGAGCAGCATCGGCCATGGACTGGGCATCGGACCGCAGGGCACGTGCACAAGTGCAGGCGCATTCAGTGCAAGTGCATCCTGGACGGCGCGTTCCAATTCCGCCGCGGTTTCCGCGCGGAACGCGGCGATTCCGAAGGCCTCCGCAAGCGTTACGAAGTCCGGATTGGACAGCTCGGCGCCGATAATGCGTTGCCCGAACCGCTGCTCCTGAATGAGCTTTACGTTGCCATACATGTCATTGTCGAACACAACAACAACCACGGCGAGCTTGTGATGTACCGCGGTTGCTAGCTCGCCCAGCTGATAAAGAAAGCCTCCATCCCCAGCAATTGAAAGGACTGGAGTATCGGGATTCGCGGCTTTGGCGCCCAACGCAGTCCCGTACCCCCAGCCCAGTGAATCCTGATATCCCGGTGACAGAAACGTACGCGGCCTATACACTGGAAACGCAAGGCGGCTCGCGAAGCCTACTTGCGTCACTTCGTCGACGAAGATGCCGTTCTCGGGGAGGGCGCGGCGGAGTGCACGCACAAATGATGCCTGCGGTTCAAGTCGCTGCCACTGCTCTGCAAACCAACGACGCTGACGTTGCAATTCATCGTTGACTTCGTCGCGATATCGTGCCCGCCGGTCCGGAAGGGCGCTGATCACCCCCCGTAAGTAAATAGCCGCGTCACCGACTAAGTTCACCGCCGGCTTCGCAAATCGCTCACCGGCCTCTGGATCGGCGTCGATGCGCACGACTTTCAGGTCGCGGTCGACACCCCATTGCTGCTCTTGAATAAACAGCCGGGTCCCGATGGCAAGTACAACATCAGTCTTTGACCATAGTCGATGGCCGATTGGGAGATTGATTGCGAGACGGTGGTCGGTGCTGATCACTCCGCGCCCGCGTCGATACGACAATACCGGCGCCTCGAGTAGGTCCGCAACGGCCTCGACTTCGCGACTCGCATCGAGTGCACCGGCGCCAACGACGATCATGGGATTCCTGGCAGCCGCTAGTATCGTTGCCGCCTGACGTATGGCATCCGAATCAATGGGATGGCTGCGGCGCGACGCAGGTCCAGCAATGGGAGGCACCACGCCGGCCCGCGGCCACACGTCCATGGCGCATTCGATGACCGCAGGTCCTGGGCGATCGGAGAGCATTTCTTCGAAAGCCGCGTTGACCACAGCGCACGCCTTGAATGGCGCGTTGATTCTTTCCGCATACTTAGTGAAGTGTCGCGCCATGCCAAGCTGATCCCGCACCTCGTGCAAATGCCCGTAGTTGCGGTCAATGTCACGCTGAGGAATCTGGCCGACAAGTGCCAAGACTGGTGCGCACACCCCCTCTGCAGTCAGCAGTGCACTTGCACAGTTCAGAAGACCGGGACCGGGGACAACCGCGCAGACCTGCGGTTTACCGGTTGATAACGCGGCCCCCACCGCCATGTAGCCCGCCGTCTGCTCATGCCGAGGGTGAATTACCTGCAACCGAGTGCGCACCTTGTACATCGCGTCAAAAAGATGGTCGTTATGAAGCCCCGGGAGCGCATAGACCTTATCGATACCGTTTGCGACAAGCGTGGCAATCGCTGCATCCGCAGTGGTCATTATCTCACCGGATTCTCGGTGCTCGGCTGTGGGAAGACGCACGTCGGGAGTCATCGGTCCGGGCGAAACACCACTCTATCGGCGGTGTCTTTACGTGAGGTGTAACGAGCGCAGACTGTCGAAGTAGCGTGCGAAGAGTTCATTTTGGCTACCGATGCCAAGCTTCGAATACGCCCGCTTGCGGTGGGTCGCCACAGTGTGCGCAGAGATATTCAACCTGCGGCTGGTGCCTGTAACCTTGCTCCCGAGGACGATTGCTGCACATACCTCAGCCTCGCGAGGCGTAAGCCCATGCCCACTCAGGAATAACACCTCGCAGACTGAACGGTACAGACGCTCGCGGTCGGACCGTCGGTGGTCCTCCCCTCGAGGAATACAACGAGCATCGCTGACCTCGATGCCCCTTATCCGATTCGCGACCGTCACAGTTACTTTCCAACTCCCTTGATGGTTGCCGGCTTGCCCTCACTGTTATTCTCGGTCCGATTATTCTCCGCGCAGACACGCTCTTGCATGACCCACGTCGGGTGGTGAATGTAGTGCCAAGTATTCTTCCACGGCCTCGTCAGAGCCTTCGGGTCGATAATCGTCACTTCATTCTTCATTCCATCCTCTCCTTCTGAGCTTATCCGCTCCAGAACCCGCAACGCATCCGAATGCGGGGCGCCTAGATCAAGAATGCTGTCTGTGCGCATGTACGTCGTCTCAACCACGAGTGTCTTCCCTTCCCAGTGGCCCACGGAAAATCCGTTATAGGTGCGCTCCATGTCTTTCGGTCGCTCGCGCCCATCAAGCCATATTCTGCGGACGCCTCCCTGCTCTTCAAAGATGATGTACACACGACCAGGTTGGAAAACAAACTCCATTACACCGCCGTCCATCACAGTTGGCATTCCGTAAAGAAGGCAGTGGCTGCCATAGTCAAGCTCGTTTGTACCGGCCCACGCCCCTTCGCGCACGTGCCGGTAGATCGCTGAAAACTCCGCGTTGTATGGAGGGGGATTTGCTCCATCCCCAGCTTTCGGATCGTTGTACTCGTCGTCCGTTTGCCCCGCGAAGTCCTTCTCTAGAGGGCCACCTCTGGCCTTCCACAAACCGGTCGACCACTTGCGAGCGATATCGGAAGGCGATTCATCTCTTGCGGTGGCATCGGCACAGGGACAAGTCTTCTGCACTTCGTCCGCGCCACTGGTCACGCTGAAGGAGAGCGCAAGAGCGACGAGAACCTGAGAGGCCGCTCGAAGTTTGGTGTTCATAATGCCCAACCGGCAGAACGCGGGCCGCCCGGCAAGCACGCCGTGCATCTAAGACGGTCTTGCGCAAGGAATCGACACCTAGCGGCGGCAAGTGCGGCGCGCCCCTTCGCCTCCCGAGTATCATTCGCTAACGCCAAGTCCCCTCGATTACGGTACCGAGAGCATCCGCCAGCCTATCGATGCTTGTTTCACGCAGGCCCGCAACATTTATGCGGCCCTCGGTCGGCATGAAGATCGCAAACCGGTGACGTAGCTCTTGCACTTGCCTCGACGTTATGCCTAGCAGCGAGAACATCCCGCGTTGGGCGACTAAGAACTCGAACCGATCGGAATGCGTCTTGTTCCGCAACGCACTGGCAAGCGAAACGCGACTACTGAAGAGTCGCTGCCTCATCTGCTCCAGTTCTTCACGCCACGAAGCCTCGAGCTCTTGATCTTCGAGTACGGTTCGCACTGCCGCGGCACCGTGACTGGGTGGAAACGAGTAGTTAACACGGGCCAGGGACGCCAGCGTTGCTTTAGCACGCTCTGCTTCTCGAGCGCTTCGGCCCATCAGAGCCGCACATCCCACCCGGTCACGATATACGCCAAAATTTTTCGAGCACGAGACGGCGACAAACAGCTCCGGCACTCGCGCGGCTATGACTCTCACGGACCGTGCGTCTAAGTCAAGTCCGTCACCGAAGCCCTGATACGCTAGATCGATGAATGGAACAAAGCCGCTCTTTTCGGCAAGTTCCGCAACCTCGCTCCACTGCTCGGTCGAGAGATCGGCACCGGAGGGATTGTGGCAGCATCCTTGCAACAACACGATATCGCCGCGCGTCGCTTCGGCGAGCGCGCTCATCATCTGGTCAAAACTCACCACTTGCCGTTCCCGGTCCAGGTAGTCGTACTGGCGTACGGTGAGCCCGACGTGGTCCATGATGGGTCTATGGTTGATCCATGTCGGGGTCCCTATCCAAACGCTAGCCTCGGGCGCTGCAGCACGAACGAACTCTGCAATGAGTCGAACTGCACCTCCACCACCCGGAGTCTGTACCGCACAGGTACGCTCAGAGACTTGGTCGCCTAGAACCAACCGAAGCAATTGACGATTGAATCGCTCATCACCAGAAAACCCCAAATATGCCTTTGATGTCTCAGTCGACACCAAGTCCCGTTCCGCCGCCTTGATCGCTTGCATTACCGGGGTATTGCCCGATGCATCTCGATACACCCCGATGCCTAGATCGAGCTTTTCCGGCCGCAGATCCTCGCGAAACGCTGAAGCTACCTGCAGGATCTCGTCTCCGGCTGGCTCCGGGAGTCTTTCGTACATAACTATGAAGCCCTACGCTTGGTAATCGAGCAGAGTACATTCATTGCGTCCGCGTATGGACAGACGCAAGACGACCCTGTTTGCCTGAGGCAATACGTCAACCCCGTTCCTGCCGAGCGCTGCTAGTCAACACGAACTGCCTCGATCTGGATCAGTAGGTTGACTTCCATCTTGAATCCGTACCTCTCATCGTACGATCCCATACTCTGCGCGGTTGAGGAGACCAAACGCATTCGCGCCGCAGACCTCCTTCTTGTTCATCGGATTGACCATGCACTTGAATGAACGAATAGCGAGGTCGAGAGGTTGGGTAATGCCGTGCAGTGTGAGCTGACCATGCACCGCTGTCGGAGCACCGTTCTTAAAGTTTGCAAGTAAACCCGTGTAGGAGGCCTTCGGGTACCGAACCACGTCCAGTATCTGTTCCCACGCACGTGCTCATCCAGCTTCTGATAGCCGAAATCTACGGAGGCGGCATCTACTGTCAGATCGACTCTGCCTGTTTCCTTGCACCTGTCATAAATGATGGTACCGGTCGTGCGATCGAATCGCCCGCGCCATACCGAGAGCCCCCCAAAGTGATCAGTCTCGCAACTTCGGAACGTATGACTGGGGTCGACGTGATAGATCAGGGTTTCGGCGAAAGCACCCGAGATTCGCGTCGCGAAAAGAATAAGGATAAGGACCCTAGCCACGAAGGTCACTGTACGGGTGAATGTGACACCTCCGTCTCCCGAACGTTTCCTTTCCGCGGCGCGCGGGAGACGGTTGCACCTAAGGAGTCAACAGCGACAATTGGGCCCAGACGCCTTAGAAGTGCACGGTTGCCTGTATGCCATATCGCCTGCCCATCACGTCGTAGGTCGCGGGATACGTGTTCCCGGTATTGAAGGCGAAGTTGCCGATAGTTGACCCGACGATCGGTGGCTGTTTGTCAAGCATGTTGTCAACCATGAAGGATATCTGCGCAGACTGAGAGATGTTCCAGCGCGCGGTGAAATCGAAATAGTTGTACGTCGGAATGGATAGATACTGAGGGAGCGGCGCGTTGTCTGGCCCTCCTGCATCTACGATCGCCTGCGGCTCGTACTGTACGCTGTGGATGTATCGCCACAGCAGCGACAGATCAACACTGTGTACCGTAAGGGTCGTTCTCTGACTCCAACTATACTTTGGCTGAATTGAAGCGCAATTTGGGCTGTAGTAACCAGCACACTCGCGATCAAGCTGCGTCGGGCCTGCCTGAAATTTCGAGGAGTGGGTCCAGTTTCCCTGGAAGTCTAGCGCCAGAATTCCAATGGGCAGCTGAAAGTGATCGTGCAGGAAGACATCGATTCCGTCGGTACTCAGATGCCCGAGGTTAGACAAAACTTCAGGGACACCGGGCGCATCGCCATCCAGCGCTCCCGTAACGGCGCTGCGACGGATGGAAGTACAAGCTGGCGTTACACTCAGTGTCGGGTTTTGATCGGTCGAGAAGCAAGTTGCCATGACATCCCCAATAGTCGGAGCCGTGATGGCGTGATCAATGACGATGTTGTAGTAGTCGATCGACGCTGACAGCGCGGGCCATCTCGGCGGCGTGAATGCCGCACCCACGGTGTACGTATTCGCGTGTTCAACCTGCAACTGCGGATTGCCGCCAGAGGTAATGTTGGCAAACCCTCCGGAAGGATTATTGATCGTGCCGAGACTCGAGCTCGGCGCTCCCTGAGCCAAGCAGATCTTCCCGAGATTACTCGCGGCAGTAATGCCCGGCCCCGCACAGGGATCCACTTGGAGCGAATCAAAACCCATAACTACCGGGGAGTAGAGTTCGCCGATGTTCGGGGCCCGGGCCGCGACCTGATAGTTACCGCGCAGCTTAAATCCTGCGTCTGTCGGTGCCCAGGTCAAACCCGCCTTCCAGGTAAAATTGCTTCCGGCGGTGGAATAATTGGACTGGCGCCCACCCAGCTCTAGGACGAGATCATTGAAGAACGGACGATCCTGAACAACCGGAGCGATCAGCTCGACGAAACCCTCCTTGACGTTATACGAACCCGATACGGGGGCCACCGTTCCGTTACCCAAGATCTCGTTTTCCGTCTGATTCGGAATGTCGGGCAAGACATCAACTGCGTTCCTTCGATAGTCGCCGCCAACGGCGAAGCCGATCGGAGTCCTTGCAAGTGGACTGGCAACGCCGACGTCCCCATTGAACACCAGGTTTGCGGTGCCCAAGGTTGCCCGCGTTGTGACAAAAGTAGGGCCTCCCGTCAGAAACGCGATCATCTGCGGCGTCACCGTGCCCGCTGCACCAAAGAGATTGATGGGCGCACATCCGTTGGAAGGATCAAGGCAGGTGTTGGGGTCGGTGGCTAGCAAACCCTGTTGCAACCTAGAATGCAGTGCATTGCCTATCAGCGTTTGCAGACTGTCGCTCTCCCCGTAGGTCCCGTAGACGTCATAACTCAAATGCGAGTTGATTGTTCCGCGCACACCTCCGCGGAAGTTGAACATCGTCGTATCAAAGTCGAGCTGTCGCGGGGCGGCTTCTACGAAGCGCCGAAAGACGGAACTCGTGAATGTTTGGTAGTTCGGGTCAAGCGGACTCTTCGAGGATGCCGCGGCCGCGCACTGCGCCTGCGTCAGACCATTCCCGGCGCAGAATTGCTGGAGTGCCGGCGCGGGGATGAACGGATTGCTGTACGGAATCTGTACGCTGTCTCCTTGGGTCCCTGTGACTGTATATGGGGCTTGGACTTCATTTTTCGCAAAGAGCCCTTGCCCGTAGACCTCGACCGCATCCTTTAGCTTGTAGTGTCCTTCGCTGAACAGGTCATACCGCTTGAACGGCGTTTGCAGGACCCCGATTCGGGCCGAGTCAAACCGCGCGTACGTGGGAACAAGCTGGCCGGTGGCAGGATCAATCTGCAACGTGCCTTGACCGGTTACCGAAAAGCGACCCGGAACTGTTGTGCCTGAAATGCCCGACCCGCCCCCGTACGAATCTATGGTCGGGTCTGAAAACGACCGATCGCTTCGAAACAGCCCGTGCGCGTCCTGGAAGCCAATGCTAAAAACAACATTTCCGCGACCATCGGCGGAGTTGGCTCCAAGCAAAAGATCGACGCGAGCGGTGTTGCCATCTCCACGACTGTTGATTTGATCTGCCGCGGTGACCTCCACGCCAGAGAAGTCCTTTTTGGTAATGAAGTTGACCACTCCGGCGACTGCATCAGCACCATATGTTGTCGAAGCGCCGCCGGTCAGCACGTCGACCCGCTCTATGAGCGCAATCGGGATATCATTCAGGTCGACCGAACCGTCTAGTTGTTGGGGCACAAGACGAGCACCGTCTAGCAGCACGACGTTACGGTTCTGACCCAATCCGCGCAGATTGACCGTGGAAGCACCAGTGGTGCCATTGCCCACCGCTGGCCCTACTCCTGGCACCGTTCCAGGGACGGTTCGGAGGAGTTCCTCGGCCAAGTTGGTGCCACGCAGATCTATTTCCTCCGAACTGATCTCCGCGACAGGCGTGGACTTGGCTAGGTTCGGATTGGTGATGAGTGAACCCGTAACTACCACTTCCTCGAGTGGTTGCGCATTTACCGCCTGCGCTTCTGCCATCCCGGATACTGCGGTGCACATCGTTACGGCGACGACCACGCGCGCGAGCACGTTTAGGCGGCGCACTCGATCTGTACTCTTGTTCAAGTGAACTCCCCCAGTGGCGCGGACGGGCGTCTGCCTCGTTCACCTTGGCCACATGCCCGCGCAATCGTTAATTCGTCCGAGTGTCACGCGAGCGCTGAAAGCTCACAGATATTCGGACCTACGTGGGGTAAGACGGGGTTCGATGTCATTTCGACACTTTCATCCGCGTGATCAAGTGGAGTCTTGAATTCCTCGATACGAGGTCAAGTCGCCCGTCTCGCCTAAAGATGAAAGCCTGCCGCTCACATTGCGCTAGCGAGCGATAACGACGAGGTCCTCGCCGATGTCCTAGACCGCGCTCTACTCGTCCTCGTTGAGGGTGAATGGATCTGCGTCCAAGTGCGCCGGAAACCTCTGCCGGAAGGCAGCAAGGGCTTCCCCGGAGACGATCGCACTGGCGACGAGGGGCAGGTCGCCGAGTTGTACAAGCGGGCGGCCAAGAAAGTCGAGAATCACTGAACCACCATCATAGGAAACGCCCAATCCATCGACCCCGGTGCGATTGACAGCCACCACATACGCTTGGTTTTCGATTGCTCGTGCACGCAATAGGGCTTGCCAAGCGTCCGCGCGCGCTGCGGGCCAGTTAGCCACGTACAACAGAAGCTCGTAGTCCAACTGAGCCCGCCGGCGACTGAAGACCGGGAAACGCAGGTCATAACACACTAACGGACAAACACGCATGCCCCGCCAGGAAAACGCAAATGCTGATCGGCCCGCTGAAAAATGCTCGTGCTCCGAGGCCATGCGGAAGAGGTGTCGCTTATCGTAATGGCGCACTGTCGCGTCTGGCTCAACCCACAATAGCCGATTGTAGTAGCGACCACCGCTCAAGGTAATGATGCTGCCAGTGATCGCAGCATCAAGCTTCGCTGCTTGGTGTTTGAGCCAATCGACAGTTGTCCCGTCCTCTGTCTCGGCGAGGGTCTCAACCTCCATGCTGAACCCGGTCGTAAACATCTCCGGAAGCACAATTACATCGGTCATGCCCGCGAGAGGCGTCAGGATGAGCTCGAATTGGTTACGGTTGGTGGCAGGTTCGTGCCAACTGAGCGGCTGCTGCAGCAGCGTTACACGCAATCCACTCACCGCGATACGCCGAGGCCTGCTGCGGCGAGCTACCTACCCTCTCCAGCATGACAGCTGACAGGCCGATTTCGTTACACGCGGCGCGTCTTGCCCGGAATGCCCGTGCGCCATGCGGATCATCGAGTCATTTGCCCTGCAGGGTCCCGTCATAGAACCTCTTCAGGTCTTCGCTTAAACGCTGCCGGGATCGGGGTTCAATGTAGATCATGTGTCCCGACTCGTAATGAATTATGGTGAGGTTCGCGCGTAGCACGGGATCGAGTTCTAGGTGCTCAAGGTCCCATTGGGCTCCGAAGAACGGCGTTGCCATGTCGTAATAGCCATGTACTTCTAGAACTCTCAGGCGCGGGTTTTGTCGCATCACGCATGCGAGATCGAGATTAACCGTTGCCGTGGTTACTTCCTCCGAATTCACCTGCCGATGACGAAAGTCCCAGGCGTCCGAGATCATTTCGTAGTATTCGGGCCGATATCTCAAAACCGTTTGATATCCCAAGGTCTCAAACAGATATGTATTGGTGGCGGAAATGAACGCGGACCGGATCGCGGTCTCCGCGGCGTCGTAGTCAGGAGTTCCGGCCGTGGCATCACCGCCGATACCCGCAAATCGGGCGTCAATCCGACCGACAATTCGATTCTCATTTCTAAGCAATTCCTGTCGAAACTTGGCTTCCGGAACGCGGAGATGTGACTGAACTAGAAATGTAGGCGATAGCCCAGTGAGCCGGGACAGCTCTGCGGCAACCCGATCGCGTTCAGTTGCCGGCAGACGATCGCCCCGCGCTAACGCTTCGAGGTAGTCGCCGAGCGCGAATCGCTCGGCGCCATCGAGAAGACTCGTGATACCTGCGGTACCTCCAGGTGCCCGCTTGTGATAGGCGGCTACCGCCGCAAGAGTTGGAAGGTACCTAACGAACTCCAGATCGCTGCGCCAACCATAGATGCTGTAGTTCAAGACGGCCGATATGAGCACGACGCCGTTTGTTTGCATCCCCTCTTCCTGCAGTACGTGTGCGAGGCCTGCAGCGCGGAGGGCGCCGTATGACTCCCCGATCAGAAACTTGGGGGAATTCCATCGTTTATTGATATCGATATAGCGACGCACAGCCTTCGCGAAGGCGTCGATATCCGCATCGACTGACCAAAAGTCAGTTGGCTTCGCTTTCCCGAGTGACCGGGAAAGACCGGTGCCAATAGCATCGAGGAAGACGAGGTCGGTTTTGTCCAGAATGCTGCTGTCGCTTGTTCGGATGCTATAAGGTGCTGGCGGCAAACTCTGGTCCCCAGACGCCTCGACTCTAACCGGCCCCAGGCCGCTCATTAGCAGCCACATGCTGGAAGTTCCCGGGCCACCGTTGAAAGCAAACGTCAGTGGACGTACCTCACCGGGCTTTCGGTCGACGTTATAGGCAACATAGAACATGCTCGCCACGGCGGCATCGTTACTGTCTCGGATCGTCAATGTCCCGAGCGTAACGTTGTAGGAGACTGTCTTGTGGCCAACTGTGATCTGGCCACGACGCGACAACGACTCCTCGCGGGCACTTGCGGCAACAGAGTCCGCTGCACCGATCGGTGCCAAGGACTTCGAGGGATCCGCGGGATCTGGACCCGAGTCGCCCCATATGACGGGACTAAAAGCTATCCACGCGACCGTGGTCCAGCGTATGACGGC
>Ga0335084_10004625_pt1 | contig 13563 bp, 19 predicted proteins | sample Lox_Sample_44_FD_206721 | JGI IMG/M metagenome (GOLD analysis project Ga0335084, IMG submission 206721) | Soil microbial communities from Loxahatchee National Wildlife Refuge, Florida, United States - Lox_Sample_4.4 | ecosystem: Environmental > Terrestrial > Soil > Wetlands | place: USA... | reverse complement strand
CGATCGGCAAGGCGGTCGGCGCGCCGAAGACGCAGGACATGGCGTCGTTCTGCATGGACCTGCTCGAGATGGCGGGCACGATCGACGATCCTGAGGTCGCCGAAGCGGCGGGGCTCTTGCAGATGACATACATGGCCTCGCCGGGCGGCCGCATCGCCGGCGGTACCGACGAGATCATGTTGAACATCCTGGCGGAGCGCGTGCTCGGCTTGCCGCAGGACGTGCGGGTCGACAAGGGCATTCCGTTCTCGGAGGTGCCGACCGGGCGCGGCTGACGGATTCGAGCGCTTGGCGAACGGTGCCTCGGTTCATCATCGCTGTGAGTCGAGCGTTCGGTGACCCGTGCTTCGGTTCCATCATCGCTGTGATTCGAAGCGTTCGATGACCCGCGATCGATCTGCGGGACACGCGGCCACGCGGATAGGTTCGACTCGAACCTATCCGCGTGGCCGCGTGTCCTGCAACGCGAACGCCGGCGCTGAAACCCCGCACGGATTGAGAGCAGCGAAACGCCGGCGCCGAAACCCGCACGCATTGAGCGCAGCGACGCACCGCAAGCCCGGTCGTGCTAGGCAGCTTCCTCCATCGTGACGTGCCGCGGCAGCGCCGCGACGCGAGCGAGCCAGGCGCGGGTCGCCGGATACGCATCGAGCGAAAAGCCGCCCTCGTGCGCGACGTGCGTGTAGCCGTACAGCGAGATGTCGGCGATCGTGAAGCGCTCGCCGACGAACCAGTCATGGCGTGCGAGCTGCGACTCCATCACCTTCAGCGCAGCGTGACCGCCGGTCTGCTTCGCCTCGTACTCCGCGCGGCGCGACTCCGGTAGGCCGAGATACAACGCGATGTACCGGGCGGTCGCGATGTACGGCTCGTGACTGTATTGCTCGAAGAACTGCCATTGCAGCACCTGCGCGCGCAGCCACGGATCGTCGGGCAGCAACGGGCTGCCGAAGGCGAGGAAGTTCAGGATCGCGTTCGATTCCGCGAGGCAGCGGCCGTCGGGCAGCTCGAGCACCGGCACGCGACCGTTGGGGTTGCGGGCAAGGAACGCCGCAGTGCGCGATTCACCCTTCATGATGTCGACGTGCTGCCACTCGTGCGCGATGTCGAGGCGGTTCATCAGCAATTTGATCTTGTAGCAATTGCCCGAGTGGATGTCGCCGTACACGCGCAGCAGCGGCTGTTGTCGGTTCGTCATTTTCGTTTCTTCCCGACGCCGAGCGTCACGACGTTCGTCGCGGTGGTCGCGACGCGGTCTTCGCGCAACACCATCTCCCACGTCAGCTGCGATTTCCCGGAACGGCTGAAGCCGCGGAAGCCGCGGCCGCCGCGCAGATCGAACATCGCGCACGATACCTGCACGTCGCCGCGGGTGCCCCACAGCATCGCGAGATTGGGATAGCTCTCCATCTTCGCGGTGCCTTCGAGATTCGCGGCTCCGAACTGGGCGGCGACGTCGTACGTACCAGTGTCGTTCGGCGTAATCCACACGGCGAACGGGTGTTTCGTCGAAGTGTCCTTGATCGTGAGTTCGCCCTTGATGTGCGTGCCGACCTGCTCCGACGTCACGTCGAAGGTGCAGTCGACCGTCGTGCCGAGCGATTGGCCCTTCTCCAGAAAGCTGCCGCGGCCGACCCAACCGCCGGGCGCGAACAGATGTCGCGTGTCCTGCCTCATGCGTTAGTCGGCGATCGCATCGCGCGGTTCGTCCTCCGACGTGAAGACGGTGCGGAAGTGCACGACCGTCGGGAACGGATCGTAGAAGTGGTGCAGCAACGCCTTCCACTCCTGGTACGGCGCCGAGCCGCGGAAACCGACCGTGTGCGCCTCGAGCGATTCCCACTCGACGAGCAGCAGGTACCGGGTCGGTTGCTCGAAGCAGCGTTCGAGCCTGTGCGAGAGGTAGCCTTTCGACTCGCTGATGATCGCCTGCGCCTTCGCGAACGATGCTTCGAACGCTTGCTCCCGTCCGGGGCGCACGTCGAGCATCGCGTGTTCGAGTACCGTCGAGCGGCTCATGACGTTCGATCCGCGGACGGATTCGTCAGGCGGCGACCGTTCGAATCACGGCGCTGCATGGCACACCGCTTCGACGTTGTAGCCGTCCGCATCGAGCACGAAGGCGCCGTAGTAGTTGGGGTGATATTGCGGACGCACGCCGGGCTTGCCGTTGTCCTTACCCCCGGCAGCGATCGCGGCCGCGTAAAACGCGTCGACCTCGGTGCGGTTTGCCGCCGCGAACGCGATGTGCGCGCGTTGCGCGCCGGTCGCGCCGCCGTTGATCCAGAACTGCGGGCGGCCTTTGCCGAGCCCAGCGCCGCCCGGAAACTGGAACATCACTGTGATGCCGAGCGGCTGCAACGCGCGCTCGTAGAACGCCTTGGAACGTTCGAAATCCGACACGGTGACGGTGATGTGGTCGAGGATCATGACGATGTCCCGCGGCGCCAGGAGCGCCATGGTACCGCGGTCAGGCCGGATCGAGCAGCGCGCCGCGCGGCAACGCGTTGCGCATCCGGATGATCGAAAAGCCGAGCGTCGACGCGACGACGGCATCGCGCAGCGGCCACAACGACGACAGCACGCGCAACTCGACAGCGCGCCGGGTAAGTTCGGCGAGCGGATCGTCGACGACGGTGCAGTCGACCGGCGTCGCCGTTCGCTCGCTGGTCCAATACGCGGCGATCGCGTCCGTCAGTTCGAAGTCGTCGGGGCCGAATTCGTAGAGAAAGAGGCGCGCGTTGCGTACGCGGTCGAGCCAACCGCGCTCGATCGCGACCACCGACTCGGCGTCCGACACGCTGAAGAAGCGCTCGCGATCGGCGGCCGACGTCGTCGCGGCGGCGTAGAACGTCACGCGCGGGCAATCGCGCGGCAACAGATAGTTGTGCAGGCGCGAATCGCCGATCGCCCACACGCGTTCGCGGCCCCCGGCGTCGGCGCGCGGTTGGAACCGCGGGATGCCGGCCGTCTCACTGACGTGCCAGATGCGCTCGCGCACGGGTCGCGTCAATTCGCCCACGGGTTCAAGAACGTCGTGAAGTTCGTCCAGCGCTCGGCGAGCGTGCGGCGCGTCGTCGTGCGGCCGACGATTTCGAGGCGCAGCCCGTCCGGATCTTCGAAGAACGTCGCGTAGTACTCCGGGTTGTACTCCGGGTACAGCTTCGGTGCGGTCGCGGCGACGCCGAGCGCGCGGAGCTTGCGAAACGCTTCGTCGATGTCGGCCCTCGTCGCCGCCTGCAGACATAGATGGTGCAGTCCGGCCGCGTACGAATCGAACGGCGTCTGGCTGCGCGCCGGCCGCAGCGTGATCTGCACGGTCGGTCGCAGGTAGTGCGCGTGCGGTTCGCCGGCGATCCATTCGTCCGATTTCTTGAAACCGAGCGCTTCCATCACGCCGTCGTAGAAGCGCTCCGAGCGCGCGAAATCGCGCACCGAGAGATAGATGTGGTCGATGCCGGTGATGTCGATGATGATTCTCCGGCTGCTAGATCGCGAAGCAGTAGGCGACCTTGCACAGTGCGTGCAGCGCCTGGTCCTGATGGAAGCTGATCCAGCGCTCGCACTTCGCGATGTCGATCGCGCCGTGCAGCAGGGTCTCGATCAGGCCGAAGAGCGCGCTACCGGTGATCAGAAACACGACGCCGCCGTGGATCAAAGCGTGCGCGGCGAGCCAGTAGTACCACGGCGGAAAGTTCTCGCTGACGGTCTTCGCGAACTGTCCGTGACGGTCCTTCGCGCGCGCCATCGTGTCGGTCTGCAAGACGAAATCCGCCAGCGCATGGCCGATCAGCAGCTTGAAGAACAACGTCATGTCGATCGCCCGCGGAAACGCAGCGTGCATGGTGCCGCTATTTGGTCACGCTGTCGCGCATGGTGCCGGTGCAACGCCCGATGAACGCCCCCATCGCGTCCAGCACGACCTCGGGCCGGTCGCGGTGCGGTGCGTGGCCGCAGCGTTCGACAATCTCGATCTGCGCGGCGGTGCCGAGCCGTTGGCGGATCGCATCGAGTTGCAACGCGGTGCCGTACGGATCGTCGTCGCCCTGCAGTGCGAGTACCGGCGCGCGGATCGACGCGAGGTCGGCGCGGATATCCCACGCTCGAAAGCCCGGATCGAGCCACGCGTCGCACCAGCCGAAGAACGCGATGTCGGTGTTCGCGCCGTGATGGCGCGCGAGCGCGTCGCGCAGGCGGCCGGCCACGAAGAGCTTGCGCGCGCGCTCGATCGCGGCGACCGTCACGTCCTCGCAGAAGACATGCGCCGCTTCGCTGACGACGGCGCGCAACCCCGGCGCGTTCGCGCGCGCCGCGTAAATCAGCGCGATCGATGCGCCGTCCGAATGGCCGATCAATACGTGCTCGCCGACGCCGGCACGTTCGACGAACTCCGGCAGCACGTCGAGCGCTTCGCGCTGCATGTAGTCGAGCGGCCGCGGCAGGGCAATCGGACCCGAACCGCCGTAGCCGAATCGGCTGTATGCCACGGCGGGACAGCCGGTGCGAGCGACGAGCCGCTGTGGGAAGTCGCGCCAGAGCCCGGCCGAACCGAGCCCTTCGTGCAGGAAGATCAGCGTCGGCCCGCGCGCGCTCGGCGGGCTCACCCGCACCACTTCGACGGACCCGTCGCGCAGTTCGACCATCGCGTGCGCCGTATCGATATCGTTAGTCATGCGGGTTCTCATGCACGCGTCAGTATAATGCGCGGTGAGTGGGGGCAAGGCCGATGTCCGAATCGAATCGACGTTATCGCATGCCGCCGGAGTGGGCGCCGCATCAGGGCACGTGGTTGTCGTGGCCGCACAACGTGGAGACGTGGCCGGGGTGTCTGCAGGAAGCGGAGGCCGCGCTCGAACAAGCGGTCGTCGCGCTCGCGCCCGGCGAAATCGTGCACGTCAACGTGCTCGACGGTGCGCACGAAGCGACGCTGCGCGGGCGCTTCGCGGCGTCGGTGGCGCCGGAGCAGATCCGCTTCCATCGCATCGTCACCGACGACGCGTGGTGTCGCGACCACGGTGCGATCTTCGTGTATGACGAAGCCGACGCATTGACCGCGCTCGACTTTCGCTTCAACGCGTGGGGCGAGAAGTACTTGCCGTACGACGCCGACGCCGCCGCCGCGCGGCAGATGGCGGCGGCGCTCGGCGTACGGCGCGTCGCGATCGGCCGCGTGCTCGAAGGCGGTTCGGTCGAGGTCAACGGCGCCGGCTGTGTGCTGACGACCGAACAGTGTCTGCTCAATCCGAACCGCAACCCGCAGCTTGCGCGCGCCGACGTCGAGGCGATGCTTGCGCAATACCTCGGCACGCCGCAGGTCGTCTGGCTCGGCGACGGGATCGTCGGCGACGACACCGACGGACACATCGACGATCTGACGCGCTTCGTCGACGCGGCGACCGTCGTCACCGTCGTCGAGCCGAACCGCGCCGACCCGAACCACGCTCCGCTCGCGGAAAATCTCGAACGGTTGCGCGGCGTACGCCTGCAAGACGGTCGCGCGCTCACGATCATCGAACTGCCGATGCCGGAACTGGTGCACGGTATTCGCGGCCGCTTGCCGGCCAGCTACGCGAATTTCTATGTCGGCAACGGCGTCGTGATCCTGCCGGTGTTCGCCGCGCCGCAGGACGCGCAAGCGATCGACCTGCTCGCGAACTGTTTTCCGACGCGTCGCGTCGTGCCGATCGACGCGCGCGCGTTGGTGGTCGGCCTCGGCACGTTCCACTGTTTGACGCAGCAGATTCCGGTCGCGCGTCGAACGACGCACTGACGTCGAACGAGGTGCGTTTTCTTGCGAGCCCGGAATCGCGCACGTAACATCGGCGGGCTTTTGAGCCGGCCGCCGTCGCAAAGGGAACGCTAGAGATGACCACCGTGCGCAACTTCATGCGCCATCACTTCCGCCACTTCAACGCGGCTGCGTTGATCGATGCGGCGGACGGCTATGCACGGCATCTCGAGCAAGGCGGCAAGATGTTCATGACGCTCGCCGGCGCTATGAGCACTGCGGAGCTCGGTCTTTCGCTCGCCGAGATGATTCGTCGCGACAAAGTCCACGCGATCTGCTGCACCGGTGCGAATCTCGAAGAGGACCTCTTCAACCTCGTCGCGCACGACCATTACGTGCGCGTGCCGAACTATCGCGATCTGTCGCCGCGGCAGGAAGAAGACCTGCTCGAGCGACACCTCAATCGCGTCACCGACACGTGCATTCCGGAAGAGGAAGCGATCCGCCGCATCGAACGGGTGATCGTCGACGAGTGGGTCGCCGCCGATCGTGCCAAGCAGCAATTCTTCCCCGACGAATTCATGTACAAGGTGCTGCGCTCGGGCAAGCTCGACGGCACCTTTCAAATCGATGTGAAGGACTCGTGGCTGTACGCCGCGTGCGAACGCGATCTGCCGATCTTCGTGCCCGGCTGGGAAGATTCGTCACTCGGCAACATCTTCGCAGCGCACGTCATCAACGGCGACGTCAAAGACGTGCACGCGGTGCGCAGCGGTATCGAATACATGGTGCGCCTCGCGACGTGGTATCGCCGCGTGTCGGCCGATGCGTCAATCGGTTTCTTCCAGATCGGCGGCGGCATCGCCGGCGACTTTCCGATCTGCGTCGTACCGATGTTGAGACAGGATTTGCTGATGCAGGACATCCCGCGCTGGGGCTACTTCTGCCAGATCAGCGACTCGACGACGAGCTACGGCTCGTACTCCGGCGCGGTGCCGAACGAGAAGATTACGTGGGGCAAACTCTCGGCCGATACGCCGAAGTACATCATCGAATCGGACGCGAGCATCGTTGCGCCGCTCGTGTTCGCCCACGTGCTCGGTCACTAGCGGCGTGCTCGGCGCGACTCGCTAGCACGACTCCACTCCGGTAGGGAGGGTTGCAGCATGACGATGGAGAACGGAAGCAGCCGGCCGAGTCCGCAGGCTTGGTCGATCGAGGCCGCCGAAGAGTTGTACGCCGTGCGTGCGTGGGGCGACGGCTTCTACTTCGTCAACGAAGCCGGCCACGCGGCGGTGAAGCCGCTGCTCGGCAAGGATCTCTCGATCGACATCCTCGAAGTGGTCGAAGCCGCAGCGACGCGCGACGTCGTGCCGCCGCTGCTGATTCGCTTCCAGGACGTGTTGCGCGCCCGAGTGCGGCGGTTGGTCGAGGCGTTCGACACGGCGATCGCCGATGCCGGCTACGGCAGTCCGTATCAGGCGATCTATCCGATCAAGGTCAACCAACTGCACGAAGTGGTCGAAGAAGTGCTCGACGCCGGCAAGGCGTACAACGTCGGCCTCGAATGCGGCTCGAAGACTGAATTGGTCGCGACGCTGCCGCACATCGGCGACGATCGGTTGCTGCTGTGCAACGGCGTGAAGGATCACGTCGTGTTGTCGCTGATCCTGTCGGCGCAGCTGATCGGCCAGCGCGTGCTGCCGATCATCGAGAAGTACACCGAGTTCGAGCAGCTGATGGTGCTCGCCGATCGCGCGAATCAAGTTCCGCGCTTGGCGGTACGCGTGAAGTTGTCGACGCGCGGGGCGGGGCGTTGGTTCGAGTCGGGCGGCGAACGTTCGAAGTTCGGCTTGACGATCTCGGAACTCGTGCGTCTCGTGCACGAACTCGAACGGCGCGGGATTCAGGATCGCCTCGAATTGTTGCACTTCCACCTCGGCAGTCAGATCACCGACGTGCAGGTGCTCAAGCAGGCGATCAAGGAAGTGACGCAGGTGTACGCCGATCTTCATCGCCGCGGTGTCACCGTTCGTTGCCTCGACGTCGGCGGCGGCCTCGGCGTGCATTACGGCGGCGGCTACGGCGACGACGAGTCGACGATCAACTACAGCCTGCAGGAATACGCGAACGCGGTCGTCTTCTCGGTCCAAGAAATCTGTGCAGCGCGGGACGTGCCGGAGCCGGTGCTGATCAGCGAGAGCGGTCGCGCGATCACCGCCCATCACTCGGTGTTGGTCGTGCCGGTGATCGGTGCGCACGGCCACCAGAGCGAACCGGCCGAGGCGCTCGGCGAAGAGCGCGACGGCCTGGTACAGCGGATGCTCGCTGCGCTCGAGGAAGCTCGTCAGGCCGAAGATAACGTCGGCGAGCTGCTCGAGGCGTACCACGACGTGCAGGAAGCGCGCGCCGAAGCGGACGCGGTGTTCCGGTTGGGCTTCCTGGACCTCGAGCAGCTAGCGAAGCTCGAAACGTTGTACTTCAGCGCGTGCCGCGAAATCCTCGACGGCCTGATCGCCGCTGCGCCGGAGACGCCGCCGCCGGTCCAGTACGAGCTCGAAGCGTTGCTGACCGACATGTATCTGTGCGACTTCTCGGTGTTCCACTCGATGCTCGACCACTGGGCGATCGATCAACTGTTCCCGCTGATGCCGCTGCAGCGCTTGCTCGAACGCCCCGATCGGCGCGCGGTCGTCGTCGATCTGACGTGCGACTCGGACGGCAAGATCGCGCACTACGTGTCGTCGCTCGAAGACCGCACGCACGTGCCGCTGCACACGCTGAAGAAGGGCGAGCCGTACTACCTCGGGATCTTTCTGGTCGGCGCGTATCAGGACATTCTCGGCGACGCGCACAACCTGTTCGGGCGCCTTCCCGAAGTGCACGTGTACGCCGACGACGAGGAGGTCGGCAATTTCTGGATCGAAAAGGTGATCCCGGGCATGTCGGTGCACGAGATGCTCGCGCAGGTGCAGTACTTCCCGAACGATTTGAATCGGCGGATGAGCGAATTCGTCCGGCACAAGATCGACGCCGACGAAGTGCGGCCGAACGTCGGGATGCGGGTGCTGAACGAATATCAGAAGCGCTTCAACGAGACGACGTATTGCGCGACCGATTTTCCGGAGGCGGCCACGCCGGCGGCGGGCAACGGCGATGAGCGCTGAGACGCCGATCGCCGTCAAGGTCGGACTCGTGCAAATGCGGATGTCGGAAGATCCGGCCGACAATCTGTCGCGTGCGATCGCCGGCGTTCGGCGCGCCGCGGCCGACGGCGCGCGCGTGATCTGTCTGCCCGAGCTGTTTCGCTCGCGTTACTTCTGCCAGACGGAAGACGCCGCTCACTTCGCGCTCGCCGAGGCGGTGCCGGGGCCGACGACCGCGCGGCTCGCCGACGTCGTCAACGAGCTCGGCGTCGCGCTGATCGCGAGCTTGTTCGAGGCGCGCGCGCCGGGCTTGTATCACAACACCGCGGCGGTGCTCGACGCCGGCTCGGGGTATCTCGGCAAGTACCGCAAGATGCACATTCCCGACGACCCGCGGTACTACGAAAAGTTCTACTTCACACCGGGCGATCTCGGCTTCAAGGCGTTCGATACGACGGCCGGCAAGATCGGCGTACTCGTGTGTTGGGATCAATGGTATCCGGAGGCCGCGCGCCTCACTGCGCTCGCCGGCGCGCAGATCCTCTTCTATCCGACGGCGATCGGCTGGCACCCGGAAGAACCGGAGTTGCACCGCGCGCAGCACGACGCGTGGGAAACGGCGCAACGCGCGCACGCGATCGCGAACGGCTGTTGGGTGGTCGCGGTGAATCGCACCGGCTTCGAACCGGACCCCAACGGCAAGGGCGGCATCGAATTCTGGGGCCAGAGCTTCGTCGCGGCTCCTGACGGCTCAGTCAAGGTGCGCGCGTCGAGCGATCGCGAAGAAGTGCTCGTCTGCGACGTCGATCTGGCGCAAGTCGGCCGCCAGCGCACCGGTTGGCCGTTCTTGCGCGATCGGCGCATCGACGCGTACGAGGATTTGACGCGTCGATTCATCGACTGAGGTTCGACTACTGCTGTTGTTGCGCGCGCTGCTGCTTGGCGAGAAAGCGGTCGAGCGCGTTCGCGAACGCCTGCTTGTCGGTGGCGCCGAGCGGCGGCGGACCGCCCGACACCGCGCCGCTGTCGCGCAGCGTGGCCATCAGGTCGCGCATCGCCAGCCGCTCGCGAATGTTCTCGTCGGTATAGAAGTCGCCGCGCGGATTGAGCGCCGTCGCACCTCTGGCGACGGCGCGCGCGGCGAGCGGGATGTCGGCGGTCACGACGAGATCTCCCGGCTGCAAGCGATCGACGATTGCATCGTCGGCGGCATCGACCCCCGTCGAGACCGTGACGGCGCTGACGACGCGCGAGCGCGGCGCTTGCACCGGCTTGCCGGCGATCAGCGTCATGCGGATCTGCGTGCGTTCGGCGGCGCGCACGAGGATGTCGCGGATGGCGTTTGGACACGCGTCGGCATCGACCCAGATGTGCATCAGATCAGTCCGAAGTCGCGCAAGCGCGAGCGAAGCCACGGCGTGAACGCATTCGGCGTCGCAGCGATCTCCGCCGCGAGATCGGGCAGGGCGATGCGGCGTACGTCGGCGACTTCGACCGGGTCGATCGTGTACGCGCCGTCGTACACGCCGCGGAAGCTTTGCTGGAGCTCGTGGTCCTTGATGCCGAGTTCGGGGATATCGACGCAACCGCGCACGATGCCGCCGAGCGGGCTCAACGCGACGCCGCGAATGGAGAGCTCTTCGGCCAGCCCGCGGTGCGCGGCTTGCTCGAACGTCTCGCCGGGCTGCAGATGTTCGCCGACGCTCAAGTCCCACGCGTTCGGCCAGACGTCCTTGCCCGCCGCGCGCCGCTGCAAGTACAGACGCTCGGTAGGGTCGAACAACAGCACGTTGCTGGCGCGATGCCACAGACCGCGACGATGGACGTCGCGACGCGGCACCAAGCCGAGCGGGCGTCCGTCGTCGTCGTAGGTTTCGAAGAGTTCGACCGTCGTCAACTCACGGCCGAATCACGACCACGGTGCCGTCGTCGACGGCGGCCCAGATCGCGTCCATCGCATCGTTCGCCACGGCGATGCAGCCGTCCGTCCAATCGTCCCACGACACCTGCGCGAGGGCCGGATTGTTGGGCATGCCGTGGATCATGACGTTGCCGCCGGCCGGCTTGCCGGTGCGATGCGCCTTCGCGAGGTCGTTCGGATTCGGGTAGGAGATGTGCAGCGAGCGGTAGAAGCGGCTGTCCGGGTTGCGCCAATCGATGAAGTAGCGGCCTTCCGGGGTACGCGCGTCGCCTTCGTGCATCTTCGGTCCGACCGGGTTGCGACCGAGCGAGATCGGGAAATGCGCGATCACTGCGCCGGCGCGCAACAACATCAGCAGCCGCTCCGACTTGTAGATGAGTACCGCGTCGGCCTTGACGCTGCCGGGATCGGCGTGACTCGCGCCGATCAACAGGGCCGCAACGCAGAACACGGTCGCGCGTACCGAACGCAGCCTGACATCACTTCCGTGCCGTTCGCTCATCGAACGAGGAACCTCTTTCGAGTGACATCCATGACCGTCGCATATTGTGTCGCGCGCGGCGACCGAGCGTCGAGCGTCGACGTGCGACCGGTCGGCCCCCGCCCGTGACGGCGCTCGCAAAAATACAGGGTGATCACGCCGCCTCGATGTCCACGCGATCGCCGACGCGGATCACGCCGCCGGCGTCGATTCGCGCGCGCAGCCCCGCACGATGCGCGAACGTTTCGACGACGATCGCGGGGGATACGGTCGAACTCGCCAGGCGTTTCCCTAGCGTCGCACACGGTTCGCACAGCTCGACGCCGAGCAACGTCGTCTGCCCTACGCTAAACCGTTTGCCGACAAGCCCGTTCAGTTCGACCCCACGCGTGACGACGTTCCGACGCGGATCGCCGTAACCGATGCTGAGTCCGGTCGCGCGGTTGAAGCGTTCGATCTCGGCGGCGTCGATCAACGTGATTTGGCCGTCGCGCACGACCGCCTCGTCGTAATTGCGGTCGCCGTGGATGCCCGCACCCGCTATGAGCGTGGCGCTCGTGACGCGGTGCATCTCCGCACCCGGCTTCTCCGCGATGTAGATCGACTCGATCGCGCCCGGCATCCCGGCTCGTCCAACGATTACGCTACGTGGCGGCATATTGCCCTGGCGGCGTGATCGATGTGAAGCCTCCTCGGGTGATCAGGGCGGTGGGATCGTCCGGAACGTCGCGTCGAAGATCGCGCGATCCTCGGCGTCCGCGATCGCGTCGCCCAACCGTCGGGCGATCGCGTAGTGCTCGCGATGATCGTCGGTGCGCCCCGCCGCGCGGCTCGCGTGCGCGAGGATCGCGTGCGAGAACGCGATCTCCCAGTCGGGGCTGTCGACCGACATCAGATACGCATGGCTCGGTCGGGCGAAGCGCAGCGCGAGGTCGCCGTGGCCGAGGCTCGCATGCACGCGGGCTAACAACATCTGGGCGCGCGCGTCGTTGAGAGCGTTGCCGGCAGCGCGCCAGTGCAGTGCGGCGGCGTGCGCCATGTGCAGCATGTCGTCGTTTTCGGCGTCGGTCCGGTCGGGCTTCTCCGACAGCGCCCATGCACGGTTGTTGTAGTCGACCGCGAACGCACGGTGGGCGCGGTCGAGTTCGTCGGTGGTCGGCTTCTGTGCCGGCATGTCGCTAACGGTCTCGGTGGAGGGCGATCAAACCTTACTACTAAAGGGTAGATCGGATCGCTCGAGGATGAGACACCCTACGCTGGAATTCGCAAAGGCCATGGTGTAGCCTTCCCGACGCCTAGGAACAGTCCCGCCCCGATTTCCCGTCTTAAGTCGCACACTTTTACGCTCGAGTCGGTCATCGTTTCGGTTTCGAAGCATCGCTACGGTCATTCGGCCGTCGTGATTTGGCAATAAACCTGTGCTGGGTAGCGTTCAGTGGGAGCCGAGCACGTTGTGAGGTCCGGGTCATCCGGACGCGGAGTAATTTGAGTGAAGAAGATCTACGTTGGAAATCTGTCTTGGGGCACCACGGACCGTGACCTCGAGCAGTTGTTCTCGGCCCACGGCGACGTTCGTTCCGCCACGGTCATCACAGATCGGGATACCGGCCGTTCGCGCGGCTTCGGTTTCGTCGAAATGGAAGACCAGGCGGCGAACGAGGCGATCAATGCGCTGAACGACAAAGAGGTCGACGGTCGTCGGCTGAAGGTCAATGAAGCGAAGGATCGTCCGGCGCGAGATCGCGGCGGCCGTTCGGGCGGCGGCGGCGGTGGTGGCCGCTGGTAAATCTCCGTTAGAGAGTAGCGATCGCGTGCTGCGTCGAGCGGCTCGCGATTGAACAAGCCCGCCTCGCGGGTCAGGATTCGAGATTGTTGACCCTTACCGCCGGTGGCACCGGCGTGTCCGGCGCATCGCGGTAAGCGGTCTACGTTTGTCCGACAGAGCGCGTCCGCGCGTTGGTGAACGGACGCACCCCCCTGAGCCTCGATTCAACCTTCCGCGGTCGCGGGATCGATCATTTTGCGCACCGGCGTGATCTTCGACGCCGGGAAGCCGCTTCGCTTCGCGTGCTCGTAAATCAGCCCTTCGTTCGCCGCGTGGTAGATGCAAAACGTCTTGTCGCCCGCGACGTACGAATGCTCCCACTGAATCGCCTTCTTCTCCGCCTGCATCTCGGCGAGTACGCCGTTCGATTTCTGTGCCGCTTGGCGCAGTGCTTCGCGCTCTGCGGAACCGATTTGCGGAATGTCTCGTTCGATGACGTAACGTGGCATGACGATGCTCCTG
>Ga0335084_10004624_pt1 | contig 13563 bp, 12 predicted proteins | sample Lox_Sample_44_FD_206721 | JGI IMG/M metagenome (GOLD analysis project Ga0335084, IMG submission 206721) | Soil microbial communities from Loxahatchee National Wildlife Refuge, Florida, United States - Lox_Sample_4.4 | ecosystem: Environmental > Terrestrial > Soil > Wetlands | place: USA... | reverse complement strand
ACCGGTTGAGTGGGCTGATTGCGCGCCGGCGCCAGCTCGTCGAGATGATGACGGCGGAGAAGAACCGGCGCCATCAGATCACCCGTCTCGACCTCAAGGCCGATCTCGACGCCCATCTCGAGTGGCTGGGCAAGGCGCTGAACCGGATCGACGAGGATCTCGACAACGCCGTGCGCTTGAGCCCGATCTGGCGGGCCAAGGAGGAGCTGCTGAAGAGCGTCCCGGGGATCGGCAACGTCGCCTCGCGCACCCTGCTGGCCGAGCTGCCCGAGTTGGGCTGCCTCACCCGGCGCCAGATCGCCGCCTTGGTTGGTCTTGCCCCCTTCAATCGCGACAGCGGCACCCTGCGGGGCCGGCGCACCATCTGGGGCGGCCGCCCCGCCTTGCGCGCAACCCTTTACATGGCCGCTCTCGCCGCCATCCGCCACAACCCGGCGATCAAGGTCTTCCATGCCCGCCTGCGGGCCGCTGGCAAGCCAGCCAAGGTCGCCATCACCGCCTGCATGCGTAAGCTGATCGTCATGCTCAATGCCATGGTTCGCGACGGCAAACCTTGGCAAACAGCTTGACCACCAACACAGTCGCTCCCCCATCAAGGGGGAGGGGATGCTCTTGGAAATCAATCCGTCAGCAGTACCGGATTGAAGCGGGTGTCGCGGTCGTAATAGTCGATGCCCTCGACCCGCTTGAGCCAGCCGACCACGAGATAAGTGAAGGGCGTGGCCAGCACCTCATAACCGACCTTAGAGACCCATTCGGTGCCGGCGGCATTGAGCATGACGCCCATGGGCAGGACCCCTCCAAACGCAAGCGTCATGAAGATGCTCGTGTCGGCGAGCTGGCCCACGACCGTGGAGCCGATGGTGCGGGTCCAGAGAAATCTGCCGTTGGTGGCGATCTTCATCTTGGCGAGCACGAAGGAATTGAGGAACTCGCCCACCAGATAAGCGCAGAAGGACGCCGTCAGGATCCGGGGCGTCGCGCCCAGGATCTGGTCCCAGGCCGCCTGCCCCTGCCAGAAATCGGCCCCCGGCAGCATGCCCGCCACATAGATCGCCAGCACAGCGACCAGATTGCAGCCGAACCCCAGCCAGATCACCCGGCGCGCTTTGGCATAGCCGTAAACCTCCGTCAGCACGTCGCCGATGATGTAGCTGATGGGAAAGAGCACGTTCGCAGCGGTCAGGACGAAGCCATGCACCGCGATCAGCTTGACCGCCGTGATGTTCGAGATGATGAGGCAGGTGACGAACAGCCCCGCGATCGTCATCAGACGTGGTGAATAGCCGCTTTGCTGCATGTTCCTTTCGCTCCGAGTGCCGGGCTGGAACCGTCGGGTCCGCGCCGCCGGCGCATCCTGTCGCAGATTGCCCCGCCCTGCGTCAATGGGACCCGAGGGCCCCAAGCGCCCGACCGGTTCAAGGGTGCTTTCCCTGGGGCGCCGAAGGGCCTATAGGATCGCCCCGCCATGCGCACCGCGGATTTCGATTTCGAGCTGCCGCCCGAGCGGATCGCCGACCGGCCGGCGAGCCCGCGCGATGCCGCGCGCCTGCTCCTGGTGCGGAAGGACGGGCTCGAGGACCGCATCTTCCGCGATCTGCCGGAACTGCTGGCGCCCGGCGACCTGCTGGTGGTGAACGACACGCGCGTGATCCCGGCACGCATCGAGGGCCGTCGCGGCCAGGCGCATATCGAGGCGACATTGCACAAGGCGGAGGGCCTCGACACCTGGCGTGCCTTCGCACGCCCCGCCAAACGGCTCAGGCCCGGCGATGAGATCGAGATCGCAGAAGGGTTCCGCGCGCTGGTCCTGGCCAAGGGCGAGGCCGGCGAAGTGACGCTGAAATTCTCGGTCGGCGGCGCCGAATTGATTGCGGCCCTCCATCATCATGGGCAGATGCCCTTGCCGCCGTATATCCGGCGCCCAGAAGGTGCGCTTGCCTCGGATCGCGAGGATTATCAGACCATCTTCGCCCGGACCGAGGGTGCCGTCGCGGCGCCGACCGCCGCCCTGCATTTCACGCCGGCCCTGCTCGAGAAGCTCGCCCAGCGTGGCATCGGCATCGCGCGCCTGACGCTCCATGTCGGCGCCGGCACCTTCCTCCCCGTTAAAGCCGAGAATATCGAACAGCACCGCATGCATGCGGAGTGGGGCGAGATCGGTGCGGTCGCCGCCGAGGCGGTCAATCGGACCCGGGAGAAGGGCGGGCGCATCGTCGCGGTCGGCACCACCAGCCTGCGCCTGCTGGAAAGCGCCGCCGCCCCGGACGGCAGGGTGGCATCCTTCACCGGCGAAACTTCGCTCTTCGTCACGCCGGGCTATCGCTTCAAGCTGGTCGACCGGCTGATCACGAATTTCCATTTGCCGCGCTCGACCCTGTTCATGTTGGTCGCGGCCTTCGCCGGCCTCGATCGCATGAAGCGCGCCTATGCCCATGCCATCGAGGCCGGCTACCGCTTCTACTCCTACGGCGACGCCTGCCTGCTGGAACCCGAGCATCCGAGAGAATCCGCATGACGCTTCGCTTCGAGCGACTGGCCCAGGATGGCATCGCCAGGCGCGGCCGCCTTCATACCGCGCACGGGATCGTGAATACGCCGGCCTTCATGCCGGTCGGCACCGCGGCGACGGTCAAGGGCATGTGGCCCGAACAGGTCAAGGCCACCGGCGCCGAGATCATCCTCGGCAACACCTATCATCTGATGCTGCGCCCGGGGGCGGAGCGCGTCGCCGGCTTCGGCGGCCTGCATAGATTCATGAACTGGCCGGGCCCGATCCTGACCGATTCCGGCGGGTTCCAGGTGATGTCGCTTTCCGAGCTGCGCAAGATCGAGGAGGAAGGCGTCACCTTCCGCTCGCATGTCGATGGCAGCAAGCATCATCTGACGCCGGAACGCTCGATCGAGATCCAGCATCTGCTCGATGCCGACATCACCATGGCCTTCGACGAATGCACGCCGTTCCCGGCCGAGGAAACGGTCGCGGCCGATTCGATGCGCCGCTCGATGCGCTGGGCCGAACGCTGCAAGGCGGCCTTCAAGGAACGCTCAGGCTACGGCCTCTTTGGCATCGTGCAGGGCAGCGTCTATCCCGCCCTGCGCCACGAATCCGCCGAATGGCTGACCCGAATCGGCTATGACGGCTATGCGGTGGGCGGGCTCGCGGTCGGCGAAGGCCAGGAGACGATGTTCCGCATGATCGAGGCCACCATCCCGTTCCTGCCCGAGGATCGTCCGCGCTATCTCATGGGCGTCGGCCGGCCGCTCGACATCGTCGGCAGCGTGATGCGCGGCATCGACATGTTCGATTGCGTGATGCCGACGCGCTCAGGCCGCACCGGCCAGGCCTTCACCCGGCGCGGCACCGTCAATATCCGCAATGCGCGCCACGCCCATGACCCGCGCCCGCTCGACGGCGATTGCGACTGCCCGGTCTGCCGCGACTATGGGCGCGGCTATATCCACCATCTCTTCAAGGCCGAAGAGATGCTGGGGCCGATGTTATTGACGGCCCACAATCTCCATCACTATCAGGCGCTGATGGCCGGTTTGCGCGCTGCCATCGAGGCGGGTAGGCTCGACGCCTTCGCCGCCGAGGTGGCCGAGGCCGAAAAGCTGGGCGATATCGACCCTCTGCCCGATCCGCTCGCCACATCAAGATAGGGAGCCCCGATGGCTCGCAAAGCTCGCCCCTCGCTGAAGCAACTGGGTCACGCGACCAAGCCGCCCGCCTCGCCCGAGGAAGCGGTACTGGAACGCATCCCCAACTCGCAGCCGCGGGAGCGCTATCTGGTGCGCTTCGCCTGCCCGGAATTCACCTCCATCTGTCCGGTCACGGGGCAGCCCGATTTCGCCCATCTCGTGATCGACTATGTGCCGAAGGACTGGCTGGTCGAGAGCAAATCGCTCAAGCTCTATCTGGGCTCGTTCCGCAATCACGGCGCCTTCCATGAGGACTGCACGCTCGCCATCGGCAAGCGGCTGGTCGCCGAGCTGAAGCCGCATTGGCTGCGGATCGCCGGCTACTGGTATCCGCGCGGCGGCATTCCGATCGACGTGTTCTGGCAGACCGGCGCGCCGCCGAAGGATCTCTGGCTGCCGGATCCCGGCGTCGCCCCCTATCGCGGGCGCGGCTGAGAGCGTCGATAAGGGCCGCCAAAGTGAACCATGCAGTCGGAGTGAGCGCGCTTCAGACAGCAACCTTTCTTCCCCTCCCCCCTTGAGGGGGAGGCTGGGGTGGGGGGTAGCCACAAGCTCGGCGCAAGCCATATTCGTGTGGAAGAGAGCTCTTTCACCATCGCGTTCTACGATCACCCCCCACCCTAACCTCCCCCTCAAGGGGGGAGGGGATTTGAGGACGAGAGAGTTGCTCGCACCGGCCCGCCCCTCCATCGAAGATCCCAAGGCGCTGATCCGCGCCGAGGCGATGGCGCTGGGATTCGATGCGGTCGGATTCGCGCCCGCGTCCCAGAGCGACCGCGCGCGCCAAGGCCTGATCGAATTCCTGGAACAAGGCATGCAGGGCGATATGGGCTGGCTGGCCCAGCGCAGCGACAAGCGGGCCGACCCGAAGGCGCTCTGGCCGGAGGCCCGCAGCGTCGTGGTGGTCGCGATGAATTACGGGCCGGCCGAGGATCCGCTGCCGCTGCTCGAATGTCGGGACCGCGGTGCGATCTCGGTCTATGCCCGCGGCAAGGACTACCACGATTTCATCAAGAGCCGGCTCAAGGCGCTGGCGCGAATCATGGCCGAGCGGCTCGGACCGTCGGTCAAGGTCTTCGTCGATACCGCACCGGTGATGGAGAAGCCGCTGGCCGAAGCCGGGGGCATCGGCTGGCAGGGCAAGCATACCAACCTGGTGTCGCGCGATCATGGCTCCTGGCTCTTTCTGGGCGAGATCTTTACCGATCTGATGCTCGAGCCCGACGCGCCCGAGACCGATCATTGCGGCCAATGCCGGCGCTGCCTCGATGTCTGCCCGACCGCGGCCTTCCCTTCGCCCTATCGTCTCGATGCCCGGCGCTGCATCTCCTATCTGACGATCGAGCATAAGGGACATATTCCGCGCGAATTCCGGGCTCCCATGGGCAATCGGATCTATGGCTGCGACGACTGCCTGGCGGTCTGCCCCTGGAACAAGTTCGCCAGCGCCAGCCGGCACGAGGCCTTCTGGGCGCGTGCCGAGATCAGCGCCCCACGGCTTGCGGACCTGGCGGAGCTCGACGATGCAAGCTTCCGCCAATTTTTTGCCGGCACTGCGATCAAGCGCACCGGCCGCGACCGCTTCCTGCGCAATGTGCTGATCGCGATCGGCAACAGTAATGACGTCGTCCTGGCCAAGGCGGCCCAGAGCCGCCTCGGCGATCCGTCGCCACTGGTCCGCGCGATGGCGGTCTGGGCGCTGGCGCGGCTGCTGGATCGGGATTCATTTCAATTATTGCGCGCTCGGCATCTCCCCGCCGAGCCGGATCCGGCCGTATGCGCGGAATGGCGGGGCGAGGATGCGGCCGCGATATGAGCGCTGCCGGGAGGGTATTCCTCGCAGCCGCGGCGGTAGCCGGAGGCAACGGCGACAGGTGGGCGGCCCAGCACTAACTTTTGTTGCAGATCCGTAAGATGGCCGACCGGCCCGCCAACGGACCCCTCGTCAGCAATACGCACTCCATTGTCGCTTGCGCCTGCGATATCATGGCATGGTTCCAAGGGGCGCAGCGCAGGCTGTGTCGGGGTTCTCGAGGGGGTAATCAATGTCGGTCCTGAAGTTCAGCCGCGGCACGGTCGTTGCCTTCAAGGCGATGGAGCGTTATTCGCGTGGTCAAAATCGGCTCGCGCGCCAGGAAATCCGGAAAGTGCTGGCCAACAAGCCGACGCCCCAGGACTACGCGGTCGCAGCCCGCGTCTATGCCGAAGACTGGCGCATGGGTTGGTTCGACGGCTTCGAGGACGGCATGTCGCCGATCGGGAACTCCAAGCATTTCGCCAAGCTCGCCCAGAAAGAAGGGGCCAAGGACTGGTTCGTGCAGTGGATGTACGCCTATGCCGTGAAGTTTCGCGCCCGCTGGAAGGGATGGGGCGAGATGGGGCTGGCCGATGCGGCCTATCAACGCGCGGTCAATCTTCTGGAAAATCTCTGCGGCCTGCCCACGGGTGGCGACGCGATCTCGCGTCAGCATTATCTGGACGTGTTGATCGATCGCGCCGAGAGCTGGGTCTATCAGGACCGTGCGGACGCCGCCGCCGCCGAGATCGCGCGCGCCATGGCGCTCTACAGCCTCGAGAAGGATCCGACCAAGAAGCCGGGTCTCGAACCCTGGTACTACTGGGCCTATGGATTCGCGCTGCATCAGCAGGACCGCCATGTCGAAGCCTGCAACACGCTCGAGCCGCTGCTGGCCGCCAAGGATGCCAACAATGACGTCCGGCTGCTGCTGGCCCTCTGCTATGCGCGCCGCGCCCTGAACGGCGAAGCCGGCATGAAGCAGAAGGCGGCGGATACCATCGCGGAATTCCACAAACGCCGCGAAGCAATGTCGCTCGGCGTCTCCGCGGATCAGGAGCCGCGCTGGACGGTGCAGCTCGAGCTTGGTTGCGGCGCCTTCCTGCCCGGCTCGCCCGGCGAAGCGCATTGGCGGGAGAGCCTGCGGCTGGTGCTCGAGGAGGGCAAACCGCCGCCCAGCCCCGACCAGGCGCCGAAGCTCGGCATGAGGAAAGCGCAACCGCCCGTCGCACCCAGCCCCGCGAGCCGGAAGCCCGCCGAAGGGCCGGCTGCGAAGAAAGCCGGGGCGAAGAAGGCAGCCGCCAAGAAGACCGGCGCAAAAATGAAGGGCGCAAGGACCGGGGCAAAAAAGAAATCGGCCGCGCGATCTCCGGCCCGTAAGACGGCAAAGAAGAAAGCCGCTCGCAAGGGCCGGAGGCGTTGATCGCCTGAGGCGGGGCCGGCAGGCACGCGCCCTCTCGCCTCGGGCCGGCAGGCTGTCTTCCTGCCTCAGGCCGGCAGGCTGTCTTCCTGCCTCAGGCCGGCAGGCTGTCTTCCTGCCTCAGGCCGGCAGGCCGGCGGCGCGCAGGCCTTCGCGGAAATGCGCGGCGTCGACGTCGCGCTTGAAGGGCAGGCTGTCGACAAGCCAATTGACCCGGTCCGCCGGTGTCGCGTCCGGATCGCCCGCCCAGCACTGTCGCGCCTGGGCCAGGAAGGCGGCGGCCTGCTGGCGTGCCTCCTCATCGCGCCCGGCCTTGGCCGCCGCCGCCGCATGCCATAGCGCCGAGTGGGGGTAGAGCTCGCCGATCGTACCGTAGATTGCCAGGGCCGGCTCATATTGGTGGGCGATGAAATGGATGACCGCCTTATCGGAGAGGTACCAGTCCGGGCAATAGGGGTTTAGGCGCAGCGCCATCTCGGCAATCTTGAGCCCGGTCTCCGGCTCCCCCAGGAACGCATGGGCCGTCGCTCGCGACATCGCGACTTCCGCATCGTTGGGATTGAGTTCGTCGGCGATCGCCCAATGCTTCACCGCCCGGTCGAACTCGCGGCGCATCATATGGACCCAGCCCAGAATGACGTGAGGCTGCGCATCGCTCTCGTCGAGCTCGACCGATTTGCGTGCATGCTCGAGCGCCTCTTCCAGCAGCGGCTCGCGCGGCTGGCCCCAGGCGCCGACCAGCAGCTCCATGTAGCAGAGCTCGGCGAGGCCGGCATGAGCGCGCGCATAGCGCGGATCGGTCGCGAGCGCCTTCTCATAGAGCGCCTTCGCCTCGGCATGCCCCTCGGCAGTCCCGAGTTCGTGCGCGGTCGTCGCCGCCAGCCAATATTCATAGGCCTGCAGGCTGTCGGGCGGCTTGCGCCGGGCCATCTCCAGGTCGGCCCGCTGCAGCCGGTTGACCAGCCGTCCCACGATCGCGTGGGTCACCTCGTCCTGAAGCGCGAACAGCTCGGCCGCTTCCTTGTCATAGCGCTCGGCCCAAACATGGTGACCGGTCGCGGTCTCGATTAACTGCACCGTCACCCGGATCTTGCCTCCGGCACGCCTCAGGCTGCCCTCCAGCAGATAGCGCACGCCGAGCTCGATACCGATGCGGCGGATGTCGGCGGGACGGTTGCGGTAGAGGAAGGAGGAATCGCGTGCGATCACGAACAAGGAATGGAAGCGCGACAGGTCCGTGATGATATCTTCCGCCATGGCGTCGCACAGCATGGCCTGGGCGGGATCGCTGCTCAGATTGTCGAACGGCAGCACCGCGATCGAGGGTCGGTCAGGCAAGGCGAGCTCGCGCTTGGCGGCGCGCGCCGGACCGTCGCCCTCGCGTGCGCGATCGAGCGCGTGGAGCCGCAGCGCCCGCGCGATGTTCTTGAGGCGGTGCTCGCCCAGATCTACGAAGGCGAACGGAACCTTGCCGGCCACCTGGCGCATCGCGTCGTCGCTCAGCACCACCCCGCCCGGCGTCGCCACGGCCTCGATTCGCGAGGCGACATTGACGCCGTCGCCGAGCAGATCGTCGGCCACGGCCAGAACGTCGCCCATGTTGATGCCGACGCGGAACTCGAGCCGGCGATCAGCAGGGACCTCGCGATTGATCTGGGTCACCTGGTCCTGCATGGCGGCGGCACAGCGAACCGCCTCGACCACACTGGCGAACTCGGCGAGGAGGCCGTCGCCCATGGTCTTGAAGACCCGGCCGCCATGAGAAGCGATCAACGGATCGATGGTGTCGCGGCGATGGCGCGTGAGGGCCGCGATCGTGCCGTCCTCGTCCAACTGGATCAGTCGGCTGAAGCCGACCACGTCGGCCGCGAGGATCGCCGCCAGCCTTCGCCGGGTTTCGCTCATTGCCATGCCATACTCCGCCACCCGGAAGGGGCCTCGACTCTAGTCCGCGGGCTCCGGCGACTCAATCGCGACGCCGACGGCCGGTGGCCGGCCGGTCTTGCCTGACAGCCCGGCGCCGTTCCATGCTCCGCCGGATCGGAACCCTTCTTCACCGCCCCGGGAGCGGGCATCGTGATCGAGCTGATGGTCGAGCAATGGAGCCGACCGGACGGCAGGACCCGTTACCTCTGGTCGGTCTGGGAGAAGGGCAAGCGGATCGGCATGGGCGAGGGCGCGCCCTCTCCGGAGGCCGCGGAGCGCGACGGCCGGCAATGGTGCCTGCAGACCATCGACCGACCGCCCGATCGTGTGACAAGGTTGTGATCCGTCGGCAAGCGATGTCCGCTTTTGCGGCCTGAGGGCGGCGCCTACTGCCGGGCCTTCAGCAGATCGCGGATTTCGGTCAGCAGCACTTCCTCGCGCGGCGGCGGCGGCGGCGCCGCGGGTTGGGCCGGCTTCTTGCCCAGGCTCTGCAGCTTGTTGACCTGCTTCACCAGCAAGAAGACGGCAAAGGCCACGATCAGGAATTTGATCACGGCGTTGACGAAGAGCCCGTAATTGATCGTCGGCGCGCCGGCGTCCTGCGCCGCCTTCAGCGTCGCATAGTCGCCGCCCTTCAGGCTGATGAAGAAGTTCGAGAAGTCGATCCCGCCCAAGATCACGCCAATAGGCGGCATCAGTAGATCATTCACCAGCGACGTAACGATCGCCGTGAAGGCCGCGCCGATGATGATGCCGACGGCCATATCGACGACATTGCCGCGGCTGATGAAAGTCCTGAATTCCTGGAACATGTCGTCTTCCCCTCTGCTCGACGGCGGCTCTGCTATCGCCGTGCCTCTGCGGGACCTTCGGACAGACGATTTGGCCGCCGCAGCCATGCTCTTGAATGTGGAGCGCAATCGGCGTGCGGGCAATGGGGTTCGAAGGGCGATCGAGGGGAATGGCCGGGCGATCGGCGTTCAGGGCGAAAAAGGCCGCCGGCACGGGGGGCCGGCGGCCTTTCGCATCCGAGACGCTTCGAGGGAGCGTCCCGGACTAGACGACCTTGCGAATCGCGACGAGGAAGTTATCGACCTCGAGATTGAGTTTTTCCGACTGCTTGGATAGCTCGGTCGCATCGCGCAACACCTGGCCGGCGGCATTCCCGGTTTCGCCTGCGGCAGTCGTCACTTCGTGGATGTTTTGCGCCACGCCGGTCGTGCCCGTGGACGCCTGCTGCACACTGGCGGAAATCTCTCGGGTCGCGGCGCTCTGCTCTTCGACCGCCGACGCAATGGCGGCGGCGATTTCGTTGACCTCGCGCAAGATCCGGCCGAAGCTCTCCACTCCCTCGACCGCCTGATTGGTCGCGGTCTGGATGTTGGCGACTTGGAGCGTGATCTCCTCGGCCGCCTTTGCGGTCTGGCTGGCGAGCTGCTTCACCTCGCTCGCCACGACGGCGAAGCCCTTGCCCGCCTCGCCGGCACGCGCGGCTTCGATGGTGGCGTTGAGCGCCAGCAGATTGGTCTGCGCGGCGATCTCGGAGATGAGGCTCACCACCTCGCCGATCTTCTTGGCGGCAACGGCGAGGCCCTGGACGGTCCCGTTGGTCGCATCGCTTTCGCGAACGGCGTCGCCCGTGATCTCGCCGGAACGCTGCACCTGGACGCCGATTTCCCGGATGGAGCTGGTCAACTCCTCCGCCGCGGAGGCAACCGTCGCGACCGAGGCAGAGGCCTCTTCGGACGCGGCGGCGACCGCCGTCGCCCTCTGGCTGGTGCCTTGAGCGGTGACGCCCATGGTCCGCGCCGCGGCCTTCATTTCGGTCGAAGCGACCGCAACGGTCTGAACCACACCCTTAATCATGGTCTCGAAATCGTCGGCGATCTTGCGGAATTCGCCCACCTTGCTGGCGATGGCGCCGGTGGCGGTGTTGATATGCCGCGAGCTCACCAGAAAGGCGCCGCACATGCCGGTCTCGACGATGCGTCGGAAATATTGATTGCGGCTGACATAGTCCATGGAGGCCGCCGACTCGCGAAGAAAGGCGTCGCAACGATCGATCAGCTCGTTGACCGACCACATCAACTCGCCGACCTCGCCCTTGTCGCGGATATCGGTCAGGCGCAGCTCGAAATCGCCCTGGGAGACCTGCTTGCAGACGCGGCTGGCGCGGCCGATATCGCGGCGCGCCTTGCCAAGCTCGAGCTGCATCCAGACGAGGCCGGCACACAACAACGCCGCTGCGATCGCCACACGCCATAGCGTGACGCCCTCGACCGCGGCGAGGGCCGCAAGGCCGGCGGCCACGGCGGCGATGGCGAAGCTCGCGAGGCGGACCTTAGAGAGAGAAGACAAACTGATCATAGGCCACCCCCTTATCCTTCAGCAGAGATTCAAGCCGCTCGTAAGAACGATCGAGGCCCTTCTTGCGATCGGCATCGCGATTCTCGATCGAGCTCAGTTCGGTATAGAGCGGAATGATGAGCCCATCGAGCACGCGGCGGTCGGGCACGCGGCGGTTCGAGTGATATCCGAGTATCTCGCCGCTTGCGCCCAGGCTCGGCGTGACATGGGCCAAGACCCAGTAGTAGTCGCCGGTCTTCGTCATGTTCTTCACATAGGCGAAGATCTCCTTGCCGCTCTGGATCGTCTCCCAGAGCAGCTTGAAGACGCAGCGCGGCATGTCGGGATGGCGGATCATGCTGTGCGGCTGGCCGACCAACTCCGGTTCGTCGAAGTCGGAGATCGCCATGAAGGTGCGGTTGACGTAGGTAATGTGGCCCTTGAGATCGGTCTTGCTGACGATGATCTCGTTGGCCTCGAACTTGCGTTCGACATTCGTGGGTTTGACCGCTCGCGCGAGCTTGCGCGAGGTGTGGTTGCGTCGGGGCGCGATCGGCTCCGCGATGGCGATGGCTACATTCATGGTGGCGATGAGAGCTCCGCGCTGAGTGACTTCGTGTGTTTTCGTCGATATGAGAACCAATTCCCAGAAAGAGATTTCTTCGCATGGGATGAAATCGAGTCTTAACCGCGGATCGGACAAGGCCGATCCTCACGGCCGCGATCGCCCGACGATGAAGCGAAATGCCCGGCTGGAGCCGGAGTCCGGACGTGGCGGGTGCATCTGTGCGACGGAACGCCACAGATCCAAGCGAGCCAGACTCAGTTCAAGCGCGATCGCACCCAGTCGATATGCCGGCGCAGATGATAGAGGTCCTCGGCATAGGCCAGCGGGATCCGAATTGCGCCCAGCTCCCGCTGGAGCCTGTCGAGTTCGGCCGACAGCGCCGACCGGTCGGCCCCGTCGGAGCCCGCCGCAAGCTCGATGCGCCGCAGCTCCCGATAGCGCTTGAAGAGCTTGCGCTGCACCTGCCAGCGATAGAGCGGCGGCGCCACCCGGAACAGCGGAATCATCAGGGTCAGGGTCGGGACCAGCAGGATCAACAGGCGATCGGCCCAGACAGCAACCCAGAACGGCAGGTAGCGATAGAGGAACGAAGGGCCCTTCTCGAGGAAGCGTGCGGCATCGGCGTGGAGCGGGAAGTCCGCCAGCGTCGCCGCCGGGAAGCGGCTTTCGGATGCGAATTCCTGACGCGGCCCGTGAATCTCGGCCATCGCCTCGAGGAGCAAATGCACCAGGGCCGGATGGAGATCCTCGCGAACCACCAGTTGGGCCGCCGGCGCCACCATGGTGATGTCAGTCCGCGGCAAGTCGCGCGGCAAATCGACCGTGCCCGCGGGCAGGCTGACCACCGAGAGGAAAGGCAGGGCGTGGCGGAAGGCGAGCGCTCGCGTGAAATCCATGAGGACGAGATCGTGGTCGGCGGTGAGCTTCGATAAGAGCGGGCTGATGAGGGCGCTGACGAAGAACGCGGCGTCGACGTCGCCGGCCATGAGTTGGGCCGCCGCTTCCTCGCCGCCGATCTCGACCAGGTCCGCCTCCCCGGGGCCGACACCGCCCGCGAGCAGGAGCTGCCTTGCCACGGCTTGCGTTCCACTGCCGGCTTGGCCGACAGCGATCCGCTGTCCGGCGAGGTCCGCCAACCGCCGGACCCGGTTGGCCTCGCGGGTGAAGACCCATACCGGTTCAAAAAACAGGCTGCCGAGGTCCCGAACATGGGGAAGCGCCTCGGCGCTGCCGACCCCACCCTGGACCAGCGCGGCATCGACATGCCTCGTCGGATCGGCCAGTAGCGCAAGATTCGCGACCGTGCCCTCGCTCGCGATCAGGTCGACGGTGATGCCCTTCTCCGCCAGAATTGCACGATAGCGCTGGCCGATCACCTGATAGACGCCGCCCGGAACTCCGGTCGCCATGGTGAGCGAGCGCGGCGGCAGCGGCGCCATGTATTGCACCGCAACATAGAAGCCCACCGCGATCAGCAGCAGAATGAGCCCGTAGACTCGCAGGAACTCCCGCAAAGCCGAACCCTCCCCCGCTTCGTCCGCACGCATCGCGGCCTCGAACGCGAAGGCGAGCTTACCTGCGCCCGGCGTCGGGCAACAGCGGCGACGGACCGCCGCCGGTCATGGAAGAGGGTCGCGTCAACATGCCCGGCGCGTGCCGACCCCGCTGCTGAGCCCACATCCATTGAAGCAGGACAAACGGAGTCGGGGGGATGGCGCCGGCGATGGAACGATGCAATCGAGGCCAACTAGGCTCGAGACCCAATCCGTCGGCGAGGATTCCGGCACGCTCGCACGTCGCGATCCC
>Ga0335084_10004623_pt1 | contig 13564 bp, 15 predicted proteins | sample Lox_Sample_44_FD_206721 | JGI IMG/M metagenome (GOLD analysis project Ga0335084, IMG submission 206721) | Soil microbial communities from Loxahatchee National Wildlife Refuge, Florida, United States - Lox_Sample_4.4 | ecosystem: Environmental > Terrestrial > Soil > Wetlands | place: USA... | reverse complement strand
CGCCTGCAACATCCGGCGGTACTCCGTGATGCGGTTCTGGCCCTTCGAGGCTCCTTTCAGACTCGCGGGATTGATGCTCTCGAGGCCGATGAAGACCCGCTTGCACCCTGCGTGCATTGCCTTTTCGACGAAGTTCGGAAGCCGATGGCAGAGCGTGTCGACCTGGATCGTGAGGTGCACGCGAAAACCGTGCGTCTCGCGCAGCTCGGCGACCCGGTCGAAGATCGCCTCTCAGCTCCGATTGCGCGCGAAGTTGTCGTCGGTGATGAAGAACTGGTGCACGCCCTGCGACGCGTTGGCGCGGATCAGCTGCTCCACGTCGTCCGCATCACGGTATCGCGACTTGCGTCCCTGGACGTTGATGATGGTGCAGAAGCTGCAAGTGAAGGGGCAGCCACGCCCGGCGTCGAAGCTGCCGAGGGTGCCGACGTAGCGGCGCGCGAGGCGAGCGGGCAAGAACGGGATGGGTTGTCCCGTGAGGTGCGGAAGGTCTTGCAAGTGGTTGTAGAGAGGCTCGAGCCGCCGCTCGTGTGCGGCGCGCACCAGCGCCTCCAGCCGCCCCTCGGCCTCGCCGGCGAACAAGGTGATGCCGAGCGTTTGCGCCTCGGCGAGATCGGAGGGGACCTCGGGGAGCATTGCCAGGCTGCCGCTCACGTGGAAGCCCCCGATGGCCACCTGGATGCCGGCGGCGCGCAGGGGTCGCGCGATGTCGAGCGCCCTGGGGAACTGGTTCGTCTGCACGCCGACCAGGCAGACGAGCCCACCGCCGCCGTTTCTCCGCAAGCGGCGAACGAGCCGTCGCAGCGGGAGCACCCGGTTCGTCTCGTCGAAGGCCTCCACCTCGATGTCGACCTCGTCGCCGAGCACCTTCCGAGCTTGGAGGTCGAGCATCAGACCATAGACGCTCGAGAGCGAGTTCGACGGAATCCAGCCGCGCAGCCACTGGATCACGTACCCCTGATCGTCGTAGTGCGACGGCTTGATCAGCGCGACGAGGAACCGCTCGCGGGCCATGGGGCCTCTTGCCACACATGGCCAGGTCCGTCACCTCGGAGCCCCCGAGGAGGGACGCTACTCGGCCGGCGTCACCTTGACGATGAGCGTCTTCCCCTCCCGCACCCGATCGGCGCGCGGCCGGAAGAATCCCATCCACGAGATCCAGTACTTCTGGTCGTAGACGGGGGCCATCTTGTCGGCGATGGCCGGGTCGTGGACGATCTCGCCCTTGCCGACGAAATGAGGGCCGTTCTCGGCCCCGACCCAGACGAGGACGGGGCTTCCGTGCTCGATCCGCGTCGCCTTGTGGGTGCCGGGCGCGGTCGTGAAGTAGACGGCGTCGCCGTCGAACATGAACCAGATGGGAGCGACGGAGCTCTGCGTGCCGTCCTTCCGTTTCGTGGCCACGTAGAGGTTCTTCGACGTCTTCAGGGCCTCGACGACGTCCGGCGGGAAGCTCGCGGCGCCGCCGACGGCCGCGAGGGCGAGGACGCAGACGGTGGCGAGGGCGACACTCCACATCGGGCGCCTCCTTGGCAGCATTGGTGGACGAGCCAGAGCAGGGCCCCGGGGGCGAGTCAACGCTCCCTGGTGCGCGCATGCATGCCACGGGGCGGCGTGATATGGGCTCGCCGTGGCAACTAGGAAACGATCCACGACACCAAGGAAAAGATCCACCGGCCGAAAGGCCCCAACCCCCACCAGCCAGGACCCAGAGTTCCTGCTCGAGCCCGCCCAGGAGACGGCGATCGTCGAGGCGGAGGCCGAGACGCTACCCGACCCGGTGGTGACGGTCGTCCCGGAGCCGGCGTTCGCCGCCCGGGTGCTGCCGCCCCCGCCGCCGCGGCCCCTTCCCGACCAGCGTCGCGGCATCTTCCTCGACGTCGAGAACACGAGCCGCCCGGAGGACATCGAAACCGTGCTCCGGCACCTCATGATCGACCGCATCGGCATCGACACCGACTTCACCGCGGTCGGGAACTGGCGGGTGATCGGTCACGAGACGGCGCGGCTGCTCGCGCAGACCGGTGCCCACCTCGTGCACAGCGCGCCCTCGGTCGGCGTGCGCGACTGGAGCGATCTCCGCATCGCCGTCGCCGCCGGCGTCTGGCTCGCGGGTGCGCGTCCCGGCGACATGATCGACGTGGTCTCGGACGACCAGGCATTCGACGCGGTCGGTGACGTGGCCGCGAGCCTCGGCGTTCAGTATCGCCGGCTCTCGTATCGCTCGCTCACCGGGCACGTCGTCGCCGAGCGCATGGAGGGGGCGCCCGCCGAGTCGCGCTCGCGCGGCCGGCGCGGGCGCGGCGGACGCGGACGGCGTGGCGGACGGCAGCAGGAGCCGGCGCGGCATCGCCCGTATCCGCAGCCGGTCCGCCCGCACGCCCCGGCGGCCGTCCACCATCACGCGCCCGCGGCCGAGGTCGTCGACGCCGAAGCCCACACGGCGCCGCACGACGAGCTCATCGACGTCGTGCGCGACCTCATGGTGGGCTCGCCCGGCGGCGTCACGCTCGACCAGCTCTCGAACGGGCTCCGCTCCCGCGGCTTCCGGCGCACGCCGGGGTCGCCGAGGCTCATCACCCGCCTGAAGCGCATCAAGGAGCTCGACGTCAGCCGCAACGGCATGATCCGCCTCGTCGACGGGCCCGCCACGGAGCACGTGGCCCCGGCCCGCGCGACGGCGATCGATCCCGACGAATTCGAAGCCGACATGGAATCCGAGATGGAGGAGCGCGGCGTGGCCGCCGTCGCCGACGAGGCGGCGCCCGACACGAACGGCGCGCCCGCTGCGCCGAGCGGCGAAGGAGGGCGCCGGCGACGGCGCCGTCGTGGCGGCCGGCGCCGTCGCGGACGTCGTGGCAACGGCGGAGGCGCCGCCAACGCGCCGGGCGAGGGCCCGGTCGAAGTCGTCGCGGCGGCCGCGCCGGCTGCGCTCGAGACCTGATCGCGCTCAGGCCATCCCGAGGCGCTCGCGCCCCTCGGGCGAGATCATCTGCGGCGTCCACGGGGGATCCCACACGATCTCGACGTTCGCGTCGGTCACGCCCGGCAGCGCCAGGATCTTGTGGCGCGCGTCGGCGGCGATCGACGTGCCCATGCCGCAGCCCTGCGCCGTGAGCGTCATCTGGACGTCGACGCGGCTGCCGTCGCCCTCTGGGCTGATGCGCATGTCGTACACGAGGCCGAGGTCGACGATGTTCACCGGGATCTCGGGGTCGAAGCACGTCTTCAGCATGCTCCACACCTGGCTCTCGAGGCTGCCGCTCTCGGCCGTGGCCGTCGCCACCGGATCGGGCAGGGGTTCCTTCCCGATCGCGTCGGCGTCGCGCCCGGCGATCCGGAAGAGCCCGCCATAGGCCGGCGCCTGCACCGTGTAGGAGCCGCCGAGCGACTGCATGAGGTAGACCTCGGTGCCCTTCTCGAGCGTGACCGCGGTGCCGATCGGAATCTGTACGGCCTCGCAGTCTCTGCCGAGCTCGATCCGTTCCATTGCCATGACGTTCCATACATCTGCCCTTCGCGCGGCTCGTGCAAGGCGGCGTTCGGTGCGTGGTGGCGGCGACCGGCGGCGCGGGCGGCCCGGCGGGGCGAGGCGTTCGCTCGCGGTCCTCGGGCCACGCGCGCCTCGTGGGCCGCGACGTCACACCCGCCAACCGAAGCGCGCGCAGGGCCCTGCGGGCTCGCTCACGCCTCGCCCCGCCGGGCCGCTCGCGCCGCTCGCTTCGCATAGCCTGGCGCCGCGCGTGCGTCCTTGACGCCGTCTCAGCGTGGATTCTACAAGGCTGCTTTCGCATGGATTTCGAGCTGACGGACGAGCAGAAGCTGCTGCGGGATACGGCGCGGCGGTTTCTCGAGCGGGAGGTGGCGCCGCGGGTGGCGGAGGCGGAGGCGAAGCAGCAGTTCCCGCGCGATCTCTATCCGCGTCTGGCGGAGCTCGGGTTCGTCGGGGCGACCGTGTCGTCCGAGCACGGGGGGCACGGGCTCGACTTCACGTCCTATCTCGTGCTCGTCGAGGAGCTGGCCTACTGCTGGGGATCGCTGCGCAGCTCGGTCACCACGCACAACATGGTGACGGGGATCATCGCCGAGGCCGGCACGCCCGAGCAGCGGGCGGCGTACCTCCCGGGTCTCACCGGCGGCGCGCTGATCGCGTTCTTCGGCCTCACGGAGCCGAACGTCGGCTCGGACGCCTCCGGCGTGGAGCTGGTCGCCGAGGAGGCGGGCGACGCCTATCGCCTGCGCGGGACGAAGACGCTCATCACGAACGGCACCGTGGCCGACGTCGGCCTCGTGATCGCGAAGGTGCGCGACGCGGGTCCGACCGGCTTCATCGTCGACCGGCGCGAGTCGCCGTTCGAGGCGCGCGCGCTCGAGAAGATGGGCAACCTCGCGACGCCGCTCGCCGAGCTGTCGTTCGAGGACGTGCTCGTGCCGAAACGGAACCTCGTCGGCGAGCGGGGAAAGGGGCTGCGGCTGGCGCTCCGCGGGCTCGCGCAGGGACGCTGCGCGGTCGCGTTCGCGGCCATCGGCCTCGCCCGCGCGGCGCTCGACGCGTCGGTGCGCTATGCGAAGGAGCGCAAGCAGTTCGGCAAGACGATCGGCGGCTTCCAGCTCGTGCAGGCGATGATCGCCGAGATGGCGAACCTGACCGACGCGAGCCGGCTCATGGCGTATCGCGCGGCGGCCGCGCTCTCGCGGGGCGAGAAGGGCGTGCTCGAGTCGTCGCAGGCGAAGCTCTTCGCCACCGAGTCGGGCCAGCGGGTCGCGAAGCTCGCCATCCAGATCCACGGCGGCTACGGCTACACGCGCGAGTTCCCGGTCGAGCGCTACTACCGCGACCTGCGGCATCTGACGCTCGCCGAGGGCACGACGCAGATCCAGCAGCTCGTCATCGGCCGGGAGCTCCTCGGCATCGACGCCATACGCTGAGCTTCGGAGGACGCATGTCGGCACGTTTGCAGGGCAAGATCGCGGTCGTGACCGGCGCGGGGCAGGGGCTCGGCGAGGCCATCGCCGTGCGCTTCGCGCGCGAGGGGATCGCCGGTGTGGTGGTGAACGATCTCAACGCCGAGACGGCCGGACACACGGCCGAGCTGGTGCGTGCGGCCGGCAGCCGGGCGCTCGCTGTCGCCGGCAGCGTCACGGACGAGCGCTTCGTCGTCGAGCTCATGGAGCGCGCCGTGAAGGAGATGGGCTCGCTCGACGTGCTCGTGAACAACGCCGGCATCACGCGCGACAAGCTCATGCGCGACATGTCGGCGGCCGACTTCGACGCGGTCGTGAACCTGAACCTCCGCGGCACGTTCCTGTGCTGCAAGTACGGCACGCCGCCCATGGTGGCGAAGAAGTGGGGCCGCGTCATCAACATGAGCTCGCGCGCGCACCTCGGGAACAAGGGCCAGACGAACTACTCGGCGTCGAAGGCGGGCGTAATCGGCCTCTCGCGCTCGCTCGCCTTCGAGCTCGGCAAGTTCGGCGTCACCGTCAACTGCATCGCGCCCGGCGTCATCGCGACGCCCGGCGTGACCTCGCTCCCGCACTACAAGGACCTGGTCGAGCGCATCGCGCCGACGCTGCCGATCCCGCGCCTCGGCAAGGCCGAGGACGTGGCGGGGGTCGCGGCGTTCCTCGCCTCGGACGACGCGGAGTACGTGACCGCCGAGACCATCCACGTCTCGGGCGGCCGCTACTGAGGCGGCGAGCCAGGACTTCGTCTTGGCTCGGGGGCGAGGGCGTAGCTTTGGCGGCACGCACGACCGGTCATCCGCTCGCCGCGGACAGCGTGTCCCTGAGCTCCGGGAGGCGCTTGCGGAGGCGATCGGCGCGCGCGCTTTCGCCCAAGCGGTCGTAGATCGGGAGGACCTGGTCCGGATCGTAGCCGGCCTCGGCGGCGAGGAGCAGGCCGACGTAGTCGGCCTCGTTCTCCTGCTCGGTCTCGAGCGGCGAGGGGCCCTCCGGCTCCGACGTCTCCGTCATCGCGAGCATCTGCGGGATGATGCGGGGCTTCGCCCGCTCGCTCGGATGCCGAAGGATCACCTGTGCCACGGCGTTGCCGAGCGGCCCGGCGAGCTCGGCGTCGGTCCGCGCCACGCGCAGGAGGGCGGCGCCGACGAAGATCTTGCCGTTCTCGAGCACCGCGACGTTGGTGTCGACGCCTTCGGCCACGACGACCTCCCAGGGCAAACGCGCCGCTCGCTCGCCGGCGGGGCCGTTCTTGGCGGCGGCGACGAGGCGCGTCGCGACGCGGTTCGCGCGCTCGGTGACGGCGGGGTCGGCGACGGGCTTGATGCGACGCCGATACTGTTCGGCGGCGCGGTCGGCGAGCTCCATGGCTTCGCTCTCGTCGACGCCCATCGACTGCATGCGGCCGGTGTAGGGGCTGCGCGCGCACGCCGACGCGATCAGCACGAAGCAGACGAGCCGGAGAACTTGCGTCATCGCCGGTCGCGCAGGCTCGAGCGCGGCAGGTTGGCCACGTGCTCTGGCAGGGGAAGCTGGCTCTGCCCGCCGGTGTCCCACCAGCTCGCGGTGAGCTGCGGCGGGGTCGGCTGGCTGCGCATCTGGATCTCCTCGTACGAGCGGAGATACGACGTGCGGCGGATCTTCCAGCGGCCGGCTTCCTTCACGTACTCGTCGGTGTAGAAGGCCGCGCCGCGCAGGCTGAAGTCGCGCTGCGCGTCCACCACCACGTCCTCGAGCGCCCAGGTGCCGGTCGCCGTCGTCGGGCTCGTGAGGTCGATCTCGGGGTGATGCACGCGGTGGCTCGACAGGAAGCTCGTCGAGCCCATGGAGGCGCGAAAGAACGCGAGGATCGCGTCGCGGCCCTCGTACGTGTACTTGCCGCCGCTGTACGCGGCGACGGCGTCGTCGGTGAAGCAGTCCGCCATCTCGTCCCATCGCTTCTGGTCGAGGCAGCGCATGTACTTGTACTTGAGGCGCTTGATGAGCTCGATCTCGACCAGGTCGGCGGGCGTCATGTCGGATCCACTATCCGGCGGCCTCCGGCGCCGTCAACGCCGGCAGGTTCCCGGATGCGGGGCCTTCTGCTACGGAAGCACTCGTTGCGCTCCGCGCTCGCCCTCGCCCTCCTGCTGCTCGTCCTGGCCGCGGCCGGGCCCATCGTCCTGCACGTGACGCAGAACGGGCACGACGTGCTGCCGTTCTCGATCGCGGAGCGGTATCCCGACGGGACGCCTTTCGTGCGGGGCGAGATCTACGCCACGACGTTGGCGGAGCTGGTCGAGCACGAGCTGAAGGGCCTCTCGGGGTGGCGGCCGAACGACTTCATCCTGTGGGGCCCGCGCCTGTGGGCCGACAACAACGCCAATCGCCAGCTCGGGATCCTCGTGGCGGTCCGCGAGAGCACGCGCGTGCTGAAGGATCACCTGACGAAAGTGTCGGCGACCGAGTACGATCCGAACCTGGTCGCGGCCGACACCGCGTTCCGCAACGACATGCAGCGGCTCATGCTGCCGTCGGCGGAGAGCAAGCTGCGCGAGGGCGTACGCGCGCTGCGCGCGTACGTCGACGGGCTGCACACGACGCCGCCGCGCTCGAAGCCGATCGAGGGCCGGAACGTCGAGCTGATCCGGCTCTTCCAGAGCTGGGGCGACCTGCTGGGCGACGCGCATGCGAGCCTCTTCAAGGAGACCGAGGCCGACGGATCGCCCGTGTCGATCCTCAAGACCGACGACTACTACTATCACGCGCAGGGCGTCGCCCATGCGCTCCACCATCTGACCCTCGCGGTGGCACGTGAGTACGCCGACGACCTGATCAACCGTCCGGCGCTGAAGCAGCTCCTCTCGGAGGTCGCCGCGGCGCTCGGCCGCGCGGCGTCGACGAAGCCGCTGGTCGTGCTCGACGGCGGGCCGGCGGGGCTCTTCGCCAACCACCGCCGCAACCTGGACGCGCCCATCATCGACGCGCGGCAGAAGCTGTACTCGATTCGCGAGGAGCTCGAGAAGTAGCGCCCGCCTCGTTGCGCGTTGACCCCCGTCGTCCCAGCGGCTAGGCGGAGCGCGATGCGGGTGCTCGCGCTGGCGCTCTTCCTCGCGCTCGCCGTGTCCGTCGCCGCCCAGGAGGACGACGACAAGCTGCTCGAGACGGCGCCGCTGGGCGAGGGCATTCCCGAGCGGTCGAAGACCCTCGAGCGCGAGTGGGCGGAGGACGTGGGTGCGCCCAAGGTGCCGGGCGACGAGACCGAAACCGCGCCGCCCGAGCACGACGGCGAAGAGCCCGCCGACGAGGAGCACGAGCGCAAGGACGAGCCGCTGGAGCCGGCCGCGCCGCCCGCTCCCGCGCGGACGGGCAAGGGGCCGGTGCGTGGCCGGCGCGAGGAGCGCCCTCCCGAACGACCCTCGACGTCGCCGCAGCCGCCCGCCGCGCCGACCAAGCCCGCGCGCGAGGCGCCGCCGCCTACCGACGAAGCAGAATAGGCGACATGGTCGCCTCGTAGAGCACGGCGCCTTCGGGCACCCGCCGGGGATCGACGAACCAGTCGCGGAGCGCGTCGCCGGTCCGGCGCGCGACCTCCGACGCCGACCACCACTGGCGCGGGAACTTGAACGGCAGAGGCTCCGCCGCGCCGAGGAGTAGGAAGAGGCGGCGGCCATTCAGACCGCAGCGCGCGAGCGCCAGGTCGGCGCTGGAGAACAGCAGCTTCAGCTCGCCCACGTAGTGCGCGTCGGCGTGCGTGTAGTGCGTGATGTTCTCGGCGGGTCGCCCGAGCGCCGGCGACGTGAGGACGATCGAGCCCGCCGGCACGAGCGACTCGACCGCCGCCCGCGCCCGCGCGATCTGCTCCGCCTGGAAGGAGTCGTATCCGCCCTGTGCGCCGAGGAGGCGGGCCATGCCGAACGACGCGAACGCGAGCGCCGGGACGATCGGTGCCCACCCGGCGAGGCGGCGACCCACGGGCAGGAGCGGCAGCGCTCCCGCCAGGACGATCGCCGCCGTGACGGCGCGTTCGAGCGCCGTCAGGCCCCTCGCCGGATCGCGCGGAACCCAGGCGTCGAAGGCGAGGGTGGCGACGACGGCCGCGCCGACGAGGAGCGCTCGCCGCTGCCAGGGCACACCCGCATCCGCGACGAAGGCTGCGAGCTCGGCGGCGCCGACCGCCGCGAGGATGATGAGGCACAGCGAGACGCCGACGAGGTAGCGCGGATCGCCGTGACCCCAGCAGCTGTAGAAGAGGAACGCGATGAAGGCATAGGGGCCGAGCGCGGGCGCGATCGGCCGGCGCCGTGCGATGCCGACGCCGAGCGTCCCGAGCGCCAGCACGAGGAACGCGCCGAAGCCGGTCGCGAGGTAGCGGACGTGGGCCGGGAACGTCGCCGGGAAGTTCGCCAGCCGAAACGCGCCACCCGAGACGAGGCTCACCGCGCCCAGCAGCGATGCCTGGGCCATGTGCCCACCCGACACGAAGAGCCAGCGGAACTCGCTGCCCTGGGTGAAGGAGAAGGGGTGCCCCTGGGTGATCGTGTTGTACGCGAACAACGGCAGCGTCCCGAGGGCGAAGCCGAGCAGCCCCCGCAGCGTCGATCCCCGATCGGGGGCAGATCGGAGCGCGGGGCCTATCGACACCGCCCACAGGGCGGCGTCGGGCCGGATCGACGCCGCGAGCCCCAGGCCCAGCCCGGCCCGGCCGGCATGCCCACCGAGGGCTGCGAGGAGGGCCGAGAGGGCCAACAGGTGGGCGGGAAGATCGCGCGCGACCGTGATCCCCCAGTAGTGGACCTCGATCGGGATCACGAGGAGGGCCCAGATGCTCGCAACCGCGGCTGCGAGTCGCGTCGCGGGACTCGACCAGGCGAGCTTCCAGCCGAGCCGGGCCACCAGGGCGAGCAGGACCAGATAGAGGACGGGATTCAGCCAGTGCTGGGCCGTCTCCCCGCCCAGGAGCTTCGCGAGCGCGAGGAGGGCGGGAAAGCCCGGCGGATAGCGCGAATACAGCGCGCCGTCCCTCCAGATGTAGGTCTGGTAGTAGGCGTCGAGGGAGACCCCTTCCCGGGCGCGAGGGCCGGCGAGGAGGGCGGTCGTGGCGGGGTCGTGGAAGACGCGCCCGCGCAGGAGATCGTCGGCGAAGGTGAGGAAGGCGAACTGATCGCTGGCGAGGTACCAGGTGTTGTGACGGACGAGTCCGCGCGCCGCGGCGAGCAGCGCCAGCACGCACAGTGCGATGCTCAGAACGACGAAACCCCCGGGGATCACTCCCCGGGGGTCCCGTTGGTCAGCTGAAGCCTGAGGCTCGATCAGTCGAGCAGGCCGAGAACGTGATCCACGAAGGCCCGGCTCGGCGAGCCGTAGAGCGTCGTGGTGGTCGTGCTGCTCGAGGTCGAGGTGGAGGTCGACGTCGACGAGGAGGTCGAGGTCGAGGTGCTCGTGGACGTCGACGTGGTGGTCGTCACGCACGTCGCCTCGGAGGTGGGCTTCTTCGCCTTGAATTGGAGGCTCCCCTTGTTGTCGATCTGCGCGCCCGTCGGAACGCCGATCGCGAGGCTGTAGGAATCACCACCGGTCAGAGAGAGCAACGTGCAGCTATTCGTGCCGAGGTTCGGAGGCAGAACCGAGATCAGCCCGAGCTTGCCGGCGCCTACGACCTTGATCGTGAACGTGCCGCTCGCCGACTTCTTGATCTGCGCGACCTTGATGGCGCCGTTCTCGCCCTTCGGATCCTTGTACTTGAAACCCTTGACCGCGTCACCGCTCCAGAACGGCTTGCCGGTGATGCCGCTCGTTCCCTGCGGCAGCGAGAACGTCTGGCTGGTCGGGTTGGTGCCGAGAGCGCGCACTTCGAGCGAGCCACCGGTGGCGACGGGGTTTCCCACGATGGTGTTGGCGCTTCCGAGCTCCTTGCCCTTCACCACGAGCTTGCGCTTGGTCGGATCGACCGTCGGGTTCTTCACCAGGAACTGGTTCCCGAGGATCGTCTGGTCGGCGGCGTGAGCCATGCCGGCCACGAACGTACACAGAGCTACGGCAGCCAATTTCCTCCCGAAATGCATGAGCTCCCTCCTTCGTCGGTCTCGCAGGTGCTTCGGCGACCAGTGAGGTGGGTAACCCGGCAACGGAAAGGCTGTCAAGGCCATTTTTCGCGATTGTCGCCCGCGCGAAATAAAGACGCCCCCGGGACCGGAGTCCCGGGGGCGACCGCGCATCGTACAAGGCGATCTATTCGAGGAACGCCGCGCTCGGCGAGCCCGCCATCGTCGTCGACGTCGTCGTCGACGTGGAGGTGGTGGTGGTCACGGGGCCCGTGGTGGAGGTGGTGGTGGGAATCGTGGTCGTGGTCGTCACGCCGCAGACCCCCTCGAGACTCGGCTTCTTCGCTTTGAAGAGCTTGTTCAGCACGTTCTTGATGAGGCTGTCGCTCCCGAAGCTCACGTTGTAGGCGTCACCCAGGTTGATCGAGAGCACCGCGCAGCCGTCGGTCCCCGGGTCCGGCGGCACGATGACCGTCCCGCCATCCAGCTTGCCAGCCACGATGGCTTTGATGGCGAAGGTCCCGCTCGGGGCCTTCTTGATGAACGCCAGCTTCACCGGGCCCTGGTCACCCTTGGGGTCCCGGTACTTGAAGCCGGTCGTGCCGACGGCGGTCCAGAACGGCTTGGCGGCGCTCGAGGTCCCCTGATTCAGCACGAACGTCTGCGAGGAGGGAGTCCCGCCGTTGGCGTTGATCGTGAGCGTGGCGCCGTTGGCCGTGGGATCGCCGACGAGGGTGTTCGGGCTTCCCTGCTCCTTCCCGACGACGACGACCTTGCGGCGGTCCGGCGTGGCCGGGTTCTTCACCGTGAAGGCCTTGCCGAGAATCGTTTGGTTTGCGGCCAGCGCCGAGCCGGCTCCGAACGCCAGCAATGCGGCCGCCGCCATGACCTGTCGAACCTTCATTGAGCCCCTCCTTCGTGATCGGTTCGCGCTCGAGACCTGCGCGATTGCTACTCGCGCCCGCGTCCGGCCGTCAAGCTGTTTCGTAGCCGTTTTCGGGCTCGTTTCGGGGCGCTTCTGGAGCGCGATCCGGCCCGCACGGGGCCCTGGGCTGACGCGGCGCGCAGCGCAGTCCGCGCAGGCGCTGCGCTCGGGATTCGACGGGATAGGCAGCCGAACTGGTTGAGCGTACCCCCGACTCAGGAGGGCTCCGCGATGGTCCTCGCGACGACCACACTCTTCGGCTGGATGTTTCTTCCCTCGTTTCTCCACTTCCCCAACGGGTACGACCTGGAAGTGAAGCGCGATCCTCCCCACTACGCGCTCGGCGTCGACAACAACAACATCGTGTCGTTCGACGTCCCGACCGGGAACCTGCTCCGCGGCGGCAGGCTCAGCCTGCGCTTCGACGGCGAGGATCGCGTGTGGGGACCGGGTAGCGACGCCGTGCGCATCCGGTTCAAGTGGGAGTTCTAGAACCGCTCCGGACGCAGCAGCGCGTCCGTCCCACCGTCGACGAATAGCACGCTCCCGTTGCAGTAGCTCGCGTCCCGGCCGAGCAGAAACGCGATCGCGCCCGCAATCTCCTCGGGCTTGCCGAAGGCGCCGCGCGGGATGGGGAAATTGCGGATCGCATCTCCCAGCACCGCGTGATCGAGCCCGCCCTGCAGGAGCGGTGTCATGACGACACCGGGCGCGACCGCGTTCAGGCGCACGCCGGCGCCGGCCCACGCGGCGCTCGATGCCGCGCGCCGCACCCAACGCGCGAGCGCGAGCTTCGAGCCGCCGTACGCGGACTGGCCGGCGAGGTCGGTCGCGATCCGTCGCGCGGCGCTTTCGTCTCCTTCGAGACAGGCGGCGGCGATCTCGTTGTCGCTCGACGGGATGCTCGCCGAGTTCGACGACACGGCGACCGCGGCGCCGCGCGCGACGGCGAGCGTCTCGCGGAGCTGCTCGAGGATCGCGACCGCGCCGAAGTAGTTGATCGACACGATCGCCGCGCCGTCGGGGACGTGCGGGCCGATGCCGGCGCACGCGACGACCCCGTCCAGCCGGCCGCCGGCGAGCTCGCGCACCCGCGCCGCGGCCGTGCTGCGTCCCGCGGGCGTGCCGAGATCGGCGTCGATCTCGGCGCCGCGCAGATCGACGCCGATCACACGATGGCCGTCGGACTCGAGCCGGCGGCGCACCGCCGCCCCGATGCCGGACGCCGAGCCGGTGATCGCGATCGTTCCCATGGGCGCGCCATGTATCCGGCCGGCCGACCTGCGAGCAACCCGTCACGAAGTTGCTTGACACGTTCGACGGCGCGCGTGGTATGCCGCGAGGGGAGGGCACGATCATGCTTCGCAGCACTGTCGTAGGTGTGGCCGCCGTCCTGATGCTCCTCTTCGCAGCCCCGGCGAGGGCGCAGCCGAGCACGAACCTCGACGACTACGTCCTGTTCGCCACCACCACGCTCAAGACCAAGGGGCCCACGATCTCGGACGGTGACGTCGGCGTGAACCTGTTCGATGGCCGCCTGGTGGCGCCGCGCTTCTTCACCGCGCCGAACTCGATCGTCGCGGCGGACCGCGTGCGCTTCGACAAGAATCCCATGAGCACCGTCCTCCAACAGCTCTTCGCGAACGTCATCGAG
>Ga0335084_10004622_pt1 | contig 13567 bp, 11 predicted proteins | sample Lox_Sample_44_FD_206721 | JGI IMG/M metagenome (GOLD analysis project Ga0335084, IMG submission 206721) | Soil microbial communities from Loxahatchee National Wildlife Refuge, Florida, United States - Lox_Sample_4.4 | ecosystem: Environmental > Terrestrial > Soil > Wetlands | place: USA... | reverse complement strand
CGCGCGGCCTAGCCGGGAAGGGCCCGTCTCGCGGGCCGGGTCAGCAGAGGACGCCCCGCTCCCGGAGCGCCCTGACGAGCGCGCGGCTCGCGCCCTCGTGGCGCGCCATCCACTCGGCGTGGGCGCCGGGCCCGACCCGGTTCGCGACGGCGAGAGCAGCGGCCACCGGTACGCCGGCGGCGGCACAGGCGGCGAAGACGCCCGAGAGCTCGAGGTGCTCCGCGGCGGCCACGCGGGCGAGGGCGCGCGCGCCCTCCTCGGTGCGGGTGATGGCCGGGGGCACGGCCACCGGATGGCCCGGCAGTGGGAGCGGGAAGCCGGGCGCCCAGCGGACCACCTCGACCTCCGGCCGGTAGGCGCGGCCGTCCAGCTCCTCGAGGGACGTCGCCACCACCTCGGATGCGCTCAGGAGATCGCCCGGCGCGAGTCGAGCGTCGTAGGCGCCGCACGTGCCGACGAAGAGCGCCCGGGCGAAGCTTCCGCGGGCGAGGTTCCGGGCGGTGGCCGAGGCCGCCGCCACGGCCCCGACGCCGGCCACGGCCACGGTCCAGCCGGGAGGCGGCTCGCGGTCGAGCCCGGCCAGCTCGGGCGGGAAGGCGGCGAGGAGGAGCCCGGGCCCGTCGTGTGGCATGGAGCCCATGCTATCCCTGTTCGCCGGCCCGATGCGCCCGACCTGCCGCCGCTGCCTCCGCCCCCCGCCGTTCTGCCCGTGCCGGTCGCTCCCGCGGGTGGCGACGCGAACGCACGTGCTGCTCCTCCAGCATCCGCGCGAGGCGCGGCTCGCCATCGGCAGCGCGTGGCTCCTCCAGGCAGGGCTCGCGAACGTCGAGTCGCTCCGGGGCGTGTCGTTCGAGGAGAGCGAGCGGGTGCGCACCCTGGCGGCCGGGCCCGGGGCGGTGCTGCTCGCGCCGGGAGGCCCACCGGTGGCCGAGGTCGCCCGGGCCGGACCGCCCGGGCTCCTCGTGGTGGTGGACGCGACCTGGCGCCAGGCCGAGAAGATGATGCGGGCGAACCCGGCCCTCGCCGCCCTGCCGCGCGCATCCGTGGACGCCGGCCGCCCGAGCGGCTACCGGGACCTGCGACGCGAGCCCGCTCCGGGGCTCCTCTCCACGGTCGAGGCGGTGGCCCTGGCGCTCGGGGCGTTCGAGGGCGAGCCAGAGCGCTTCGCCCCGATGGTGGACGCGTTCCACCGGGCGGTGGACCTGCAGCTCGCCTGCGCCCGGGGGGAGTCGAGGGCCCCCAGGCACCGGCCGGGGGCGGCGGCGCGCCGCGCCAGATCCAAAATCTGAACCTCGCCGGGCTTTCGCTGACGCATCTCGACAGGGCGAGAACCCTCGCCTTCACCTAGAATCCGCGCCATGGCCAAGCGCATCGGCATCCTCACCGGAGGCGGCGACGTCCCCGGGCTGAACTCCGTCATCAAGTCCGTCACCTACCGCAGCGCCGAGCACAAGCTGGACGTGCTCGGCATCCGGCGCGGGTGGGAGGGCCTCACCCACCTCGACCTCGACGATCCCGAGTCGAAGGCCCGCTACCTCTGGCCCCTCGACCGCGACAACACCCGCACCATCGATCGCAGCGGCGGAACCGTGCTGCACTCGTCGCGCACGAACCCGTCCAAGATGAAGAAGCTCCCCTCGCACCTGGAGTCGCACAAGGGCGACTTCCCCGTCGCCGACGCGAAGCCCGGAGCCAGCCACTCCTACGACCTCTCGCGGGTGGTGCTGAAGAACCTCGAGCGGCTGGGCGTCGACTGCCTCATCGCCATCGGCGGCGACGACACCCTCTCGTACGCCGCGCGGCTGCACGCGCTGGGCGTGAAGGTGATCGCCATCCCGAAGACGATGGACAACGACGTGCGCAACACCGAGTACTGCATCGGCTTCTCCACGGCCATCACCCGGGCCATGGGGGCGATCGACCGCCAGCGCACCACGGTCGGCTCGCACGAGCGCATCGGCGTCTTCCGCGTGTTCGGCCGCGACGCCGGCTGGACCTCGCTCTACACCGCCTACGTCACCAGCATCCGCTGCCTCATCCCCGAGTACCGGGCCGACGTGGGACGGCTGATCGACCTCCTCGTGGCCGAGAAGAAGGACAATCCCTCCAACTACTCGCTCGTCATCCTCTCCGAGGGCGCCGAGTGGGAGGGCTACACCGTGCAGGAATACGGCGAGCCCGACCCCTACGGCCACCGCAAGAAGGCGAGCGTGGGCGAGTCCCTGGCGGACGAGATCAAGCGGCGCACCGGCGAGGAGACCATCGTCTCCGACCTCACCTACGACCTGCGCTCGGGCGATCCCGACTTCATCGACAAGCTCATCGCCACCACGTTCGGCACGATGGCGTTCGACGCGGTGCTGGAAGGGAAGAGCGGCGTCATGTCGGCGCTCGTGGAGGGCCGTTACGCGATGATGCCCCTCCCCGACCCCAAGCTCGGGCCCCGCAAGGTCGACGTCGCCACGATGTACAACACCGACCGCTACCGCCCGATCTACGCGAACAAGCTCGGGCTGCCGGTCTTCCTCAACCGGACCTGATCGGCACCCGGCGCCTCACCGCCGCGCGGGCTCGCCGAGCCCGCCGAGCGCCCGGGCCAGGTCCTCCTCGAGGTCCTCGGGATCCTCGAGGCCGATGGAGAGGCGCACCAGGCCGGGCGCCGCCTCCGGGTCCCACTTGCGCCGCCACTCGGCCAGCGACTCGACGCCGCCGAGCGAGGTGGCGTCCTGGAAGAGGCGCAGCGCCCCGGGCAGGGCCCGGGCGCGCTCCTCGCTGGAGAGCTCGATGGCGAGCATCGGCCCGCCCCCGCGCATCTGCGTGCGGGCGAGCGCGTGGCCGGGGTGCGAGGCGAGCGAGGGGTGCCAGACGCGCGCCACGCGGGGCTCGAGGAAGGCCGCCAGCCGCCCGGCGGTCTCGGACTGACGCCGCACGCGCAGCGAGAGCGTGCGCACGCCCCGCAGCGTGAGCCAGGTCTCGAGCGCGCCCATGACCGCGCAGGAGACCGTGCGCGCGGCGTGGAGCGCCTTTCCGAGGTCGGGATCGCGGGCGACGAGCACGCCGCCCAGCGCGTCCGAGTGACCGGCGAGGAACTTCGTGGAGGCGTGCATGACGAGGTCGGCGCCGAGCGCCAGCGGTGACTGCAGGACGGGCGTCGCGAAGGTCGAGTCCACGGCGAGGCGCGCGCCGGCCGCGCGGGCCCGGGCCGCGTACGCCGCCACGTCGGCGAGCTCGCACGTCGGGTTGCGCGGCGTCTCCAGCCAGACGAGGTCGTCCGGCCCGAGCGGCGCCGCGAGCGGGATCTCCGGGATCCCCAGCGCCGCGATGGCGGCGTGCGTGGCGTGGTAGCCGCCCCTCCCGATGGCCACCCGCGGCGGCCTGAGGCGCTGCAGCGCCGCGAAGGTGGCGGCCTGCCCGCTCGCGAAGGTGACCGCCGTGCCGCCCTCGAGCGCCGAGAGCACCGCCTCGAGGCGCCGGCGGGTGGGCTGGTCGTCGCGGGCGTAGTACAGGCCCGAGGGTTCTCCCGCGGTGAAGGTGGTCGTGACGTGGATGGGCGGCGCCACGTCGGCGGTGGGCTCGATGCCGTGGTCGGCGTGCAGCGCGAGCGTGTCGATGCGGCGCGTGTCGGCCATGGCGCATGGTCGGCCGGTGCCCCGCGGCGGGCAAGCCCCCGGCCCCGCCATCCGCGGTAGTATGGCGCGCATGAGCACGCTCCCCGGAGTCCCGTCGCCGCTCGAGGGGGTGCGCGCCGTGGTGTTCGACGCCTACGGCACGCTGTTCGACGTGGCCTCCGCCGCCGAGCGCGCCCGGGATCAGCTGGGGGAACGGTGGCGCGAGTTCGCCGAGACCTGGCGTGGGAAGCAGTTGCAGTACACCTGGCTGCGCACCCTCATGGGCCGCCATGCCGACTTCTGGAAGGTGACCGGCGACGCGCTCGACTTCGCGCTCGAATCGGCCCGCGTGAGCGATCCCTCGCTGCGCGACCGCCTCATGGGCCTCTACGAGCGGCTGGGCGCGTATCCGGACGCCCGCCCCGCGCTCGTCGCGCTGCGCGAGCGCCGGCTCCGCCTCGCCATCCTGTCGAACGGCTCCCCGCGCATGCTCGCCGGCGCCGCCGAGAGCGCGGGCCTCGCGCCGCTGCTCGACGCCATCCTCTCGGTCGAGGAGGTCGGCGTGTACAAGCCCAGCCCCCCGGTGTACCGGCTGGCGGCCGACCGGCTGGGCGTCTGGCCGGCCGAGATCGCGTTCGTCTCGGCCAATGGCTGGGACGCCTGCGGGGCGCGCGCCTTCGGGTTCCGCGTCGCCTGGTGCAACCGGACCGGGCAGCCCGCGGAGCGGCTGCCGGAAGCGCCCGATATCGTCGTGCGCACCCTGGCCGACCTCCCCGCACTGGTGGGCACGCGCTGAACGCGCCGGGTCTTCGCGGCCGGCTGCCTTTCCGTTCTATCCTTCCGTACTGCGTCCATCGGGGCACCGGACGCACGGAAGGTGACCATGGCTGACGATCGAGTGGACCCGGCGAGCGGCCGCGGACGCCGCCAGGTGCTGAAGGCCATCGTCGCGGCCGGCGCGGCCGGCGCGGTGTTCGGCCGGGCGCTCGCCGCGCTGGCCGCGGGCCCCGGTCGCGTGACCTCCGAGATGGTGCGCCAGGCGGAGTGGATCGCCGGCCTCACCCTCTCCGACGCCGAGCGCGAGCTCATGCTCGCCGACCTCAACGAGTCGCAGGGCAGGCTCGAGACCCTCCGGGCCGTGGACGTCCCGAACGACGTCCCACCCGCGATCCACTTCCGCACCCTCGCCCCGCCGCCGCCACCCCCGGCCGAGCAGACGCCCTGGATCCCCGACCGGAAGCCCCAGCGCATCCCCTCGTCCGATGAGGACGTCGTCTTCGCGTCCGCCGTCGAGCTCGCCTACCTGGTCCGCAAGCGCCAGCTCTCGCCGATCGAGCTCGCGCGCCTCTCCGTCGACCGCATGCGCCTCCTCGACAGCCGGCTCTCCGCGGTCATCTCGGTGACCGCCTCCCTCGGCTTCGAGCAGGCCCGCCTCGCCGAGGCGGCGGTGAAGAAGGGCAACGCCGGCCCGCTGGCAGGACTGCCCTTCGGGGCGAAGGACCTCTTCGCCGTGCCCGGCTACCCGACCACCTGGGGCTCCAAGATCTACGCCAACCGGCAGATCCCCGAGGTCACCGCGGCCGCGGTGGAGCGCATCACCGCCGCCGGCGGCGCGCTCATGGCCAAGACGGCGGTGGGCGAGCTCGCCTGGGGCGACGTCTGGTTCGGCGGCACCACCAAGAACCCCTGGAAGCCCGACCAGGGCTCGTCGGGCTCCTCGGCGGGCTCGGCCGCGGGCGTGGCGGCCGGCTACTGGCCCTTCGCCATCGGCACCGAGACCTGGGGCAGCATCGTCTCGCCGGCCAGCCGCTGCGGCGTGACCGGGCTCAGGCCCACCTTCGGGCGCGTCAGCCGCCACGGGGTCATGGCGCTCTCCTGGTCGATGGACAAGGTGGGCGTGCTCGCGCGCTCGGCCGAGGACTGCGCCCTCGTCTTCGGCGTCATGCACGGCGCCGACCCGAGGGACCCCGACAGCGAGACCCGGCCATTCGCGTGGCCTCCCAGGAAGTCGTTCAAGGACCTCCGCATCGGGTTCGCGGAGAAGCTGTTCGAGGGCGGCGCGCTCGAGGCGGCCGGCTCCGACCCGGCCGAGAACGCCCGGAAGCAGCGCGGCCGCGACCAGCTCCAGTTCGACCAGGCGGTCCTCGACGTGCTCCGCCGGGCCGAGGGAAACCTCCGCCCCGTGGACGTGAAGTTCAAGGTACCGGTGGAGGCGCTCTCGAACATCCTGACGGCCGAGGCTGCCACCACCTTCTCGGGCCTCCTGCGCGCCGGGCGTCTCGGCGAGTTCGCTCGTCAGACCGCGGACGCGTGGCCCAACGTGTTCCGCCAGGGTCACCTCGTCACGGCGGTCGACTACCTCCGGGCCCAGCGCGTGCGCACGCTCCTCATGCGCGCGTTCGAGGACCGGATGAGCGACGTGGACCTGCTCGTGGCCCCCGCCCTCGGCAACGAGCTCCTGCTCCTCTCGAACCTGACCGGCCACCCCTGCGTCACGCTGCCGGATGGCTTCCACGCCGACGGGACGCCCGGCGGGATCAGCTTCATCGGCCGGCTGCACGGTGAGTCGGAGATCCTCCAGGCGGCCATGGCCTACCAGGAGGCCACCCCGTTCCACCGCCGCCGCCCGCGCCTCGGGTAGCATGGCCGGGTGAACGCGAAGCACCTGTACCGGCGCGCCCTCGAGGCCCTCGGCCCCCGGCTCCACTTCGCCGCCCACAGCCACCACCCCTGGCCCGACGCCTCGCGCGAGGGCGCCCTCGCCTGCTGGCACGACGCCGCGCGCCTGCTCGACCGCAAGTGGGAGCACGTCCTCGGCGCGGTCGTGCCCGAGGCCCGCCGCGTCGTCGCCGGCCACCTCCGCCTTCCCGACCCCGGGCAGATCTGCTTCGGGCCGAACACCCACGGCTTCGTGCTGCGGGTCTTCTCCTGCCTGCCGCGCGACCGGCGGGCGCGCATCGTCACGACCGACGGCGAGTTCCACAGCTTCTCGCGTCAGCTGCGGCGCTGGGAGGAGGCGGGATGGGCGGAGGCGGTGCGCGTCCCCACCCTCCCCTTCGACGGCTTCACGGCGCGCCTGGAGGCGGCCCTGCGGTCCACGCCGGCCGACCTCGTGTACGCCAGCCACGTGTTCTTCGACAGCGCGCTGGCCCAGCCCGACCTCGGCTGGATCCGCGCGGTGCCCGGCGAGGCGCTGGTCGTCCTGGACGGCTACCACGCGTACCGCGCGCTGCCCGTGGACCTGGGCCCGGTCGCCGCCCGCGCGTTCTACCTCGCCGGTGGCTACAAGTACGCCCAGGCGGGCGAGGGCGCCTGCTTCCTGGCCGTCCCGGCCGGGACCGCGCTCCGGCCGGTGGACACGGGCTGGTTCGCGGAGTTCGACGAGCTCGCCGGGGAGCGCGAGTCGCGCGTCGGCTACCGGCCGGACGGCGACCGCTTCGCGGGCGCGACCTTCGATCCCTCCGGCCTCTACCGCCTCGTGGCGGTCGAGCGCGCGCTCGCTGCCGAGGGGCTCGGGGTCGCGGAGGTGCACCGGCACGTGCACGGGCTCCAGCTTCGCTTCCTCGACCAGGTCGCGCCGCTGGGCCCCGCCTGGCGCGCCGGCGAGAGCCCGCTCCTGCCGGCCGGCCTCGCCTGGCATGGGCACTTCCTGGCCTTCGACCTCTCCGACGCCGCCGGGTTCCTCGGCGCGCTCGAGTCGCGCGGCATCCTCGCCGACGTGCGCGGCCCCAGGCTCAGGCTCGGCTTCGGCGCCTACCACGACGAGGCGGACGTCGATCGGCTGGCGCGGGCCGTGCGCGAGATAGCGCGGGGCACCTGATCGGGCTCGACCCGCCGCCCCGCTTCGTTGGAGAATCCGGCCCCCTATGACCACCCGCGCGATGAACTTCAACGCCGGCCCCGCCGCCCTTCCCCTTCCCGCGCTCGAGCGCGCTCGCGACGAGCTGCTCGACCTCGCCGGCAGCGGCATGTCGGTGATGGAGCACAGCCACCGTGGCAAGGAGTACGAGGCGGTGCACGACGAGGCGCTCGCGCTCCTCCGCGAGCTGACCGGCCTCCCCGCCTCGCACGAGATCCTCCTCCTCCAGGGCGGCGCCTCCCAGCTCTTCGCGCAGGTGCCGATGAACCTCGTGCAGAAGGGCCAGACCGCCGAGTACGTCGTGACCGGCGCCTGGGGCGAGAAGGCCCACTCGGAGGGCAAGGCGGCCGCGGCCATGCTGGGCGGCGCCGCCAAGGTGGCGTTCACCACCGGCACCGGCGATGGCAAGGAGAAGTCCTACGTCCGCGTGCCGCGGCCGGGCGAGGTGAAGGTGGACCCCGCCGCCGCGTACCTGCACGTCACCTCGAACGAGACCATCCACGGCGTCGAGTTCGGCGTCGACGAGAGCCGGCCCTTCCCCGACCCGGGCAAGGTCCCGCTCGTCGCCGACATGTCGAGCGACTTCCTGTGGCGGCCGGTGGAACTCTCGCGATTCGGCGTGGTCTACGCGGGCGCCCAGAAGAACATCGGGCCCTCGGGCATCGTGGTCGTCGTCGTGTCGAAGGCGCTCCTCGACGCGGGCCGGAAGGACATCCCCAAGATCTTCCAGTTCCGGACCGCCTTCGAGAACCGCTCGCTGTACAACACGCCGCCCACCTTCTCCATCTACATGATCCGCAACGTCTGCTCGTGGCTGAAGGCGAACGGCGGGCTCGCCGGCATCGAGGCCCGCAACCGGGCCAAGGCGGCGAAGCTCTACGCCGCCATCGACACCCACGCCGACTTCTACCGCTGCCCGGTGGAGAAGGAGAGCCGCTCGGTCATGAACGTCGTCTTCCGGCTGCCGAGCGAGGCCGACGAGGAGCGCTTCGTCGCCGAGGCGAAGAAGCGCCGGATGGTCGGCCTCAAGGGCCACCGCTCGGTGGGCGGCATCCGAGTCTCCATCTACAACGCCTGCGAGCCGGCCTGGGTGGACGCGCTCGTCGGCTTCATGGGCGAGTTCGCGAAGAAGGGCTGAGCGGCTCGGCGAGCGTCCACGCGCGATCCTTCACCCTCCCCGCGGCGCGCGGGCCGGCGAGCAGCCGGGCCAGGGCGGCCGTGATGGGGTGGCCGGTGGTCGCCTCGACGTGCAGCCACTGGCCGGCCGGGTTCACCTCCAGGAACTGCCACGGGCCGTCGCCGCGGCCCCGCCGCCGCAGGTCGATGGCGGCGTAGAGGAGACCGAGCCGCCGGGTCAGGGCGAGCAGCCGGCGGGCGAGGTCGCCGGGGACCGTGTACGGCCCGCCCGCCGCGGCCGCGTTCCACCAGCCCTCGCGCACGTCCGTGGGCGAGTCGCCCGCACGAGCATCGGCCACCGCGGCGAACAGCCGGCGGCCGACGACCGTGACCCTGAGGTCGAGCCCGTGCAGGCGCTCCTGGAGGACCGCGGGCCCGAGCGCGAGCCGTGAACGAAGCCAGGGGCTCCGAGGCGAGACCGCCCGCGTGCCGTCGCGGTCGGGCACGGTGGAGAGGCATTTCAGGACGGCACCGTCCCGGCAGCTCGCCATGAAGTTGCGCGCCGCGCGCAGGTCGTTCGTGACGAGCGTGCGAGGGACGTCCAGTCCCACCTGCCTCGCCGCCTCGAGCTGGACGACCTTCAGCGCGGAGACGTCCTCGCGCCGCGGGTCGTTGACCCACCGGCCGGGCACGACGTGGGCGAGGCCGCGGAGCGCAGCCATCCATTCGCCGCCCGAGAGGCGCCGGCGATCCGCGGCGAGCGCGAGGGAGGCCGCGGGCCAGCCGGGCCGGCGCCACCAGGCGCCCGCGCAGGTGGCGGGGTCGATGCGGCCGGCCCCGTTGCCGAGCGTCACCGACGCGGCCCGGGCCCCGCCCTGTTCGAGCTGGAGCCCGTGGACGGGCAGCCGGGCCAGATCCACGCGGACCGGCTCCATCCCGCGCTCCGCCAGGGCCAGCGCGACGGCCACCGCGTGCTCGTCGTCACTGCCGGTGACGACGAGGACCGTGCGGGGCCGTCCCTCCACCCTCCGTCTACCCACTGGGCCTGCCCGTCGGCCAGACCGCCACCCTCACGGTCTTCTCCCCCGTCCTGGGGTCGACCGTGAACACCTTGAAGAGCTTGAGCACCCCTCCCGATCCATTCCTCGCGAACTCCGCGACGATTTCGAGGAGCTCCTTCTCGCTGAGCACGACCGCACCGATCAGGGGGCGTGAGCCCCCGCGCCGCTTGCCTCTCTTCGCCATGCCCGTTCCTCCCTTCACCTGCCCCGGTCGTCGGGGATGCCCTTCCTCGAGCCGTCGATGGCCCTTCGCAGCGCCCTCGCCTCGGCGAGGAGCGGCTGCCCGGGGTCGGCGCGCCGCCAGAGTCCATCGAGGCGGTCGAGCGCGGCCCTTGCCTCGGCCTTGCGTCCGGAGCCGGCGAGGAGCCTCGCCTCCAGGACCAGGCTCCGCGGGTAGGCCCACGGCCTCCAGAAGCCGAGCGGAAAGTAGAAGCGCTGGAAGCGCCCCGCCGCCGCGAGCGCAGCCTCGCCGTCACCCGCCTCGCTGGCGCACTCCGCGACCAGCCACCACGGCGCCTCGGGTGGCAGGAGCTCGTTCCCGATCTGCGGGTCGCCCGTCACCACGCGCTGCAGGTCGGGCAGGGCTGCGCGCGCGCCATCCCTCCGCCAGGCCGCGATCGCGCTCACCACGTCGCGGTTCGCAGGGTTGGTCTTGACGAAGGGGAGGAGCGCAAGCGCCGCCTGGCCGTCTCCCGCGTAGGCGAGGAGCGCTGCGAAGGTGGCTGCCTCCTCGTTCGAGCGGACCCGGGTCTCGTCGGCGAGCCTCCGGACGCCGGCTGCGTCGCGCACCTGGCTCAGGCGGAGTGCGAGGCGCCAGTCGTGCACGTAGCGGGCGCCCGGGTCCGAGTCCGCCGACGAGGGGGCGTCCACGTAGGCTTCGGCCTCGCGGAAGCGGCCCTCCAGGAGGAGCAGGTTGCCGAGGAGCCTCCGCTCCCCCTGCCCGGCGGGATCCAGCTGCCGCACCACCGCCTCGGCCTCGTCGAGGCGGCCTGCCGCGACCAGCGCTTCGGCGAGGTCCTCGAGCGCCGGCGGATCGCCGCCCGCCGCGGCCCGCCTCGCCACCGCCAGCGCCTTGTCGTGCTCGCCCAGCCAGCCGAGGCCCTGAACCTGGGCGTGGAGCACCCCCGGGGTGGGCGTGCTGTGATCCAGCCGCTCCACGAGCGTCCCCAGGTCGCCGGTCCGGTCGAGGACGCCCAGCATCCAGACCAGCCCGTCGAGCGCCAGGTCCAGGGAGGGATCGAGCTCCGTCGCGCGCCGCAGCGGCTCCGTCGCGGCCCGCAACCGTCCCGCGCGAAAGAGGAGATCGCCGGTGGCCAGCGCCACGCGAGCGTCCTCGGGGAACTGGCGCCCCGCCTCGGCCATGCGTGCGACGGCGCCTTCCACGTCGTCCTCGAGGAACGCCTTCCAGGCGAGGAGCTGGGCGCGATCCCGGGCGGGCACGAGGTCGGCACGGCGCAACGCCGGCTCCAGCTTCGCCAGCAGCTGGTCGCTCGACTCGTGCGACCAGTAGGCGTCGCGCACCAGCTCCAGGTGCGCGAGCGGGAACTCCGGGTCGATGGCCAGCGCGGCCCGGAAGTGGCGACCGCAATCCGGCGCCACCCAGCTCCCCGCGCCGCGCGACGGCCGCTCCAGGCAGAGGATCCCGTCGTAGTAAAGGCGGAATGCCTCCGTGCTGCTGGTGACGGTGCGCGCCCGCTCCGCCTCGGGCGACCGGACCTCCGGCTCCCGCGCATGGAGCGCCGTTCGGATCCCCTGGCCGAGCCTGCCCGCGGCGTTCATCAGGCCAGCCGGGTCGGCCGCCGCCTCGGTCACCACGAACCAGGGCGACGGCGCCGCGGGCCTGCGCACCATGGCGGTCAAGAGATACCCGCTCGCCTCTCGCGTCGCGCGTGGCACGAGCACGGCCGCGGCGCCGGCTTGCTGGGCTGCCAGGTCCGCGCTCTCCGCGTCGATGCGCTCCCCCACGGCACGGCCCGAGGCCCGGAGCACGCCGGCCAGCCGCGAGCGGCCCAGGATCTCGAGGCGCTCCGTCCCGTCGAGCACGGCGGCGAGCAGCGTTCCGAGCCCGTCGAAAGAGGGATCGCCCGTGTCGTTGTCGCCGTCCGCGATCGCGAGGCGGAAGGGCCCGGCTGCCTGCGGCGGCGGCTTCGGCGGGGGCGAGACGAGCAGGAACGCGATGACCGCGGCCATGGCCACGACCAGCGAGAGCGCCGCCCCGACCGCCCAGTGGCGCCGTCCCCTCTCGATGCCATCGAGCGCGTCCACGAGTGCGGCGCCGTCGGCCGGCCTCCGGTCCCGATCCTCCGAGCAGGCCGCCCGCACGAGCGAGGCGAGCGGGCCGCGCCGGGCGAGCCACCCCGGTAACGTGGCGTCGTCGTCGAGCGGATGGGCGGTGAGCAGCTCGTAGGCGACCGCGCCCCAGGCGTACACGTCCGCTCGCGGTGTCACCGCCTCTCCCCGCCACTGCTCGGGCGCGGCGTACGGAGGCGTGCCCGCCGCCAGCCCGATGGCGCCCACCATGAGCGAGAGGCCGAAGTCCACCACCTTCACCGCGCCGCCCTCGACGAGGAAGACGTTGCCCGGCGTGAGGTCGCGATGGACGACTCCCACGCGGTGCGCGTAGGCGAGCGCGGAGGCCACGCCGCGGAGGATGCGCACCGCCTCGACGCGGGGGACGCGGCCTCGCGCCATGACGCGGCGGAGCGGCTCGCCCTGCAGGAGCTCGTAGACGAGGAAGATCTGGCCGCCTTCCCTGCCGGCCTCGTGGATCGTGACGATCGCGGGATGGGCGAGCTTCGCGACGGCCTCGGCCTCGCGCTTCAACATCTCGTTCCACTGCCCGCCTCCACGGCGCTGCTGCAGCACCTTGATGGCGACGTGTCGGCCCAGCTCCGGGTCCTCGGCCTCGTAGACCACGCCGAACCCGCCCCGCCCGAGCGCCCTCAGGATCTTGAACCGCCCCAGCTCCGTGGGAGCCACGGAGGCGTCTTGCCAGGCCTCGTCCGCGGCCGGAGCGGTCGCCGGCCTCGCCAGATCCTCGAGCAGCCGGGAGAACTCTCCACCCTGTCGGCTGACGGCATCCTGCGGCTCGCCTTCCAGAGGGCCCATCGAGCCTCGCGGGACGAGCGGCTTTGCGCTGCGTACCGGTTGACGAATGGTACACCCTCGCCGGCAGGCGTGACGGCCCCGGGAGGGTTGGAGTGCGCGGCGATCACGTCCCGCCGGCGGGCAGCATCGCCGCCGGGAGACCCCTCCTCCCCGGCGCGAGCCCGGCCGCGCCGGCCTGGAACCCCGCCGCCAGGAGGTACGGCGCGAGCGCGTGGCCCGACGGCTGCTCCCCGTCGATCTCCTCCACGAGCCCTCCCTCGTGGCGCGCCTGCGCCGCGCGGGCCATCTCGGCCAGCGCGGCCGCCACCGACTCCGCGAATCGCGATCGCTCAGGCTCGTCGCCCGGCAGCCAGGCGAGCAGCTGGCGCCCACCCCGGGCCACCCAGGCGGCGAGCGCGCCGTCGACGAGGATCACCTGGGCGCCCACCGCGCGCGCCGGCCGCCGGGCCGACTCGACGCGGGGCTCGGGCCAGGCGAGCGCCGCTCCGTACGGGTTCGCCGGGTCGGTCGCCGCCAGCACCACCACCTCCGGAGACTCGGGCGGGACGCGCAGCGAGCGGAGCAGGTCCAGCACCGCCGGCTGGGCGAACTGCAGCGCGCCCACGCCCGAGACGAAGTAGCCACGGCGGATGCGCCCGCTCTCCTCCAGGTGCCGGAGCACGTCGTAGACCGCGGAGAACCCTCCGGGCAGCCCTTCCGCGGCGGCCACCCCGCGGCTCACGATGCCGTGGCGCACGAGGAGCTGCTGGGCCATGGCGGCGCTCCAGGCGGTGGCCGTGGGCCGCTCGCCGCCCGCCGCCCGGCGCGACTCGACC
>Ga0335084_10004621_pt1 | contig 13568 bp, 14 predicted proteins | sample Lox_Sample_44_FD_206721 | JGI IMG/M metagenome (GOLD analysis project Ga0335084, IMG submission 206721) | Soil microbial communities from Loxahatchee National Wildlife Refuge, Florida, United States - Lox_Sample_4.4 | ecosystem: Environmental > Terrestrial > Soil > Wetlands | place: USA... | reverse complement strand
TTGAACCATTTGCCGTGCAGACACTCTATTCGATTGGCACTCGAAGGGTCGGAGTGCTAGCATGAAGTCGAAAGGGGATACGTTTGATGGCATCGGCGACAAAAGCACTGGTTCCGGTCAGCGCTAGCAGCGCGGGCCTCGTTGCACCGCATCCGGGGAGCCTCGGCAACCTGGACGCTTACATCACGGCAGTGAATCGGATTCCGCTGCTCACGGCGGAAGAAGAGGTTGCGCTTGCGCGGCGCTTCAGGGCCGATAGTGATCTGGAAGCAGCGGGCAAGCTGGTGATGTCGCACCTGCGGCTGGTGGTCGCGGTCGGGCGTAACTATCTCGGCTATGGCTTGCCTCACGCGGACCTGATCCAGGAAGGAAACATCGGCCTGATGAAGGCCGTGAAGCGCTTCGATCCGGAGCGTGGCGTGCGACTGGTGTCGTTCGCACTGCATTGGATCAAGGCCGAGATGCACGAGTACATCCTGCGCAACTGGCGCCTGGTCAAGGTTGCGACGACCAAGGCGCAGCGCAAGCTCTTCTTCAACCTGCGCAGCATGAAGCCGGGACTCGGGACACTGACCAACGACGAGGTCAACAACGTCGCGCAAGCGCTGGACGTTCGCCCGCAGGATGTGATCGAGATGGAGACGCGCATGTCGGGCGGCGACATTGCTTTGGAGGCCCGGCCCGACGAGACGGAAGACGAGTTCGCGCCGATCGCTTATCTGGCTGACTCGAATTCCGAACCGACCGAGGTGCTTGCGCGTCGCAATCGGGATGTATTGCAGACTGATGGTATTCGGCGCGCGCTCGACGCACTGGACAACCGCAGCCGACGCATCGTCGAGGCGCGCTGGCTGGACGAAGACCTGGAAGGCAATGTTGGAACTGCCACACTGCATGACCTCGCAAAGGAATTTGGAGTTTCTGCGGAACGAATTCGTCAGATTGAAGCCAAAGCACTTGAGAAGATGAAATCAACTCTGGCCGATGCGGCCTGAGTCGGGCAACTGAGTAATCGAGCAAGCGAGTAGTACCGGTAAGGCTAACGTCCGCCTCTCCTCCTCCCCCTCTCCTCCGAAGAGGCGGATACTCAAGCCCCGCGCCAGCGGGGCTTTTTTTGGGATGCATCGAGTTCAGGCATGCCGTTTGTAAATCTCGCGCACGCGCCCGTGAATTGCGCGGGCAACGCTGGTCCTGCTCGCTCCATCTCATCCCGGCTCTGGCGCGGCCGGCAAGCACCTGGCTCGAGGGTATCGACGCTTGCGCAGGCCGCGGCGGTGCGCATGCACGCACGGGCTGGACGAGTTGAATCGCTCGGCACCTTCGAGGACATCGAGATCGAACGCGAGCTCCGCCAAGGGCTTCCCGAGTCGCTCGCGTCCTTCGCAAGATCGCGCCTGGAGTGGTATGGCTGCCGCGGAGCGTTCTTCCACAATGACGCGCACTATGACGGCGTGCTCTTCGGTATCTGGAGCATCCTGGGTCCGGCACGCGATGTCGTTTTCCCGCGCCTCGACTGCAGGCTCTCCTCGGCCGTTGGAAGCATGGCGGTCTTCGACCCGTTCGAGCCGCATGGTGTTCTCGACGCGGCCGCTGTCACTTATCGCGCGGAAGACTATGAAGGTGCGAAGCCGAGTGTCTTCCTCGGCTTCGAGATCACGCTCTCGGCGGAGGTTCGAGAGGCGTTCGGAATTGCGCCGGCACACGAACGCGGCTTAACGCTCTCGAGCCGGATCGCAATCAATCCTGAAAACGGCGACTTCACTGCAGCAGGCGCTTGACGTCTTCGACGATCGAATCGATCGATTGCGAATGCTTGACGAACAAGCGAACTCTGCCCTGCGGGTCGAAGAGATAACTGCCCGCGGTGTGGTCGATGCTGTAAGAGGTAGGCGTCTTGCCCGGAACCTTCTGGTAGATGACCTTGAACTCCTTGGCGGTGCGGGCGATCTCATCGGGTGTGCCATACAGGCCGATGAACGAGCGATCGAAGCTCGGCACGTATTGAGCAAGGAGCGCCTGCGTGTCGCGCTCGGGGTCGACCGAGATGAACACGACCTGCAGCTTGTCACCCGCGCTGCCGAGCTTCGCCTTGACTTGAGCCATGTCGGCCATCGTCGTCGGGCAGACGTCCGGACACTGCGTGTAGCCGAAGAACACCAGCACGACTTTGCCGCGGAAGTCTGCGAGGGTTCGTTTGTTCCCGTTATGGTCGGTCAGCGAAAAATCGTGTGCGTAGTTCGCGCCCGTGATGTCGACGCTGTTGAAGCTTTGCGACGATTGCTGCTGACATCCGCTCAGCGCAATCAATAGCGCGAGCGTGAGTCGAAGCCAGGATCTGCGCATCACCAACGGCTGGTCGCCGACCGGAAACTCAGGCAGCGTACTTGTCGACCAGCAAGGCACCAAAGAGCGCTGCAAGGTAGACGATGGAGTAGTTGAACGTCGCGCGCGCGAGCCGATCGCTGTATGCGCGATACAGTCGCCACGTGTAGGCAAGAAAGCCGGCGCCAAGCGCGAGCGATGCGATCAGATAGATCGATCCCGCCATCCGAATCACCCACGGCAGGAGCGTGGTCGCAACCAGCACGAGCGTGTACAGGAACATGTGCAGCCGCGTCAGCTTGGATCCATGCGTGACTGGCAGCATGGGCAGCCCGGATTTCTGATAATCGTCGAGCCGGTACAACGCGAGCGCCCAGAAGTGCGGCGGCGTCCAGACGAAGATGATCAGGGCAAGCAACCACGCCTGCGCTGGTGCTGCGCCCGTTATCGCTGCCCATCCTAGCACCGGCGGCATCGCGCCGCTCATGCCTCCGATGACGATGTTCTGCGACGTGTACGGTTTCAGAAGAACGGTGTAGACGACTGCGTACCCGACGAAAGTCGCAAAGGTGAGCCACATCGTCAGTGCATTGACCTGCGTGTAGAGCACCCACATTCCCGCGCCACCGATGAGGCCGGCGAAGACCAGCGCCTGCAGCGGCGTTATTTCGCCGCGCGCGAGCGGCCGCGCGCGCGTGCGCGCCATCTTCGCGTCGATGTGGCGCTCGATGATCGAGTTGACCGCGAACGCGGCACCCGCAAGCAGCCATATGCCGAACGTTGCCTTGCAGACCAGCCACAGGGATGGCAACTCCCGCGTCGACAGAAACATGCCGATGACGGCGCAGAAGAGCGCGAGTTGCGTGACACGCGGCTTGGTCAGCGACCAGAACTGGCGCGCAAGATGCGGCAGCGCGGGTGCGTCGCTTCGATGGGCAGGAGCTTGCATTGATGGTGAGACGTATCGACCGGCAGCGCTTTGGCGGCCGCGCAGTTTACCCTGCCGCTCTCGCTGTCGCCCCGTCGTTAGGCACGCGCACGGACTGTGTCTGCGCCTGCCATGCGCGGTAGTTCAATCCCACAACCACGGCGAGCAGCGCCGCCGCGCCGCCGTTGTGGATGACCGCGAGCAGGAGCGGCCACTGGAAGATTACGTTCGACATCCCGCTCAGCAATTGCACGATGACCAGCCACGCAAGCCATTTGGCGCTTCGCCTTGTCCCCTGGATGCCCGATGCACGCCACGCGAGCCACCCGAGAACGATGGCTGCACCGATGGCGAAGACCCGATGCACCCAATGGATAGCTACGAGAGCCTGGAATGGGATCGGCCTGGCGCTCTCTCCTCCGGTCATGCCGAGGCTGCGCCATAGAGTGAAACCGTTTGCGAAGTCCAGGTCCGGCGGCATCCACACTCCATGGCAGACCGGAAAGTCCGGGCAGGCCATCACCGCGTAGTTCGAACTGACCCACCCGCCGAGTGCAATCTGCAGCACAAGGATGACGAGCGCGAACGCGGCAACGCCGCGCAACGACGCCGCGCCTGCCACGGGCGGCGCCCGATTTTCACGCAAAGCAAGCCAGACGAGCAGAGCGAGCAATGTCATTCCACCCAGCAGATGCGCCGTGACAATGGCCGGTTGCAGCTTCTGCGTCACAGTCCATGCGCCAAAGGCGCCCTGCAAGCACACCCATAGGAACGCCACCGTCGCCAACTTTGCGGGACGCGAACGATCGCGGAGCCAGCGCCACCACGCGAGAGCCACCAGCACGACGATCAGCACGCCTACTCCCAACGCGAAATAGCGGTGAACCATTTCGACCCATGCCTTGCCCATGGTCACGGGCCCCGTGGGTTGTGCGCTTTCGGCCGCTCGGATCGGTTCGCCGGCCGAAAGCGGGTCGGAGTGACCGTAACAGCCCGGCCAATCGGGACACCCAAGGCCGGAATCCGTGAGGCGGGTGAATCCGCCGAGCACGATGAGGTCGAACGTCAGGAACGCGGTCACCAACGCGAGCTTCTGGAACTTGTCCGGGGCGTGCGAACGCCACACGTACAGAAGCGCCAGCGCCGCGATGAGAATGCCCTTGGCAGCGAGCGCGAGGAATGCGCCATCGTGCATTGCTTCGCTCCTAGCCGATGCGCGATGCGCGCAACAGCCGCTCCAGATCCTTCTTCATCCGACTCGGATCGGCCGCCTTGGGCCAGCGCAGCATGAGATGGCCAAGTGGATCGATCAGCCAGACACAATCGTCCAGGCTCGCTTGTCCGCCGGGCGGAAGAGCTAGAAGCGGCTCGAGCTGTTGCGCCGTCGCACGCAGGAAGTGCGTGCCCTCGAATTCCCGCAATATCATCGTCGTCGTGGGCTCTTCGTCGATGAACAGGAGCACTCGTTCGACACGGTCACGATCCTTTCCTGTCGCCGTGCGAACCTGACGCATGTTCCACAACTTGGTACGGCAGCTTTCCGGACACTCTCCGCGATCCACGGTCAACATGACCCAGGTGCCACGCAACGATCTCAGGTCGAACGGCTCACCATCCAATCCTCGCAAGGCAAGGTCAGGCAGCGGGCGCTGCGGCTCGATCAGTTCGCCATAGTTGGTGCGTCCAGCCGGCGGAAATGCGTAGTAGGCGAGGTAGGAAGTCGCGACCGGAATCATGCAAAGCAGCGCCGCGAGATAAAGCGGACGCAGGCGCCGCCAATGCTCGCGCCAGCGCACTGGACGATGGACGGCACTCATGCGGTGCCTTCCGTTGCGTGGCGCCTGCGGAGTGCGCGCCAAGCAAGCCCGATTCCGATCACGCCAAGCACAGCGGCAAGCGAAAACCACTGGAAGGCGTATCCCCGATTGCGTTCCACGCCCGTGGCGGGTGGCATCCACTCTCGATCCAGCGCGTCATCGAGCGCGGATGTCTGCTGGATCACGAATCCTGCGATCGGTGCGTCGATTTCCTTGCGCAGTTCATCGATATCGAGGTTTTGGCGGATCGGTCCAACGTCGCTTCCTGTGAACTGGAAAACGCGCGGGACATCTTGCATCGCAATGCCCTCGATCTCCACCACTCCATCGGGTTGGCGTACCGGCGGAAGATGGGTCCGTTCCGCGGGATCGCGTGGAGCCCAGCCGCGATTCACGAGCACTCGAACTTGCGAGGCTTCGATCCGCAGCGGCGTGACGACAAGGAACCCCGCACGGCCCTTCAGCGCGCGGTTGTCGAGCCAGACGGTGTGCTCGCTTTCGAACCAACCGCGCACGCGGACGCGATGCGGCAGGTCTGCAGCAATCGCACCAAAGTCGGACGCGCCGCGCAGTTCCACCGGTGCAGCGCGGCGTACCTGCTCCAAAGCCCGCTCTGCCGCAACCTTTTCCGCCGCGCGTCGCAGTTGCCAGTTACCGAGTGCGAGCGCAAGCGCGACACCGGCTGACACCGCGACGATCGCCGACGTCGTTCGCAATGGGGACATCATTGCCCGGGGCGCAGGCGGTGCCATAATGAATCGCGCCTGCGGTCAGCAAAAATGAACGTCTTTATTGGCATCGCCTTTGCCGGGATTCTCGGAGCGCTTGGCATTGCGCTGGTTTTCCTGCTTCGCGACCGCGGGACCACGAACCGCACCGTAAACGCGTTGACGGCCCGTGTCGCGCTGTCAGTGGCCCTACTCTTGATCATCTGGTTCAGTTGGCTTATGGGTTGGATCCATCCGCATAGCTATTGATCGCGCGGAGTCTCGACCCGCAGTCAAGGATACTTTGGGGAGTTCGAACGCATATTCGCGCAACCGGTCACCGCAAATCGGCGCACGCGAGCAGGGTGCTTCTGCCATAGTCATTTGGGGTCCGCACCACGGGCATTGACGAAAGGCATTGCCCATTTCCCCCGTGCTGGTGTACGGTGAAACTGGTGTTTTTGCATGGATAGAACGTTCGGGCGAAAGCCTAGTCTGAGTCATCGCGTATGGGCATTGCGACGTTGACGTCGCAAAGGAGGTCCTGATGCACGCGTCTGCCGAACTGTTCTCCGAGTTCCGCGAATCCTTCGTCCGTGCCCAGGACGAAGAGATGGGACTGGAGGAGTTTCTCCAGTACTGCAAGACCGATCGCATGGCATACGCGACGGCGCACGATTGCGTCCTGGAGGCGATCGGCAAGCCAACGCTGCTCAACACGGCAGAAGATCCCCGCCTCTCGCGCATATTCCAGAACCGCATCATCCAGTCCTGGGAGACGTTTGCCGAGTTCCACGGCATGGAAGACACGCTGATGTCGCTCTACGCGTACTTCCTGCACGCGGCGCAAGGTCTGGAGGAACGCAAGCAGGTGCTGTATCTGCTCGGTCCGGTCGGGGGCGGCAAGTCGTCGCTGGCCGAGAAGATCAAGAAGCTTTGCGAGCAGTATCCGATCTACGCGCTCAAGGATTCGTTGAGCGGGCGCGTATCTCCGTTGCTGGAGCATCCGCTCGGCCTTTTCGAGCGCGACAAGTACGGCGGGCCAATGGAGGATCGTTACGGCATTCCGCGGCGCGCGCTGACGGGCATCGCGACACCGTGGGCGCTGAAGCGCCTCAAGGAGTACAAGGGCGACCTTTCCAAGTTCCGCGTCGTGCGGGTGATGCCTTCGGTGCTGAACCAGATCGGCATCGTCAAGACCGAGCCCGGTGACGAGAACACGCAGGACATCTCCACCCTGGTCGGGAAGATCGATTTGCGCATGCTCGAGCGGTACGCGCAGGAGGACCCTGACGCGTACAGCTACTCCGGCGCGTTGTGCCTCGGTTCGGCGCGGTGCGTCGAATTCGTCGAAATGTTCAAGGCGCCGCTCAAGGTCCTCAACCCCATCCTGACGGCCACCCAAGAGGGCAACTTCAAGGGAACGGAAGCCCTGCCTGCGATGCCGTTCAACGGCTTCATCATGGCGCACTCGAACGAGGCCGAATGGCTGAAGTTCCGCAACAACAAGGACAACGAGGCATTCATCGACCGCGTGTACCTGGTCAAGGTGCCGTATTGCATGCGTACCGACGAGGAGATCCGCATCTACGACAAGATGCTCAAGTCCTCCACGCTGGCAGAAGCTCCCTGTGCGCCGCAGACGCTGCGCACGCTGGCCGAATTCACCGTGCTCTCGCGGCTGACAGTGCCGGAGAACTCGTCGATCTACTCGAAACTGCGCGCCTACAACGGCGAAAACCTGAAGGACCTCGATCCGCGCGCGAAGAGCGTCAAGGAGTATCGCGACGATGCCGGCGCGCCGGAGGGTTTCTCCGGACTGTCCACAAGGTGGGCATTCAAGACGATCTCGGCGGCGTTCAATCGCGATCCTTCGGAGATTGCGGCCGATCCGGTCAATCTGCTGGTGGTGCTGGAAGAGCGCCTGAACCGCGACGATCTGCCGGACGAATACAAGCGGCGGCTGCGTTCGCATATCAAGGAATGGATCGTCCCGCGCTTCGCGGAGTTCCTCGAGAAGGAACTCCAGATGAGCTACCTCGACGCGTACGGCGAATACGGGCAAAACCTGTTCGATCGCTACGTGACCTACGCCGACAAGTGGCTGCTCGACGAGGACTGGCGCGATCCTGAAACCGGCATGCAGTACTCGCGCGAGTTGCTCAACAGCGAACTCGAAAAGATCGAGAAGCCGGCGGGCATCGGCAATCCGAAGGACTTCCGCAATGAAGTCGTCAACTTCGTATTGCGTGCGCGCGCGCACGGCAAGAACCCGCACTGGACCAGCTACGAGAAGCTGCGGGTGGTGATCGAAAAGCGCATGTTCTCCAAGACCGAGGACATCCTGCCGGTCATCTCGTTCGAGGCGAAGGGGTCGCAGGAACTCGACGACCGGCACAAGTCGTTCGTCAACCGGATGATCGCGCGCGGCTACACGGAGAAGCAGGTGCGGCGGCTGGTCGACTGGTACCTGCACTTCAAGAAGTCGGCGCAGTCGTAACGGGCGACGAAAGGAGCGGATCGATGTCGGATCTGGTCGCTCCGAATCGCTACATGCGGATCGTTGACCGGCGCGCCGATCCGCCCGGGCGCGGCGCGGTCAATCGCGAGCGCTTCGTCCGCCGCTTCAAGGACGAGATCAAGCGCGCTGCGGACGACGAATTCGCAAAGCGTTCGATCAAGGACGTCGGGCGCGGCGGCCGCATCACGATTCCGGGCCGCGGACTCAAGGAGCCCTTCCTTCATCACGACGACGAAACCGGCAGCCGCGACTTCGTGCTGCCCGGGAATCGCGAGTACATCCCCGGCGACACGATCAGGCGGCCGCAGGGTGGCTCGGGTAAGGGCAGCGGCGATGGCGACGAGCCCGGCCAAGGTGAGGGACGCGACGAGTTTGGATTCGTGCTCTCGCGCGACGAATTCCTGTCTCTGTTCTTCGACGATCTCGAACTTCCCAACCTAGAGCGCACGCGCTTCGGCGAAGTGACCATGGAGCGCACGCGGCGCGCGGGATACAGCCGCGACGGCGTGCCCGGCAACCTCGCTCCGGCGATGACGGTGCGCATGTCGATCGCGCGCCGCATCGCGTTGCGCGGCGCGATCAACCGGCGCCTGGCGGAACTCGAGGAGGAGCGCGGCGGTGCCGATCCTGCGCGATGCATCGAGATCGACGAGGAATTCGAACGTCTCGTGCGGCGTCGCGATTCCCTTCCGTTCCTCGAAGACGTCGATCGGCGCTACCGCTCGCGCGCGCCCATGCCAGCGCCCGCGACACGCGCGGTCATGCTCTGCCTGATGGACGTTTCAGGTTCGATGGACGAGCACAAGAAGGATCTGGCAAAGCGCTTCTTCGCCCTGCTCTACCTGTTCCTCGAACGCAAGTACGGGCAGGTGGAGGTGGTGTTCGTGCGTCACACGGAAAAGGCCGAAGAAGTCGACGAACAGACGTTCTTCTACGACCCGCAGTCCGGCGGCACGCTCGTCCTGCCGGCGCTGCAGCTCGCACACCAGATCATCGACGAGCGCTACACCGGCGACCAGTGGAACGTGTACATCGCGCAAGCGTCCGACGGTGACTGCGGCCTGGACGACGGCCGACAGAGCGCCGCCTACGCCAACGATGTGCTGATGCCACTGGTGCGCTACTTCGCCTATGTCGACATCCCGAGCGTGACGGGATGGTTCGTGCGGCCATCAGACCTCTGGCAGAGCTACGAAGGCATCACCAGCCCGGCGTTTGCGCGCAGGCAGGTGCGTGCGCGCAGCGACATCTGGCCGGTCTTTCGGGAGTTGTTCGCGCGCAAGGAGGCCAACGCGTGAACCCGTGGGACAAGGGCGCCCGGTCGACGCCGTCGAAGCGGTCCACTGAGCGTCCGTGGCCGAAATTGCTGACTCGAGCCAGCGTGCCGATGCCGATCGCTGGTCAGGAACGCGCGGCTGCGCCGATCGCGACCGGATCGGAGTGGACGGTGCCCATCCTCGAAAAGTTCGACGCCGCACTGGTCCGCCACGCACAGCGCAACGGTCTTGTGACGTACCCGGTGCAGTACGAGGTCATCACTGCCGACCAGATGCTCGACCTGTGTTCCACGGTCGGCATGCCGGTGCACTACGCGCACTGGAGCTTTGGCAAGCAGCTGGTCTCGCAAGAGCGCGGTTATCGCAAGGGGTTGTCGGGGCTGGCGTACGAAATCGTCATCAACACGAACCCGTCGCTCGTCTACCTGATGGAGACCAATACGCTGGCGCTGCAGGTGCTGGTCATGGCGCACGCCGCGTACGGCCACAATGCCTTCTTCCGCAACAACTACCTGTTCCAGCAGTTCACGCAACCCGACGCGATCCTCGACTATCTCAAGTTCGCCAACCGTTACGTGGTCGACTGCGAACAGCGTTACAGCTGGCGCGAGGTGGAGAAGACGCTCGATTGCTGCCACGCGCTTTCGTCGTATGGGGTCGACCGTTATCGGAAACCGAAGAGTCTTTCAGCGAAGCGCGAAAGCGAGCGACTGGCCGAACGCCTGCGTTTTGCCGAACGGCACTTCAACCCGGACTACGCCTACCTGTTCGAAAAGCCCAAGCAGGCCGAGGGCAGCGAAGAGGTTGCAGCACCTTTCGAGCCGCAGGAGAACCTGCTGTATTTCATCGAGAAGCGGGCGCCCAAGCTCGCTCCGTGGCAGCGTGAACTGGTGCGCATCGTGCGCAAGGTCGCGCAATACTTCTATCCGCAGCGACTGACCAAGGTCGCGAATGAAGGCGCTGCGACCTTCTGGCACTACACGCTGCTGCACGACCTGTACGACGCGGGCCAGGTCGATGACGGCTTCATGCTCGAGTGGCTCTCCAATCACAGCGACGTGGTGGCGCAGCCCTCGTTCGATGCCAAGCACTACCACGGGATCAACCCGTATGCGCTCGGGTTTGCGATCTATCGCGACATCCGGCGCATCTGCGAGCAACCCACCAACGAGGACCGCGAGTGGTTCCCGCAGCTTGCGGGGCGCGATTGGCGCGAGTCGATCCATTTCGCGATGGCCAACTTCAAGGACGAGAGCATGATCGAGCAGTACCTCTCGCCCAAGGTCATGCGCGAGATGCGGCTTTTCCTGTTGCACGACGACGAGGAAGATCGCAGCGTGTACGGGGTCACGGCGATTCACAACGACCAGGGCTACACCAGGGTTCGCCAGTCGCTTGCGGCCCAATATCGCCCCGAATTCTTCCAGCCGACCATCGTGGTGGCGCGCGACGGTGCGGACCATGACCGCGCGCTGCTGCTGCAGCATCGTGTCGAAAGCGGGCGTTTGCTCGACGCCGACAGCGCGGCTGACGTGCTCAAGCACGCGCAGACACTCTGGAAATTCGACGTGGTGCTCGAAGAGATCGATTCCGAGGGCAATCGTCTCAAGATCCACCGCACCTAGCTTGCGTGGAAGACAAAACGGCGCCGTGCGGCGCCGTTCTTCTTTCCTGGCGCGTCTACAGCCAGTACACGACGATGTAGAGGCCGATCCAGACCACGTCGACGAAGTGCCAGTACCAGGCCGCAGCCTCGAACGCGAAGTGATGATCCGGCTTGAAGTGTCCCCTGAGCACGCGCGTCAGAACGACTGTGAGCATGATCGCACCGACCAGCACGTGGAAGCCGTGAAAGCCGGTCAACATGAAGAACGTCGACCCGAAAATGCCCGACGAGAGCTTGAGGTTGAGCTCGGTGTACGCGTGGCCGTACTCGTAGGCCTGGATACCGACGAACGAGAACCCGAACAGCAGAGTGAGGAAGAGCCAGAACGCGGTCTTGCTGCGGTTGTTGTCGCGCAGCGCATGGTGCGCGATCGTGAGCCAGATGCCGGAGGTCACCAGCAGGACGGTGTTGACCGTCGGCAGCGGCCACGCATGGATCTTGGTGAACTGCTCGATCGTCCCGCCGGGGCCGGTCGTCGGCCACGCCGCCGTGAAATCCGGCCACAGGACCTTGTGATCGAAGTCGCCGAGCGACGGTAGCGTGATGACGCGCGCGTAGTACAGGGCGCCAAAGAACGAACCGAAGAACATGACTTCCGAAAAGATGAACCAGCTCATTCCCCAGCGGAACGAGGTGTCCACCTTGCGGTTGTAGGTGCCGGTCTCCGATTCGCCGACGACCGTGCGGAACCAGCCGAACAGCATGTAGACAAGGACCGCGAACCCGAGCAGCAGGACATAGCCGCCATAGGGAACGCGGTTCACCACCATCGCCGCGCCGAAGGTGGTGAAGATCATCGCGATCATCCCGACCATCGGCCAGTTCGATGGCGCCGGCACGAAGTAGGCCGGCGCGGTGCCAGCGTGGGTATTTGCCATCCTGTATCTCCTCTCCTCGATCCGGCTCCGCGGGCTGCTCAGCCCACAACGAACTTGACGATGATGAGCAACGTCGCGACGAAGATCGCCGCGCCAAGGATGCCCATCACGATGACGTGCACGGGATTGAGGCGGGCGATGTCCGCCTCATGGTCGGCGCGCTTGCGCACGCCGAAGAACGACCAGAACACTGCTCCGGCGGTCTGCCTGAGCGATGCCTTGCGCTGGGTGGCGGGCGACGGATCCATTTCGATCAGCTCCGCGGCGCCGCGGGCACTTGCGCCTGCGACTTTCCCGCGGCGCCCGGAATTTCGAAGAATGTGTACGAAAGCGTGATCTGTGTCACGTCCTGCGGCAGTTGCGGGTCGACGAAGAACACCACCGGAAACTTGCGCGCCTCTCCGCCCTGCAGCGTCTGCTGCTTGAAGCAGAAGCACTCCACCTTGTTGAAGTAGCGGCTCGCCTGCATTGGCGCGTAGCTGGGGATGGCCTGCCCGGCCATCGCGCGGTCCTGCAGGTTCACCAGCTCGTACTCGATCGTGACGAGTTCACCGGGATGAACCGTGAGGTGGTTCACGCGCGGCTTGAAACGCCACGGCCCCTGGCGATTCGCATCGAACTCGATCACCACCTCTCGTGTCGTGTCGACCTGCGTGTTGAGCAAGCGCGCCTCGGAGCCCGGGTCCCTCCCGGTCAGCAGGTTGATGCCGGACACTTCGCAGATCTTGCGATAGAGCGGAACCATCGCCCAGCCGAAGCCGAACATCACGGCCGCGACCACCACCAGCTTGCGTAGCAGCGTCGCGTTGGAGTGGGCGGGGGCACTCATGTCATCCGAACAACCACCGTCGCACGATTATCCCGAGAAAGAACACGAGCACGATCGAGAGCAGGATCCACAAGGTCCGCCGGTTGCGTTTTTGTTGGTCCTGCGCCGCGGTCATCGGCTAGTGCACGCTCTTCCATTCGACCTTCGGCGGCGTCTCGAACGTATGGAACGGCGCCGGCGAGGGCACGGTCCACTCGAGTCCGTCGTCCTTTGCATCGAAATAGTTCTCGGAGGCCTTAGGCCCGATGCCGCGAATGCTCTTGACGACGACGTACAGCAGGATGAGCTGCGACAGCCCGAAGCCGAAAGCGCCGATGGACGCCACCATGTTGAAGTCGGCGAACTGCATCGGGTAGTCGGCGTACCGACGCGGCATTCCGGCTAGGCCGAGGAAGTGCATCGGGAAGAACGTCACGTTGAAGAAAATCATCGACAGCCAGAAGTGCCACTTGCCGAGCTGCTCGTCGTACATCGTGCCGGTCCACTTTGGCAGCCAGAAGTACACGCCGCCGAACAGGGCGAACAGAGAGCCGGCCACCAGCACGTAGTGGAAGTGTGCCACCACGTAGTAGGTGTCCTGCAACTGGATGTCGATCGGCGCCATCGCCAGGATCAGGCCGGTG
>Ga0335084_10004620_pt1 | contig 13570 bp, 16 predicted proteins | sample Lox_Sample_44_FD_206721 | JGI IMG/M metagenome (GOLD analysis project Ga0335084, IMG submission 206721) | Soil microbial communities from Loxahatchee National Wildlife Refuge, Florida, United States - Lox_Sample_4.4 | ecosystem: Environmental > Terrestrial > Soil > Wetlands | place: USA... | reverse complement strand
AGCTCGACGGGGAAGACCTGACGCGCATGCCGATCCATGCACGGGCGCGGCTGGGCCTGTCCTACCTGCCGCAGGAGGCGTCGATATTCCGCAAGCTGACCGTCGGTCAGAACGTGCAGGCTATCCTGGAACTGCAGGGAGTCGACTCCGACGAGATGGCGAACCGCCTCGACGCGCTGCTCGAGGATCTGTCGATCTCGCACCTTCGTGACGCCCACGCGCTCAGTCTCTCGGGCGGCGAGCGCCGCCGCGTCGAGATCGCGCGTGCACTCGCCACCCGGCCGCGATTCATCCTGCTCGACGAGCCCTTCGCCGGCATCGACCCCATCGCCGTGCTCGATATACAGAAGATCATCGGTTTTCTGAAGGAGCGCGGAATCGGCGTCGTGATAACCGATCACAATGTGCGTGAAACGCTTGGCATCTGCGACCGCGCCTACATCCTGAGCGAGGGCCGGGTGCTCGCCTCGGGGACGCCAGACGAAATTGTTTATAATGAAAGCGTACGGAAGGTCTATCTCGGAGAGCACTTCCGACTCTAGCAGGCTCATGCGGCCTTGGCCATGAAGCCCACGCTCCAGTTAAAGCTCAGTCAGCACCTCACGCTGACTCCACAGTTGCAGCAGTCGATCCGGCTGCTGCAACTGTCTACGCTCGAGCTCAACGCGGAGGTCGAGCGGATCCTGCAGGAGAATCCCCTGCTCGAGAAGGCCGACGAGGAAGAGGCGGGCGCGCCGCCGCCGGAGTTCGTCGCGCCGGTCGCGCTAACCTCGCCCTCTTCCGATCGTGCGGGCGACGGCGCGGAGCCTGCAACGCCCGAGGTCGCCGACCTCCTCGCCGGCGGAGACGGAGACTGGGGTCCCGCCTCCTCGACGATCGATGACGACGACGAGACCTTCATTCCGCAGCAGGTCGCAACCAACTCGCTGCGCGACCATCTCAATGCCCAGCTCGCGCTGCTCAACCTTCCGCTGCGCGACCGCCAGATAGTTGCGGCCCTGATCGACGCGCTGGATGAGGACGGTTACCTCGCAACCTCGCTCGAGGAGCTGCTGGAGCTCTTCCCGGCGGAGCTCGAGCTCGAAGCCGACGAGCTTTCGATCGCCCTCAGGCACTTGCAGAACATGGAGCCCGCGGGAGTGGGCGCGCGCGATGCAGCCGAGTGCCTTGCTCTGCAACTGAAGGCGCTGCCGGAATCCACGCCTTTCCGGGCCGAAGCGCTGAAGCTGGTGCAGCATCATCTGCCGCTGCTCGCCGCGCGCGACTTCGGGAAACTGAAGCGGCTCATGCACACGGACGATGCCTGTCTGCGCTCGATCCGCACGCTAATCACCAGCTTGAGTCCCCGCCCCGGCGCGGGGTTCGCCAAGACCGAAGCGAACTACGTGATTCCCGACGTAGTCGTACGCAAGATCCGCGGCCGCTGGCTCGCGGCGCTCAACGAGGCGGCGATGCCGAAGCTGCGTCTGAACCGGATCTACGCCGACATCCTCACCCGTAACCGCGAAGCGTCCAACCAGCAGCTCGCAGCGCAGCTTCAGGAAGCGAAGTGGCTGATCCGCAACGTGCAGCAGCGTTTCGAAACCATCCTGCGCGTATCGCAGGCAATCGTCGATCGCCAGCGCCATTTCTTCGAGCACGGCGAAGTGGCGATGCGGCCGATGGTGCTGCGCGAGATAGCCGACATCCTCAGCCTGCACGAGTCGACGATCTCTCGCGTAACAACGCAAAAGTACATGCTCACGCCGCGCGGAACCTACGAGCTGAAGTACTTCTTCGGCAGCCACGTCGCGACGGACACCGGCGGCGCCGCCTCCGCGACCGCTATCCGCGCGCTGATCAAGCAGCTCATCGGAGCCGAGGATCCGAAGGCTCCGCTCACGGACAGCCGGATCGCCGATCTGCTCAGCGATCAGGGCATCCTGGTCGCAAGAAGGACGATCGCCAAGTACCGGGAAGCGCTGCAAATACCGCCCGTGAACATGCGCAAGTCGGTTTAGGCGCGGCCGGGGGCTACCCAAGGAGGGCAGTATGAATCTCAACCTCAGCGGCCACCATCTCGTCATTACGCCAGCGATCCGCGCCTACGTCGTCAGCAAGCTGGTGCGCGTGACGCGGCACTTCGATCATGTGATCGACGTCAACGTCGTCCTTTCGGTCGACAAGCTGCAGCGCCAGATCACCGCCAATCTGCACATCCGCGGCAAGGACATTCACGCCGAATGCGTCGAGCCCGACATGTATGCGGCCATCGATGCTCTGGCCGACAAGCTCGACCGGCAGGTACTCAAGTACAAGGAAAAGCGCAACGGCCATCGGCGTGACCCCGGGCCCTCGGAGCCGCCCTCGCGCGCGTCCGCGCGCAGAAAGCAGGCCTAGGCTCCTTGGCGTATGATTCCGCGGCATCCGGCAGGCGAGGCATGCCTGCCGGCGCGTCTCCCGCCGCCCCCATGAACCGCATCGCGCAGCTGCTTCCCGAAGCGAACATCCTGCTCGACCTCGAGGCCACGAGCAAGAAGCGCTTGTTCGAGCAAATCGGAGCCTTGTTCGAGGAGCGCGCGCAGATCGGGCGAGCAGTGGTCTTCGACAGCCTGTTCGCACGCGAGAAGCTCGGATCCACTGGGCTGGGCCAGGGAATCGCGCTTCCTCACGGCCGCATAAAGGGGCTGGAAAAGGCTCTCGGCGCGTTCGTGCGCCCGCGCCAGCCGATCCCCTTCGACGCGCCGGACGGCAAACCCGTGACGCAGGTCTTCGTGTTGCTCGTTCCAGAGCATGCCACCGAAGAACACCTGCACCTGCTGTCCGAGCTGGCGGGGATGTTCAGCGAGCGCTCGTTCCGCGACCAGCTCACGACCGCCACCGACGCGGGCACGCTGCATCGTCTTTTCTCGAACTGGGAAGCCGCGTTGTGAGTGAGGGCGATGCCATGCGGCAGGTAAGCATCGAGAAGCTGTTCGCCGATAACCAGCAGCGGCTCGGCCTGACCTGGCTCGCCGGCCGGCGCGGCGGCAGCAAGGTTCTCACGGGCGAGGCGGAGCTCAGGCCCACCATCGGCCAGGTGGGCCACATGAACTTCATTCACCCGTTCCGCGTGCAGATCATCGGTGCGGCGGAAGCGAGCTACCTGCGCGGCCTGCCCGAGGATGCGCTCAGGACATCGACAGGCCGTCTTTTCACCACGGAGCTCGCCGCGATCATCATCGCCAACGGGGAAGAGACCCCGCCCAATCTGCTCGACGAGTGCAACCGGCACCACATCGCGCTTCTCACCTCACCGCAGCCTTCGCCTCACGTTGTCGACGTGCTGCGCCTGTATCTGTCCCGGGTGCTCGCCGAGTCGACGACGCTGCATGGCGTGTTCCTCGATGTGCTCGAAATGGGCGTGCTCATCACCGGCGCTTCGGCGATCGGCAAGAGCGAGCTCGCGCTGGAGCTCATCTCGCGCGGCAACGGCCTGGTGGCCGACGACATCGTGGAGCTCTACCGCATCTCGCCCGACACGCTCGAGGGGCGCTGTCCCGCGGTGTTGCGCGACTTCCTGGAGGTGCGCGGCATCGGCGTGCTCAACATCCGCACCATCTTCGGGGAAACCGCAGTGCGACCGCGCAAGCTGCTCAAGCTGATGGTGCACCTCGAGGACCACAGCACCGAGCAGTTCTCCGACCTCGACCGGCTGCAGGTCGACGCCACGTTCCAGGAGATACTCGGCGTGCCGATTCGCAAGGTTACGATTCCCGTCGCTGCCGGGCGCAACCTCGCCGTGCTCGTCGAGGCGGCCGTGCGCAACTTCGTGCTCAATCAGCGGGGCATCGACAGCACCAAGGAGTTCATCGAAAGACAGCAGAAGTTGATGGAAGACGGCGGCTGAGGAGACGCAATGGCGGTCGAGTCCGTTGCCGTTCGTTGCTGCGTCGTCGGCGGCGGGCCGGCAGGCATGATGCTGGGCCTGCTCCTCGCCCGCGCCAGCGTCGACGTGCTGGTGCTCGAGAAGCACGCCGATTTCCTGCGCGACTTTCGCGGCGACACGATCCATCCATCGACGCTCGAGATCGTCCGCGAGCTCGGCCTGCTCGACGCGTTCCTCGCCTTACCCCACCAGGAGGTGCGCGAGCTCACCGGCGAGGTCTATGGCGGATCCGTCACGCTCGCGGACTTCAGGCACCTGCGGACGCGTTGCCCCTTCATCGCATTGATGCCGCAATGGGACTTCCTCAACTTCCTCTCGGCGCAGGCGCGTCGTTTTCCCCGTTTCGCGTTGCGGATGCAGGCTGAAGCCACCGACCTTATCGAGACCGCGGCCGGCGTCTGCGGCGTCAAGGTGCTCACCCAGGAAGGGTTGCTCGACGTGCACGCCGATCTGGTCGTCGGCGCCGACGGCCGCCACTCGATCGTGCGCCGCCGCGCGGGGCTCGCGATTGAGGAGCTCGGCGTGCCGATCGACGTGCTGTGGTTTCGGCTCCCGCGCCGGCCGAGTGATCGTGCCGAAACGGGTGGCTACGTGCAACCGGGCTCTTTTTTCGTGATGATCAATCGCGACACCTACTGGCAGTGCGGGTTCGTGATCCCCAAGGGCTCGTTCGAAGCCATCCGCGGCGAGGACATCGCCGCATTTCGTGCCCGCATCGTCAGGGCCGCGCCGTTCACCGCGGCCGTCGTCGACGCGCTCGTGAACTGGGACATGGTGAAGCTGCTCACCGTCCAGGTCGACCACCTGCGCCAGTGGTTCAAGCCCGGGCTGCTGTGCATCGGCGACGCCGCGCACGCCATGTCGCCTGTCGGCGGAGTCGGCATCAATCTCGCGATCCAGGACGCGGTCGCGGCGGCCAACATCCTCGCCCGGCCGCTGCGCAGCGGGCCGGCGAGCGTCGCCGACCTCGAAGCGGTGCAGTCGCGACGCGAGTGGCCCGCGCGCGTGACGCAGCGCGTGCAGGTGGCAATCCAGGATCGCGTAGTCGCGCGCGTGCTCGACGACAAGCCCGGCCACGCGCCGCGTCTGCCGTTCATATTCCGTCTGCTGCGGTGGTTGCCGATCCTGCGCCGCATCCCGGCGCGCGCGATCGGCATCGGCGTGCGGCCGGAGCACGTGACCGCGACCGGACACTGAGCGCATGGATCTGCTGCTCATCGGCGGTGTGTCCGGTTCGGGCAAGAGCGTGGCGCTCACTGCGCTCGAGGACAGCGGCTACTACGCGGTCTCGAACCTGCCGCTTGCGCAACTCGCGGGGCTGCTCGCGCATCTCAAGGCGGCGAATCTCGACCGGGTTGCGGTGGCCCTCGACGTGAAGACCGGGCCCGGCCTCGCCGGCCTGCCCCCCGCGATCGACATGGCGCACGCGCAGGGGTGGAATGTGCGCTACCTGCAGCTCGACGCGAAGACCGACACGCTGGTGAAGCGCTTCTCGGAGACGCGGCGGCGCCATCCGTTCTCCGGCGGCGAGAGGACGCTCACCGAGGCGATCGAGTTCGAGCGGGCGCTGTTCGCCGAGGCTCGCTCGCTCGGCTACAACTTCGACACCAGCGATCTCACCGCCGCTGCCCTTCGCTCGTGGATGAAGGATTTCGTCAGCGTGGATCCGTCGAAGCTCACGCTGCTGTTCCAGTCCTTCGGCTACAAGCACGGTGTGCCGCTCGACGCCGACCTCGTGTTCGACGTTCGCTGCCTGCCCAATCCGCACTACGAACCGGCCCTCGCTGCGCAGACCGGGCGCGATCCCGCGGTCATCGCCTACCTCGAAGGCCTGGCGGAAGTGCAGCGCATGTATGGGGACATCCATCATTTCATCGCGAGCTGGCTGCCGGACTACGCGCGCGACAACCGCAACTACCTGACTGTCGCCATCGGCTGCACCGGAGGTCAGCATCGCTCGGTGTACCTCGCCGAGCGGCTGGCCCGAGCGTTCACGCCCCGCTACCAGGTGCTGGTCCGCCACCGCGAGCTGTCCTAGCAGCGGCCGCCGCTGCAGGCGGCGCTGCTACAATGCGTGCATGTCTGCGCCGCGCACGATTACGCTCGCCTTCACTGGGGCTTCCGGCCTGCCCTACGGCCTTCGCCTGCTCGAATGCCTGCTTGCGGGCGAGACGCGTGTATTTCTCGTCTATTCGCCCGCAGCGCAGGTCGTCGCCCGCCACGAATCGGAGCTCGTCCTGCCGGCACAGCCGCACGCGGCGGCGGCGCTGCTCGCTGAACGCTATCGCGCTCGCGCCGGACAGCTCACGGTCTTCGGCCGCGAGGATTGGCTGAGCCCGATCGCCTCGGGCTCCAATCCTGCCGACGCGATGGTGATCTGTCCGTGCACCATGGGCGCGATCGGCGCGATCGCATCCGGCCTCGCCGACAATCTGATCGAGCGCGCAGCCGACGTGATGCTCAAGGAGCGCCGTCCGCTCGTGCTCGTGCCGCGCGAGACGCCGCTTTCGGCGATCCACCTGGAGAATCTCCTCAAGCTCGCGCGGGCGGGCGCGATCATTCTTCCGCCGTCTCCGGGCTTCTACGGCCATCCGCAAGGCATCGAAGACCTGGTGGACTTCGTCGTTGCCCGCATTCTCGACCAGCTCGGCATTGCGCATGCGCTCGGACCTCGCTGGGGCGAGGCCCGTGTGAAGCCTCCCGCGGTCGAGCGCAGCTGAGGCGGAGCGCAGGAGATGCTGTCGTTCCTGCGCGCAGCGGGAACGCGGGAACCGAGCCCGCTGCCGCTGTTTCCGCTGAAGACGGTGCTCTTTCCGGGGGGAGTGCTGCCGCTCAAGGTGTTCGAGCAGCGCTACGTCTCGATGACCAAGGCCTGTCTGAAGGATGACCGGCCGTTCGGCGTTTGCCTGCTCACCCGGGGAGAGGAAGTGTCCGGCGCCGGCCCGGCGAGCACCGTAACCGAGTTTGCGCCGATCGGAACGCTCGCCCGCATCACGAACTGGGACATGCCGCAGCTGGGCATCCTGCATCTGCGCACCGAGGGCGACACGCGCTTCCAGGTTCAATCGCACTCCGTCGCCGAGGACGGTCTCGTGATCGGCCAGGTGACGGCCCTCGCGCCGGAGCCGTCGCTCGCGCTTCCCGAGAGCTACGCGCCGCTGTCGAAGCTGCTCGAACTGCTCATCGGACGCGTCGGACGCGAGAACTTTCCTGCCGATCTTGCGCTGGACGACGCGTCGTGGGTCGGCTACCGGCTCGCGGAGTTGCTGCCATTACCGCTGCACATCAAGCAGAGCATGCTCGAGATCAACGACTGCGAAGTACGCCTCAAGGTCCTCGCCCAGTTTCTCCGGCAGCAGGGTTTGATCTAGTACCGTTTGTCGTCGCCACGCACGGTGCGGTGGTGACCTCACGCGTATAATCAAGCGGTTTTTTCATCGAGCATCGCCCATGGCCGGACACAGCAAGTGGGCCAACATCAAGCACCGCAAGGCGGCGACCGACGCGAAGCGCGGCAAGATCTTCAGTCGCCTGATACGCGAGATCACGGTGGCGGCGCGGCTCGGCGCTGGCGACATCTCGAGCAATCCGCGCCTGCGTCTCGCCGTCGACAAGGCCACCGATCACAACATGCCGAAGGACACCATCGAGCGCGCGATCAAGCGCGGCGCCGGCGCGCTCGAGGGCGCCAACTACGAGGAGGTGCGCTACGAGGGCTACGGCATCAACGGCGCCGCGGTGATCGTCGATTGCATGACCGACAACCGCACGCGCACCGTCGCCGACATCCGTCACGCATTTACGAAGCATGGCGGCAACCTGGGCACCGACGGCTCGGTCGCCTTCCTGTTCAAGCACTGCGGGCAGCTCGTCTTCGCGCCGGGAACCGACGAGAACAAACTGCTCGAGATCGCGCTGGACGCCGGGGCTGAGGACGTCGTCAACAACGACGACGGCTCGATCGAAGTGGTCACGACCACGCAGAGCTTCGTTCCCGTGAGGGAAGCGCTGGCCAAAGCGGGATTGAAGCCGGAGCTCGCGGAGGTCACGATGAAGCCGCTCTCCGAAACGTCGCTCAAGGGCGAGGACGCGGCCCGGATGCAGAAGCTCCTCGACGCCTTCGAGGCGCTTGACGACGTGCAGGAAGTCTATACGACCGCGGTGCTCGAGCCGGTGTAGCCGTGCGCCTTCCCCCGGTCCATGTCAGAGCGCACTGACGCTCCAAAGGTGCGGCGAATACTGGGGATCGACCCCGGTCTGCGCGTCACGGGATTCGGAGTGATCGAAGCGAACGGCGCGCGGCTTCGTTACGTGACGAGCGGCTGCATCCGCATGAGCCCGGGCGAGCTCCCGGAGCGACTCAAGATCATTCTGCGCGACCTCGGCACCGTCATCGCGACCCACGCGCCGGGCGAGGTGGCCATCGAGAAGGTGTTCGTCAACGTCAACCCTCGCTCCACGCTTCTCCTCGGGCAGGCACGCGGAGCCGCGATCTCCGCCGCGGTCCTGGCCGAGCTGCCGGTCAACGAATACACGGCGCTGCAGATCAAGCAGGCGGTGGTCGGACACGGTCAGGCGGCCAAAGAGCAGGTGCAGGAGATGGTGCGCCGCCTGCTTGCGCTGCCGGCGCGCCCTTCGACCGACGCCGCCGATGCGCTCGCCTGCGCAATCTGTCACGCCCACGGCGGCGAGGGCTTCGGCGGCGTCGCCTATGCGAAGCGCGGAAGGCGGCGCGGGCGGTTTCGCTAGCGCGCTCGCGCAGCGCACCGGTCGGGCGGCGGTCGTCATGGGATAATGCCGCTCACGCCGCCCGCGGTTCGCCCATGATCGGTCGTCTTTCCGGAACGCTCGTCGAGAAGAACCCCCCGCAGATCCTGCTCGACGTGCGCGGCGTCGCCTACGAGATCGACGTCCCGATGAGCACGTTCTACAACCTCCCCGGCATTGGCGAAAACATCACGCTGCTTACGCATCTGATCGTGCGCGAGGACGCGCATCTGCTGTTCGGATTCGGCTCGGAGGCCGAGCGGCGCGCTTTCCGCCAGCTCATCCGGATCAGCGGCATCGGTGCGCGCACCGCGCTTTCCGTCCTCTCCGGGCTGTCAGTGGCCGAGCTTGCGCAGGCGGTCAGCCTGCAGGAATCGGGACGGCTCACGAAGATCCCCGGTATCGGCAAGAAGACCGCCGAGCGGCTGCTGCTGGAGCTCAAGGACAAGCTCGGCGCCGATCTCACGGCTGCAGTCGGCGTACATCGAGCGCCTCCCGTGACTTCGGATGTACTCAACGCGTTGCTCGCGCTCGGCTACAGCGACAAGGAGGCGCTGCACGCGGTCAAGCAGCTCCCCGACGGGGTAGCCGTGGCCGACGGCATCAAGCAGGCGCTGAAGCTCCTGGCCAAGGCATAATGCTCGGCATCCGCACGTTCCGTCCATGATCGAAACCGATCGCCTCGTCGCAGCTCCCGCGACTCCGCAGGAGGAGGCGTTCGAGCGCACGCTGCGCCCGCGCGCGCTGACCGAGTATGTCGGCCAGGAGAAGATCCGCAGCCAGCTCGCCATCTTCATCGAGGCTGCGCTACGGCGCAAAGAGTCGCTCGACCACGTGCTCCTGTTCGGACCGCCGGGTTTGGGCAAGACCACGCTTTCGCACATCATCGCGCACGAGCTCGGCGTCAACCTGCGCCAGACCTCCGGCCCAGTTCTGGAGCGTGCGGGCGATCTGGCAGCGCTGCTGACGAATCTCGAGCCCCGCGATGTGCTCTTCATCGACGAGATCCACCGTCTCTCGCCCGTCGTGGAAGAGATCCTCTATCCCGCGCTGGAAGATTTCCAGATCGACATCATGATCGGCGAAGGACCGGCAGCGAGATCGGTGAAGCTCGATTTGCCCCCGTTCACGCTGATCGGCGCGACGACGCGCGCCGGCATGCTCACCAATCCGCTGCGCGACCGCTTCGGCATCGTCGCCCGCCTGGAGTTCTACACCCCGGAGGAGCTCACGCGCATCGTCACGCGCTCCGCGAAGCTGCTGGAGATCGCGCTCGAGCCCGAAGGCAGCCTGGAGATCGCGCGGCGCGCGCGCGGAACACCTCGCGTGGCGAACCGGTTGCTGCGCCGGGTACGCGACTACGCCGAGGTCCGGGCAACCGGCCGGATCACGCGCGATGTCGCCGACGCGGGGCTGTCTGTGCTGGACGTCGACACGTCCGGCCTCGACGTCATGGATCGCAAGCTCCTTCGCTGCGTGCTCGACAAGTTCGCCGGCGGGCCGGTAGGCATCGACAACCTCTCCGCAGCGATCGGCGAGGAGCGCGACACGATCGAGGACGTCCTCGAGCCGTTCCTGATCCAGCAGGGGTTTCTCCAGCGCACGAACCGCGGTCGCGTCGCCACCGCTCTTTCCTACCGCCACTTCGGCCTTGCCCCTCCCGGTGCCGTGGGCGAGCTCTTCTCGAGCGAATGACGACGGCGGAGCCCTTTCGCTGGCCCGTACGCGTTTACTACGAGGACACCGACGCCGGCGGGATCGTCTATTACGCCAACTACCTCAAGTTTCTCGAGCGCGCCCGCACCGAGTGGCTCGCCCGGGCGGGCTTCGCGTTGCCTGCGCTCGAGCGTGAACATGGCGTCAGCTTCGTGGTCCATCGCCTGGAGATCGAGTACAAGGAGCCGGCCCGTCTCTACGACGCGCTCGAGGTCACGCTCATGCTGCGCGAGCGCGGCCGGGGGCGACTGGTGATGGCGCAGGACGTGCTGCGCAACGGCGCTACCCTGGCCCGCGCCACGGTGACGCTTGCCTGCCTGGATCGCTCGAGCGGGCGGCCGGTGCGCATACCGGCTGTCGTGGCCGCAAAGATGGAGGTTTCGGCTTGAACCTGCATTCGGACCTGAGCTTCATCGCGATGATCGCCAACGCCAGCGTGGTCGTGCAGTCGGTGATCGCGTTGCTGTTCGCGTTCTCGCTCTGGTCGTGGTGGCAGATCTTCATCAAGCTGTTCAGCCTGAAGCGTGCCGCGCGCGAGACCGACCGCTTCGAGGACGAGTTCTGGAAGGGAGGCGACCTGAACGAGCTGTTCCAGCGGGCGAGCCAGAACCGCGGCGGTGCGCTCGAGCGCGTTTTCTCGGCGGGCTTTCGCGAGTACGCCAAGCATCGCCGCCAGGGGAGCACTGCGGGCGCGACGATGGACAGCACGCGCCGCGCGATGCGCGCCTCCTACCAGAGGGAGACCGACGCGCTGGAGGCCAACCTCGCCGGCCTCGCGACCGTTGGCTCGGTATCGCCGTACATCGGGCTGTTCGGAACCGTCTGGGGCATCATGAACGCCTTTCGGGGGCTGGCCAGCGTCGGCCAGGCTACGCTCGCGCAGGTCGCCCCGGGCATCGCCGAGGCGCTCATCGCCACCGCAATCGGGCTCTTCGCCGCGATTCCCGCGGTCATCGCGTACAACCGCTATACCCACGACGTCGATCGGCTGGCGACCCGCTTCGAGAGCTTCATCGAGGAGTTCTCGAACATTCTGCAACGGCAGGGCTGAGCCTTGCGTCACCGCAAGTCGATCAACCAGATCAACGTCGTGCCGTATATCGACGTGATGCTGGTGCTGCTCGTGATCTTCATGGTTACGGCGCCGCTCATCACCCCCGGGGTGGTGGACCTGCCGAGCGTAGGCGCGAAGCTCGCGACGCCGGTGGCCCCGCTCGAGGTCGTGCTGAAGGCCGACCAGTCGCTTTGGTTGCGCGATACTCCGAGCGCGCCGCAAGTGCGCATCTCGCGCGCTGACCTCGTGACACGCGTGCGCGAGCGCCAGGCGAAGAAACCGGACCAAGCAGTCGTCATCGAAGCCGACCGTTCGCTGCGTTACGCCGACGTGATCGATGTTCTGGACATCCTTCAGCGCGGCGGAGTGCGCAAGGTCGGGCTCGTGCTGCAAACGAAGCAGAACTGACCGGCATGAGACTGCAGCGAGCGGACTCCGGCCGTTCGGCCGGCAAATGGATCGCCGCGATATTGGCGATCGCGGTCAACCTGGGGTTCGTGCTGTTCCTGATCTTTCACGTTTCGTGGCGCAATCCATTGCCAGAAACCGTCGCGGTCGAGGTCTACGCCCCGCCGGTGGAAAAAACGGAGCAGGTGAAGCCACCACAACCGCAACCGCCGGTCGAGGCGCCCAAGCCCGCGCCAGTGCCGGAGCCGCCCGAGCCACCGAAGGCCGAGCCTCCCAAGCCGGTGCCGGAGGCGCCGAAGCCCGTCCCCAAGGCCGAGCCGCCCGCGAAGCCCGACATTGCGCTGAAGGAAAAGCAGGCGCAGGCCGAGCGCGAGCGCAAGGAACGCGAGAAGCAGGAAGCGCAGAAGCGCGAGGCGGAGCGCAAGCAGCAGGAGAAGCGTCTCGCCGAGGCGCGCGAGCGTCAGGCACTCGAAGCCGCGGCGCTCAAAGCGCAGGCCGAGCGCGAGCAGCGGGCGCAGCAGCAGATCGCGCTGAACGCTGCGCGCGCGAAAGCGGACGCGGACTACATTCGCCGCGTCCAGGCGAAGATCCGGGGGAACGTCGTCCTTCCACCCGACATGGCAGGCAATCCCGAGGCCGTGTTCGATGTCGTGCAGTTGCCGACTGGAGAGATCATCGACGTGCAGCTCGGCAAGTCGAGCGGCGTGCGTGCATACGATGAGGCCGTGCAGCGGGCGATTCTCAAGTCCTCGCCGCTGCCGCGCCCGGATACGCCCGAGATGTTCCGCCGCAACCTGACCCTGAAGTTCCGGCCACTCGACTGAGTGAGCCTCGCGCGCAGCGACGCCGAGAAGTCACGCAGCCACATGCCGAGGCGCGCTGCAACCGGGATCGAGCGGTCAGCCTTCCCGCGGTTGCTTGTCGAGGATCTGAATGGTCGCCCAGCTCCAGTCCGGGCGCTGCTCAACAAGATGGCGGAGCGCGACCGTGTAAACGGAGTTGGTCGTCGTGAGAATCACGTTGCGGCCGTCGGCGTACTCGCTAGTCGGTACGATCAGCGTCTTCATGGCAAGCGGCTTGTCGGGCCGCGATGGCGGCGGCAGGTACAGGCCGCCGAAGCGCTCGCCCATGGTCGACAGATCGAGCCCGTCGATGACGTAGCTCATCTCCTCGTTGGCGCGGCGCTTCGCGGCGAGCGTCACTGCGACCATCCGCTCGGCGATGATGTTGACCCCGGCCTCGACTTCCTCGCTCGACACTTTATTGAGCCGCCGGACTACGCCAAGCAGCCAACCGTCCACATCCGATTGCCGCACAGCCACGAGCGCGCCGAGCGAGAGGCTCTGGCCGATCCCTCCCGTAGCCGCAATGCGCAGCCCCGCAACGCTCCGATCCTTGACCTCCCACATCGGGTCGGTCCAGGAGGAAAGGCTCGCCGCGAGCGAGTCGTCCTCTACGAGCGGCTTGCGCTTCGGGCGCGGAGCTCCGGCCACCGGGAAGACTTCAATTTGCTCGGTGCCGGCGCTTGGTTCGGGGGCGGACTCGCCGCTCGCTTTGGACCCCAGGTCCTGGCAGATGCGTGCAAGGCCGATGCGCACGCGGGCGGACACGGCGACCGCGGTGCGCGGGTCGCGGCGAAGATCTGCGGCTGTTGTCGGCGACAACGCGGGGTGAATCTTGCGCAGCACCGCCTGGCGCTGTTGATTGATCGCTGCGAC
>Ga0335084_10004619_pt1 | contig 13572 bp, 17 predicted proteins | sample Lox_Sample_44_FD_206721 | JGI IMG/M metagenome (GOLD analysis project Ga0335084, IMG submission 206721) | Soil microbial communities from Loxahatchee National Wildlife Refuge, Florida, United States - Lox_Sample_4.4 | ecosystem: Environmental > Terrestrial > Soil > Wetlands | place: USA... | reverse complement strand
GGTGGGATAGGCGTCGAGGAGCGGCGGGAGGGCCGCCACGCCCAGGGCGGCGAGGTCCGCGTAGCGTCCGGCGCGCGCGAGGGCCAGCGGATCGGCGGCCGCGGGCGCGAGCGCCGGCAGCGACAGCAGCAGGAGAACGACGGCGCGGGTGAGGGACCGCACCCCACCACTGTGACCGTGGGGGCGGAGGGTCTCAAGACGAGGGCCCCTCAGCCGCGGCGGACCCGACGCACTGTTCCCCGCCCGCGCCGTGCGGCGACCGTCTTCCGCCGACTCGCCAACCATTTCTCCAGCGATGCCTGACTCTCGGCCGACGGCCGCCCTGCCAGGAGCCCTTCGACAGTCAGGTCCTCGTCGAGATCCGGCCAGCGAATCCCCTCGCCGCTGCCGATCAGACTCCACTTGCCGCGCTCGCGTCCGGTTCCATATGTCAGCCGCGGATACCAACCGATCGGGGCAGTGATCGTTCGCCCGTCGGCAAGCTCGACGAACACGGCGGCACTCGACACCTTCACACGGACCGCTCGCGGGGTCGTCTTCTCAGCCGTCGAAGTACTCATGCCATGACCTCAGTAGCTGCCCGTGGCGTGCGATCACGACGCCACGTATCCGCGATAGCTCATGCCGCGAAAAGTTGCGACCGTGTGCGAGCCGAACCGGGGCGAGCCAGAACTTGGCGACAGCACCGCCAGCCTGCACGTGAATGTGTGGCGGCTCGTGCCGATCGTTGGCGTAGAAGAAGAATCGGTAGCGACCAACTCGCAGAACCGTCGGCATTGGAGGTGACCACCTCCCTAGCCGGAGCGTCACACCATGCCGATCGCTAGTCTCGGAATAGCGTCGCTCACGCCGGCGGGCGTCACGACGTCCGCTGGTACTCCGCCGCGAACAGGCGCCATTCGCCGGGCACGCCCTTGAGCGCATGCGTCCCCCGGTCGGCGAACTGGATCCCCGATCCCGCCACCAGATCCTTCACCGTGCTCGAGACCAGCACCTCGCCGGGACCCGCCTGCGCCGCCACCCGCGCGCCGATGTGCACCGCGATGCCACGCACCGCCGTCCCGGCCAGCTCGACCTCGCCGGTGTGGAGGCCCGCGCGGATCTCGATGCCGAGCGGGCGGACCGCCCCGGAGATCGCGCACGCACAGCGGATCGCCCGCGCCGGACCGTCGAAGGTCGCGAGCATGCCGTCGCCAGCGAACTCGATCTCGCGCCCGCGGTAGACCGCCAGCTCGCGCCGCACGATCTCGTGATGCTGGTCGAGGAGCGCGCGCCAGGCGCGATCGCCGAGGGCCGCCAGACGTTCCGTCGAGCCGACGATGTCGGTGAAGAGCACGGTCGCGAGCACGCGGTCGACCTCCGGCACCGGCCGCGCGCCGGTCAGGAACTCCTCGATCTCGTCGAGCATCGTCTCGGTCTCGCCGACGTGGAAGAGGTGATCGTCGCCCGGCACCTCGACGAGCCTGGCGCCGGGGATCCGGGCGGCGAGGCGCCGGCCGTGCTCGACGCCGATGAAGCGGTTGCCGATGCGGTGCAGGACCAGCGTCGGCACGCGGATCGCGGGCAGCACGCCGCGGAGATCGTTCTCGAAGTCGGCGGCCACGACGGCGCGCACCATGCGCGGGCCGAGCGCCAGCCGCTCGTAGCGCGCGTACCAGCGGCGGAAGCGCGCGTCGCCGGCCAGGCTCGGCGCGAACAGGTCGACGTTCGCGTCCGTCCCCCAGATGGCCTCGACGCGGTCGAGGGAGTACTCGCGCTGATCCAGCGTGAAGGCCGCCGGGCCGTCGCCGTCCTCGAACTGCCGCGCCGAGGAGTCGGCGAGGATGAGCGCCGACGTCTGCCCGGGGTACGTCGCCGCGAACAGCATCGCCATCTGCCCGCCCTGGGAGTGGCCGAGGAGCGCCGCGCGGGTCGACCCGGCCGCGGCCATGACCGTGCGGACGTCGTCGCTCCACTGCTCGAGGGTGGGGAGCGCGGAGACCGGGAGCGCGTCGGAGACGCCGGCGCCGCGCTTGTCGAAGCAGATGAGGCGGGTGAACGTCGCCAGGCGGCGGAGGAAGCGCGCGGTCGACGCGTCCTCCCACATCACGTCGATGTTGGTCGCCCACCAGGGAATGAGGACGAGGTCGATCGGCCCGTCGCCGACCACCTGGTAGGCGACGCTGCCGTCCTTCGTGCGGGCGTAGTGCGTGTCGGGGGCCTGCACGGTCATGCGTCGCGCCGCTCCACCAGGTCCCACTTGTTGCCGTAGAGGTCGAGGAACACCACCACCAACCCGTAGGGCTCCTGCCGCGGCTCCTCGGTGAACCGCACGCCGCGCGAGCGCATGTGGTGGTAGTCGTCCCAGAAGTCGCTGGTGTGGAGGAAGAGAAAGACCCGGCCGCCGGTCTGGTTGCCGACCCGGCTCCGCTGCTCGGGGGTCACGGCCTTCGCGAGGAGCAGCGTCGTACCCGCCCCCGACGGCGCGACGCGGACCCAGCGTTTGCCGGCCTCCATCGGCGTGTCCTCGACCAGCGTGAAGCGCAGGGCGTCGGTGAAGAACGCGATGGCCTCGTCGTAGTCGCGGACGACCAGGGCGAGCGAGGCGAGGGAGCGTGTCACGCTAGAGCGCCTTCCGCAGTAGCGTGACGGCCGGCGGCGTCCAGCCCGCGGCACGGTAGAAGCGCTCGGCATCCCGCCACACGTCGGCGACGACGACGGCGCAGCCGCGCGCGGCGAGCCGCCGCTCGACCTCGGAGAGCAGCCGCGCGCCGATGCCGTGGCCCTGTCGCTCCGGCGAGACGACCAGCTCGCTCAGATAGCCCCTGAACGCGACGTCGTGCGCGCACGCGAAGCCGTCGATCGCGCCGCCCTCCTCGTCGACGAGCGCGATCGTGTCGGCGGAGCCGAGGACGCGCTCGAGGACGTCGGGCCGCCAGCCGTCGTCCCAGAATCCCGCGACGGACTGCATGAGCGCGCGGATCCGGGGAACGTCGGAGGGCTCGGCCGGTCGAATCACGTCGCGATCCCAGCACCGGCGTCCGGTCCGATGCAAGCGCCGTTCAGGCCCAGGGCGACGTCAGGACCGGTTCCGCCGCGGCATCGCACACCAGCAGCGCCGCGTGCTCGATCGCCGCCCGCCGGTGCACCTCGAACGCGTGCCGGTACCCGGGGAACTGCTCGATCGCCAGGAACGCGGCCCGGCTGGGATACCAGACCGCCACCACCTCCTCGAACCGGTCGTGATCGCAGCCGATCGCGACGTTCCGCGCCTCCGTCGCCCACACGATCCGCCCGCCGACGCTCGTGATCGCCTGGAACGCGACCACGCCGTAGCGCAGGTAGGCTTCGCGCCCGCTGACGTCGGCGTCGGGCGTCCCGGCCGGATAGGCGGCGCGAGCCCGGTAGCGGTTCAGGTTCAGGCAGACGATCGGCCCGTCGGGACGATGGGCGGCGATGGCGGCGAGCTGGGCGTCGGTGGGCTCGGGATGCTGGGGATCGGACATGGCGGGAGGCTGCCCCCGTGGGCGCCCCGAGACAAGAGGAGATTGCGGTTCCCAGCCCGGGCCGGGGCGTGGTACGGAAGGTCGTAGCTCGCTGGAGGGACGTCATGCGGCAAGGTCTCTTCGGATTGGCCGTCGTCGTTCTGAGTCTGCTCGTCGGGACGACGTCCCCAGCCCATTCGCGCGTCGTCCGCGTCGCCTGCCGGGATGGCGTGCCGCCACCGGTCACCAAGTGCGTGGCGGGCTGCACGCGCGGCGTGCGCTGCGACACCGATCTCACCTGCGACGCCCGGTGCACGTTCGCGATCCGGGTGTGCGGCGAGGTCGCCTGCTTCGATCATCTCGCGGCGGTGCCGGTCGGGAAACGGCAGACGCTCACGCTCTCCACCGTGCTCGGCGCCCGACCGACGCGCTTCCTGCTACGCTGCCTGCCGCACCCGCGCGGCCGGCCCTGCCCGAGCACGTCCACCACCACGACCACCACGTCGACCAGCACCTCGGTCACCACCCTCGCCTGCCCCACGACCACGACGCTCGGCGTGCCGGACTGCGGCGGCATCCCCGGCCTCTGTCTCGCCCCGTGCCGGTCGGGACAGGCGTGTGCCGACCTGGGTGGGGGACAATGCGGGTGCACGGGGCCGGTCCTGTGCGGGGGCACGTACGGCGTCTGCGGCGGGGAGTGTCCCGGCGGGCAGGCGTGCGCGCCGGTGCCGGTGCCGGAGGGGTGCCCGAGCATCGGGTGTACGTGCCAGTAGGGGTCGGCCGGTGCCCCCCGCGTGAGGTGATTCGATTTGAATCACCTCGACATCGTGAGGTGATTTACATATTATCGCCTCATGGCGACGGCGGCCGACCGGGTGCGACGGCTGGTGGACCGGCGCGGCGAGCTCCAGAACCGCGACGTCGTGCACGCGCTGCACGTGTCCCCGGCGACGGCGCATCGGCTGCTCCAGGCGCTGGTCACGGGCGGCGTCCTCGAGCGGCACGGCAAGGGACGGGCGGCCAAGTACGGGCTCCGCACCCTCAAGCACCGCTTCCGCCGATCCGGGCTCGACGAGCAGCGCGCATGGGAGACCATCGCCGCGGAGATCGCCCGCATCCGTCCGCTCGATCCGGACGCGGCGCGCAGCCTCAACTACGCCGCCTCCGAGGTCCTGAACAACGCCATCGACCACTCGGGCGGGAAGATGGTGGAGGTGACGGTCCGGTTCGAGCGCCGCGGGTCGACGGTCATCACCGTGCGCGACGACGGCGTCGGCGTCTTCCGGCGCGTGTGCGAGGACTTCGGCTACCCCACGCCGCACGACGCCATCGTCCAGCTCGAGAAAGGCAAGCTCACCAGCGATCCCACCCGCCACAGCGGCGAGGGGCTCTTCTTCTCGTCCAAGGCGATCACGCGCTTCCGGCTCGAGAGCCAGGCGACGGCGTGGATCGTCGACAACGAGGTGCGCGACAGCGCGATCGCGCCGAGCGAGGTGACGCGGGGAACCCGGGTGCAGCTGGAGGTCGTGCCGGGGCACGTGCCGAACCTGGAGAGCGTGTTCGCCGCCTACACGGATCCCGACAGCCTGCGTTTCACGCGCACGCGCGCCACCATCAAGCTCGCCGGTCTCGGGAAGACGCTGGTGTCACGCTCGGAGGCGAAGCGGCTGGTGGCGCGGCTCACGGACTTCGAGCACGTCACGCTCGACTTCTCGGGCGTCGACGCGGTCGGTCAGGGGTTCTGCGACGAGGTGTTCCGGGTCTTCGCGCGCGCGCACCCGGACGTGACGCTCGAGCCGTCCGGCATGAACGACGCCGTGGCCTTCATGGTACGGCGCGCGCGGGCGGCGGAGGTTCGGCCGCGGGCGTCTCGCTAACGACGCCCGCCCTTGTGCCCCTCGCCGCCGTGCCCCGAGCCGGGGAACCCGCCACCCCACGGCGGCCAGTGACCGCCGTGATGGCCGTGATCCCCGCCGTCGTGTCCATGGCCGTGCTCCCCGTCGTCGTCGGAGCCGCCGCACGGATCCGGGTCGCAGAAGGCGCCCGCGGCACTGCCGCCGAGCGACGTGCACCGCTCGGAGGTCATCTGCTTGCAGTCGGTGTCGCCCTCGTGCTCCGTCACGCAGCAGGCGATCTTGTCGGCGGGAGGCACGGGCGCACAGGGGTTCGGGTGGCACGAGGTCGCCGTCACGACGGTGCCCCCGGCGGCCGCGCATGCGGCGCTGGTCAGCTCGTGGCAATCGACGTCGCCGTCCTCGTCGACGTGCGCCCCGCGGGCGCTGTCCGGGATGCAGCAGGCGACCGTGTCGACGGGCGGCGGCGTCGCGCAGGGGTTCGGGAAGCACGAATTCGTGGTCGGGACGGTGCCACCCTTCGCCGTGCACCTGGCGGCTGCGAGCGGCGCGCAGTGCTCGCCGTCGTCGTGGCCGTCCGGCAGACAGCACGCCCCCGATGCCGAATCGCCCGGATGCCCGGATCCGATCAGGCAGTCGTGGCCGTCGTGGTCGCGAATGACCACGTCGGCCCCCTGCGGATCGAAGCCGAGGACCGCATCGTGCCCCCGCGGGCGGCTGCGGAAGCGGAGCTTGCCGTTGCCGCCGCCGCTGGTCGTGAGGCTCCCGACCTTCACGCCGTCGACGACGACGTCGAACGCCGCATGCGGGGCGAGCGCGCGCGCGGAGACGACGAACGTCGTCGTCGCGCCGTGGCTCACGTGCAGCGTCGTCCACCCGCGCGCGGCGGGCGTCACCGGCGTGGCGACCAGGTCGACACGTTGCACGTTGTGCGCGGCGTGGACCCGGACGACGCCGGCGGCAATCGCGACTGCGGCGACCGTCGCGGCGAGCGTCGAAAAGCGAAAGCGGTCCCGGCTGCGATTCGTCATCTGTCTCCCCTTCTTCGTGGCTGCGCGCGGTGAGGCGCGAGCGATGGACGACCGTAGCACGCGGACCACGGGCAGGGCGAGCCGTCCGAAGGTCGTACGCCGCGCCGTCAGAGGGAAAAAACGCCCCGCGCAGCCGTCAGCCCGGCAGCGCGCTCGATGCCGGCCGGTGCTGCGCGTACTGCCCGCGCACCCACGCAATCGCGGGATGCCCCGCGTAGCCCGCGTAGAACACCGCCATCCGCTCCGGCACCGACGGCGGGCGCGCCATGTCGGGATGCGTCAGCTCGGCGAGCGGCGCCAGCAGCGCCGCCACCGTCAGTTCCGCCACGCAGAACGCGTCGCCCACGATCTGTGCGCTCCGCTCGACCAGGCGCGCGGTCTCGTCGAGCGCCTGCCCGGTCCGGGCGAGCGCCCGCGCGACGTTCGCGGGCTCGACGCCGCCGCCCTTGGCGATCAGCGGCTTCACGAGCGGCAGCAGGGCCCGGTAGGCCGTCCGCTTCACGAGCGGCTGGCGCCGCGCGAACACCGCGCAGAAGTAGTCCAGCTCGTCGATCATCACCGAGAAGACCGCGGTGCGCACGGCGGGGCCGACCTCGTCGTCGAAGCGGCGCTGGATCTCCAGCGCCCGCTCGCGGGCCGCCGGGTCGGACGGATAGAGCGGCCGCTCGGGGTGGGCACGCTCCAGCTCGTCGACGATGCGCGCCGAGCCCGCGATCACCTGCCCGCGCATCACCAGCACGGGCACCTGCGCCTGCCCGGACAGGCGTTTGATCTGCGGCAGGTGCGGCCCCGGCAGGTACGGGACGCGCCGGTGCGGGAGCCCCTTCCAGTCGAGCGCCCAGCGCGCCTTCTCGTTGTAGTGCGACGACGGGAACATGTGCAGGACGAGGTCGTCGGTCATGGGTCGTCTCCGCGCGTCGCGGCCGCGAGCGCCGCGCGTCCCGACGCCGTGAGTTGCACGAGACCGTCGGGCACGACTTCGACCAGCCCGGCGCTCGTCGCATCCTCCCACACCGGGGAGCGCGGGCACGACGTGCGCCACGCGTCCATGGTCTCGCCGTACATGCGAGGCCGGGCGTCGATCCAGGCGAGCAGCTCGACCAACAGGGGACTCATGGCGCGCTCACCGCGGAGCTACGCCCGCCGTCCGCCCATGTCCAGACGCTCAGGACGGCGACAGGTCGGCCTCGACGCTGCGTCACCTCGCAAGTGCGTCCAGGAAGACGACGTTGCTCTTGGTCCCCGCCCAGCGGTCCTTCGCGATCTCCTGGTACTCGGGCGACTCGCTCCAGCGACGCGCGTCCTCGCGGCTCGGGAAGCGGAGCAGGATGGTGCGGTCGTAGGGCCACTCGCCTTCCACCGGCTCCGGCTTCTCGACGGCGGCCAGCACCTCGCCGTTGAACTTCCGGAAGACGCCCATGAACGCGCGGAGGTACCGGTCGTACGCGGCGCGGTCGTGGATGGTCATGTTGTTGACGATGTAGACGGCCATCGCCGTTCTTGGCCGCCGGGGTCGAGCCGACGCAAGCGGCGTCTACGGAGCGACGCGCGTCAGCGGCAGGTTCAGCTCCGTGCGCCACTTGCTCGGGTTGGCGCCCGACTCCGGGCCGACGGCGTAGATCTCCCACAGGTCCTCGCGCGGCGTGTGCCCCTGCTTCTCGATCCAGCTCATGAGCTCGCCCCAGGCCGCGGCGAGCCCCTCGTACGGGCCGTGGTAGACGGTGCGCGCGACCGTCGCTGCCGGCAGCGTCCCGGGCTTCACGCGACCGGCGGGCGTGACCGCGGTCGTCACGGGGACGCAGATGTCGAAGTCGAAGGTGTCGGTCGGACGTCGCACGTGGTGCGTGAGCCACGGGCCGGCGGGCGTGATGCTCTGAGCGGCGAGCGTCTCGTATACCTCGCGGATGCCGGGGCCCATGACGTTCCGGATCTCCGATGCGGGGACGATCAGGTGGATCCTCGCGACCTGGCGGGCGTCGCTGTGGATGATCTGCGGCGTGTCGATCATGTCGGCGTGCCCTTTCAGGCCCGGAGCGCGGCGAAGGCCTCGGCGATGCGGAGCGGAGCGTGCTGGCGCGCGTACATCCGCTGCACGTATTCCTGGAGATTCGGGAAGCCGTCCAGCAGGCCGACCTCGCCGGCCCAGTCGAGCGTGTACGCCGTCACGAAGTCGACGACGGTGGCGTGCTCGCCGACCACGAACTCGCGGCCCTGCATGTGACGCTCGAGGACGGCGGCCATCTCCCGGAACTCGCGGCCCGCGAGCAGGATGTCCGTCGGCTGCCGCTGGTGCTCGGGATACAGGCTGCGATTGCGGGTGATGCGCCAGAGAGGCTGCTCCAGCTCGGTCGCCACGAAGAGCAGCCACCGGTTGGCCTCGGCGCGCGTCCGCTTGTCGGTGGGGAGGAGCCGCTTCTCGGGGTACTTCTCGGCCAGGTAGACCGGGATCGCGACCGACTCGGTGAGCACGAGGTCGCCGTCGACGAGCACCGGGATCCTGCCGGCGGGGTTGATCTTCAGGAACTCGGCGCGCCGGTGCTCGCCGGCCCGGAGATCCACCTTCACCGCTTCGAAGGGAACGCCCAGCTCCTGGAGCGTCCAGCGGGCGCGGATGGAGCGAGTGGGACCGAATTCGTACAGGGTCATAGAGGCCTCCGTTGAGAACCGCCTGGGGCGGCTGATTTGGGTCTTCAGCCGTACGTCGAACGACGCCGACGGATTTCGACAGCGGCGGCCGCACCCTCAGGGGGTCGCCCCGTCGAGGAAGACGCCGCTCGGCGATCCGGTGCAGCACGTCCCGCCGATCTTGATTCCCTGGAGCCGATGCGCGATCCGGTCGAGCGCGTCGAGCGCCAGCGGGAGGCCCGCGATCACCTCCGGCGGCACGATCGGCGCGACGGCCGCACGGAAGATCGGCTCCGGCGACGTCGGCGGGACGGCGGGCACGGGCGGCGTCGCGCGGCTCCCGGACCTGAACGTCCCGATCCGCGTCGGACCCGCCGATCCTCCGCCCCGCACCCCGCCGGTCTCCGTCCACAGGATCCGCTTGCCGCGCCGATCGAAGTGGAACTCGGGAATCACGCTGCCGTCCGCGGTCAGCCGGCGGACGGCCCGGGTGGCCAGGTTCATGATGTACAGCTCGGTCTCGAAGCGCGGGTCGGCGATGGTCTGGAAGAAGAGCGGGCCGAAGATCGTACTGGCGTGCGGAGCGTCGAAGTCGAGCCACTGCCCGGCCGACACCACCGTCTGGAACCACGTCGGGTGATCGCGGCTCGACATCCAGACCAGGTTCTTCATGTCGGGCGTGAACTCGGCCTGCTCGTCCCAGCCGGGATGGCCGTCGGTGAGCTGCGTCACGACGGGATTCGCGGGCGTCGCGCCCCTGCCGAAGAGCCGCATGAAGTAGACCTCGCCGTTCATCCAGCCGGAGAGCGCCTTGCCTCCCCACAGCGTGAACAGCACGCCGCTGCCGTCCGGCGCCCACACCTGCGTCTCGATGCCGGCATCCCACCCGGGGCCGACGGCCTGGACGTTCGCCAGGTGCGGGCCGCTCGCGTCGTCGACGAAATCGGCGAGCAGGATCTGATACTGCGTCCCGCCCTGGTCGACGGCGTGGAAGTCGAGATGTGTCCAGATGAGATGCTCGCCGTCGGGCGACCAGGCGGGATGGTAGTTGTCCTGCGGCACGGGGCCGCCGTCGACCTGGGTGAGCTTCGTCACCTGCGAGCCGTCGGGGCGCATCACGAACATGTCGGTGCCGTAGCCGCCGAAGCACGGCGCGCCGATGAACGTCTGGCCGCGCCAGGAGCAGAAGAGGATCCAGTCGCGCTTCCGCGGGCGCTCGAGCGCATAGCGATTGGGGCCCGGGAGACCGCAGGTGAGACAGGCCTCGTTCGAGCCGTCGAGGTCGGAGACGCGGACCTGGTCGACGCCCGCGTCGTCCTTCCTGGTCCAGAGGACGCGGCCCTCGTGCGTCCAGGACGGGGCCTGGCCGAAGGTGACGCCATTGGTCGTCACCTTGAATGCCGCGTCGAAGTAGCGATTCTGGCCGGCGCGGGCAGCGATCGGCAGCGCGACGACGAGCGCGCTCAGGAGTGCTCCTCCGACCAGACGGTGTCCGACGACCATCGACCTCGGCCCTTCGCTCGCCGGAGCTATCCCACAGATGAGTGCGGCTGTGGAAACCTCGCGGCTCAATCGGCGCCGGATGGTTTCGAGGCGCTTGCCTCGGGAGGCGTACCAGCGGCAAAGGGAGAGCCATGAAGTCGATCGACGACGCCCCCTTCCTCGACATCTTCTCGCCGGATTTCATGGCCGACCCCGGCCCGACGATGAACGACCTGCGCGCCCGGAGCTCCCTGGTGCGCACCGCGATCGGGGTGCTCGTCATCCGGCACGCGAAGGTGCTCGAGCTGCTGGCCGACGCGCGGCTCCGCAGCTCGCTCGCCGACTTCGTCCGCATCCAGGGCCTCACCGAAGGGCCGATCTACGACGCGGTCTCGACGTCGATCCTCGCCATCGACGGCCCCGACCACACGCGGCTCCGGAAGCTCGTGAGCCGCGCGTTCACGCCGCGCGCCGTCGAGCGGCTCAGGCCGTCGATGCGCAAGCTGGCGACCGAGCTGACGGACCGCTTCGCCGCCGCGGGGAAGTGCGAGTTCATGACCGCCTTCGCCGACCACTATCCGATCCAGCTCATCTGCGAGCTGCTCGGCGTGCCACGCAAGGACTACCCGCTGTTCGGCAAGTGGTCGAACGCGCTCACGTGGGTGCTGTCGCTCGAGATCCTGGCGCACCTCGACGAGGTGGCCGAGGGGTTCGTCGGCATCGGCGGGTACATCGAGCAGTTCATCGTCGAGCGGCGCGCGCACCCCGAGGACGACCTCGTGACGGCGATGATCCTGGCCGAGGACGGCGGCGATCGCCTGAGCGGCCCCGAGCTGCGGGGCCTGATCTCCGCGCTGCTCTTCGCCGGCTACGACACCACGCGCAACCAGCTCGGCATCGCGCTCTACCTGTTCACGCTCTTCCCGGAGCAGTGGCAGCTCCTCCGGCAGCGGCCGGAGCTGCGGGAACGCGCGGTCGAGGAGGTGCTCCGCTTCCAGGGGACGGTCGGCGTCGCGCCGCGCGTGGCGCACACGGACCTGGACATCGGCGAGTACCACGTGCCGGCCGGGACGATCGTGTCGCTGTCGACGATCTCCGCGAACCACGATCCCGCGGCGCACGTCCATCCGGAACGTTTCGACATCACGATCGAGCGCAACGAGCCGCCGCTCACCTTCGGCGGCGGACCGCACTACTGCCTCGGCGCCAACCTGGCGCGCGCCGAGATGCAGGAGGCTCTGGGCGTACTCGCGGAACGGATGCCGGAGCTGCGGCTCGCGGGGGAGCCCACGTGGCGCCCGCGGACGGGCATCTTCGGGCCGACGCACCTCCCGCTGGCGTTCGGGGCGCGGTAGCGCCGGCTGCTCGAAACGACACGCAGGCTCATCGCGCTTTCGTGCAGTGCATCTCGGGCGCGCCGTAGCCCCACGTGACCAGCGCCTCGCCCCGGTTCTCCCAGAAGCTCTCGTTCCGTCCCTGATACCTGGCGCCGCTGGCGCTCGGCTGGAGATACATGAGCGAGACGCTGTCGCCGCGCTCGGCGATCAGCGTGGGCGGATCGGTCCGGAAGAACGTGACGACGACCTCGTTCCCGGGATCTCCGTCGCAGCCGAAGCGGACCGGGCCGGTGCCGGGGACGAGACGGTAGCGGGCCTGCAGCTCGGCGATGCGGCGCTCGTACTCGTCGTGGACGCACCCGCGCTCGTCGTCGGCCTTCCAGCAGTCGTCGCGGCCTTTGATCCAGCCGCGCTGCTCGGCCTTCAGCACGGGCGGGTGCTCGTTGGTGGCCTTCTTGGAGGCAGCCGCGTAGACGCCGGCCAGCTTCCGGTCGAGCGCGGACAGCTCCTCGTCGCCGCAGACCATCGCCGGGATGCCGTCGGGCTCGACCCCGGCGCACGAGAACGCCGGGCCGTGGACGGGATGGCGCGCGCGGACCGCGCGGTCGACATAGGCGCACCAGGCCTCGCCGTCGCGCGGCGGAACGAGCGGGTTGCCGCGGACGCCCAGCCTGAACTCGACGACGGACTTCCATTCGTCGGAGCCGACGTCCGGGCCGTGCCCGTGGCCGTCGCCGGTGGGTAGCTTCTGCTCGATCGCGCGGTACCAGGCGGGGGAGCAGAGCGGTGGCGCGTCGGCCGCCCGCGCCGCGAGCGCCACCAGCACGACGAGCGTCGCTGCACGTCGGATCACGAGCGCGCGATCGTCAGCGCGCCGCGAGGCGCTTCGCCCGGACCTCGGCGACGTTCTTCTGCCACGCCTTCACTGCCGGGAACGGATCCGCCACGGACTTCGGGACGCCGTCGAGGGTGCCGTTCGTGAGCTTGTCGACGACCCAGTGAAGCTTGAGGTCGGCGACCGTGAGCGAGTCGCCGACCACGAAGCCCGTGCGGCCGTTGGCGATCAGCAGCTTCTCGAGGAACCCCGCCCAGCGCGGCAGCGTCTCCTCCGCCAGCACCTTCCGCATCGCCATCCGCTTGCCGACGTCCTGCTCCGCCATGCTGGGGCCGATCAGGTGGTAGAAGTCCTCGCCCAGGTCGAGCGCCTCGTCGACCTTCAGCGCCCGCACCGGGTCGTCGGCGGGGTAGAGCCCGGCCTGGCGCCCGACGAAGCGCAGGATCGCGTTGCTCTGCGCGGACGTCACCGTGCCGGCGGGCGTTTCGACGTCGAGGACCGGGAGGGAGCCGAACGGGAATTCGCCGGCGGCCTTCCGCTGCATGAACTGATCGAGCGGTACATGGGCGTCCTCGAACGGGATGCCGCCGATGTCGAGGGCGTCGCGGATGGGGCCGCCGCGGCCGGGGAAGGGGAAGTAGCGCAGACGGAGCTTCGGATGGCTCATCGCCGGTTCGTCCTTTCGTGCACCGAATTCACTGGCCTCTGAGCTATTCCACACCGGGGGAGGCGGTGGAACCCCGTGAGCCGTCCCAAGCGCGCTGGACCAGAGATACAAGATTTTGTATGCTCACGAACGCGGCTGAAGGATGCCTTGGCCAGTCGGAAGAGCGTCCGGCAGAGAGCCCCCGGGAGGAATCGATGACCGCAAAGGTGCGCCGCTCCAGCGGCAACGTGTTTCGCGACCTCGGCTTCTCCGCCGAAGCATCCGATAGCATGCGACTT
>Ga0335084_10004618_pt1 | contig 13575 bp, 7 predicted proteins | sample Lox_Sample_44_FD_206721 | JGI IMG/M metagenome (GOLD analysis project Ga0335084, IMG submission 206721) | Soil microbial communities from Loxahatchee National Wildlife Refuge, Florida, United States - Lox_Sample_4.4 | ecosystem: Environmental > Terrestrial > Soil > Wetlands | place: USA: Florida... | reverse complement strand
AATTAGGTGTCTCAAAGCTTCTGAGATCGGTTGTCGAAGGTCCTAGCCTTGCACGGCGCCTCGAGCCTTTGTTTCCGGAGAAAAGACTTCCACGCGATTCCTTCCATTCTTCTTGGCCGTGTACAAGCTCACGTCGGCTTCTCGAAGGAACTCTGCCGGAGTGCAATCGCGCGAGGCATCCGTGGCGGTTACACCCATACTGACTGTGGCGGATGTTTCTCCCTCAGGTGTGTGGATGACCTTTTCCGCCACCAGTTGTCGAATCTCATCGGCGCGCTTAGTTCCATTCGCCAGATTGCAGCCGGGTAGAATCAGCAGGAATTCCTCGCCACCGTAACGACCAACAACGTCGTAGGGACGCAAGTCCGCTTTCAGTCGGCGAGCGACCTCTTTGAGAACCTCATCGCCGGCGGCATGTCCCAAGGTATCGTTGACGCGTTTGAAGTGATCAATGTCCGCCAGAATGATGCTAGCGGGTTTGTCATCACGGGCTCCGCGGGCGACTTCACGCTCGAGCGCGGCGAGAATTTCGGCTCGGTTCAACAAAGTAGTGAGGAAATCGTGTGTCGCGGCGAACCGCAGCGATTGCTGCAGTTCCAGGATTCGCTTGCCCACCATGATCCGCGATCGCAGTTCGCCGGCATCGACCGGTTTTGACAGGTAATCGTCCGCACCCGCATCCATCGCCGTGATGCGGTCTTTCTTTTGATTCTTGCCGGTGAGCATCACCGTGTAGATGTAATTCCCGTGGCTGACTTTGCGGATACGCTTCAGCACGTCGAGGCCATCGATCCCGGGCAACATCCAGTCCAGCAGCACCAGGTCGGGAGCATTTGGGCCCTCGAGCAACTTGACGGCTTCGGTCCCACTGCCCACGCCGGAGTATTCGAATCCCCATTCGGTCATGAAGCAACCGAGCTTGGTTCGTTCGATATAGGAGTCTTCGACAACAAGGATCTTCATGCGGTGCCCCGTTTGATCGTGGCACGGGCATAGGCTTGTCTCAAGTTACGTCAGGAAACGAAAGTACATGGCTTAGTGTCGTTCGGGCTAAGGGCTGGTGCTCCCCGATGTACCCGTGCCTACATTCACGCAACCAATGGAGCGTTCGCGACGCCAGTCGTCCCGAACACCCGGCGATAACGCTCGATCTCGGAGGAGGGCCCCAGGGCCTTTGAATAGTTGTCCGAGAGCTTGACTGCGGGTTTGCCCTCCACGCTCGAAACCTTGCAGATCAAGCCAATCGGATCGAATCCATTGCCAGCATTTGGGTTGCAGTCACGGAAGTCATTGGTCAGCAGGGTTCCCCAGCCTGCGCTGAAGCGGATGTGGCGATCCGCCGTCCATTTTTTGCGATCATGAAAGTCCGTCGCGTTGCGAAACGCGTCAGCACGGACTCCCTTCGCGATCGCTCCTCCAAAATAGGCGTGCAGTCCGAGGATGGTATCCACATCGAGAGTGTCGGAGGCGATCAGCAACTTCTCGCGCGGATCACGTCCATACTTTTTCAGCCACTCGATGTATTCATCACCCGCGACATAAGGATCTTTGCTGTCCACACGCTGTCCGGTCCAATCGGCCACCCATTCGGGAGCGTTCGCCAGAAACTGAGTCGTTCCGAATGTATCGGGGAGCATTACCCGCAAGGCGCCTTCGTAGGTCTGCTGCCATAATTCCAGGACGCGATATTGCGAGGCCTTCAACGCAATATCGTCGGGCGCTAGGGCAGCCACGACCATCGGAATCTCATGCGCGTTGGTTCCAATCGCTTCCAGATCGTGCTTGTGTGCCAGAAAAGCGTTCGATGTTCCGATGAAGTTGCTTCCGAGATTGTCGGCCATGGCCACAACGGCGTATTCCTGCCAGAGAAAACTGTGACGCCGCCGCGTTCCGAAATCGGCGACGCTCAAATCGGGCACGCCGCGCAAGCGCTCAATCTTGCCCCACAGTTTCGTCTTCGCGCGAGCATAGAGAATGTCGAGTCCGAATTCGCTGAGCGTCTTCAAATTGGCTCGCGTTTTCAATTCATCGAGGATGGCGAGCGCGTACAGTTCCCACATCGTGGTTTCGGTCCACGGTCCGTCGAACGTCAGATGAACCTGCCCATCGCGCACGCGGAATTGATAATCGGACAGACGAAAGTCTTTCTCCAGCCATTCCAGGAAGCCCGGTTCGAAAATTCCCCGACGACCGTAGAACGTATTGCCGGCCAGCCATACTAGTTCCGATTTTCTGAAGCGCAGTCCCCGCACGTGCTGCAGCTGAACCTTAAATTCTTCGATATTGATGATGTCGGCAATGCGCACGGCCGGGTGCCGGTTGATGAGCGAGAACTGCACGCGAGTTTTGGGGAAATGTTTCCAGATGAACTGCAGCATCAGCAATTTATAAAAATCAGTGTCGAGCAGAGAACGAATGACCGGATCCAGTTCCCAGTTGTGGTTATGCGCGCGTTCCGCGTGATTAATAATCATGAAGGGAGAGCAGTCCTCCCAGACAGTCTAGAGGAAAAGGCCGGATCACGGCGAGGCGCTCTGGAGCTTGCAGGTTGGATGTGAGGCATCAGCGTCGGTGGCTATCGGATTGGGCCGGTCGTCGTCCAACTTAGCGTCGACACTCGGGTGCTCGGCGCGGCTTGTCCTGAAGCTCTCGGTCTCACATATACAATGTTTCTTGCTTTCATCTGCCCTAGGTACGTCTGCTTGAAGCCCGCTCGGCTGATAGGTGTTCTTCTTTTGTGGACGCCTCTGCTGTTCGCTGCTCCTTCCATACAGATTCCGAGGATCGACGCGCCGCCGAAGCTCGAGGATTTCGAAAGCATGCATCCGAACGCCCGCGTCGCCGACCGGATGGCACACGTCAGTGGGTTCGTTGCGCGCGAACCTGCCGACGGAGCTGAGCCGACGCAAGACACCGACGTCTACCTTGCCTATGACGATCACAGTCTATACGCGGTCTTTGTGTGCTGGGACAAAGAGCCAGGTAAGATTCGCGCCCGCATGACTCGCCGAGAGGACATCTTTTCCGACGACTCCGCCGAGATCATGATCGACACGTTCAACGACGCCCGCCGCGGGTACACATTCGCATCGAATCCGCTGGGGATTCAGTGGGACGCGCTGTGGACCGAAGGTTCCATCGGCGTCGGACGTCCAGCCGACTTCAGCGGCTTCGATGATTCGTTCGATACGGTGTGGAACTCCGAGGGCCGACTGACGGGACAGGGTTACATCGTACTGATGTCGATTCCGTTCAAGAGCCTTCGTTTTCCCAGCACCGACATTCAGCAATGGAGGATCATCCTCAATCGTAGTATTCCGCGCACGAACGAGAACCTGTTCTGGCCGCGGATTACGAACCGCATTCAGGGACGCTTCAATCAAGCGGCCACGGCAACCGGTCTCGATCACATTTCGCCGGCCCGCAATATCCAACTCATTCCCTATGGCCTGGTGCGCAGTTTCCGCGACATCGACCAGCGTGACCCTGCCAATCCCTTCTTCGAAAGTAAGACCGTGCAGCCTGAGATCGGTCTCGATGCCAAATTCATCCTGCACGACAGCTTCGTGCTCGATGCCACGATAAATCCAGACTTCAGCCAGGTGGAATCCGATCAGCCGCAGATCACTGTCAATCAGCGCTTTGAGGTGTTCTATCCCGAAAAGCGTCCATTCTTTCTTGAGAACAGCAACTACTTCACTTCGCCGATCAACATGGTCTTTACACGCAGAATCGGGCATCCCGAGTTCGGCCTGCGCCTCACAGGGAAATCCGGGCCCTGGGCGGTTGGAGTGTTGGCGAGTGATGATCGAGCGCCCGGAGAAGCTCTGCCTCCAACGGATCCTCACGTCGGCGATCGAGCGGTGTTCACGGTCGCACGCGTGAATCGCGACATCCTGAATCAATCAACTATCGGCGCCACCTATACCGATCGAGAATTTGCAGGAGGGTTCAATCGCGTCGGTGGAGTCGATGCCAACATCAAGCTCGATGCCAACTGGCGCGTCCAGGGGCAAGCTGTGACCAGTTCCACCGTGGACGCGATTGCCGGTACGAGTTCCGCGGGACCGGGATACAAGATCGACCTGGAACGCAATGGCCGGCAGTTCAACCTGCAGTCCCTTTATGTCGACTACAGTCCAGGCTTTGTAACCGAGACCGGATTTGTGAATCGGGTCGACATCCGGCAGGAGAACGTGAACACTAGTTACTATTTCCGGCCTGAAGGGAAGTTCCTGATCTCCTACGGCCCCACGCTCCAGCAATTCAACATCTGGGACCACAGTGGCACGGCGCTGGAATACTTCGTGTATCCCGGATTCCGCATGGACATGGCGCGTAACACGTACGTCAACTTCCATCCTTATGGGTATGATGACGTTCGCCTGCGACCCAGCGACTACGACACGCTCACGCGCGTGACGGCCTATCCGCAACCATTCTGGGGAATTGAAGGGGGAACGAGTTGGCTGAAGTGGCTCGACTTCACGGCCTTCTTCGTTTCAGGGGCGGGCGTGAACTATAACCCGTCCGCTGGCCGAGCACCTGCGATTGGCCATGAAGATCAGGGCAACTTCACCCTTACTTTCCACGCGGCTGGCCGCCTGCGCATGGACAATACTTATCTGCTTGAGCACATCCGTGAGCGCGATACGAATCTCACTGCTGTCACGAATCACATTGTCCGCAGCAAGTGGAATTACCAGTTCACCCGACAGCTTTCCGCGCGATTGATTCTCCAGTACAACTCCGTACTCTCGAATCCGCTGATCAGCTCGCTGTCACCCACCAAGCATTTCAATACGGATTTTCTCATCACGTATCTAATCCATCCGGGGACCGCAATCTACGTGGGATACAACAGCGATCTGGCGAACCTGAATCGCGATCTGGAAGTCGACCCTATTACCAATGCAATCCTGACGACGCAGCATGGCTATATCAACGATGGGCGGCAGTTCTTCGTGAAAGGGTCTTACGTCTTCCGGTTCTGATTGTGTATCCGCGGAGGCATTCCGCCGCGCTTACTCGAGAAAAGAGCAATCAACGCGACGCCGGCACACGCTTTGCTTCCAGCCGTTCGTAAACTTCTTCGGCCCTCTGGAGCGCCGCCTGCACGTTGTCGCAGATGTTTTCTTCTCCAATCACCTCGGAGAATTCCGCTTGATGAATCAGTTGTGATGGCTGCTCGCGTGCTCCACAGAGGATGAGCGTTCGCTTGTTGGCATGGAGTTGTTTGGCGACTTCTTCGATAGCGAAGAGCCCTGTCGCATCGAGCGCGGTCATATTGCGCAGCCGCAGGATGACCACAGGTGGCAGTTTGTGCACGTTCTCGGTGACCGCTGAGATTTTGTCGGTAGCTCCAAACAGGAAAGGTCCGTGGATGCGGAAGATGGTCGCGTAGTAGGGAATGTCTTTGTCCTGCAGGATATGGACGCGCCCGTCCTCCACGTAATCTTCTGTCACCTGCGATACGGTCGTGGTCGCGGCCACGCGGCTGATGAACAGCAGGGCAGCGAGAATCATTCCGGCTTCGACGGCGACGGTCAGATCGGCGAAGACAGTCAAGGCAAAGGTAACCAGCCAGATGCTGATATCGGTCTTGGTCAGTTTGAGAAGTTGAGGAATCTCGCGCCACTCACCCATGTTGTAGGCGACAACCATGAGAATTCCCGCGAGTGCCGCCATCGGGACATAACTGACCAGCGGCGCCGCAAACAGCAGGATGCAGAGCAGCGTCAACGCATGAATCATTCCCGCAACCGGCGATTGGGCACCTGACCGGATGTTCGTGGCTGTTCGGGCGATGGCGCCCGTAGCGGGCAATCCGCCAAACATGGGTGAAAACACATTGGCCACGCCCTGGGCCATCAGTTCCACGTTCGGATTGTGGCGGTCGTTACTCATGCGGTCGGAGACAACCGCCGACATGAGTGACTCGATAGCTCCTAGCATCGCGACCGTAAATGCTGGTCCGAGCAGACCGTGAATCAGGTCCGAACGAAATTTTGGAATCTGCAGGTGCGGCAGGCCACCGGGGATTCCGCCGAATCTCGTTCCAATCGTTTCGACCGGAAGCTTGAAGAAAAACACCGCAGAAGTGGCCAGAATGAGCGCGACGATCGGTCCGGGGATGCGTGCGGAAAAACTGCGGCAGATAATGAGTGTCAACAGAGTAAAACCGGCGAGTGCAGTAGCCTCAAATGACAAGGTATGAAAGCTTCGCGCTAACGCCTCAATGCGGAGCGAGAACACGCCGGGGACTTTGTCGAGGTGCAGCCCAAAGAAATCCTTGATCTGTGTGCTGGCGATCAGTACGGCGATGCCGTTTGTAAATCCGATTACGACGGGCCGGGGAATAAACTTCACGGCTGTGCCCAGTCCGGTCAGCCCCATGATGATCAGCAGAACTCCGGCCATGACGGTACACATGAAGAGCCCATCGACGCCGTGAGCCGCGATGATTCCGGCGACGACCACAACGAAGGCGCCGGTGGGGCCGCCAATCTGCGTCTTTGATCCGCCTAAAGCGGAAATCAGGAATCCGGTTACGATGGCGCAATAGATTCCGGCTTGCGGCGTGAGTCCTGATGCAATCGCAAACGCCATCGCCAGGGGCAGCGCGACCAGGCCGACGGTGACTCCAGCGATGAGGTCGAGCAGGAATTTGTGCCGGTCGTAAGTCCTGAGTAAGAGGACAGACTTCGGCAGCCAATTTTCGTTAAGGAAACCACTTCCCATTTTTCCATTATGGCAGCATCGCCAGGAATCGGGAAGGAACGGGAGACCGTAGCCTGGGAGGCTTCCTTCTGGTGTTGAGGAGAAGTGAGCATCGCCACGTATAATCCGACTTGTCTGAAGGCTGATCGCTAACGGCCAACAGCTCTTAATGCGCTTCGAACTTTTCATTGCAAGTCGTTACCTGCGGGCCAAGCGCCGGCAGGCCTTCATCGGCATCATCACGGGCATCTCCATTGCCGGAGTGGCCGCTGGCGTTGCCTCGCTCGTCGTGGCCTTGGCGATCAACAACGGATTCCGGCAGGACTTGCAGCAACGCTTGCTCGGATCAACGTCGCATATCAGCCTGCAGCGGATTGCCGATGATGGCATCAAAGACTGGCCTCCGCTGATGGAACGGTTGTCGAAGCAGCCGCATGTGGTGGCGGCAGCCCCGGCCATCTTTGAGCAAGTTTTGATCTCACGCGGGCCACGGGCTCGCGGTGCTGTTCTCAAGGGGATGATTCCCAAGTACGAACGGAAGGTCGGGGATCTGCTGACCTCGGTTACCCAGGGATCGGCTGAGCCGTTGGATGCCGAGGATGCGGCCTCGCAATCGGGCCCTTCATCGCCCTCTGCGACGGCGGACCAGGGGGCAGCGTCGACACAATCTCCCGACTCGCTTGCGGGCGTTCAGCAGCGCGTTGCTGCCATGCCGCCGATTGTGCTGGGCAAAGAAATGGCAGATCAGCTTGGCGCGACGGTCGGATCGGTGGTGCTGGTCACCAGTCCGCAAGGCGAACTCACGCCCTTCGGCATGGTTCCGAAATATAACCGCTTTCACGTTGTCGGGATCTTCAACTCCGGTTTCTTCGATTACGACTCCAGCTGGGCGTTTGCACGGCTCTCGGACGCGCAGCGCCTGTTCGGTCTCAGCGATCTGATCTCTGTTCTCGAGTTTAAGGTCGACGATATCTATCAGGCCGCCCCGATCTCGCGTCAACTTGAAGACGCGGCCGGCAAAGGCTTCATGGCCACCAACTGGATGGAGCAGAACAAAGCGCTCTTCCGTGCATTGCGGCTGGAGCGTCTCGTCACTTTCATTACGATCGGCCTGATCGTCTTTGTTGCGGCGCTTAATATTCTGATCAGTCTCATTATGATGGTGATGGAGAAGACCAAGGACATTGCAGTGCTTATGTCGATGGGGACGCGGAAGGCGCAGGTGCGCAACGTATTCATCTCGCAAGGAGTCCTGATTGGCGTGATCGGAACGGCGATCGGGCTGATTCTCGGCTATGCAGTCGCCTATGCCGGCGGGCACTATCATGTGATATCCCTCTCGCCTGAGGTGTACTCGATCGATTACGTGCCTTTTGCGCCCCGCCTGGCAGATGGTGCCTGGGTCGCCGCGTTCACCCTCCTGGTGTCGTTTGTGGCGACGCTGTATCCGTCGTGGTCGGCGTCGCGTATCCTTCCGGCCGAAGCGTTGCGCTATGAGTGAAGGCTTGGCAATGCCCGTAACCGTTGTGATTCTCATCACATGAAGGATGTCGGGCCGGAGATATGTTCAATATGATCGTCGGAAGTACTGCCCAGGCTGTACCCGCGGATCGGCGAACCCTCATCCTGGCAGTGGCTTGGAACGAAATCGGCACGCCATGCATCTAAAGGATGACGATCGAATGCTCCGCGTGGAAGGCCTGAAGAAAGTTTTTCGGTCCGGCGAATCGGATCTGGTGCTCTTTGAGAATCTGTCGTTTGAGGTGAAGCGAGGTGAGATGCTCGCCATTGTGGGAGAATCGGGCGCAGGGAAAAGTACTCTTTTGCACATCCTGAGTGCCCTTGATCGAGCTTCCGCAGGTGACGTATACTGCGCCAACTTGCGATTGAACTCGATGTCTCACGACGAAGCCGCCGACTTTCGCAATCGGGAAACGGGCTTCGTATGGCAGTTCCACTACCTGCTGCCGGAGTTCACGGCGGCGGAAAACGTTGCCATGCCGCTGCTGCTTCGTGGGCAGACATGGCAACAGGCAGAACCGCATGCTTCACGCTGGTTGCGTGAGGTCGGACTGGAGCAGCGCGCGCATCACCGCTCGGGAGAACTTTCCGGCGGCGAGCAGCAGCGGGTAGCTCTGGCCCGTGCGCTCATCACCGGGCCCAAGCTGTTGCTCGCGGATGAGCCCACGGGGGACTTGGACGGACAGACTGCGGAAGCCGTTTTTGCTTTGATTGCGCGACTACATCGCGAGCACCAACTCACCTCCCTCATTGCTACGCACAACTTGTCATTTGCTAAGCGGTGTCACCGTGTGTTGCGGTTGCAACGTGGGCGGGTGGAAGAGATCACGCCGGAATCACTTCCGGCCTGAAAGGGAAAGAAAATTTCGTGGAAAAGCGGCCCTTCAGGACCGCGTTCAGAAGTCAAAACAAAGGGGGCTTCAGCCCCTGGAGCGAGGCAAGATTAGTTCGACAAAGTGCAACAAAGTGTTTTGCGAAACCACTATATAAAGGCGCAGTAGTTCCTTCGGTAACGTGACTCAAAGGGATGCAATCAGGTTTCTCGGCTTGGGTTTCCTGGCCCTTTGATTGCATAATGTAGGGATTACGGACAGGCAAGTGGCGAGTGAAGTTGGCACCGGGTCGGAAGAGAGATTTCTTCTCACCCAGGAAGGTCAAAGGGAAGGGCATTATGTTTGAACGCTATACGGAGAAAGCCAGGCGCGTCATCTTTTTCGCACGCTACGAAGCCAGCCAGTTCGGATCTCCTTATATAGAGACGGAGCACCTGCTTCTCGGACTGCTGCGCGAAGACAAGGCCCTGACCAACCGTTTCCTGCGCTCCCATGCCTCTGTCGAGTCGATCCGCAAGCAGATCGAAGGACACACCACGATTCGAGAGAAGGTTTCGACGTCGGTCGACCTGCCGCTAAGTAATGAATGCAAACGAGTTCTGGCTTATGCGGCGGAAGAAGCGGAGCGCCTGTCGCACCGGCATATCGGAACTGAGCATTTGCTTCTAGGGTTGTTGAGGGAAGAGAAGTGCTTCGCCGCCGAGATACTACACGAGCGCGGACTGCGGCTTTCGACAATCCGCGAAGAGCTGGCGCGCACGACCCAGGAAAAAGCCCAGCCACAGCGGCAGCGTGAAAGTTCGCTTTTGGCAGAGTTCTCACGTGATTTGACGCAGGCCGCCATGGATAGCCAGTTGGATCCTCTGGTGGGGCGCGAAGGTGAAGTCGATCGCGTCATCCAGATTCTCTGTCGGCGTACCAAGAACAATCCGGTGCTGATCGGGGAACCTGGCGTCGGTAAGACCGCAATCGTCGAAGGCCTGGCCCAGCGCATTGCAGATGGCGAAGTGCCGTCCTTCCTGGCTGATAAGAGAATTCTGGCGCTTGACCTGTCGCTGATCGTCGCCGGCACGAAGTACCGCGGCCAGTTCGAAGAGCGCCTAAAGACCATCATGAAAGAGCTGATGGAATCGCAGAACTCCATCATCTTTATTGACGAACTCCACACGCTGGTCGGAGCTGGATCGGCCGAAGGCTCGCTCGATGCTGCCAACATTCTGAAGCCGGCACTATCCCGCGGCGAGATTCAGTGCATCGGCGCAACGACTCCAGGGGAATATCGCAAGTCGATCGAAAAGGACCGATCCCTCGAGCGGCGCTTCCAGGCTGTAAAGGTTCCGCCGCCGAACGAGTCCGATGCGATCAAAATTCTTTTCGGCATTAAAGACCGCTATGAGAAGTTCCACGCGGTCACTTACACCGATGAAGCGATCAACTTTGCGGTATCGCATTCGAACCGCTACATCCCGGACCGCTTCCTGCCCGACAAGGCGATCGACTTGGTCGACGAAGCCGGAGCGCGCGTAAAGCTGCGCCAGACTTCGCTGCCGGAAGAGCTGACCGAAGTCCAGAAGCGCATCAAGTTCATCGTCCATCGCATGGAAAACGCCATTGCGAATCACGAGTTTGAGAAGGCACGTTTTTACTCCGACGAAGAACGCAAGGAGCGCGAGAACCTGCGCGCCCTGAGAGAGAAATATCATCTCGATGAATCTTCGACGGGCGTGGTCAACCGCGAGGACATCGAAGATGTGGTCTCGCGGTGGACCGGCGTGCCCATCACCTCGATCAAGGAAGAAGAGACGCAGAAGCTGCTCCGCATCGAAGAAGAGCTGCACAAGCGGATCATCTCGCAAGACAAGTCCATCAGCGCGCTGGCTCGCGCCATCCGCCGCTCGCGCGCCGGCCTGAAGAATCCGAACCGTCCCATCGGTTCATTTCTGTTCCTTGGTCCGACCGGCGTCGGCAAGACGGAAGTCGCCCGCACTCTGGCACAGTTCATGTTCGGTACGGAGAAAGCTCTGGTCCGCTTCGATATGTCCGAGTTCATGGAGAAACACTCGGTATCGAAGTTGATCGGATCGCCTCCGGGATACGTCGGCTACGAAGAGGGCGGACAGCTTACCGAGCGCGTGAAGCGCGCGCCTTACAGCGTGGTCTTGCTCGACGAAATCGAGAAGGCGCATCCGGATGTGTTCAACATTCTGCTGCAGGTATTTGAAGACGGCCAGTTGACCGACGGACTCGGGAACACGGTCGATTTCAAGAACACTATCATCATCATGACTTCGAACATTGGCGCCCGCCACCTGCAAAAGCGCGAGGGCCTCGGCTTCCAGTCGACGAAGGAAGAGGCGATCGCTGAGAAGGTGGAAGAGCTGGTGAAGAATGAAGTCAAGCGCACCTTCAATCCTGAGTTTCTGAACCGTTTGGACGAGATTATTCTGTTCAACGCCCTGGGCGAGAACGACCTCATCCAGATTCTGGAGCTCATGGTCACACAGCTCAACGCGAACCTGGCGCAGAAGTCGATCACGGTCACGGTTGCGGACGAGGCCAAGAAGTGGATCCTCAACCAGACGCTAACGGATCGCAGTTACGGCGCGCGTCCGTTGCGCCGCGCGCTACAGAAGTACATCGAAGACCCGTTGTCGGAGGCGCTGATCCAGGGCACCATCACGATGCGCCCCGCGTTCATCGAGGTCTTCCTGGAAGACAACAAATTGTTCTATCGGCCGGTAGATTCAGAGAAGGCCGAAGGCGTGTTGTTGTACGAAAACTGAAGAAAGCTCTCAGCTTTCAGCCATGAGCCGTCAGCCCACAAGCTGGCGGCTTTGCTTTTTGATGACTCATCGGCGACAATCCCTCGCGCAGTCGGTCTAGACTAATCCCAGCATGTACGCAAGGACCACATCCTCTGGTTTCGCTGGTGCGCTGCTTGGGATAGCCCTCGTCAGTTTCCTTGGAATACCCAGCAGCGAAGTTGGTGCGGCACAGACAACGCAGAATTCCCCACCAACCTCCACGGCGTCACACAAGGCCTCTACATTCGAGGAATTCGCCAATGCCACCATCGCACAGGAGCGCCGCCTTGCGAAGCTGATGCGCTTCTACAAGCCCGTCATCGAAACCTACGTACAGGAGCAAAAGACCGAGCTCGAGCAGACGTCTCCCAAAGATGATTTCTATTTTTTGGGCCGTATTCGCATGGCTGGGAACGAGCTCACTGTTCGGGACTTTGAAACCCGGGAGCACGCCAACCCGGACCGGAAAAGATTACTTCGAAGAGTTAAGCCCGAAGTATTCACGGCAATCGACTTCGCGCAAGCGATATTTCCGGACTTCGGTAACTTCGATCGGCAAAATTACGAATTCAAGTTGGTTCGATGGGAGATGGTCAACGAAGTGCGTTGCATTGTCATTGATGTAACCCCGCGCGCAGGTGCCGACAATCGGGGCTTCGTGGGCCGTATCTGGGTCGAGGATCTGGACAACAACATCGTTCGTTTCACCGGAACACACACCGCGAAGGCATACGCCAAGCACTCATTTCACTTTGACAGTTGGCGGCTGAATACGCTCGGTAGCATATGGATGCCGGCATACATCTATTTCCAGGAGTCGGATCCAAACGATCCGACGAGCCCCAACCCATGGTTCAAGGCGCAGACACGAATCTGGGGCTACGATCTGCAACAAGCAGGAGATCATCGCGAGTATGCGAAGCGTCTTACGGACAATCCGGCCACAGCCGATCCTGGACGATCTGAAACGTCGCAGAATCTGAGTCCGCAGCTCACGGTTGGTGAACCAACCTATACGCCCGAAGACAGGATTGTGGAGCGATTACAACTCGCCGGATTGATGGCACCGGATGGCGAAGTGAACCACACTCTCGAGATCGTGGTCAACAATCTGTTGATCACGAACAATCTCGATATCGCTGGCGTGCGCTGCCGGGTATTGCTCACCACTCCTCTGGAGTCATTTGTCGTGGGCCGCACGATCGTCGTGAGCCGCGGACTTCTCGACGTGCTGCCGGATGAAGCCTCGCTCGCCGCCGTGCTCGCGCATGAACTCGCTCACATCGTCCTGCACCATGCTCCCGAGGGTCCCTCGCAATTCAGCGTGCCTTTCTCGGATCTCGACATCTTCCTCAAACTGAAATTTCGTTTCGATCCAGCGAAAGAAGCCGAGGCGAACAAGCAAGGGCAGGATATGTTCTTGAAATCGCCGTACAAAGATAGATTCGCTAACGTCTCTCGCTTCTTTCAAGCGCTGGCCGTGCACTCTCCGCAACTCCCCAATCTGTCACGGGCCCGCTTCACCAACGATTTCGTAACCAGCCACCTGTTCGGAATGCAGGCCTCGAGCGGTTCTTCAAGAATGGATTCCAAGGATCAGGTTGTGGCATTGCCCCTGGGCTCGCGAATCAAACTCGATCCATGGTCGGACAGGATCGAAATGCTCAAGGCTAAGTCGCCCCCTCTTGCATCGGCCG
>Ga0335084_10004617_pt1 | contig 13576 bp, 4 predicted proteins | sample Lox_Sample_44_FD_206721 | JGI IMG/M metagenome (GOLD analysis project Ga0335084, IMG submission 206721) | Soil microbial communities from Loxahatchee National Wildlife Refuge, Florida, United States - Lox_Sample_4.4 | ecosystem: Environmental > Terrestrial > Soil > Wetlands | place: USA: Florida... | reverse complement strand
CCGCAATGAAGCGCAGTTATCGGAAGCGTTGAAGATCGCGAAACTCGCCTACTGGGAATACGACGTCGAGAAAGATCTGTTCCTGTTCAACGATCAGTTCTACGCGCTGTTCCACACGACCGCCGAACAAGTCGGCGGCTACCAGATCTCCTCAGCACAGTATGCCGGCACCTTCGTCCATCCCGACGATCTCCCCATCGTCGGCACCGAGATCGAACGCGCGCTCAACTCCACCGATCGGCATTATAGTCGCAGCCTCGTTCATCGCATCAACTACGCCGATGGCGGCGTCGGCTACATCTCGGTCAACATCAACATCGACCGTGATGAACAGGGCAAGATCTTGCGCTACTACGGCGCTAATCAGGACATCACCGAACGCCAACTGGCAGAAGAGCACTTGCGCGAGAGCGAGGCGCAGCTGTCCGAAGCCCTGCAGCTCACTCAACTGGCTTACTGGGAGTTCGATGCAGCGCGTCGAATGTTCATTTTCAACGACCAGTTTTATGCCCTATTGCACACCACCGCTGAGGCCCAAGGCGGTTACGCACTGGATGTAAACACCTATGTGCAGCGCTTTATCTATCCCGAAGACGCTCCGCGTATCGGTGCAACTATCGCGCAGGGGATACGAAACCCCGGTACGACTACGCACCTCGAGGCACGCGTCATCTGTGCAGATGGTGAAGTGCGCTGGTTGGCAACTCAGGTTAACAGCAAGGTAAACGAAGCGGGACAGGTTATCAAAACGATCGGCACCAATCAAGACATCACCGAGCGGAAATTGGCCGAAGCCGAACGCGAACGCTCAGCAGTCTTGTTGCGCACCATCATCGATAATAGTCATGACTTGATTTACATCAAAGATACAAATAGCCGATTCTTGATGGCAAGCCAGGCTTTGGCCGATCTGATGGGAGCGCCAACCGTTGACGAGCTGATCGGCAAGAATGACTACGATTTCTTCCCTTACGAGCTAGCGCACAAGTATTACACGGACGAACAAAAGATTATTCAGGCTGATAAGCCGCTGATCAACATTGAAGAGACATCAATCCGCCCGGACGGCTCACAGGTCTGGTTGCTAACCACCAAGATCCCGTACCACTCCGCGAATGGCAAGCTGGAAGGCATCATTGGGGTGGGCCACGATATCACCGAACGCAAACGCGCCGAACAGCAGATGGAAGAAACACTGCGCGAAACTGAACGGCTGTATGCTGCGGTCGGCCACGAAAGCTGGCAGATGTATCACCAAACGGGTCAGCTGAGTGAAGGCTACCTCTTCGATCGCGCGTTGATCCAGCCAGCCGATAAGGTGTGGGAACCTGAAATTGCCCAGGCCGTGGAACAGCAAGCGCTGATCACATCGCGCTCCGGGCAGCGAGCGGTGGCTGTATCGCCGTTAGCAGTCCGCGGTGAAGCCATCGGGGCATTGGGCGTCTATGACGATCCTGCACATCCGCTGAGCAAAGACGATCAGCAATTGATCGAAGCCGTAGCGGAACAGGTCGCGCTGGCGCTAGAAAGCGCCCGCTTGTTCGATCAGACGCAGATGGCGCTGGCCGATACGCGTACCCTCTTTCATTTCAGCGATCTGGCCAGCCGTGAAACCGAGATTAAACCTATCTATGATAATGTCGCCCAGCTCCTGGTCGAAGAAACCGGATTCGCAGGCGCCTGGATTGCCCAAGCGGATACTCACGCGCAGGTGCTGCGAGGCATTGCAGGCGCTGGAGCGGGCATGGGGCCTGATCGGAACTTCGACGTCATTCCTTTTCAGATTCAAACGCCGGCGACCATCGCGGCCCGTGATCGAGTGATGGTCGTCGTCAACGATCCCTTGCATGATCCAAGGCTGGATGATCTACCTAATAAAATGAAAGTCGTGGTCGGCAAGGCCATTGCCATGCCGGTGATCATTAGCGGCGAGATCGAAAGCGTCATTGCCGCTACACGACCGATCGACGGGTTGGATATTGGCGAACGCGATCAACGCTTGCTCCAAACAGCGGCTGCGCAAATCGCCATCGCCGTTCAGCGTGCCCGGCTATTTGAGCAGACCCAGCGTAGTGCCGAACGCGAGTACACCATTAATCGCGTGACCAGTCGCATCCGCAATGCGCGCTCGGTGGATGAGGTATTGAGCATCGCCGCACAGGAATTGCGCCTGGCGACGCACGCCTCACGCAGTGTGGTGGAAATCTTGCCAGACACGGATCAACCCGTCAGCACTGGCAACGGCGAAGGAGTGAAGGCATGAGCGCCTCAACATTAGATCGCTCTCAAGCGGCATCCACCTTCCAACGGCGCGGCCTAAGCCTGCGCTCACGCCTGGCGTTGACAATTCTGACGGCAACCTTGATCTCCTTTGCGATCGTGGCGCTGGGCATTCAAGATCGCGCACGCGATGCCTTGACGTTAACGGCCAGCGGCGCACTCAAGAGCAGCACAACCGCTTTGAAGGACAACGTCCAGACTTGGTTGGACCTCAACGTCAAAGCGCTTAAGACCCTGGCCGCTCAGCCGGCCATTATCAGTATGGACCCCGCGCAACAGAAACCGTATCTGCAAGCCATGCAGCAGGCTTTTGCTTTACAAGGTGACCAACCCGCCACATATCTGGTGAGCACAACCGATGACAACGGCTTGAACGTGGCGCGCAGTGACGATACCAAGCCGACAGATTATAGCTCGCGCGAATGGTTCCAGGGTGCGCGCGCCGGCCAAGCACCTTCGTTCCAAACAGTCATCGGGGCGACCAGTAAACGCCCGGCATTGGTGGCCGCCACGCCCATCATGAGCAACAATCAGATTATTGGCGTAGCGATGTTCGCTAGCGAACTGCCCAGTATTAAGGCCGCCGTGAATGCCAATCGGGTTGGAGAAACCGGGCAAGTGTACGTGATCGATTCACAAGCTCGGCCGATCGCCGTAACCGATCCCACCGTACCAACAGACAAGGTCGACCCAGTTGACTACCTCCCTATCGTGCAGGTTCTACGTTCAGGAACACGCGGCCTGTATAACTACACTGACGCCAACGGCGAACACTGGGACGCTTACCTGGAGAGTCTGCCCAACAGCTGGGGCATCATTGTCCAGCAGAAAGAAAGCGAATTCCTAGGACCGCTACACGACTTCCAGAATATCGCGCTAATCATTTTTGGCCTTGGCGCAACGATCCTGACTGTCTTGACGTGGTTTCTCATCGGGCGCGCCTTGAACCCCATCAGCGAAGTGGCGGCAGAAGCAACCGCGGCAGCCGGCGGCAACCTGAATGTAGTGGTACCCGTCCGCCGCCACGATGAAGTCGGCGCGCTGGCTTTTGCCTTCAACATGATGATCGATCGCTTGCGCGAGTTCATCGGCACGCTGGAGCAACGCATCAACGCCCGCACTGAGCAGCTGCGCGCCAGTGCTGAGGTGGGGCGCGCCGCAGTATCGATTCTGGATACGAATCAGCTGTTGCGCGAGATCGTCAACCTCGTCACCGATCGGTTTGGCTTCTACTACACGGCAGTGTTTCTGGCCGACAACACCAACAGATGGGCCGTGCTGCGTGAAGCCACTGGCGAGGCGGGACGCATCTTGAAGGAACGCAAGCACCAGCTAGAGATTGGCGGCCAGTCCATGGTCGGCATGGTGATGAAGACCCGCCAGGCGCGTATCGCGTTGGATGTGGGCGATGAAGCCGTCCGCTTCGCCAATCCGTTGCTACCGGACACTCGATCGGAAATCGCGCTGCCGCTAATGGTAGGCACGCGCGTTATCGGAGCGCTGGACGTACAATCGACGCAGGCCGCCGCTTTTGATGAAGCCAGCGCGGCGGTGCTGCAATCCATGGCCGATCAGATCGCTATTGCACTCAGCAATACACTGCAATTCCAGCAGGCGCAAGCCGCGCTGCAACGCACTCGCCAGCTGTACGAAGCCAGCACGGCCATCTCTAATGCCGAAGATGCTGACAGCGTATTGCGAGAATTGATGACTGAAGCGGTCAGCGACGCCAGCGCCGCGCAGATCTTAACGTACGGGCCGCTCGACGAAGCGGGGCAGTATGCCTATCTTGAAGTGGCCGCCAGCTGGGCAACGTCCGACGGCATGCCGAGATTGCCCATCGGTACTCGCGTATTGCCGGAACAGACACCGCCTATCTCCGCTTGGGCGGTTGAGCCATATATCATACGCGATGCAGCCGATCCGTCGGTACCGCCCGAACAACAGCAAATCATGCAGGCGATGGGGATGTTAGCCATGTTGGGTTATGCGCTCGTGGCCGGCTCGCAGCCGGTGGGCCTGTTGCTGATCGGGTATCGCGAACCGCATATGTTCACGCCGGTTGAAACGCAGCCACTATTGGCGCTAGCTGGACAGATTGCCGTTACATTACGCAATCAGCAACTGGTGCACGAACAGCGGATAGCACGCCAGCAGCTGGACGAGATCAACCGGCGTTTGACAGGACAAGTGTGGCAGCAATATACACGCGAGCGCGGCCAGGCTGTGCGTAAGGTGGATGTCGGTCCTGGCGTGCAATCCGAGTTCCCGACCGTGGCAGAGCTGACTGCCCCAGTGCTGATTCACGGTCAGGAAGTCGGCCGACTGCGCCTGGAAGATGCCACACCCGATCGGGAGTGGAAGCCCAACGAGAAGGCTTTGATCGAAGCGGTAGCCGGTGAGGTAGCGATCGCGATCGAGAACGCGCGTCTGATCGAACAGACTGAGCGCCGCGCCCAGCGTGAACAGACCATTTCCGCTATCACCAGTCAGATCTATGCAGCCACCGACGTCAAGAAAGTACTACAGATTACAGCCGAGGAACTGCGACGTGCTACCGGCAGTGCGCGTGCCGTGGTCAAGCTGGGTCGTGCTGACTTGCAGGCAGATGGTTCGGTGAGCCAGTCTGTCCCGAGCAATGATGGTGACACCATCCCATCAGAAGACGGGGATTAGTCCATGACACCGATCGTACTATTCCTATTCATCCCGCCCTTGCTCTTGCTTGCCCTTGTGCCTTACACATGGCGACACCGCACCACGCCTGGTGCCAGGTCGTTCCTGATGCTAGTGGTTGCTGTGGCGGCATGGGGTATCTGTTATGCGATGCAGCTCGCCACTATTCCCGATCTGGCTATTAAGTCGTTTTGGTCCGCGGCTAAGTATGTCGGCGTTGCCATTACGCCAGTGGTTTGGTTTGCCTTTGCGTTGGAATATACCGGTCATGGCGAGTGGCTGACGCGACGCAGATTCGCGGCATTGTTCATCATACCGGCGATCACCAGCGTGATGGCGTTTGCAAACCCATTAAGTCTCATGTGGCCTCCGTTGCGATTGGTGACAACTGACCAGTTTGTGACGACGGACGCACCGTTTGGCCTGTGGTTCTGGGTGCATGCCGCGTATTCTTACCTCTTCATTTTGCTGGGCGTGGCGGTGCTCATTCGGTCGGTCCGGCGTTTCCCACAAATGTACCAACAGCAGGCAGGTGCGCTGGTGGTCGCTGTGGTACTCCCGCTGCTAGCCAATTTCATTTTCATTGTAGTGTTCCCATTGTTGGCCAATTTCGATTTTATTTCTCGCTCAAATCCGCTTCTCTATCTAGATTTGACGTCGGTGGCGTTCACGTTCAGCGCACTACTATTTGCATGGGCGTTGTTCCGCTATCGTTTGCTGGATGTCGTCCCCGTGGCACGCGATGCGGTTGTCGCCAGTATGACGGATGTCGTCGTCGTGATCGATTTGCAGAACCGGATCGTCGACATCAACCCTGCAGGCCAACAGGCGCTGGGGCGCACCGCCGCCGACATTATCGGGCAACCCGTCGAGCGTGTTTTCTCAAACTGGTCGGAGTTGGTCGAGCGTTATCGTGATATGCCGGAGGTGCATGAAGAGATCGCGCTGCCAGCTGCTGCAGGTACAGGCCCAGACCAGAACTATTTTGATTTGCGCGTTACCCCCATATCCGATCGGAACGGTCGTGTGACTGGACGATTGATCGTGCTGCGTGACATCACGCAAGGTCGTCTAGCTGAATCGTTGAGTGACAGCGAAAAGCGTATGCGTCGCCGGGCAGCTCAACTGCAGACTGTGGCCGAAGTCGCCCGGGCCACCACCTCTGAACGGAACTTAGCGGAACTACTGCCGTTGGTGACACGCCTAATCGGTGAGCGCTTCAACTTCTACCATGTCGCCATTTTCATGCTGGACAAAGACGGCGAATATGCCGTCTTGCAAGCGGCCAGCAGCGAAGGCGGTCAGCAGATGTTAGGCCAGGGTCACCGGATGAAAGTCGGTACGGGGATTGTCGGCTCCGTCGCCGGCAGCGGTTTGGCGCGGTCGGTCACCGATGTCGATCAAGATACGGCCTTCGTTGCCAATCCAAATTTGCCGCTGACGCGATCGGAAATGGCGTTGCCGCTGAAAGTGCGAAACCAGGTGATTGGCGTGCTGGATGTTCAAAGTGCGCAAGCCACGGCCTTCGCAGAAGAAGATGCTGCCCTGCTCGCCACACTGGCCGATCAAGTAGCAACCGCCATTGAAAACGCCCAGTCGTTTGAGCGAGTAGCAACATTGGCAGAAGAGAATCGGCGCTTGCTGGAAACTTCAGAGAGGGCTGTCGCAGAGCTAAACACGCTGACCCGTCGTCTAACGGCCGAGGGATGGGAAGCGTATTTCACCCAGCAGCGTGGCGAGATTATCATCGAAGATGTGCTGCCCGAGTTCATTACCGAACGAATGGATCTACCAGTCTTTGATCAGGCGATTCAGGGTAAAGGCTTAGTGATGTCCAATGACGATCGGAGTTCGATCGGGCTGCCGATTACGCTGCGCGGCGAAGTAATCGGCACGATCGGGTTGGAAGCGGCAGAAGCCCGGCGAGCATGGAGCGAGGACGACGTCACCATTCTCGAAAATGTGGCTGAACGGGTCAGCATCGCGCTGGACAATGTGCGCCTATTCGAGCAGACTCAACTCGCTCTATCTGAGACAGAACAACTTTACAACATTGGCGTGCACATCAACACGGCCGACACATTCGAGGACTTGCTGCAAGCGGCCATCACACCCAGCGTAGCTACGGGCGCCAGCAGCGCGGGCATCTGGCTGTTCGAGCTGGACGAAGCGGAGCGGCCTGCTCGCATGGAATTTGCAGTCTCCTGGACACGTGAAGGCAACCCGCCGCTGCCGCTGGGCACGCGCTTACGCGTGGCCGATTATCCTTCGAGCACGTTGTGGCTCAATGACACCGGCCAGCCCAGCTTTATCGGGAACATCGAACAGGACGAGCGGGTCGATCGGCAACTGCGCGTCATGTTTCAGCGAATCAACATTGCCGCTACCGCTTTCATGCCGCTGACGCTTGGTGGTCGATGGGTGGGCTTGATCATCGTGTCGTGGCGCGAACCCCATGAGTTTACCGCAGGCGAGCAGCGGATGTATCAGTCCATCGCGTCACAAGTGGCGGTAGCGGTCGAAAATCGCCGCTTGTTCGAACAAGTTGAGCGGCGCGCCCAGCGTGAAGCGCGCTTGAACCAGATCGCACAGCAGCTGCGCCAGACGACTGACATTCATTCGATTTTGCAGACTGCGACCGAGCAGATCAGTCTGGCGTTGGATACATCACATGCGCAGGCGCGGCTGGGCACCTCACCGACAACGCCGCAACGCGCCAACGGTCAGCAAGATGGATCGGAAGAGGATCAATCATGACGACCATTCAACTTACACCCCCTTCGTCCCGGTTGAAGAGGCTGGGGCGCGGCATCAGCCGGCGCTGGCAACGGTTGATTGAGCCGCATCCTTCTATTCAGGATCCCGGCACGCGCCGTCAAGTGCAATTGCAGACCGCTTTCATCCTGGTGTTGATCATTGTGTTCGCCGTGAGCGCGCTGTCCGCCTGGCAAGCCGAGGTTCAGAAACTGCGCCCCGAGACCTTGGCACTATTTACTTCCACGGTAGTGTTTTTGGCGGCCTATTGGCTCAGCCGCACCCGCCGCTACGAATGGGGTGCGATCGTGGTCGTGACGTCGCTGTCTCTAGCTGCCTTTGCTATCGTCGTGGCCAACCCGGCCAGCGCCAACACCATCTTCTATGCGTTTATTCCGTTGACCTTTGTCATCGGCGGCTTCCTGCTACGTACGAGCTACGCCGTCGTGCTTGTCGCTGTCGATACGGCGCTTATCTTTTGCATGCCCTTACTCAGGCCCGGCCAGATCGCCTTTCGGGATGTTGCCGCAGAAGGTGGCGTCATCCTGAGCGTGGGAATCTTGCTGATTGTGTTCGCCAGCGTGCGCGACCTGACGGAACGCGATCGTCTAGAAGTGCTCACCAAGACCAATCAGGAATTGCAGGATCTGCAAGGCACCCTAGAACAACGTGTCGCGGAACGCACCGCTCAACTACAGACCAGCGCCGAGGTGGGCCAGGCCGCCGCCGCCACGCTCGATTCAGATCAACTGCTGCGGCAAGTCGTCAACCTCATCACCGAGCGCTTTGGCTTCTACTATGCGGCCGTATTCACGCTGAACGATACCGGCACTGCGGCGCTGCTACGTGAAGCCACCGGCGAGGCTGGCCGTATTTTGAGGGAGCGCGCTCACCAGCTGGAAGTGAACGAAACATCGATGGTGGGCTATGCGATTTCACAACGCCGTGCGCGCATCGCTCTGGATGTAGGCCTCGACCCGGTGCGCTTTGCCAACCCCTTGTTGCCTGAGACCCGCTCAGAAATCGCGCTGCCCCTCATCGCCAGCGACCGCGTGCTGGGCGCGCTCGATGTGCAATCGACGCAGCCGGCCGCGTTTGATGAATCGAGCGCCGTCGTGCTGCAATCGATGGCAGATCAGATTGCAGTGGCGCTGAAAAATGCCGAGCAATTCAAGCAGGCCGAAGCGCAGGCTCGGCGGCAAAGCGAATTGAACCAATTTAGCCGGGGACTGTTCTCAGCGACAAGCACAGAAGATCTTTATCGAGTGTTAGCAACCGCCCTGCCCACGATCGTGCCGCATGACTACCTTGGCCTAGCATTGGCGCAGGGCACAACACTGCGTGAATATCGGCTACAAGCTGCTGCCGAGCAAATCCTGACCGAAGGCCCGGTCTATGCACTACAGAATACTTTGAGTGGGCGTGCCTATACGACGCGACACCCTGCTGTCAGCCGCAACCTTGACCGGGAGGAGTATCTGAATGACCTAGCACAGTTGCAGCGCCTGGGGTATCACTCAGCATTGAGTCTCCCACTCAACATCGGTGAACGTATATTGGGCACACTCAACTTCGCTAGCCGAAGTGCAGAGGTGTACTCACTAGAAAGCCCCACCTGGTTCGAACAACTGGCAGGACAGGTCAGCGCTGCATTGGAAACTCAACGCTTGGCAGAGGCTCAACGGACTAGTCTCCGCGAGATGGAGGCACTGACTCGTCAACTCTCGGGGCAGGCTTGGGCGAAGCGCTGGCAGCGCCAAGCCGGGGAAGCCGTGTTATTTGCGCGCAGTGGCATTGGAGTCGATGTACCCACCTCGACTCCCGAAATCGAAACTGTGATTGCGCAACACGCGCCCCTTATCCGAACGGAGTCGAATAGCTCGGGAGAGCAGTCGCCGTATCAAGCGGCCTTGGCTGTCCCCATTGTGTTGCGTGGCGAAGTGCTGGGTGGACTGCAGGTAGGCGAAGCGCACCAAGCCCGCGAATGGACACAAGACGATCTCACTTTTATGCAGGCTGTGGCCGATCAAGTCGCATTGGCCTTGGATAATGCCCGTTTGATCGAAGAGACCCAGCAGCGCGCCGAGCGCGAACGTCTGGTAGCCGACATCAGCAGCCGTATGTTCGCGGCGAATGATTTGGAAACTATTGTACAGATCGCTGGTGAAGAGTTGGGCCGCGTTCTCCAGGTCAAACAAACGACTGTGAAAGTCCGTGCTGAATCGTCTGCCGCCTCTATTCCGACCGGCAACGGTCAGACACCGGATCAGCATGCATGAGGAGCCGTTGATGAGCAAGCCAGCCGCCTCGTCTATCAAACCTAATGAACCCCAGCGTCGCCGGATCACTATCACACGCGGCATCGGGCGCACACTCTTGATCTCGTTTCTGGTATTGACCATACTGCCATTGATGCTCGTCGGCGTTATCAGCGGCCTGCAGTCACAGGCTAGCATTGCCGCAACTACTCAAACGCAATTGCTGTCGGTGGCTGATCTGCGCTTACAGACTGTAAATGACTGGCTGACTGAGCGCAAGCAGGACCTGCAGTCTCTGAGCAATGACAACGCAACGGATAACTGGATTCGATCCATCTTATTACCACAAGATAGTTCCAGTCGATTCTCGTCAGATAATCCCACGCTCAACGCTTTCCTCACGGCACGCTTGCAGAAAGAAGTGACGCAGGGCGGCGGCTTCACACGTATTTTCCTTCTTGATAATAACGGCACCGCCATCGTCAGCACCGATCCGAATCTTCTCAAAACGGCGCATTCCACTCAGTCTTACGCCAATGCCACCAATGCGAATGTCTTTGCCACGCTCTACACCGATGTCCGGCAGGGCACGCGTGATGTTGCCGTAGCGCAGGGCATCTTTGACTCAACCGGCCAACACATCGGGACACTGGTGGGGACGCTGAATCTGGCGCCATTGTCGAAAATTATGCAGGCCGGCGCACGGCTGGGTAATACGGATGAATCGTATCTCGTTAACGACAGGCACCGCTTGATGACTGCCTCACGATTTCCTGCATCCGGCAATTCGGTGACGACAGACGGCGTGGAACAAGTGCTGAAAACAGGCACGGACGCACAAGGAATTTATAGGAACTACCTCGAAAACGAGGTGTACGGAGTATATCAAGCCGTTCCAGAGTTGAAAGGTGTCGTTCTGGCCACAGAGCAAGGAACCGAAGAAGCACTTGCGCCGATCGGGACGCAGACGCGCGGCATCCTGCTCGCGATGGGGTTTTCCGCTTTGATCGCCGTGGCTGGGGCATATCTGCTCACACGTCGCATCGTGCGCCCAATCGACAACCTGACCCAGGTCGCCGAGAAAGTCACAGCCGGCGATTTGAATCAGATGGCCGTTATCGAACGTCGCGATCAGATCGGGACACTGGCCGCCAGTTTTAACACGATGACGGGCCGTCTGCGCGATTTGATTGATTCGCTGGAGACGCGCGTCGAGATGCGTACCGCGCAGGTACAGGCTAGCGCCGACGTAGGCCGCGCAGTGACCTCCATCCTGGATCCCGATCAGTTATTGCGGCAGGTGGTGCAGCTGGTTACTGAGCGCTTCGGCTTCTACTACGCCGCGGCGTTCACGCTCGATTCCAGCGGACAATGGGCGGTGCTGCGTGAGGCCTCCGGGCCGGGTAATGCCGCGTGGTTACTGAAACAAGCCGGTCACCGTCTGGAGCTTAACGGCAACTCCATGGTGGCCGCCTGCATCCGCAATCGCAGGTCACGTATTGCCCTCGATACCGGGAACGAGGCAGTTCGTTTTGCCAATCCGCTGCTGCCCGAAACGCACTCGGAAGTTGCGCTGCCACTGATCGTCGGTGAGCAAGTCTTGGGCGCGCTCGACGTGCAATCCACTCAAATGGCTGCCTTTGATGAGACCAGCACCGCTGTGCTGCAAAACATGGCCGACCAGATTGCCGTAGCGCTGAACAACGCCGCTCAGTATCGCCTGGAGCAAAGTCGGGCGCAGCAGACGACGAGCCTGCTGGAGGCAACCGTCGAGCTCACCACCCAGAGTGAGGTTACCGGTCTCTACGCGCGCATTATCGAGCTCACTGAGACATTGCTAAACGCCGATAGCGCTGCGTTGTGGCAGCCGGTGGGTGAAAACGAATTGGAACTGCAATCGGCTTCCGGGGCCATGCAAACCATGATCGGCCAGAGACTCGCCATCGGCGAAGGTGTTGCAGGACGAGTGTATGCCACCGGTCTGGCGCTGCGACTCGACGACATTCACACGTGGCAAGGTGCCTCACTTGACTTTGGCGAAGCGCCAATCCGCGCCGCGTTGGCCACCCCCATGGTCTGGCAAGGACAGCCCACCGGAGTTTTGGTGGCGGCCCATACCTTGCCCGATAAGTCCTTTGGCATTGACGATGGCAATGTGGCACAACTCTTTGCAGCTCAGGCAGCTTCGACCATTGCGAATGTGCGGCTTCTGGAGCGGCTGCAACGGACGTTGAATGAGCTGGGTCAGGCCAATCGGCGGTTAACCGGTGAAGCGTGGCAAAGGCACCTGCGCGGCAACGAAATCGTCTATCAACATCAACGATCGGGAACCGGTGAAGCGGCGCAGCCAGCTTTCTCCCTAAGTGTGCCCATCGAGTTGCGTGGACAGTCTATCGGTCAAGTCGTGATGGAAGACGACCGACCGCAGCGCCAGCTGACCGCCGAAGAGCGCGAATTAGTGCAAGAAGTTGTCGGACGTATGGCGTTGGCGCTGGACAGCGCGCGCCTGTTTGAGCAGACGCAGTCGGCGTTAGGCGAAGCCCGACGCCTGGCGCAGCGCGAGCGGCTCATCAATCGCATTACCAGTCAGCTGCGCGGCGCAGTGACTGTCGATGAAGTGCTGCGCATCGCCGCCGATGAGATGCGGCATTCGGTAGGCGCCACGTACACCGCCGTCAAACTGACGCCGACCGGCACAGGCAACGGACAAGGTGATGACTATGACAGCAAATAACCAAGCGGCGCGCACCAGCTGGCTGAAACGCGTGGCAGGGCCACCCGAATATACTGCTGAAGACAAAGCGCAGATTGCCAGAAACTTGAACGTCCTTCTGCCAGCTGCCATGCTGCTGCTGGGCATTCAAGTCGTCCTAGCCCTTGTTGAGGACCCGCGTATCAGTTTCTTCAAGGGGGCAATCGTTGTTCTTATCGTGGTCTTGGCCGGACTATGGATCCTGGAACGGCGTGGATATGTCCTACTGGCAGCCACTTTGCTGATCATCATTGCTTTTGTGAGTATGGTATTCATCGCATCACAGGCCAATCGGCTCTTTGATGGCGCCTTTGCCGGATTGATTGTGGTGATTCTCATGGCAGGTGTGCTGCTAGGCTGGAAGGCCGCCATTGTCATGACTGCGTTAAGCATTGCTGCAGCGTGGTGGCTGTCCAGTTTGTACGCTGCGGAAAGAGTCATTCTGGACGCTAACGCACCGAGCGAATATGCGCGTGACGTCAGCATTGTTTATGCCCTGGTCGCCGTATTACTCTATCTATTGATCAGGAATCTACAACAAGCTGTATCCCGCTCGCGGGCCGACGAACAGATCGTGCGCGAGCAAAACGCCGAATTGACTGCGATGCAGACCACACTCGAACACCAAGTTGCCGAGCGCACTGAGCAGCTGCGAACTGCTGCCGACGTAGGCCGGGTCGCTATCTCGATACTGGATCCCAGCGAGCTATTGCGAGAAATCGCGAATTTGATTACCGAGCGCTTTGCCTTCTATTATGCCGCGATTTTTCTGGTTGACCCCAGCCGATCGTATTTGATTTTGCGCGAGGCGACTGGTGAAGCCGGCCAGGTGCTGAAAGAACGCGGGCATCGCTTG
>Ga0335084_10004616_pt1 | contig 13576 bp, 11 predicted proteins | sample Lox_Sample_44_FD_206721 | JGI IMG/M metagenome (GOLD analysis project Ga0335084, IMG submission 206721) | Soil microbial communities from Loxahatchee National Wildlife Refuge, Florida, United States - Lox_Sample_4.4 | ecosystem: Environmental > Terrestrial > Soil > Wetlands | place: USA... | reverse complement strand
ATCGGAGAGCTCGTCGATGCCCTCACCCCCTCCGCAGCCAGGCGGCTTGAGGTGGGAGTCGGCGCATGACCAAGCGAACGGCGATGGCCCATCACTTCACGGTGGATGTCGAGGAGTACTTCCAGGTTTCGGCGTTCGAGCCGTATGTGGCGCGGCGCGACTGGGATCGCCTGGAGAGCAGGGTGGCTGGGGCGGTTTACCGGCTGCTGGCCCTGCTTCAGCGGCACCGCGCGGGTGGGACGTTCTTCGTCCTCGGTTGGGTGGCGGAACGCCACCCCCTTCTCATCAAAGCCATTGCGGGAGCGGGCCATGAGATCGCGTCGCATGGCTGGGATCACGTCCGGGTCACCGAGCAGACGCCGGAGCAGTTTCGCGAATCGGTCCGGCGGACCAAGGACGTCCTCGAAACGATGGTCGGCCTGCCGGTCGTCGGATTCCGCGCCCCGAGCTTCTCGATCGTACCTGGCCGTGAATGGGCGCTCGACGTGTTGATCGAAGAAGGGCATACGTACGACTCGAGCCTGTTTCCCGTCTCGCGCCGCGGCTATGGCTACCCCGGGGCGGAGCGCGACCCTCACGTGCGGCGGTCGCCAGCCGGCGCCCTCGTGGAACTCCCGCCCACGACGCTCCGCCGGGCGGGATTCAACTTCCCGGCAGCTGGCGGCGCGTACTTCCGGTTGTTCCCCTATGCGCTGGTGCGCACGGCGCTGCGCGATTGTGAGCGCCGCAGCGTGCCGGGCATGTTCTACCTGCACCCCTGGGAGGTAGATGTCGAACAGCCGCGCGTCCGCGTCTCTTGGGCGACCGAGCAGCGTCACTACCGTGGGATCGAGCGCACCATGCCGCGCCTCGAGCGTCTGCTCAGCGATTTCCGGTTCACCTCGGTTCGTGGGGGGGGCACCGTGACGCGATTGCTGCCGCGAGCCGCGGAGCCGGTCCCGGTGCATCAAGCGTGACCGTCACCGTCGAGCGATTCACCGCCTCCGCGGGTGAGTGGGACGCCTTCGTGCGGTTCGCCGAGCGGGGCACGCCCTGCCACCTGTACGGATGGAAGGGGATCGTCGAGCGGGTGCTCGGTCACGAGTGCGTGTACCTCGCGGCACGGTCACCCGACGGTCGCATTGTCGGAGTGTTGCCGCTGGTTCGTGTATCGAGTCACCTGTTCGGCTCGTATCTCGTCTCGATGCCGTTTCTGAATGCCGGTGGCCCACTGGGGAGCGCCGTCGCGGTGCAGGCACTTACGGCTCGCGCCGTCGACATTACCAGGAGCCGGGGCATTGAGCTGCTGGAGCTGCGCAGCCGTCACGGACTCCCCGTGGATCTCCCGGTGTCGCACCGGAAAATCACGGTGGTGCGTGAGCTGACCCCGGGTAACCCGGGGCTGGTGTGGGACAGTCTCCGAGCCAAGGTGCGCAGCCAGGTGCGTCGGCCGCAGAAGGAGGGCATCGTCGTGCGGTTCGGCCTCGATCAGGTCGGCTCGTTCTTCCGGGTCTTCTCGCAGCACATGCGGGATCTCGGTACGCCAACCCAACCCCGGGGCCTGTTCGAGGCCCTCGTCGAGGCGTTCCCCGCCGAGGTGTGGTTCGGCTGCGCCTACGACGGCACCCGGCCGATCGCCGCGGGATGCGGCCTGCGGGGTCAGGACGAGTTCGAAATGACATGGGCGGCGTCCCTGGCGCATTACAACGCCCTCGCACCCAACATGCTGCTCTACTGGGCATTCATGGAGCGGGCCGCCGAGCAGGGTCTCGCGACGTTCGACTTCGGCCGCTGTACGCCTGGGAGCGGGACTCACCGCTTCAAGCAGCAGTGGGGTGGTGTCGATCAGGCGCTGTGGTGGTACCAGCACGGCGCGGGTCGAGTCGCGACGCCCTCGCCGGACGACCGTGCATTTGCCTGGGGACCGCGGATGTGGAAGAAGCTGCCGCTTCCCGTGGCGAACGTGCTCGGCCCGCGCGTGGTGCGTCTGATCCCATGATCCTGCGGCACGGCGCGCTCGGCGCCTGGAACACCCGTCGTTCGGATGTTGCACGGCACGAAGGGAAGTCAGTGGCGCAGCGCGACCCAGGCGAGATCAGAGCGATCCTCGAACACAATGTCGGCTTCGCCGACCCCGCCGCTTGGGTCGACTACGCCGCATCGCACGGTTTCAGGAGAGTGGCCGCGACGAGGGTGCCACGCTGTCCGGATTGCTCCGGCGCAGCCGGCCGTTTCTGGGGACAGTATGTCTACTACAGCACGCTGATTCGCCTGCGGCAATGCAACGAGTGCGGCCTGATTTGGGCGGATGCGCACATCGACCCCGAGGTGGTCCGGCGCCACTTCGATCACACGTACAAGGGCGATGAGTACTTTCGGAAATCCCGCGACGCGATCTTCGAGCACCTGGCGTCGACCATCCAGCGGTTGGCGCCCCGCGGGGCCCGAATCCTGGATATTGGTGGCGCGCGTGGCGACCTCATGCACAAGGTCGTCACGGGTCGCCCGGACGTGTCCGCCACCGTGCACGACCTCTCGGCTGTGGCGACGGACTGGGCCGCGACCCATTTCGGACTCAGGACGCTCACCGGTGACGCCGACGCACTCGCCTCCCACCCGGAGCAGTACGACGTGGTCGTATTGAGCGACGTTCTCTACTACGAGCCCAAGCTCAGGGTCCTCTTCGACGCGCTCTCCCATCTCATCCGTCCGGGTGGCGCGCTGGTCGCGCGGCTTCCGAACCACTTGCCCATGATCAGACTCGGCAAACTCTGGGGTCGCGTGTCGCAGAGCGACAGCCGGCGACGCCGGCAGGATCACGTTGCGTTTTTCAATCCGGAACACATCTTCGCGTTCCCGACGAGCTACCTGCACGCTCGCTTTCGGTCGATCGGCTTCTCGGAAGTTCGGACGATGCCCTCACCCTTGCTGCAGGGGTCCGTGCCACGCGCGGCGACTGCGCTCTTGTTCCGGTTGGCCGCGGGGGTGAACCGCATGACGGGGCGGCGCCTTGTCCTGACCCCGGCGATGCTCGTCGTCGGCACGCACCGCGGCACGGGCGCCTGATCTCTTCATGCGAGCCATGACCGCTATACCCGATCTCCAGCTCGTCGATCGACTGGCGGAGCTCCCGTATAGAGTCCGACCGATCACCCGCCCTCCGGTGGCGACGTGGCCGCTCACGGGGTCTGACCGCGGGCGTGTCACGATCGTATGGCCGTCGCAGTACCAGTGGGCACCGCTCGAGCCCATCGTAGAGGCGCTGAAGCTCGGCTTCACGAGACTCGGTATTCTCCAGGTGGCGTCGACCGCGCAGGTCCACCAGGGCGGCGTACTGCTGCGTTGCACGGTTGATGGACGGCCGCGCGCCGTGTTCATGGACATCTCCGACTATCCGACCTTCATCAGTCAGGACGCCCTGGCGGAGTGCGATCTCTACTTCAAGTGCCAGTTTCAGGCGGAGGGGTATGGGGACGACCGGATCATTCCAGGGGGCTATCCGACGACGAACGGCCGCTTCTACAAGTTCTATCTCCCGTTCCGCTCCAGGTACGCGGGGGACCGTCGGATCGACGTGCTGGGCCGTTTCGGCTACCGCTTTCAGGAAGCCCTGCGCCGGAAAGCCGTCGGCCTGTTGAGCGCGGCTCCCGACATCCGGTTTGCGGGAAATGACGGCAAGGTGCGGTACAGTCGTTTTCTGAGGGAGGGCGCGTCCGCCCGCTTGTGCCTGCATCTCCCCGGCAACGGACCGTTCACTCATCGCGTCGCGGAATTCCTCGGCCTCGGCAGCTGCATGGTCGCCGTTCGGTTCACCACGACGCTCCACGTGCCGCTCGAGGCCGGCGTGCACTACGTGGCCATCGCGGACGACCTGAGCGACTTGGTCGACACGTGCCGGTACTATGTGCGCCACGACGAGGAACGCGAGCGAATCGCCACGAATGGGCGGGACTTCTTCGATCGGTACCTGCACTGCGATCAACTGGCGTCGTACCATGTTCGAGAGATCCTGCACCACTTGGGTCACCCGCGCGATGACGGTGAACGTCTGACACGATGATTCTTCGGCATCAGCTCCCGGCGTATTCCCCGCTCGGCGTCGGTCCCATTCGAGAGGCGCTCGTGCACGGGCTCGGCCCGGGGATGGACGGGCAGGCCGATCTCAGGGCCGCGCTTGCGCGCGAGTATTGCGCCGATGAGGTGCGCCTGCTCGGGAGCGGCACGCAGGCACTGCAGGTGGCGCTCGGCATGGCGATGCGCCAGGTGCGAGACACGGCCGTCGCGCTTCCGGCATTCACGTGCTTCGACGTGGCGGCAGCGGCCGTGGGGGCGCGGGCCCGGCTGCGGTTCTATGACGTCGAGCCGCGTACCCTCGCGCCCGATCTTGCGTCGCTCGAGCGGACTCTGCATCGGGGAACGCGGGTTGTCGTCGTGACCCCCCTGTACGGTTTTCCAGTTGATTGGGACGCTGTCGACGAACTGCTGACCCAGTACGGGGCTTTCGGCGTCGAAGACGCCGCCCAAGGGGATGACGCGCGCTGGCGCGGCCGGCGCGTCGGCAGTCTAGGCCCGATCAGCGTGTTGAGCTTTGGAAGAGGAAAGGGGTGGACAGGCGGAAGCGGCGGCGCGTTGCTCCTCCGCAATCGGCCGCCGTGGCAAGGCCTGGCGACCACAATGGTCGAGCCCGCGGAAGCGCCGATGACCCGTGGGGCCGAGGTTCGGGTCGTGAGTGCGCTCATGATGCAATGGGCACTGGGGCGGCCCGCCTGGTACGCAATTCCGCATGCGCTACCCTGGCTCCGCCTCGGAGAGACCGTATACCGCGCTCCCGAGAAGCCGCGTGTGATGACGCGGGCGGCCTCTGCCTGTCTCACCGCCACCAGGGCCGCGGCAGCACGGGAGGGCGCCACGCGCCGTGCGACGGCGACGGCGATGGTCGAGGCTATCGGTACCGGATCGGTCGTGCGCCCGATCGAGCCGCTCGCGGGCGCTACGCCCGGCTACCTGCGCCTGCCTCTGCGGCTGGCCCACGGGCTGGGCGGATTCCCGCAGCCGGGGGCGGTGACGCGAGTCGGGCTCGCCCGCAGCTACCCCTCCGTGCTCGCGGTTATCCCGCAGGCCGGGCCGCTGCTCGACGATACCCCCTCGGGTTGGCCGGGAGCGGCGGAGTTGGTCCGGACCCTGTGGACCGTGCCCACCCATTCACTCCTGACCGCAGCCGAACGCAGCCTTCTGGTTCGCCAACTGCAAGCCTACGATCGGCGCGGGTGATCAGGGTCAGTCGCGCGCTTCGCCGTGTGTAGCAAGCATGCGACACCGGCGCGATCGGGGCGTAGCGAGAGAGTCCGCAACGACCTGCCGTTGTTGATCTTAGGACCACCTCCCCTGGCTTCAACCTTGCCCCATCGCTCCCCTGATTCGTGGGAGGGCGGCTGCGATCGTGGTGCTTCCAATGGACGTGCTGGTTCTGAATGCGCGGTTGCGACAGGCACTCGTGACCGTGCGCTCCCTTGGGCGGCGGGGGCTCGCGGTTGCAGCAGCCGACAGCGTGCCGGGCGTGCCGACGTTTCGATCGCGCTGGTGCCGGCGGCATTTCGTGTGTCCGTCGGCTCCCGAGACCCCCGGCACGGTGGAACATCTCGAGGAGCTGCTGGAGGTCACGAGAGCCCGGATACTCATCCCCGGACACGACGGCACCATCGCCCTGCTCCGGCAGTATCGCTCGCGTCTCGAGGCACGGACGCGCCTGGCCGTGGCCAGCGAGCCGGCGATGGCGATCGCCACGAACAAGAACCGGACGCTCGCCATTGCGTGCCGGCTCGGAATCGCCGTGCCGCGGAGCGCGTCTCTCAGGAGCACCAGCGATGTCCCGGCGGCCCTGTCGGAGATCGGTCTGCCGGCGGTTGTGAAGCCGACCGAATCCTGGGTGTCGGACGGACGGATGGGAAAGAGGATGGGGGCGCAGCTCGTGACGACGCCGGAGGAGGCGAACCGCGCCGTGAGTGAGATCGAGCGGCTCGGCGGCGTCGTGCTGTTTCAGACACTGCTGTCGGGAAGGCGGGAGGCGGTCAGTCTGTTCTATGCCAACGACCGGATCCATGCGCTTTTTGCGCAGTGGGCGAAGCGGATGAACCCGCCGCTGGGTGGGGAGTCGGTCCTTCGTCAGGGCATCGCCGTTCCCGAGGATATCGGCGGGCAGGCGGAGCGGCTGGTGCGAGAGATCGGGCTAGAAGGGTACTCAGAGGTCGAATTCCGGCGCGACGCCGCGGGCATGCCGCACCTGATGGAGATCAATCCCCGCCTGTCGGCGTCGGTCGAGATCGCGGTGCGGTCTGGAGTGGATTTTCCGTACCTGTTGTATCAATGGGCGAGCGGCGTGCCGATCGATCGCGTTGCGGGCTATCGGGCGGGCCGATGGATGCGCTATCTGCAGGGTGACGTCACCACGACGATCCTCTCGCTGGAACAGCGAGGGAGGCCCGGCGTGCCTTCGCCGATGCGGGCGGTGTTCGATTTCACGGCTTCGTTCTTCCGGCCGATGCGCTACGACTACGTCGACTGGAGCGACCCGGGGCCTGCGGTCAAAGCGATGAGCGACCTCGCCCGCGAGCTGAGCGCCAGCGCTGGGCGCGTGGTATGGAGATCCCTGCGCGGTCTTGTCAAACGACTCGGATGGGGGATGCGGGCGGCATGATCATGGAGCGATCTTCCCGTTCAGACACGCACTACGACGTAGTGGTCGTCGGTGCCGGGCCGTATGGGCTTTCGACGGCCGCCCACCTGCTTGGCCGCGGGCTGAAAGTGGGCGTGTTCGGCAAGACCCTCGAGCTCTGGCGCGAGCGGATGCCGAAGGGGATGATGCTGCGCTCGCATTGGTGGGCCACAAACCTGTCAGACCCTCAGGGCCGGTTCACCTTCGAGCGGTTCTTCCAGGAGTCGCCGTACGACAAGGGCTACCCGGTCCCGCTCCGAGCGTTCGTCGAGTACGGCCTGTGGTTCCGGCGGCGCGTCGTGCCCAACGTGGACGAGGCGTACGTGTCTTCGATCGCGCGACGGAACGGCGGGTTCGTGCTTGGCCTCGAGGATGGGCGGGCCGTCACGAGCACGCGCGTGGTCATGGCGATCGGACCGGGCCACTACGGCTATCGTCCCCCTGAGTTCGGCAATCTGCCGACTCGGTGCGTCTCGCACTCGTCGGACCACAGCGACTTCGAGGAGTTTAGGGGGAAGGACGTCGTCGTGATCGGCGGGGGACAGAGCGCGATCGAATCTGCGGCGCTGCTTCATGAAGCCGGCGCGCGGACGAGCGTCGTCGCGCGCCGCCCGATCACGTGGCTCGCGCGGGATACGATGGACGAGCGGACCCTGCTCGAGCGCATCCGGGCCCCGAGGGCGAGTGTGGCGGCGGGCTGGCAATTCTGGGTGCTCGATCACCTGCCGTATGCATTCTACCGACTCTCACAGCTCGACAAGGACCGCTACAACAGCAACTACTCGTCCGGCGCCGCCCACTGGCTGCGCCACCGCGTGATTGGCTTGGTCACACTCCACGAAGGTCGCACCATCGCCGCGATCGAGATGTGCGACGGCAGGGTTCGGGCGCGGTTGTCCGACGGGAGCGAGGTTGGGGCGGATCACGTGCTTCTTGGGACAGGGTACCGGGTTGATCTCGGAAGGTTGCGCATGCTCGACCCGACGTTGTCGGGCGAGATACGCGCCGATGGCACCGTGCCGGAACTGAACGCCTGGTTCGAAAGCAGCGTCCCCGGGCTCTACTTCGTCGGATTGACCGCGTTGCGCGCCTTCGGTCCCTTGTACCGATTTGTCGCTGGGTGCGGGGCGACCGCCCGTCGCGTGGCGCGCCACGTCACGGCTAGAGGCATGCGGCGGTGACGCAGCCAGTCACGCTCGTCGTATCGATCGACACCGAAGAGGACAATTGGCAGCCCGCGCGCGGGGGCATCACGATCGAGAATATCCGCGAGCTGCCGCGCCTTCATCGTGCCCTCGACGGGCTCGGCGTGCGTCCGACCTATCTCGCCACCTATCAGGTGGCACGCCAGGAGTGGGCCGCGGAGATTCTTCGGGGCATCTGCACCGGGGGGACGGCCGAGATCGGGGCGCACATGCATCCCTGGAATACTCCTCCCCTGGACGAGGAGTTCGTTCCACGCAATACCATGCTGTCGAACCTGCCGCAAGCGCTCCAGGAAGCCAAGGTCGCGTGCCTGACGGAGACGCTGGATCGGGCGATGGGAACGCGTCCACGGTCGTTCCGCGCCGGGCGGTGGGGTTTGGGGCGCAGCTCCGCCGCGGCGTTGCTCGACTGCGGCTACACGAGCGACTGCAGCGTAACGCCGTTCCAGAGCTGGGAGCGCTACGACGCCGGCCCAAGCCATGTAGGGGCCCCGCTTGAGGTGTACCGGTTGGACGGACGAGGCGACCCGCGGGTCCCCGTGCCCGACGGAGAGCTCGTCGAGGTACCGGTGTCGTCCGGGTACAGTCGGCTTCCAGTGCGGACCTGGGCGCGCGTGCACGAGTTCTTCGACCGACCCGCGGCGCGTCGGCTCCGGCTCGCGGGCGTTGCCTCGCGGCTCGGCCTCATCACGCACATCACCCTAAGCCCCGAGATCGACTCGGCGACGGACATGCTCCTGCTGTCCCGCCGGCTGATCGCCCAGGGAGTGAGGTTACTGCACGTCACGTGGCACAGCCCCACGCTCGCTCCAGGGCTGACTCCCTTCGCCGCTACCCGCGGCGACGTTGAGCGTCTCTATGCGACCCTGGGGACCTACGTGAATGGCCTGGCGGCACTCGCTCCACTGCGGTGCGCGACGGTGAGCGAAGCGGCGGCTCAGAGCGACCGGCGGGGTCTCTCGCCCGAGGCGCCCCCGGCGCGGCGCCTCATCGTGGTCAGCTATCACCACCCGCCCGACGGAGCGATCGGCGGCATGCGCTGGGCCGGGCTCACGAAGTACTTGCAGCCTCTCGGCTGGAAGAGTTGGGTGGTCACGGCCGCGCCGCCCGCGCCGCGGGCCGAGGGCGCCTCGACAGTGGTGGTGTCCTGTCCCCGACGCGCCACGCTGCACGACTGGTGGCGCCGGCTCCGCAATGGCAAGGCCACGCCGGCGCCGCGTGGCCAGCTTGCTCAGGCAGAGGCATCGAATGGCCAAAGTGGGATGGTCGGTCAGCTCCGACTCGAGGTCGCGATGCTGCTCGCCCTTCCCGACGAAGCACGCGGCTGGGTGCTGCGAGCCGCGGCTCGCACACGCACGTTGATCCGTCAGATGAAGCCGGACGTGGTGGTGAGCAGCGGTCCGCCGCATTCGGCGCACCTCGCGGCATGGTTGGCGACGCGTGGCACGCGCACTCGCTGGCTCGTCGATCTCAGAGATCCGTGGGCCGGGCCGGTGACCGAAGCGTGGCGATCCGGCCCGTGGTATCAGAGCTTCCTGAGCCGGTTCCTGGGCGCCCAACTCGAGCGCCTCGCGCTCGCGGGCGCGGGCGGCGTGATCTGTAACACGCAGGAGTTCGCTGCGGCCATGAGGGTGCGCTGTCCAGCCGTGCAGGCGGCATGGGTACCGAACGGTGTGGACTGCGCGCTGTTACCGTCCCCTGAGATTGCGCTGTTCCCGGGGCTCGCCATGGCGTGCGTGGGGACGATCTACGGAGGCCGGGACTTGCAGCCGGTGCTGGAGGCGCTGCGAATGCTGCTCGACACGAGTACGCGCATCGCCGGGGAGCCCGCGCCGATGCTGCGCGTCGCCGGGGTCCTCGAGCCTCCGTACGCAGATCGTTTCGAGCGCGACGTGCGTCGTCTGGGGCTGGAGCAGTCGGTGGCGCACCTCGGCGTGGTGTCACGTGACGCCGCGCTCACCTTGGTCGCCCGGTCGCGCCTCGCCTTCGTGTTGGCCCAAGGCCAGGACCTGCAGGTCCCCGCCAAGCTGTACGAAACGGTCGCGATGGGCGTCCCCGTGGTCGTACTCGCTCCCGCGAGCAGCGCCAGCGCCTCGGAGGCTCGCCGCCTCGGCGCGTTTGCGATCGAACCCGATGATCACATCGGCATCGTCCGCCTCATGGAGCGCGTGTGGCGCGGGCCGGTCCCGGCAGTCAGCGGGGGGAGGGAGGCCGTCAGCTACGCTCGGGTCGCGGAGTTGGTGGATGACGTCTTGTCGGGCCGGGCCCCGACCAGGGGGGCGCGAATCGGCTCCGAGAAGGAACCCACCGGTGCCGAACGTTAGCGTCGTCATTCCGACCTACAATCGAGCGCGGTGGTTGCCGGAAACGGTCGCGTCCGTGTTGAACCAGACCTGCCCGCCCCTCGAGGTGTTGATCGTCGACGACGGCTCGACAGACGACACGGAGGCGGTGTGCGCCCGGTTCCCTGAGCCCGTCCGCTACCTTCGGCAGGACAACGCAGGTGTCTCGGCGGCGCGGAACCGCGGTGTGCAGCACGCTCGGGGCGAGTGGATCGGGTTCGTCGACTCGGACGACGTGTGGGAGGCAAACAAACTGGCCGTGCAGCTCGCCGCGCTCCGGGCCCTTCCGAATGCTCGCTGGTGCATTACCGATTGCGTCGTCATCGACCCCGACGGCCAGCGTGCGCCTCCGCCCCAGGGATTCGAGGCGGTCTTTCCGGTCTTTGGGGAACTGCGGATCACACCCGACGAGCTCTTCACAGAGTACCTGGCGAAGGGCCGTTTCCAGCTCGAGGGAGCCGACTACGTGCTGTACGCTGGTGATGCGTTCCCGTTGCTGTTCAACGGCAACGTCGGGCTTCCCTCCTCTGTCTTGATACATCGGAGTGTTGCCGACACCGTAGGGGGGTTCGACGAGCAGTTCCGGCTCGCGGAAGACACCGAATACGTGCACCGGGTGGCCGCGACCTTTCCCGTGGCCATTGTGATGAGTCCGCTCGTGCGCTACCGGGTCGGTCATCAATCGCTGATATCTCCGACCAACGTCCCCCAGCTCGCTCGGAACGCTCTCAAGAGCCTGGACCAGGCCACGCGCTTGCGGTCTCGGCTCTCTGACGCGGAGCGCCGCGCGTTCGAGTCGGGCCGACGTCACTTGTACTTCAAGCTCGCCTACTCGCATCTGTCTCAATACGAGCCGACTGCGGCCCGCGGCGCCGTGGCCATGGCGTGGCGCGCGGGGGCGCTTGGGGGGCCTCGCATCCTGGGCGTCTATGCGGCGAGCTTCCTGCCCGCCGGCGTGTTGCGTGGCCTGCACGCATGCAAGCGATGGTGGCGGCGGTGGCGGACCTGAGCAGCCTGGCGTATGCCGCCTTCGAGGCGACCGGTTTCGCGACCATGGTTCGCCGTTCTCGAGCGAGCGGCCTCGTTCTCTGCTATCACAACGTGGTCGCATGCGAGTCCGATGCAGCAGACGGTGACACGAGTCTGCACATGGATGTGGAGCGGTTTCGCCGGCAAATGGACTGGTTGGTGCGCCACTACGATGTGGTCCCGTTGCGTGAGGTGGCGCGGCGGCTCGAGCATCGCCGCTCGCTCCGGGGAATGGCTGCCGTGACGTTCGACGACGGCTACGCGGCGATGTGCGAAAACGCTTCGCCCGTGCTACGCGAGCTTGGGATTCCCGCCACCGTGTTCGTGGTCGCGGGCGCGCCCGGGCGTGCCGACGGGTTCTGGTGGGACCAGGCGGCGGTGCGCGCGGCGGGTGGCAAGGCACAGCAGCGGGAGTACTGGCTCCGCTCGCTGCGCGGCGATGGAGACGCCATTCTGCGCGATCTTCGAGCCGCGGGACCAAAAGACGTGCCGGCCCAGTGCCGGCCGGCCGACTGGGACACTCTCCGGCGGCTGAACGCCAGCGGGTGTGAGCTGGGGGTGCACTCGGCGACGCACAGGGCGTTGCCCCACGTCGATCCGAGCGAATGGACGCGTGAGATCGAAGCGAGCCGAGAGGTTATCGCCGCGGAAACCGGGGTGACTCCGGAACTGTTTTCCTACCCTTACGGCCTGTGGACCGAGCCCCTGCGGCGACGCGTGGAGCGAGCGGGCTACGCGGCGGCAGTCGGGTTGGGCCAGCGACTCGTTGGTCCTGACGCGGACCGATGGGCGCTGCCCCGGGTGAATATCCCGGCGGGCATTCCTGAGCCGGCGTTCAGGGCCTGGACGGCGGGGCTCGCATGGCGGCGAGGCGCGCTGTCGTGAGCGGTTACCATCTCGAGGCCATTCGGGGTTTGCGAGTGGCCCACATCATCGAGTCCGACGGACCGGGTGGCGCCGAGCGCATGGTGGTCGACTTTGCGGTCGCATTACGACGCGCCGGCTGCGAGAATCTGGCCGTACTGCCCGTGGACGGGGAGGGATGGCTCGGGCGCGAGCTCGCGGGGAACGGGATCGCGGCCGAGGGCTTCGACTACGGTCATCTCGTGGATCTCGGTTCCGTCAGGACACTGGCGAGGCTCCTGCGGAGCCACCGGATCGAGGTGGCGCACAGTCACGAATTCACCATGGCGGTCTACGGTGCACTCGCCGCTCGAGCGGCGGGCATCCCCCACGTCATCACGATGCATGGGAGCCAGTACTTCAACACACGCCTGCGGCGCCGGTTGGGGTTGCGGCTTGCCGTGAGCTGGAGCGGTGCTACGGTCGCGGTCTCCGGCGAGCTTGCCCGGGCCATGAGTCGAGACCTATGGCTGCGGCCCGAACGGATTCGCGTGATCCCGAACGGCGTCAGCTTCACACCGGCGCATCGCTCGTCGCTCCGAGAGGAGCTTTGTCTTGGCCCCGGCGACCGGCTGGCTGTGGCGGTCGGCAACCTGTATCCCGTGAAGGGGCATGTGCACCTGCTGGACGCGCTCGGCCTGTTGCGCGTCCAGCTGCCGCAGCTACACGTGGCGATCGCCGGACGCGGCAACCTGGACACCGCGCTCAGGGCCCGTGCCGACGAGCTGGGACTGAGCGACCGCTTTCACCTCCTCGGCTTCCGGAAGGACGTCGCCAACATCCTGGCCGGTGCGGATGTGTTCGTCCTTCCATCGCTGTCCGAAGGCCTGCCGCTCGCGCTCCTCGAAGCCATGGCTGCATGGTGCCCCATCGTTGCTTCCGACGTGGGTGAGGTCCGCACCGCGCTCGACGACGGCCGCGCGGGACTCCTCGTATCTCCCGGGGACGCCAGGTCTCTCGCTAACTCGCTAGCGCGCGTGGTCGGCCATGGATCCGAAGCTGATCGCTTGAGGGCGGCGGCCGGGAACCGCGCCGCAGCCGAGTACGGGCTCTCGACCATGGTGGAGCGATACGTGCGCGTCTATAAGAGGTTGCTCCGGGAGTCGCGAGGAAACGACGGGGGGTCGGGGCGGCGACCGTTTGGGCGTGCTCCTCGTGCGAGGGGATCGACCACACCCGCACCAGTGAGCCCACGGGGCAGCGGGCCAGCGACAGAAGTCGAGGCGGGCGGCCACGTTAAGCAGTAGCCGTGACTAATGTGTTAGACGTCACCGACCGGGTACCGTGCCGCCGGTAGCTTGGCCGCGGGTCTTCAGCTAGACGCTGCTCAGAGCAAAACCGCCGAAAGGCGGTGACGCAGAGCTACGGGGCTACCGCGAGCAGGCGCTCGCCAGGTCTGCCGGGCC
>Ga0335084_10004615_pt1 | contig 13576 bp, 13 predicted proteins | sample Lox_Sample_44_FD_206721 | JGI IMG/M metagenome (GOLD analysis project Ga0335084, IMG submission 206721) | Soil microbial communities from Loxahatchee National Wildlife Refuge, Florida, United States - Lox_Sample_4.4 | ecosystem: Environmental > Terrestrial > Soil > Wetlands | place: USA... | reverse complement strand
GGTACGCTAATAGAGCCGCTGAGGGCCTCCACGCCCCACGGGACCTGTGAGTCGGCCATGAACTCAGCCTTGTCTTTGGCTACATCGGCCGCGAAGGAGGCGGCGAATTTCGCTCTGTCGAGGAATAGAAAGCCGTCCTGCGGTGGCAGTATCGGCGGGACCGGCGCACCGGGCGGCGGATCCTTGTCACGGCTTGAGCGCGGGCATCGTGCGGGTAGAACTAGAATGCAAACAGAGTCGCCCGTCGCGTCGAGGGGGTGGCTGAGATGGTCCGTGACTGCGGTCGTTCGCGTCGGGCATGCAGGAACCACGTTCGGGCTTCTCATTCGCTTTCTGCCGCACAAAGTCCTCGCCTATCTGCATATTGCCGATCGGAGTTGCTCCAAGTCGAATTGCACGTAGCCCTGCCTGACGTCGCTCATGCGGTGGTTGAGCAGTCACTTGGTGGAATTGGTGACGAGGAAAACGCCATGGGCTCCCGCAAATGCGGTTTTGAAGGTTTCCGGACGGTCAAGATCCGCTTCGACGACTTCGTCGTTCACCGGGCGTAGGCCTGCCGTCATGCCGCACGCCGTTTCCGGGCCTTCATCCACTTGACTCCACCGGTCGGGACGGTGCCCTTCTTTCCGGTTGTGTCCTCATAGACGATGCCTCCGCGAAGGACGACTCTGAGTGTCGCGATGCCTGATTGCGGATGGATGCGCAAAAGCGGCTCTGATCTTGGGGCGACTTCAGCGTGATCGAGGAATACGAAGGGGATCAACTCGCCGATATCGGAGGGGCTGACGAGACGCGTAATGGGCCCGTGCCGGCGACCACTGGTGCTGAGCACCATTCGGCGAAGATCGGCATTCACCGCTGCTTCTGCGCATTCTCGATGTCGAAGCGAAGGGTAAGGCGGGCGACGATTGCTGCAGCGTAGGTGTTCATTTCTACGAACCTTCATCCGGCACGGCGCCGCGCGCGATCGGCAATATCCTGCAAGCGCGCGCAGGATTAGAGAAGACGAGTTCCGAACGTTAGCTTAGCTTCAGTCCGGTCTTCAACCCGCCCAGGAGGGCACCCATGCCGTGGACGAAACCCAGCTTTACCGATGTCCGCTTCGGCTTCGAAATCACGATGTACGTCTTGACGCGTTGAGTCGGTCGGCGGCCCGTGATCACGCTGCGGCTCGCGCAGTACTTCGGGGGCTTCGCCTGAGTTTTGGCGGAATCCGCAGGCGGCATGTGATTTGCGGGCAGGCGAACGCGAGGCGGCGGTGAAAATCGAGCGATAGAGATAGATATCGCCGCGAGAAACCGCGTGATCGTGCGTGGCGCCGACGTCGGTGATGGAGGTCGGTTAGCGCATGCAGGAAGGTCCCGCATAGCCGTAGGTGCAGGAAGGAGATTCGCCATGCTGATCAGAAGGAAGTCCACGTTCCGGAATGCGGATTCCGCGATGGACCCCCCGTACCGCCATAGCAAATGCCTCCTCCACCGCATTGTCGAAAACGCCGCGGCTCGGCGCGGCAGCCACCATACTTTCGCTGTCGCAACGGCCGCGCTGGTCGTTTGCATGCTGATCGCCGGACACGCACGTGCCTCCGACACACCCGCGAACGTCGATGCCACACGGTTGAACAAAGCAGGCGGCGACGCCGCGAATTGGCTGAGCTACGGGCGAACCTATAGCGAGCAGCGCTTCAGTCCGCTGAGCAAGATAACCTCCGACAACGCGCAGCAGCTCGGTCTCGCCTGGTACGCCGACCTCGATACCAACCGCGGCCAGCAGGCCACACCCCTGGTCGTCGACGGCGTGATGTATGTCTCGACCGCGTGGAGCATGGTCAAGGCGTACGACGCCGCGATCGGCAAGCTCATCTGGTCCTACGATCCGGAAGTGCCGCGCGAGCTCGGCGTGAAAGGCTGCTGCGACGTCGTCAACCGTGGCGTCGCGGCGTGGAAAGGCAAAATCTACGTCGGCACTTTCGACGGCCGATTGGTGGCACTCGATGCGCGCACCGGCAAGCCGGTGTGGAGCGTGGTCACCGGCGATCAGAGCAACCTGACCATCACCCAGGCCCCGCGTGTGATCAAGGGCCGCGTCGTGATCGGCATGAGCGGTGGCGAATACGGCATCCGCGGCTACATCTCGGCCTACGATGCGGAAACCGGAAAGCTCGCCTGGCGCTTCTACACCGTGCCCGGCGATCCCTCCAAGCCATTCGAGAACAAGGCCATGGCCATGGCCGCCAAGACCTGGCACGGCGAGTGGTGGAAGCTCGGCGGGGGCGGCACCGTATGGGACGCCATTTCGTACGACCCGGAGCTCAACCTCGTGTACTTCGGCGTCGGCAACGGCATCGAATGGAACCAGAAGTACCGCAGCGCGAACAGGGGTGACAATCTCTTCCTCTCCTCGATCGTGGCGCTGAACGCCGATACCGGGGCGTATGTTTGGCACTACCAGGCGACGCCCGGAGAAGAGTGGGATTTTGACGCCGTCCAGCAGCTAATGCTTGCCGACCTCACGATCGACGGGAAGCCTCGCAAGGTCCTCATGCAGGCGAACAAGAACGGTTTCTTCTACGTCCTCGACCGCAGGACCGGCAAGCTCATTTCCGCGCAGAACTTCGTTCCGATCAACTGGGCAAGCGGCATCGACCCGAAGACCGGCCGTCCGATCGAAAATCCCGGCATTCGCTATAGCGAGACCGGCAAGCCGGTCAACATGATTCCGGGCCCGCTCGGCGCCCACAGTTGGCAACCGATGGCGTACAACCCGAAGACCGGGCTCGTCTACATCCCGGCGCAGGAGATCGGGAATGAATTCCTCCCGGTCAACGATTACAAGCCATCGCCCATGGGCTGGAACGTCGGGGTCGGTAGCGCGGCCATTCCCGACACAAAGGGCCGTCTGCTCGCCTGGGATCCCGTGCACCAGAAGGAAGCCTGGCATGTCCAGTACCTCGGTCCCTGGAACGGCGGGGTGTTGACGACGGCCGGCAACCTTGTCGTGCAAGGCGACGCCGCCGGCAGCCTCAATGTGTTCCGGGCCGATTCGGGCGAGAAGCTCTGGTCGATGTCGGTACAAAGCGCCGTGATGGGCGGCCCCAGCACGTATGAAGTCAACGGCGAGCAGTACATCGCGGTCATGGCCGGTTGGGGCGGAGCCTTCCCTCTTCTTGAGGGCAAGGAAGCGGCCCGGTCCGGAAACTTGCGTAACCTGAGTCGCGTGCTCGTATTCAAAGTGGGCGGCACGGCCCAGCTCCCGCCCCCAACGCCCGTGCAGAAGCTGGTACTCAACCCGCCGCCAGCGACTGCCGATGCGGCGACCGTTGCCGCTGGGCGAGGGCTGTTTGCGCAGTACTGCAGCGTCTGCCATGGTGAAAGCGCGGTCGGTGGCGGAGTGGTTCCCGATCTCCGCGCATCGACTTTCCTCGGCAACGATTTCTGGTACGAGATCGTGCTCAACGGTGCCATGAAGGACGCCGGCATGGCGTCGTTCAAGCCGGTGCTCGATCAGAAGGACGCTGCCGCGATCCGCGCGTACCTCATCAAACGGGCCAACGAAGACAAGGTCTTGGAAGGGAACGCAAGCACCAAGTAGGACGGAGGGGAACATGATCCATCTCAACGCCTTTGCAAAGTATCGATGTGGAGGTTTAGCGACTCATCACAATGTACCCGACGCGGACCTGAAAGCGTTGGTGGCGTGGATCCTGGCGACCAGGTGAGTTTGTCCATGTCTCTGCGGTGTGCCAGGTACCCGCTCAGCGATGGTGACGTGTTCGATATAGGTAACCCGAGGATCTAGTGGACCCGCAAACGGAAGACGAAAGGCTTGCGCAGATCGTCGCGCAGGGGCCGAAGGGCGCAATCGCGGTTGCTGTCACAGCGGTGGCGCTTGTGATCGCGATCTGGTTCGCGTTCTATTTCTTCGCCTTTCTTCCAAGAGGTCCCATTGGCTGAAACTTTGCATTCTGACCAGCACCCTCCCGGCATCGAGGCCGGTGAGCGGACCGAACGTCTGTGGGCGCGCTCCATGACGGCGGCCATGGTCGTGCTGCTCGGCGTGATCGTGTTTAGCAGCGCGCATTGGGGTCTGCATCCACCGTCGCGAGTGGAGACAATCGATTCGACGTCGTTGCACGAGGGCGGTGAATTCTCCGAGGCCAATCTGGGCACGTCGATCGCAGCCGACGGCTCGGCCGTGGTGCGGGTGGTCGCGCAGCAGTATGCGTTCGTCCCGAATTGCCTTCTGGTGCCCGCAGGCGTGCCGGTCACGATGCGCCTCGCCAGCGCTGACGTTGTGCACGGGTTTTTGATTCAGGGCACCAACATCAATGCGATGGTCCTCCCGGGCTACGTCACGACGGTGCGAACGACATTTGCGGACAGCGGCGAGCGTCTGATGCCCTGCCACGAATTCTGCGGCGTGGGTCACCAGGCCATGTGGGCGCACGTACGAGTGGTGGAAGCGGGTCAGTTCCCGTCCGACGAAGCCAAAGCCAAGGTGGTGAGCTGTGCTCGCTAGCCGCCGCCTCGTGCTGGCGCACTTCTGGCTGGCGTTCGCCACGTTCGCGGGGTCGGTGGTCCTTGGCGCCTGGCAGATGTGGGCGCGCAGCCCCTTGCACGGAGGCCCGGCCGATGCCGAGCTCTACTACCGCGCGGTGACCGCGCACGGCACCGCGCTCGCGTACGTGTTCCCTACGCTCATCGCGATGGGTTTCGGCTATGCCGTGTGCGTTTCCGCGCTGGATCGGCCGCTCCGCGGCGAAGGATTTGCCTGGGCCGGCTTCGTCCTCGTGCTCGTTGGGGCGTTGATGAGTCTGCTCGCCGTGGCGGCCGGCAGCAGCTCGGTGCTCTATACCTTCTATCCACCATTGACGGCAAGTCCGTTCTACTACGTCGGCATCGTGCTCGCGGTCGTGGGCTCCTGGTTCTGGGCCGTGCTCATGGTCTACAACATGCGCGCGTGGAAGCAGGAGCATCCCGGGGAGCGCGTTCCGCTCGCGGTGTTCGGGACAGTGGCAAACGCGCTGCTTTGGCTCTGGACGGCGGTTGGCGCCGCCCTGGAGATCCTCTTTCTCATCCTGCCTCTGGCATTCGGGTGGACTACGACCGTCGATGTCGGGCTCGCGCGGACGCTCTTCTCCTGGACGCTGCACGCCATCGTTTACTTCTGGCTGTTGCCCGCATACGTGGCCTTCTACACGCTCGTGCCGCAGGCGGCCGGCGGGCGCCTCTACAGCGATCGGATGGGGCGCACGGCGTTCGTGCTGTTCCTGGTGCTGGCGATGCCGATCGGCATCCACCATCTGTTTGCCGATCCGCACATCGGCGAGGGATTCAAGTTCCTGCATACAGTCTTCACGGCGGCCGTGGCCATTCCGACGCTGTTGACGGTATTCACATTGACGGCTTCGCTCGAGGTTGCAGGTCGACTGCGCGGCGGCCGTGGACTGCTCGGATGGGTCGGAGCGCTTCCCTGGGATCGGCCGATCGTGCTCGCGACGGGGCTTTCGCTGGTGATGCTCGGATTGGGCGGCGCAGGCGGCCTCATCAACATGAGCTATACGCTCGACTCGACCGTTCACAACACGCAATGGGTCACGGGACACTTCCACCTGATCTTCGCCGGGAGCGTCGTCATCATGTATTTCGCGATCGCCTACGAGCTGTGGCCGCATCTGACCGGCCACCCATTGCGCTCGACCAAGCTTGCCTGCCTGCAGCTATGGCTGTGGTTCATCGGCATGCTCGTGGTAACCCTTCCCTGGCATCTTGTCGGCTTGATGGGACAGCCCAGGCGTATGGCGTACTACGACTGGTCGGAGCCGGGGCTCGCGGCGCAGGGCCCCCTGGTGAGTGCGTCGGCCGTAGGCGGATTCGTGCTGTTGTTGTCAGCGGTTCTGTTGATCGTGATACTCGTGCGCTCGCGGCGCGGCGAGAAAGTGGGGGCGGGCGCATTGACCTACGCGCGGGCGCTCGATGACGGGTCCCCGCTCCCGCGCGCCCTTAACGGCCTCGCCGTTTGGGTCGGTCTGATGATCGCGCTGACGGCGGTCAACTACGGCTATCCCATCGCGCAGGGCTTCTTTCTCCAGCACAACACGGTGCCTGCACAAACGGTGACGATCTCGCCATGAATATGCCCCGAGATCGACTCGGTGCCACCGCCTGGGCCGTAACGGCGCTGGTCGCAGTTGTAGCATTCGTGATCGGCTTCGTGTGGCTGCCTTCTCTCCAGGCGAGCGCACAAGGCGGACTGTGGGACGCGATTTGTCGCGCGGCGGGCATCTATCGGCCGTCGGGACTCCCATTGAAGACGACCCTCGCTACTCAAGTCCCGACCACGGTTGTGTGGGATGTGAAGAGCCTGCGCATCGCGGTTTCCGGCGATGCCCAGCGCGGAAGCACGCTCGCCGCCGCCTGTGCCGGTTGTCATGGCGCAAGAGGGATCAGTCCGACAGACGCGTTCCCGAACCTCGCCGGACTTCCCGCGGACGCCATCTACAAGCAGCTCGACGACTACCGGACTGGCAAGCGAGAAAATCCGATCATGCAGGGCATGGCCGCGTCACTTAGCGACGACAAAATCGCTGATTTGGCGGCGTATTTTGCTGCGCTTTCGGCTGGACAATCCGACGCCAAGGCAGCGGCGCCGGCTTTGGTCGTGACAGGCAGCCCCCTGCGCTCGATCGCCCCGTGTGCGGCATGCCATGGCCCGCTGGGCCGCAAGGAAGGCGCGCCGCCCCTTCATGGCCAGAAGGCGACCTACCTCAAGGCGCAGCTCGACGCATTTGCCGCCGGCGCGCGGCATAACGACATCAATCAGCAGATGCGTGCGGTGGCGCGGGCACTGAGCGCGTCGGAGCGCGATGCGCTGGCTGATTGGTACGGCGACGTGCATCACCCCAATTGAGCAACGTTACAAGCCTAGAAGCGGCTCAACTTCCTGGGCCTAGCATGCCTATATGCAACAAGCTTCTTCTGTCAGCGCCTGCACCGACGATGTCTCTGGGTAAGCACTCCTCTCCCGAGCACCGATTGGCGCTGTAACCGCGGTTTCCAGACTCCTCCGCTGCGCGCCGATCAAAGCCACAACCGTATCCAGCATCCGATTGGCAACCCCCCCGCTACCTTGGTAAGCGTGGCATCGAACGTTGCTGACGCGGGATTATGATTGAAGTCACTGGATACGAGGGGCGCTACGCTGTATCCAAGAATGCCGAGGAGCGGTGCCTGCCCTGAGGCCTCCCTCATCACGGCGTTGACCTCTGCGACGGTTGTGTCCCGTTCGGCAACAAATGCCAGATCGACCATCGCCACGTTTATCATTGGCGCGGCGCTGCAAGCCGTTCGCGTCCCGAAGCTGTAGCGTTTGCCAATACGTCGCTTATTTGGAATCTGCTTGTTGCTGATACCAGTCAGCCAGGCTGTCGCGTTCTGACGCACTCAGTGTAGATCCGAAGACAGACGAGCGAGCGTTCGTTGGCCGTCACCGACTCTCGCGCCGTGTCAGGCGAAGCGGATTCCACCATCTTCCAGCGGGAGCGCGCGGATGCGTTTGCCGGTGAGGGCAAACACTGCGTTAGCGATCGCCGGAGCAACCAGGGGCACGCCAGCCTCGCCGAGTCCACCGGGATTTCCCCCGCTGTCGAGCAATGCGACCGCAATCGGCGGGACTTCGGGCATGCGCGGGATGGTGAATGAATTGAAGTTTGCCTGTTCGACCCGCCCCTGCTTGATGGTCACCTTGCTGCGAATCGCGTTGATCAGCCCGGTGACGGTGCCACCCTCAATCTGCGCGACCACCTGATCCGGATGCACCGCAGTGCCGCAGTCGACGGCGTAGGTGAGCCTCTCGAGCTTCACCTTGTCGGCCTCACCGGAGACCTTGGCGACGAGTGCCATGTGGGTGTCATAGCACTCCATCGAGGCGACGCCATACGCCCGTCCTTTGACGTTTTTGCCGGTGTAGCCGGCATCCTTGGCGGCGCGCTGCAGAACAGCTCGTTGGCGCGGCAGGTTTCCCAGCATCCCCAACCGGAATGCCACGGGGTCCTGGCGGCTTGCGTGCGCGAGCTCGTCGACGAAGCTCTCGATGGCGAAGGCGTTGAGCGCGTTGCTCACCGAACGCCAGTAACCAACATCGATGCCGACCTCCTGAATGACCGTGCGCAACTCGAGGTTCGGGATGTCGTAGGTGAAATTGACCAAGCCTTCCGTCATGAAGCCGTCGATGCCGTCCTTGACTACGCCTGGGAATAGGCGATTGGTAATCGAGGGCGAGATCATCCTGTAGTCGAATGCGGCGATGCGGCCACGGTCGAGCGTGGCGCGCACGAGATGCAGACTGGGAGGACGGTAAAAGTCGTGCGTCGTGTCATCTTCGCGCGTCCAGATCAGCTTTACCGGTGTGCCGGGCATCGTCTTGGCGATGGCAACGGCTTGCGCGATGAAATCCACATCCAGGCGGCGCCCGAAACCGCCGCCGATGAATTGCGGATGAATCCGTACCTGCTCCGGCTTGACGCCGGCAGCAGTTGCGGCGGCACCCTGCGCCCCTTGGGGATACTGCGTGCTCACCCACACATCGACGCCGTCCGGAGAGACGCGCGCCAGACAGTTCTGTGGCTCCAGCGTCGCATGCGCCAGCATTTGCGAGGTGTAGCGCGCTTCGATCGGCTTGCCCTTCGCGAGCGCGGCGGAAACATTTCCCGCCTGCTTCACCACCGCCCCCGGGTTATCCTTGGCGTGCTCGAGCGTCACGTAGAGGGCCGCAGTGTCGAGGCGCGCCGCAGGACCTTCGTTCCATTGGACCTGGACATCGACCAAGGCCGACTTCGCGGACCAGAAATGATCGGCGATCACCGCGACGCCGTCGCCGATGTTCACGATCTTGCGCACGCCGGGCCGGGTTTCAGCCTTTCCCGCATCGAAGGACGCGACCTTGCCGCCGAGCACGGGGCACATCGAGATCGCCGCGTACAACATTCCCGGCTGCTTGGCATCGATTCCAAACACCGTACGACCGCGTGCCTTGTCCGCGCCGTCCAGACGCGGCAGCGGCTTGCCGATCACCTCGAAAGCGCTGGCAGGTTTGAGGGGAATGTTTTGCGGGATTGGCTGTTGAGCGGCGGCCGCGGCCAAGGCGCCGTACGCGAGCGTCTTAACGCCGTGGATCACCTGGCCGTTCCCGACGCGGCAGTCGGCAGCGGGCACATTCCATGTCGCTGCCGCCGCGTTCACGAGCATGATGCGCGCGGCTGCACCTGCCGTGCGCAGGGGTTCCCACGCGTCGCGCACGCTGGTGCTGCCGCCCGTGATTTGCGAGCCCATCAGCTTGTTGAGGTAAACGGGGTTGACGGCCGCCTGCTCGATCTGGACGCTGCGTGGGTCGACGCCCAACTCCTCTGCCAGGAGCATGGTGAGTGAAGTGTAGACATCCTGACCCATCTCATTCCGAGGGGAGACGAGCGTGACCACGCCGTCCGCGCTTACCTTGATCCACGCGTTCGGGTTGAATGCGCCTTCCGCGGCGCGAGCCTTCTCCACGGCCCCGAAGCGAATACCGAGCATCAGTCCGCCCCCGACGAGCGTGGACGCCTTCAGGAAACTGCGGCGCGAGAGTCGAGGCGACGCGTTCACCTTGCCTCCAATTGCTTGGCGGCGGCGTGAATCGCGAGGCGGATACGTTGATAAGTTCCACAGCGGCACAGGTTGCCTTGCATGGCGGCATCGATCTCTGTGTCGCTAGGATTCGCATTCGTGCGGAGCAATGCCACCGCCGCCATGACCTGTCCGGATTGGCAATAGCCGCATTGCGGGACCTGGATCTTGTCCCATGCGCCCTGGACGGCTTCGGCCACGCGGCCGGAGACACCTTCGATCGTGGTGACCTTGCGTCCCTCTACCGCGGACAGTGGCAATACGCACGAAAACGTTGCCACGCCATCCACATGCACGGTGCATGCTCGGCAGAGCGTTGCACCGCAGCCGAACTTGGTACCGGTCATCCCCAGGTAATCGCGCAACACCCAGAGCAACGGAGTGTCGGGCGGCGAATCCACGGTAACGGTCTGATTGTTGAGTTCGAGAGTCGTCAAGGCCATTCCTCGATGGTCAGGGGTTCTCGAGCGACAGGGTAGCCAGCTTGCTGGCGTCCCGTCTTTCACATTCCTGCAAACGGCGCTGTGTCGAACGGGGTTACACGGCAAGAGCATGACGCAGGCGCGATCAACAGGTCCGCCGTTGCTTCGAAAGACGGCCCGACGCCGCGTCGCGGCACGATAAACACACCCGAGGCGGCCAAGGCGTTGATGGAGCAGAAGGGACAGTAGTCTGAGCGGAGAAAAATCGCTTCAGGATTCTGCAACCGGGGGCAGGAATGGGGAAGACGGGATTTTCGCACCAGGCTAATGTGACCCCGTGTCCAATTCGCCCGGAGGGGCACCATCGTGTGGAAGGCGCTCTCGTTTCGAGTCGGTAATGCGGAGCGTCGAGCGTCGCGCTTGAACATGGCCCTATACCCGCTCGAAACTAACCGGGCTGCGAATGATGGCGCAAACGGCGCAACATCGTTGAAGTGGTGGTTCTTGTTTTGCGCCAGTGCCATCGGTCTCGGCAGCGCGTGGTATGCCGGGTTGGTTTCCAAGCTATGGGATATCGACCAGACCAAGCTGTCATTCGTGATCATTGGCCTGTATTTCCTGATCAGCCCCTTCATCGGCTGGATCACTTGGCGCAGGGAGCGGGGATACGCCGTCGGGCAGCTGTTCCAACACATCGATGCCCTCGAAGAAGCTAGCGACCTCATGATGAAATTGGCGATCATGGGCACGACTCTCGGTTTCTTCATCGTGATCACCAGCACGTTCGCCGGTGGTGCAGGTGTGAATCAACAACTGATCATGGACGCAATCAAGGGTCTGGGGATCATCTACCTCGTGACGTTCGTGGGCGTGCTGTGCAGCAGCCTCCTGAACCTCCAACTGGTCAACCTCAGATATGCAGTCGCGGAATGAAACGCAAGCGGCCAGGGTTCTTCCTCGCCTGGGTCGACATGCTCTACGGCCAGATGGCCGGGTTCCTGTTCCTGTTTGTGCTCAGCGTGATGTTGATCAATCCGCCGCAGGCGAGCAAGCCCAGCATCAACATGAATGCCGAGTTCATGATCAAGATGTCGTGGCCGGACAATAACTTCGACGACGTGGATCTGCATATGCTGCTGCCGTCGGGCAAACATCTGCATTTCCGGAATCGGGAAGTCGAGTACGCACTGCTGGATCACGACGACCTTGGCACCAACGGCAGCTACCAGCTAAACGGCCAGCTGAAGCGCGTTGGCAGCCATCTGGAAACCATAACGCTCCGGGCCATCGTTCCCGGAACCTACGTGGTCAACGTCCACGTGTACCGGATAAATCACACCGCGCCAGGCGACGGCGGTTCAGCCGTGGAGTCGACACCGGTGTTGCCGTATCCGGTGCACGTGACGTTGACCAAGCTCAACCCTCGCGTGGATGAATTGGCATCGGTGGACGTAGTGATGCATGAACTGGGAGAGCAACGCACGGCCTTTGCCTTTACCGTGTTGCCAAATGGCTTTGCCACGGTCGACTACACCACGGACACACCGTTCGTCCCGCTGAAGGAGTTCGCCAGTGCGGCGGGCACGGGCCCGATGTGATACAAGCCCAAACGTTTGAGATGATGTTGCCGCTGATCGTGTTGCTTACGATGCTCGCGGGTTTCACGACGTACGTCTTTATTCGCGCTCCAGGGAGGTACTACCTGAAGCTTGTCCTGATCCCCGCGTCGTTGGTGGTGTGGGTGCTGGGAATGTGGCTATTCATGTTCAGTCTGGGGCACGCTTATCCGCACCGACTTCCCGATGACTTCACTTACATCGCGCATCAGGTGGTGGTTCATGGCAAGAAGGTCGGGATCGAGGTCTGGGTAAAGACAACCGGTACGCGTTTGTTCCTGATCCCGTACTCGAAGCGAATGGAGGAGGTATTGGACGGGGCCAGGCAGGCGGGCAAAGGCGGAGGTCGTGTGGAGCTCCACAAGTTGCGACATTCCTCCAATGCGAGGGATGGCACCGGAGCTCGCGAGGCAGAGGACGACGATGCTTTCGATTCGAACTTGAAACTGCCCGCCGACGACAACCCTAAAGACGAGCCTGCCGAGGAAACACAGTCGGCCCAGAAGATACCGTTAGATCGCACAATCTGATTGCCGCTGCCCACCTTCACAAGAATCTGCCACCGCGCACAGAATTCGCGAAGACTGCGGCCGACGAACCGCTTATCGTCGGTCGATGGATGCACGTCAACACCAGGGTCTCCCGCCGAACCAGCTCCAGCCTCCTCCCTGGACGTTCGGCCTTCGCCGGCTCATCACTCGCGTGGTGAGCCGGCCTTTCTCCACCAAACGCCGTCGCCGGTACTCGGCGGCGATCCCTCGCGGTGATCGCACCGCCCCGCACTGACATGAGCTCCGTGCCCAAGGTCTCGTCGATTCACGCGCGAGCGGCAGCTCAGACTGGAGTGCGTCGCCACGCACCTCGGCCGCGCCCGCGCTTGTATGTCATCGACAGGCCGAAGACGTACCTTCTGGCCGGCGTGCTGGGTGCAGTTGCATTGCTTGCGGTGGGCGCCATCGCCGACGGTATGCTCAGAGCCTCGCGGGATCAGGTCTGCGAAGCGCCACCCGCCGCCACCCCGCAACAGGAAGCGCCACCACCCGCGACCGGCGGTTCCGCCGATGGGCCGCATGTCCGCGACTCCTCGCCGGCGACCTAGCCATGCTCAACGCCGCCGGCACCGGAGCCATCGCCCACGCGATTCAGCTGGCCGTCGCCCCAGTCTTTCTGCTGTCCGGCATCGCCGGCCTGCTTGCAGTGATGGCGAATCGCCTTGCTCGCGTCATCGACCGCGGTCGCGCGCTTGAGCGGGATTGGTCGAAACTGAGCGCCCGCGCCCGCGAGGCTACTCGCCTGGAAGCCAGCAACCTCGAGCGGCGCCGCCGCGTCTGCAGTTGGTCGATCAACTATTGCACAGCGGCCGCGCTGCTCATTTGCCTTGTCATCGTCACGTTATTTGCAGAGGAGTTCTTCGCCACCGACCTCAAGTGGCTCGGCAGCGCATTCTTCGTTGCGGCGATGCTTGCACTGATCGCCGGACTAACATGCTTCCTGCGCGAAGTCTATTTGGCCACGCACACCATCAGTTTTGATCCTGCGCGGTTCGAATGAGCTGCTCGTCGTGCCCGGATCGATCCTGGTGCTACCCGCGGCAAAGCGCACCTATCCCGCCTGCATCATTTCCCGTGGGTCGCCGCGAAATACCCTTGGAGCGCCGAAACGCGGTTTGCGTTGCTCGCGCTCCCTTGCTGCATCACGAAACGCGCCGGGCGTAGTCCCGAGATGCTTTCGGAATAGGGTTGTCAAGTGGCTCTGGCACGAACAGCCTACTTCGAGCGCGATATCGGCGAGCGTCAACTCGTCGCGCGCCAACAACCGCATCGCGCGCCTGAGACGGCAGCGAATGATGTATTGGTGCGGCGTTATGCCCGTGGTCAGC
>Ga0335084_10004614_pt1 | contig 13578 bp, 10 predicted proteins | sample Lox_Sample_44_FD_206721 | JGI IMG/M metagenome (GOLD analysis project Ga0335084, IMG submission 206721) | Soil microbial communities from Loxahatchee National Wildlife Refuge, Florida, United States - Lox_Sample_4.4 | ecosystem: Environmental > Terrestrial > Soil > Wetlands | place: USA... | reverse complement strand
GGAGTTTCAAGGATCTGCAAGCGGACCGCGCCGAATTCAAGCGTTTCGCCATCCGCGAACGGCCGGAACGGGTAGTCGGCCTTGGCGCGCGCCCCCAGGCAGATGGCGGCGCCGGCACGGTCGCGCAGTTCCAGGTGCCCGGCCAGGAAATCTGCGTGGAAGTGGGTGAGAAACACGTAGCGGATCTGCCAGTTCTGCTGGGCAGCGTCCCGCAGGTACTGGTCAATGTCTCGCTGTGGATCGACGACGACGGCTGTACCGGTGCTTTCGTCAGCGATCAGGTACGACGCATGCGCCAAGCAACCGAGATAGTACTGCTTGAGGATCATCCACTCACTCCTTCGCCAAGACGGCTCGCCGCCACCCGGCTACTTCGGCTGCGGCACGATCCGCAGATAAGGCTTCGGCGACTTCCAGCCTGCGGGATACGCCTTCTTGGCGTCCTCGTCCGACACGGCGGGGACGATGATGACGTCCTGCCCCTGCTTCCAGTTCACGGGCGTGGCCACCTTGTGCTTGGCGGTCAGCTGGCAGGAGTCCAGAATCCGCAGCACTTCGTCGAAGTTGCGGCCGGTCGACATCGGGTACGTCAGCATCGCCTTCACCTTCTTGTCGGGTCCGATCACGAAGACCGAGCGCACGGTCGCGTTGTCGGCGGCCGTCCGGCCCTGCGAGGTGGAGCCCGCGCCTTCCGGCAGCATGTCATAGGCCTTGGCGACGTTCAGCTCGGGATCGCCGATCATCGGGTAGGTCACCGCGTGCCCCTGCGTCTCCTCGATGTCCTTCTCCCAGCGCTTGTGATCCGCGACCGGGTCGACGCTGAGGCCGACGATCTTGCAATTGCGCTTGTCGAACTCGGGCTTCAGGCCGGCCATGTAGCCGAGCTCGGTCGTGCAGACAGGCGTGAAATCCTTGGGGTGTGAGAACAGGATGGCCCAGCTGTTGCCGATCCATTCGTGGAAATTGATCTTGCCCTGGGTGGTGTCGGCCGTGAAGTTTGGCGCCTCGCTGTTGATCCGCAGTGACATGGCTCCCTCCGTCGGAGTGAGATTCGGTTGATGGTAACGCCCGAAGGTCGCCGTGCTGCCATCAGCCCGGCCGCAGGCGTTCCCGGCGTCGGCCCCGGGCACATCTTAGCACGAAGAGACTCAGGCCATCGCCACCACACCTCGATAGGTCGATTGACGTAAGATAGCCAGCGATGGGAAGCGCAACCTACGATCTCGTCGTGATCGGCTCGGGCCCGGGCGGCGAGAAGGGCGCCGCACAGGCGGCCTATTTCGGCAAGAAGGTGGCGTTGGTCGAGCGGGCGACGCGCCTCGGTGGCGCGGTGGCCAACACCGGGGTTCCGGGCAAGGCGATGCGCGAGACCGCGCTCTACCTCTCGGGCCTGCGCGGCCGCGACCTGCACGGCATCCGGCTCCACTACGACGGCACCATCGCCGTGGACACGTTCATGCACCGCGGCCGCGTCGTCCGCGAGTCGCTCAGCGAGTGGGTCGGAACCAACCTTGCCCGCCACCACGTCGAGATCCATCGCGGCGTCGCGTCGTTCGTCGACGCCCACACCGTCAAGGTCGCCGACGGGGACACCGAGACCCTGTTGCGCGGGGAGACCATCCTCATCGCCACGGGCTCGCGGCCGATCCGTCCCTCGACGATTCCGCTCGACGACCCTCGGATCTACGACTCCGATACCATCCTCGAGATGACCCGGCTGCCGCGGTCGCTGACGATCATCGGCGGCGGGACGATCGGGTGTGAGTACGCCTGCCTGTTCAAGGTCCTCGGCCTGGACCATGTCCGCGTGATCGGCGCGGGCGACCGGCTCCTGCCGTTCGCCGATCTCGAGATCGCCACCATGCTCCAGGAGGCGATGGCATCGATCGGGGTCGAGTTGCTGATGTCGCAGCACGGCGCCGAGGTCGACAGGAGCGACGGGCTCACCGTGGTCCTCCAGGGCGGGCGAAGGCTCGAGGCGGAGGCGGTCCTTGTGGCGCTCGGCCGTCGCAGCAATGTGGAGGGGCTCGCCCTCGAGCGCGCCGGCGTCCGGCTCAACGAGCACGGCCAACTCGAAGTGAACGACCGGTTTCAGACGAACGTGCCGCACATCTATGCCGCGGGCGACGTGATCGGCGGCCTGGCTCTGTCCTCGACTGCCATGGAGGAGGCGCGGATGGCGATGGTGAACGCCTTCGACCTGTCGTACAAGGCCGGCATCGCGCGCTACCTGCCGATAGGCGTGTGGACCATTCCCGAACTGTCCATGGTGGGAGAGACGGAGGAGAGCCTGCGCTCGAAGAGACGCCCCTATGTCGTCGGGCGCTGCCGGTACCAGCACAACCCTCGCGGGGCGTTGATCGGCGAGCGCTGGGGCCTGCTGAAGCTGGTGTTCTCCGTGCCGGAGGAGCAGCTGCTGGGTGCCCACATGATCGGCGAGAATGCTTGCGAGCTGATTGCGAGCGGTCTCGTTGGCATGACGATGGGGGCGACGACCGCCACGTTCATCGACACCTGCTTCAACTACCCCAGCCTGTCGGATATGTATAAGTACGCGACGTACGACGCCATGGGGAACCACCAGCGCGGCGACTGCTACCGGGGGTGACCAGCCTGCGCAGCCCCGCCCGCGCTAACGGATGCCATGGCGTCGATCATCGGCGCCCCCTTGTGTGGGCTGCTATCCTATGGCGATGAGCGGCAGGGCACTCGATTCGGCAGCGCCACACGCGGCCGCCGCCGTGCCGTCGCGGGCGGCCACCCAGGCCGCCGGCACCACCTTCTCGGTCATCCTGTCGCTGAGCTTCTGCCATCTGCTCAACGACATGATGCAGTCGCTCGTGCCCGCGCTCTATCCCATCCTCAAAGGCTCCTACGGCCTGACCTTCACCCAGGTCGGCCTGATCACCCTGGCCTTCCAGTGCACGGCCTCGATGCTCCAGCCCGTGGTCGGCCTCTATACCGACCGCCGTCCACAGCCGTATTCCCTGACGGCCGGCATCAGCATCACCCTGTTGGGTCTCCTGCTGATGTCCAGGGCCTCGACGTACCCCGTCATCCTGCTCGCCGCCATGCTGATCGGGATGGGCTCGTCGATCTTCCATCCCGAAGCTTCCCGCGTGGCCCGCATGGCGGCCGGCGGACGCTACGGGCTCGCCCAGTCCCTTTTCCAGGTCGGCGGGAACATCGGCTCCGCCTCGGGCCCACTGCTCGCGGCGTTCGTCGTCGTCCCGCACGGCCAATCGAGCATCGCGTGGTTCTCGCTGGCGGCGGTGATCGCGATCGTCGTGCTGCTCATGGTCGGCGGCTGGTACGCGCGCAATCGCGCAGCCACTCGGCCCGTCCCGCGCGCCTCGGCACCCGCCATGGTGTCCGCGACGGCGCCGCACGTGCGCGTGCTGCCGCGCTCGACGGTCATCCGGGCGATCGCCATCCTCGTTGCCTTGCTCTTTTCCAAGAACGTGTACAGCGCGAGCCTGGGCTCGTACTTCACCTTCTATCTGATGGACAAGTTCCACCTTCCGATACAGACGGCGCAGTTCTACCTGTTCGCGTTCCTCGCCGGCATCGTGGTCGGCACCCTCGCGGGCGGATCGGTCGGCGACCGCGTGGGACGCATCCCCGTGATGTGGTTCTCGATCCTGGGGGCGCTGCCCTTCGCGCTGCTCCTGCCTCACGCCAACTTGTTCTGGACCGGCATCCTGGCCGTGCTCATCGCCATGATCATGGCCTCGGCCTTCTCCGCCATCCTGGTCTACGCGCAGGAGCTGCTGCCCGGCCGGGTGGGTCTGGCCGCGGGGATGTTCTACGGCTTCTCGTTCGGCCTGGGGGGTCTGGGCGCCGCCGCTCTCGGCAAGCTGGCGGACCTCACCAGCATCACCACCGTCTACCGCGTGGTCCCCTTCCTCCTGCTTCTGGGGCTCTTGACCGCCCTCCTGCCTCGCCGGCCCGGCGCGCCCTCGATCAGGTGAGCGCAGCACCGCTCGCAGCCGCTCAGCCCAGCGCCCGCTCCTCGTCGACGCACAAGAGCCGCACCCGGCCTTGCGCGACCAGCTGCTCCTTCTCGTCCCGGATCCACGCCTCCCACACCTGGCTCGTGCGGCCGCGGGTGACCGGCCGCGCGTTGGCGTGGAGCCTGCCCGAGCGGATCGCGCGGATGAAGGATGTGCTGTTCTCGAGGCCGACGACCCGCTGGCCGCGCGGCATCGCCACCAGCGCCGCACCGATCGAGGCGAGCGTCTCGATCACGCCCGCGTGCACACCGCCGTGGACGATTCCGTAGCCCTGGTGATGCTTCTCGCCGACTTCAAGCGCGCAGGTGACCTCGTCGGGCGTCGCCGTGAGGATGACGATGCCCGTCTCCTTCACCCAGCCCGGGAACGCGTTGAGCGCCGCCACGATGTCCTCCGCCATGGGTCCCTCGCGACCGTTCATGCTACGGGAGCTTGACCAGAGCGGGTGGAACCGGGAGCCCCGCCACCGCGACCCTGAGCCGGAAGATGCTCCCGGCGTCCGGGCTGCCCGCACCCTCCGCGCCGGTCACGACGTAGAGGTCTCTCAGATCGTCGCCCCCGAAGCAGACGCTCGTCACCATCGGCAGCGGGCAACGGATGCGCTCCCGCTCGCGGCCGTCCGGCTCGAACACCACGACGGCGCCGCCCCGCGCGGCCGCGACCCAGACGGCTCCGTCCTCGGAGACGGCGAGCCCGTCGGGGATGCCCTCGTCCACGCGCGCCAGCGTCCGTCGCGGGCCGACGCTGCCGTCGGGGCGGACGTCGTACACGCCGACGATGTTCGCGCGGCTGTCGGAGTGGTACAGCCTCGCGCCGTCGGGCGAGAAGCCGAGCCCGTTGGTGAGCAGGATGTTGTCCGCGATGCGACGGGAGGATCCGTCCGTGTCGATGACGTGGAGCCACCCCGGCCTCGGGCTCCCCTGCTGGGCGGGATCCAAGGGGCTCGAGCAGAGTGAGCCGACGTAGATGCGGCCACGGGTGTCCGTGGTCAGGTCGTTGAAGCCGACGATACCCAGGTGCTCGTCACGGTCGAGCAGGACCACCGTATCGCGACTCGCCGGCCCTTTGTAGGCGACGTTGCGCCCGGAGACGATGAGCCCGCCGTCCTTGTGGAGCGCGATGCCTCCGATCCCGCGGCGGTGCTCCACGACGGTCTCGACGCGGCCAGATCGGTCGAGGCAGTAGACCCCTCCGTGCTGGACGTCGCTGAAGATGAGGCCGCGCCTCGGATCCCAGACGGGGCCCTCGATCAGGCCGTATCCGCTTGCTAGCTTCTCCACCTGCTGGCTCCTTCCCGGCGTCTACAAGCCAATGGGGATCGTCCTCAGGGTCCCGCCCTCTTCGTGCGGTAGCGCAGGTTGAGCATTTCGACAAAGAGGGAGAAAGCCATGGCGAAGTAGATGTAGCCCTTGGCCACGTGGGTGCCCATACCCTCCGCCACCAGCATCACGCCGATCAGGAGGAGGAAGGCGAGGGCCAGGATCTTGACGCTCGGGTGGCGGTCGACGAAGCCGCCGACCGCGCCCGCGGAGACGAGCATCACGAACATCGCCGCGACCATCGCGATGATCATGATCGAGATCTCGTTGGCCATGCCCACCGCGGTGATCACGGAATCGAGCGAGAAGACGATGTCGACGATCAGGATCTGCGCCAGCACGAACAGGAACGCCCCGCGCGAGGGTGCCGCCCCGGACTCGCCGTGCCCGGCCTCGACCTTGTCGTAGATCTCCCGCGTCGCCTTCGCGATCAGGAAGAGCCCGCCGCCGAACAGGATCAGATCACGCCCCGAGATGCTCCGGCCGAGCACGGAGAAGAACGGCGCCGTGAGCCCCATGATCCAGCTGATCGTGAGGAGGAGCCCGATGCGCATGCCGAGGGCGAGGGTCAACCCGAGCTGCCGCGCGATAGCCTGCTGGCGCGCGGGGAGGCGGCCGACCAGGATGGCGAGGAAGACCACGTTGTCGATGCCAAGGACGATCTCCATCGCGGTGAGGGTGGCGAGCGCGATGAGGCCGTCCGCGGTCAGGAGCGCGTGCATGGCGATGGTTTCCTACCGTGCCCCCGTGGCCTCCCGGATCGCCCGCCAGATGCGCTCGGGCGTCACGGGCATGTCGAGGTGCCGGACACCCAGGGGGGCCAGCGCATCGTTCACGGCGTTGAGAAGCGCGGGTAGAGCGCCGACGGTCCCCGCCTCGCCGACGCCCTTGGCGCCGAGCGGATTCACGCTGGTCGGCACGCCATGAGAGTCCACGTCGAAGAAGGGAACATCGTCGGCCCTGGGCATTGCGTAGTCCATGAAAGACCCGGCCAGGAGCTGGCCCGTGGCGGGCTCGTAGGTCAATTCCTCGAACAGCCCCTGGCCGAAGCCCTGGACCACGCCCCCGTGGATCTGGCCCTCGACCAGCATGGGGTTGACCATCGTGCCGACATCGTCCACCACCGTGTGTCTGACGATCCGGACCGCGCCCGTCTCCTCGTCGATCTCCACCTCGCAGACCTGGCAGCCGTTGGGGAAGGTCACGGCTGGCGGCGTGAAAGCGGAGATCTCGCTGAAGCCGGGCTCCATCCCGGGCGGGAGCTGGCGGGGCTGGTAGGCGGTGCGGGCCACGCTGGCCAGCGTCACGCCGCGATCGGTGCCGGTCACGGTGAAGCGACCGTCGCGGAAGACGATGTCCTCGGGCGCCGCTTCCAGCATGCGGGCGGCGATGCGCCGGCCGCGGTCGATGATCTTGCCGGTGGCGCCGAGTACGGCCGAGCCCCCGACGGTGAGGGCGCCAGACCCTCCGTTCCCCCTGCCCGCGTCGAGGGCGTCGCTGTCGCCCCAGAGGACTTGCACACGCGCGGGCTCGACACCCAGACGCTCGCTCACGATCTGGGTAAAGGCCGTTTCGTTGCCCTGACCCATCGAGGTCGAGCCCGCGAACACGAGGACCGAGCCGTCCGGGTTGACGCGTACCTCGGCCGTGTCGGGGTTGACGGACGTGTAGGGGCCGCCGGCCACTTCAATGGGGCTGGCGATGCCGATTCCCAGGAGCTTGCCGCGAGGGCGGGAAGCGGCGCGGCGCTGGGCAAAGCCCTTGTAGTCGGCCCGCTCGAGGGCCATATCCAGAATCCGGCCGAAGTCTCCGCAGTCGTAGGTAAAGACCAGACCCGTCTTAAACGGCATGGCGGACGAGGGGATGAGGTTCCGCCGGCGCAGCTCGATGGGGTCGATCCCGAGCTCGCGCGCCGCCAGATCGATGGCGCGCTCGATGGCGTAGGTCGCCTCGGGCCGTCCGGCCCCCCGGTAGGGGCCGGTGGGCGTCATGTTCGTGAAGACGCCCGTGGTCTGCAGATGGATCGCGGGCGTGGTGTACACACCGGCCACGCCGCCCACGTTGTTGGTGCCAGGCCCTGCACTGCGCGGCGTGAGGTAGGCGCCGATGTTCAGCGTGATGGCCACGCGGAGAGCCAGGAAGTTCCCGTTCCTGTCGAGAGCCAGCTCGGCGGTGGAGACGTTGTCGCGGCCGTGCTCGTCGGTGACGAAACCCTCCCGCCGGTCCGATGTCCACTTCACCGGCCGCCCGAGACGCCTGGCCGCCCACAGCAGCATGGCCATCTCGGGGTACATGCCGCTCTTCATCCCGAAGCTCCCACCGACCTCGCTCGTGACCACACGCATGTTGCTCAGCGGCACCCGGAAGACCTGCTCCGCCAGGATGGAGCGAAGGCCGTGGGGCCCCTGGATGCCGGTGTAGAGAGTGTAGCGGTTGGTACGGCGATCGTAGTCGCCGACCGCGCCCCGCGGCTCGATGGTGGCCGCAGCCACGCGCGTGACGGTGAAGTCCAGCCGGGTCACGTGGTGGGCGGTCTCGAAAGCCCTGGCCACGGCCTCCTTCTGGCCCGCCTCCCAGACGAAGGCCACGTTGTCGGGCACCTCATCCCAGACCGCCGGGGCACCGGGACGGGTGGCGGCCGTCGTGGCGCCGACGACGGGCAAGGGTTCGTAGTCGACGACCACGAGCTCTGCGGCGTCCACCGCTGCCTCGGGAGTCTCCGCAACCACCAGGGCGACCGGATCGCCGACGTGACGCACGCGATCCAGAGCCAGCGCGGGGCGCGGGGTCTTGAACGCCGGGAAACCGTCACGGCGCTTCCGGTTGCCGTCGCTGGGGAGATTGCCGAGCCCGTCGGCCGCGAGGTCGGCTCCAGTGAAGACGGCGTGGACGCCCCGGGCCGCACGGGCGGCCGCGGTGTCCACCGTCCTGACGCGGGCGTGCGCGTGCGGCGAGCGCACGACCACGGCGTAGAGCTGCCGCGGGAGGTTGACGTCGTCAGAAAAGCGTCCGAGTCCCTGGATCAGGCGAGGATCCTCGACACGGCGCAAAGACTGGCCGACTCCGAATTTCTCGACCACCAATGCCTGGCTCATGACCGAGCGGAAGTATACGCCATGGCGAGACGGGCGACGGAAGATCCACGGATGACCCCGGTGAGAACCCCCGGACACCCGTGCCGTCAACGCTGGACGTCGACTGTTCAGCGGTGAATAATCAAGGACGCGTCGCCGTTCGTGTTCGACAACGCGTTCCCTGGAGAGCCGCCGCGATGCAGAACCGCTGGGTACAGGCGCTGGCCATCTTCGCCGGGTACGTCGCCGCGCTGCTGGCCGCGGCCGGATGCGTGGCGCTCCGGTACCTGTGGATCGATCCGCGCGACGCTGACGCCGCCCAAGGGGCGTGGCTGCAGCCGGGCCGGTGAAAGGAGGAGATCGTGCCGGAGATCACCGAGGGGGCCGCGCTCTGGGAGCCGTCGACGGAGCGGCGGGAGCAAAGTCAGATGGCGGGCTACATGCGGTGGCTCGCCGAGAGGCACGGGCTGCGCTTCGACTCCTACGAGGCGCTCTGGCAGTGGTCGGTCACCGAGCTCGAGGCGTTCTGGGCCTCGCTCTGGGCATACTTCGCGATCCGCGCGGCCACGCCATACTCACGGGTGCTGGACGAGCGCAAGATGCCGGGCGCCAGGTGGTTCGAGGGCGCCACGCTGAACTACGCCGAGCACGTCTTCCGCTACGCATCGTCCGCCCACCCCGCGATCATCGCGCTGTCGGAGATCCGCCCGCGCCAGGAGATATCCTGGGCGGCCTTGCGGGCGGACGTCGCGTCGGTCGCCGCGGCGCTGCGGGATATGGGCGTCAAGCCCGGCGATCGGGTCGTCTCGTGCATGCCGAACATTCCGGAGACGACGGTTGCCTTTCTCGCGTCCGCGAGCCTCGGCGCCGTGTGGTCGAGCTGCTCGCCCGACATGGGCGTCGGCGCGGTGATCGATCGTTTCAAGCAAATCGGCCCCAAGGTGCTGTTCGGGGTCGACGGCTACCGGTACGGGGGCAAGGCGTTCGACCGGCGCCTGGTGATCGAGGATCTCGAGCGGGCGCTGCCGACGCTCGAGCGCGTTGTGCTGCTGCCGTATCTCGATCCAACCGCAGGCATCGGCTCGCTGCGGAACGGATGCCTCTGGCCGAGCCTGCTCGGCCGCGCCGCGCCGCTCGCCTTCGCGCAGGTCGGTTTCCAGCATCCGCTGTGGATCGTCTACTCCTCCGGGACGAGCGGATTGCCGAAGGCGATGGTTCACGGCCACGGGGGGATCGTCCTCGAGCACCTCAAGCTGATGACGCTGCACATGGACCTGCGGCCGGGCGACCGGCTCTGCTGGATGACGACGACAGGCTGGATCATGTGGAACCTCCTGACCGCAGCCCTGCTCGCGGGCGCGACGCCCGTGCTGTTCGACGGCAACCCGCTCCATCCGGACACGGGCACCCTGTGGCGCGTCGTGGCCGAGACGCGCGCGACCTGCTTTGGCGCCGGCGCCGCGTTCTTCAACGCATGCATGAAGGCGGACCTCGAACCAGGCACAGCGGTCGATCTGTCCGCGCTCGGGCAGATCGGCTCGACCGGCTCGCCGCTCTCGGTCGAGAACTTCGCGTGGATCTACCGCGCGGTGAAGCGGGACGTGTGGGTCGCCGCGATCAGCGGCGGCACCGACCCGGCGACCGGGTTCGTGGGCGGCTGTCCGCTGCTGCCCGTCACGGCCGGGGAGATGCAGTGCCGCCTGCTCGGCATCTCGGTGCACGCGTTCAACGATGCCGGGCAGCCGGTGACCGGCGAGGTCGGCGAGCTGGTCGTCACCGAGCCGTTCCCGACGATGCCGCTCTACTTCTGGAACGATCCAGGAGACGCGCGCTACCAGGAGAGCTACTTCGAGATGTTCCCCGGCACGTGGCGGCACGGCGACTGGATCCGGTTCACGCCCGCCGGCCGCTCGGTGATCTTCGGACGCTCGGACACGACGATCAACCGCTTCGGCATCCGCATGGGCACGAGCGAGATCTACCGTGCCGTCGAGGATGTCCCCGAGGTGCTCGACAGCCTCGTCGTCGACCTCGAGTACCTCGGCCGCACGTCCTACATGCCGCTGTTCGTCGTGCTGAGACCGGGGGTGACGCTCGACCCCGCGCTCGTCGCGCGGATCAAGGAGGGCATCAGGCGGCGCACCTCGGCGCGCTACGTGCCGGATGCCGTCTTCGCGATCGACGACATCCCCCGCACCCTGACCGGGAAGAAGATGGAGCTGCCGGTCCGCAAGCTCCTGCTCGGATACCCGCTCGAGAAGATCGCGAGCCAGGACGCGATGGCGAACCCGGATTCGCTGTCGTTCTTCGTCCAGCTCGCCCGGAGGCTCAACGGCTAGGGGCGCCTGCGGCTGCCGGGAGGTCAGCTGCGCGGCATGTCTCGCTCGAGCATGACGATGAACTCCACGAAGGAACGGCTGATCTTGCGCTGGTTCTCGGGAGACTCGCGGCCCAGCGCGGTCTGGCTCACGTCGCGATACATGTCCGCGGCTCCGGCCAGCATCCGGGGGGTGAGCCCCAGGTCCTGATATGTGGCGGCGAGCTCGTTCATCTCGCCGATCCAGCGATGGGCCTTGGGCGGCATCTGCTGGAGGCCGTCCTGCGCGAGCTTGAGCAGGCTCTTCTGGCTGATTTCGAGCTCGGTCGTCAGTGCGTCGAACACTCCCAGCCGCTTCGCCGACACGAAGGATTCGGTGAAGATCGCCTGGGTGCCCTTGTTGAGGGTGGCATAGCAGATCTTGATCGCCTTGGCCTTGCCCTCCTCGGCCCCGAGGATGCGCACGTCGAGGCCGAATTGGCTCAGCTGCGCGAACTCCTGCGCGTTCGGCCCCGAGGTATAGATGCGGGTCCTGTTCGGCACGCGCGGCGGCGCGCCGATGATGGAGGCTTCCGCAAAGGGCGCCCCGACCGCTTTCATGACCTCCCCGATCTTTCGCGCGGATTGAAGGGCGATGGAATTGCAGTCCGCATAGAGGGGCGTGGCGCCTGCGCTCTTCATGGCTTCGGCCACCCGCTGTGCCGCCACGATCGCCGCGTCTGGATCCAGGATGGACATGACCAGGTCGGCCTGGCTCACGAGATTCTCCAGCGTGCCCACATCCGTGATGCCGGCCTCGGCCGCCAGGGCGCGCGTGCGGGCGCTGCGCTCGCCGAGCGCCGCGATCACGGTAAGACCGTGTCTGGCCAATGCCTGGCCCACAGCCGAGCCCATATCTCCCGGACTCATGATTCCCACCGTTCGCAGCCGCGTGCCTCGCCCCTGTGGCCGCGCGTCGGGGTCGCCCCGTCCCTCGTCGCGACCCTGCAGCTCGGCGCGCGCCGGTACATCGGAGACAACCGCGGCGCCAACCGCCAGCGCAGTGGTCTTGAGCAAGGCGCGCCGTGAAAAGTCGTTGACCATGCTCACCTCCCAGCGATACCACGCAGGCATTCGTGATCCCGTCCACTGCAGTGTCTGCGTATCGAAGAGCTTACGCAAGCCAGCGCTCCGTCACCTGCCACCGCTACGCGACGAATCGACTCCCGCGGCCGGCCAATGGCACGCTCCAGGCTCCCGGACGGCGTCCTCGAACGCCGTGCGATCGACCGCGACCGAGTCCGCCCGCACGAAGATCCCCCGTCTGAGCTGGTGGTACCCGAAACCCCTGATCGCGGCGCGCTCCTCGCGTGTCGGCTGCCAGAGCTGCACGATCAGGTCGGGCCGAAGCCGACCGATGCTGTACTCGTAATCCCACTTGGTGTGGCCTGGCCAGAACCTCTTGGTGCGGGGTGCCATCCGCGCGATGGTGCGGTCGGAGCGCCCCAAGAGGTCGACGGCTGGGCGCCGCGCGAAATAGGGGATCATGCCGGCCCACACAACGGCCACCGAGGCATCCGGCTTGGTCGTGTCCCGCACGGTGACGGCAAGTTGCGTGAGCGTGGCGGGCGCGGATAGGTCCGGCCCCTGCGAGGCCAGACAAAGCACGAAGGCGAAGGAGACCGCGTTCGCCGCCACCAGGATGACGGCGCCGCACGTCAGGAGGCGCCACGGCGGCGGCCCGGGCGTCCACGCGCGGCTCGCACGTCCCCGACCAAGCATGGCAGCCAGTCCGAGCAGCAGCGTGAAGGAGAGCGCGAGTGCCCACCAAGGCATGGTCTCCGGCACCCAGATCGAGACGCCGCCGTCCGGACCCGCGCCATGCGGGCCGCGAAGCATCACTCTCGCCCAGTACTCGGCGCCGGCAGCGAGGCCGAGCCCCACGGCCATGGCACCGACCAGGCGGCGACGCTCCTTGGCCTCCAGCGTGGAGAGCCTCCACGCGCCAACCGCGCTCGCCAGCAGCAGTGCGGGCAAGCCGGCGGTCAAGTATCGGTTCGGCACCGGGTAGTACTCCCACGCGTCGCCGCCGACGAGAACGGAGTATGCGCACTGGGCCAGGAACACCGCGATCGGAAGGGTCACATCGCGACGCGTTCCCGACGCGCCCGGCCAGAGCGCGACGGCCGCAAGCGCCACGGGCACGTACAGCATCTCCACGCCACTGATCCCAAGCGCTCCGAGGCCGCGCACGAGCCGTACGCGCGCGCTGACGCCCGCGACCTTGAGGTAGTACGCGTTGGGCAGCGGGTCGCCGTAGTAGGCCAGGCGGAAGGCCGTGTGGCCTCCCAGCGCGACGGCCAGCACGAGGCCGAGGATCAGGAGGGCGCGAGCTCGATACCCGGGCGGAAGGCGCAGGCCCAGGAACGCGAGCACGACGGCGCAGAGCACGACCTGGTCCGTTCGGACGAGCACGGCCGCGGCCAGCACGGCGGCCAGCACGAAGAGATCCCGGCGCCGATACGCGCCGGTGAGACGCAGGACGAGCAGCATGGCGAGCGAGGTCAGCAGCGCGAGGAGCCCAACTTCGAGCCCCATGAGTGTCCAGTAGACGAGAGGCAGGCACAGCGACACGAGCCACAGCACGAGCGTCGTGACGGCGGGCGCCTCCGGCACCAGCCGGAGCGCCACCGCGCGCAGGACCAGAAGATTCAGCACGAGGATGAGCGCGCCGGACGCGCTCACCAGCAGCGCCATCTTGGCGTCCGGAACGCCCGAGAGGTGCAACACCGCCATCCAGAGCGTCCAGAGAAAGTTCGTGTACCCCTCCACGGGCGCTGCGCCGGGGTTCCACACGAGCCCGTGCCCCTCGGCGA
>Ga0335084_10004613_pt1 | contig 13581 bp, 12 predicted proteins | sample Lox_Sample_44_FD_206721 | JGI IMG/M metagenome (GOLD analysis project Ga0335084, IMG submission 206721) | Soil microbial communities from Loxahatchee National Wildlife Refuge, Florida, United States - Lox_Sample_4.4 | ecosystem: Environmental > Terrestrial > Soil > Wetlands | place: USA... | reverse complement strand
TGAAGAGCGCGTCACGCCTTGCGCGGCCGGCCACGTGGACGCGGACTCACCGCTCGTGCCGACGAGTGGCGCAGTGCATCCAGAAAGGCTGGCGAACCGACCGCCCAGCCGCGTTGCGCCGCCGCCGAGAGGCGTTGCACCCACGAGACGCTCAATGGCTCGTCGAGCATCGAGCGGTACGCGGTGCAGCGATCGAACGGCGTGTTGCCCAATGCCCAGTACGCGTCGACATCGGTCAGTGCCACCGGAGCCTCGAGTCCAACGTGCTGCGCCGCACTCGACCAGGTCGCCGCATCGGCCGAGCTGGGGGCCCCTTCGCGCAATGGTGCCTGATCGACAAAGACCATCGCAGACAGCAGGTACTCACCTCGATCGACCACCGCAGTGCGGTAGCGACCATCCCACACGCTGCCGCTGCGGGCGTGTCGCCGGTTGAAGGACGCTGAAAAGCCACGGCCGAGCGACTGCATCGCGCGCGCCAGGCTCCGTGTGCTGGCAGGGGTGCACAGCAGCCAGACGTGATCGGAAAGCAGCGCATAGGCGTGCAGCGCCACCGAGTCGGTGCGGCAGGCGCGCTGCAGCGCCGCCAGGAACCCCGCGCGATCGACGTCGTCGCGAAAGACCGGATCACCGCCGTGCCCGCGCAGCAGCACGAGATGCGCCTGGTCCGCAACAGCCAGACGAGGCAGCCGGGCCATGCGCGGGGCCGGCGGCTCAGGCCGGGACGACGTGGTGCTCGAGAATGTCCTGCACCAGATCGTCGCGCGCGCCGCGCACCACGGCGTGGCCGCGGCCCTCGAGCAGCGTGAAGCGGATCTCGCCGTCCAGCGCCTTCTTGTCCGAGCGCATCAGGTCGAGATAGCGCGCGGCGCCGAGCGCCGGGGCCTGCGTCGGCAGGCCGCAGCGCGCCAACAGGGCGGCCAGGCGCGTGCCCACCTGCGGGTCGGTCAGGCCCAGGCGCGCCGACAACGCCGCGCCCAACACCATGCCGGCGGCGACCGCCTCGCCGTGCAGCCAAGTGCCGAAGCCGAGTCCGGCCTCGATGGCGTGACCGAAGGTGTGGCCGAAATTCAGCACCGCTCGCAGGCCGCCTTCGCGTTCGTCGCGCGCGACGATGTCGGCCTTGATCTCGCACGAGCGCTTCACGGCATGCAGCAGCGCCTGCGGGTCGCGCGCCAGCAGATCGTCGACATGCCGTTCGATCCATTCGAAGAACGCCCAGTCGGCGATCGGCCCGTACTTGATGACCTCGGCCAGGCCGGCGCGCAGTTCCCGCGCCGGCAGCGTGCCCAGCACGTCGACATCGCACACCACGAAGCTGGGTTGATGGAACGCGCCGATCATGTTCTTGCCCAGCGGGTGATTGATCGCCGTCTTGCCGCCGACCGACGAGTCCACCTGCGCCAGCAGCGTGGTCGGTAGCTGAACATAGGGCACGCCGCGCATGAAGCAGGCAGCGGCAAAGCCCGCGATGTCGCCCACCACGCCGCCGCCGAGCGCGTACACCGTGGTGTCGCGGTCGCAGCGCGCCTGCAGCAGCGCGTCGAAGACGCGATTCAGCGTCGGCCAATCCTTGTGCTGCTCGCCGTCGGCGAGTTCGACGTCGTGGACGCGGCGATGGCGAGCCCGCAGCAGCGCACGCACGCGCTCCACGTAGAGCGGCCCGACCGTCGAATTGGTAACCACCATCGCACTGGCGCCGGTCGGCGCGCGCCAGGCCGACGCGTCGGCGAGCAGCCCGGTTCCGATCAGCACGTCGTAGCTGCGCGCGCCCAGATCGACCGCCACGCGGTGCGCGACCCTGCTCGACTCGCGAAGAGACCCCGACATGCGCCTAGTGTAGAGGCGGCGTCACGCGGGGCACGCGTTCAGGGGTCGACGGCAGGCGCATCGAGCCCGGCATCGTGCGACGGATCGATCACGCCGGCCAGCTCGAGCTGCATCAGGATCATGCCGGCGAGGATCTTCACCGATGGTCGCCCGGTCTCGATCACGAAGCGGGCGCACGCGCGGTACAGCGGATCGCGCTCGTGGAACAGGTCCCGCAGCTTGCGCATCGGATCGTTCACCTGCAGCAGAGGCCGGTGGGTGTCGTGCCGCAGTCGTCGCATCAGTTCTTCCGGCGTCGAGCGCAGGTACACCACCACCGCGCGCGACGACAGCGCCTGCCGGCTCGCCTCGCGCACGACGGCGCCACCGCCGGTGGCCAGCACCAGCTTGTCGCGCGCCAACAGGCCCGCGAGCGTCGATTGCTCGACGTCGCGAAACGCCGGCTCGCCGTGGCGCTCGAAGTACTCGCGGATCGTGCAGCCGACCTGTCGTTCGACCTCGGCATCGGCGTCTGCAAACGTCCAGCCGAGTCGGCGCGCCAGTTGCCGCCCGACGCTGGACTTGCCGCTACCGGGCATGCCGATCAGCGCGATGACGGCCATCGTGTCCTGCCGCTGCTGAATGCAAAGCGCCGGCCGTGCGGCCGGCGGCTTGTCCTCGGGACGGCGCGCGTCAGCGCGCCGCCGTGCGGTCGGTGATGATCTTGGGCGTCAGGAACACCAGCAGCTCGGTCTTGCTCGACGAGCGCACGGTATTCTTGAACAGGTAGCCGATCACCGGCACGTCACCGAGCAGCGGGACCTTGTTGATGTCCTCGCGCTCGTTCTGCGTGAAGATGCCGCCGATCACCACCGTGCCCCCGTTCTCGACCAGCACCTGGGTCTTGACGTGCTTGGTGTCGATCGCGAAGCCGGCGGGCGTGTTCTGGCCGACGCTGTCCTTGTTGACGTCGACGTCCAGGATCACGTTGCCCTCCGGCGTGATCTGAGGCGTCACCTCGAGCTTGAGGTTGGCCTTGCGGAACTGGATCGACGTCGCACCGCTGGACGTCGCCACCTGGTACGGCAGTTCGGTGCCCTGTTCGATCAGCGCCTTGATCTGGTCGGCGGTGATGACGCGCGGGCTGGAGATGATCTTGCCCTTGCCGTCGGCTTCCAGCGCCGACAGCTCGAGGTTCAGGAACTTCTGCGCCGACGCGCTGAACAGCGACAGCGCGAACGAAGCCGCGGTCGCGCCGCCCAGCGTGCTGGTGTTGGCCGGCAGGCTGACGAACTGCGTGTTCGGGATGTAGCTGCCGCCAGTGACGGCGGCCTGCCCGGTCTGCTCGCCGACACCGAGGTAGTTGCCGGTGGGCAGCGAGACGCGCGTGTTGCTGCCGCCGACCGAGTAACCCGGGTTGGCGCTGTTGAGGTCGAGCGCGCCGAGCTTGACGCCCAACGCACGCCCGAACTTGTCGTCGGCCTCGACGATGCGCGCCTCGATCATCACCTGGCGCACCGGCACGTCGATCTTGGAGATCAGGCCCTGGATCTCCTCGAGCTTGGACGGGATGTCGGTGACGAAGATCTGGTTCGTCCGCGGCTCGGAGATCACGCTGCCGCGCGCGCTCAGGATCCGCGACGCCACGCCGCCTTGTTGCTGCCCGGACCCTTGCCCCGTCAGGCCCTTGGCGACGTCTTCGGCCTTGGTGTAGTTCAGCTGGAACGACTGCGTGCGCACCGGCTCCAGATCGGCGACCTGCTTGCGCGACTCGAGCTCGAGCTTCTCCTTGGCAGCGATCTCGTCCTTCGGCGCGATCCAAAGCACGTTGCCCGACTTGCGCACGCCCAGGCCCTTGCTCTGCAGGATGATGTCGAGCGCCTGATCCCACGGCACGTCCTTCAGGCGCAGCGTGACGCTGCCGGTGACGGTGTCGCTGGTCACGACGTTGAAGTTGGTGAAGTCCGCGATGACCTGCAGCAGCGCGCGCACCTCGATGTTCTGGAAGTTCAGCGACAGCTTCTCGCCGGCGTAGCCGGGGCCCTGCGTGAGCTTGTTCGGGTCGACCTTCATCGGTCGCACCTCGAGCACGAACTGGTTGTCGGTCTGGTACGCGCTGTGCTCCCACGAGCCGCGCGGCTCGACGACCAGGCGCACGCGGTCACCGCTTTGCTGCGCCGACACCGACTGCACCGGTGTGCCGAAGTCGGTCACGTCGAGGCGGCGACGCATCGCGTCGGGCAGGGTCGAGCGCAGGAACTCGACGACCAGGCTCTGCCCCTGCTGGCGGATGTCCACGCCGACCTGGGTGTTGGCCAGCCCGACCACGACGCGCCCGGCGCCGTCGGGGCCGCGGCGGAAGTCGATGTCCTTCAACGGCAGCTGCTCACGGTTCTGGCTGGCGGCGAAGTGCACCGGCTCGCCGGTCGGGCTGGTCGCTGCGGCCGCAGCGGTGGCGCCACCGACGCCCTCGAGCACGACCACCAGGACCTTGCCCTGCAGTTCGGTGCGGTAGTTGGCGGGCTGCTTCAGGTTGAACACCAGCCGCGTGCGATCGCCCGCCTGCGCCACGCTGACCGAGCGCAGGTTGCCCTGGTTGACGTCGACCGTCGAGCGGCCGAGGCCGTTGCCGATGCCTGGCAGATCGAGCGCCACGCGCGGCGGCGCCTGCACGGTGAAACCGTTGGGCGCCGCATCCAGCGGCTCGGCCAGTTCGATGCGCACCACCTCGCTGCCGCCCTGCTGGCTGCTGGTGATGCCCTGGATCGTGTTCTGGGCCCAGCTGGCCAGCGGTGCGGCGAGCGCCACCACGAAGGCAGCCGCTCTGAGGCGCCACTTCAGCATATTGAGTTTCTCCCGCTGTTGATTCATCGCGCCTTCTCCTGCAGCTGCAGCGTGCCGGGCCGCTCGATCCATTCGCCGGCTGCATCCTGAACGATCTCGCGCAGGGCGATCTCGGTCTCGGTGATCTTGACGATCCGCCCGTAGTTTTGACCCAGGTAGTCGCCGACCTTCACTTGATAAAGCAGGTTGTCCACCTTCAGCAACGCGAATGGGCGTCCCTGCTTGGTGACGCTGCCCACCATGTTCATGCCGTCGAGGGTGTAGAACTCCAACGGCTCCTTGCGGCGATTCAGCTCGGCGGCCAGCAGCGAGTTGGGCTGCTTGGCCTCCTGCTTCAGCGCGACCGAGAGCTTCTGCTGGCTGAAGGGCTCGACGGCCTGCAGGACCGCGTAAGGGGCCGGGTCGAACTTCTTCGGCGGCGTCAGCGGCGTGATGTTGGGCTTGACCTCGCGGCGCTGCTGATCCATCCAGCCCTGCAATTCATCGGTATCGACGCCGCAACCGGCCAGCAAGGCGCCCAGTGCCGCCAACGCGACCCACTTCATGACGGGCTTGCTCATTTCTTGGCTCCCGCCTTGGACGCCGCGGCTCTGCGCTGCGCGTCGACCTCGCTGGTATCCAGGTAGCGGTACGTGCGGGCGGTGGCGTCCATCGCCAGCACGCCGCTGGTGTCCTTGGGCGGTGCGGCGATGTTCAGGTTGTGCAGCGTCACGATGCGCGACAGGTTCGCGACGTCGGCGGCGAACGAGCCGAGGTCGTGATAGCGGCCCGTGACGCGAAGCGTGATCGGCAACTCGGCGTAGTACTCCTTGACCTCGACCTGGCCGGGCCTGAACAACTCGAATTGCAGGCCGCGACCGAGCCCGGCCTGGTTGATGTCGGACAGCAGCGCGTCCATCTCGGCCTTGCCCGGCAGCTGCTTCTCGAGCTGGGTCACGTATTCCTGCACCTGCAGCTTCTGCTTGCGCAGTTCGGTCAGGTTGACCGCTTGCGCGAGCTTGTTGCGGTAGTCGGACTTCAGCGCCGGCTCGCGGTCGCGCTCGGTCTGCAGTTCATCGGCCGCTCCGGAGAGCACGACGAACCAGCCCCCCAGCACCACGATCGCCGCGGCGCCGAACCAGGCCGCCAGCTTGGGCAGCGCCGGCCACTGGCCGGGCTCGCGCGCATTGAGCCCGCGGAACTGCGACGCCGCGTGGTCGAGCAGCGTCGTGACGTCGAAATTGAGTTGGCGTGAACGGGTTGCCATGGTTCACCTCTTCACGCCGTCTTGCCAGCCACGGCGGCGCCCGGCGCCGAGCCGGCCGGCGCCGGTGGCGCGGGCCGCTTCATCGTGACCCGCATCGAGAAGTCGTACAAGCGACGCTGCTCCCGGTTGGTGGTGGTCATGTTGACCGCCTTGATCTCCACCAGCTCCGGGCGCTCGAGCCACTTGGAGTTGTACTGGGCGTTGCGCAGGAACTCCGAAACGCGCTCGTTGGTCTGCGCGATGCCGGCCACGGTGACGATGCCGCCGTTCTGCTTGATCGACGTGAGGTAGATGCCTTCGGGCGTCTGCCTGACCAGCTCGTCGAGCAGGTAGACCGGGATGTTGCGGTTGGTCTGCAGGTCCTCCACAGCGCGTTGCCGGGCCTTCAGCGCCTCGATCTCGTTGCGCAGGTTGGCGATGTCCTTGATCTGCGTCTCGAGCTTGGCGATCTCGCCCTTCAGGAAGTTGTTGCGCGCCTGCTGCGTCGACGTCATCTGCTGCAGCAGCGAGTACCAGATGCCGACCACCACCGCACCGACCGCGGCCGCGACGCCCAGGGCAACGAAGAACGCGCGCTTGCGCGCGGCACGTTTTTCTTCCCGGTGCGGAAGTAGGTTGATCAGAATCACTGCACGAACCTCCGCATCGCCAGGCCGCACGCCGTCAGGTACGACGCCGCCTCACGACGCATCTTCGCCTCGCGGATGCCTGAGCCCAGGCGCATGTTGTCGAACGGGTTGACCACCATCGACGCGAAGCCGGTGAGCTCGGTGACCCGATCCTTCAGTCCGGGCAGCGTCGCCGTGCCACCGGACAGCATCACATAGTGCACCTTGTGGTGCGGCGTGCTGGTAAAGAAGTACTGCAACGCGCGACCGATTTCCTGCGACAGGCTGTCGACGAACGGCACCAGGATCGACGCCTCGTAGTCCTCGGGCAGGTCGCCCGCCAGCTTCTTGGCTTCTGCCTCTTCGAACGAAAAGCCGTATTGGCGCGAGATCAGCTGGGTCAGTTGCGAACCCCCGAATGCCTGGTCACGGTCATACAACATTTCGTCGTCGCGCAACACCTTGAGACTGGTGGTGTCGGCGCCGATCTCGAACAGCGCCACCAGCGCGTCCTTGCCTTCGTTGGGCAGCGCCGAGACCACACGGCTCATCGCCAGCCGCGATGCGTGCGACTCGATATCGAGCACCACCGGCTTGAGCCCGGCCGCCTCGGCGAGGCCCTGCCGGTCCTGCACGCGGTCCTTGCGCGACGCCGCGATCAGGACTTCGACGTCGCCCACCGACGTGGCGCTGGGGCCGATGACGCAGAAATCCAGGCTGACCTCGTCGAGCGAGAACGGGATGTACTGGTTGGCCTCCGACTCGACCTGCAGCTCGAGCTCCTCCTCGCGCAGGCCGGCCGGCAGCATGATCTTCTTGGTGATGACCGCCGATTGCGGCATCGCCATCACGACCTGCTTGGTCTTCGAGCCGCTCTTCTGCACGACGCGGCGCACCGCATCGGCCACCTCATCGAACTTCTCGATCTGGCCGTCGGTGATCCAGCCCTTCTCGAAGGGCTCAGAAGCAAATCGCTCCAGCACGAATTCACCTCCGCTGGTCTGCCCGAGCTCGACCAGTTTGGCGCTCGATGAACTGATGTCCAGACCGATGACGGGGGGGTGCTTGCGACCCAGCAGCAGGTCCATAAAGCTCACGGATTGGGTCTCCCGGCGCGCGCAGGCAAAGAGCTGAGCACGCTCTTAATAAGTCACTTCAATGCTAGCAGTAAAGCCCTTGTGCACCAAAGAAAAATTCCCGCAACGAAACGTCCCCTCGTTGTGATTGGCCGACGTTGCGACAGCCGCCTTCACGACGGGAAACCGCAGTAGGCCATGGGTCGGCACGAGGCTGGTTTGTGACGAGCGAGAAGCAGTTCACACTCCACTCGGGTTCGTGGAAATCGCGTTCCTATAATCCATCGCACCCATGAGCGACACCGAGCGCGCCGGCGCGGCGCCACCAGCGCGAAGCCGCTGGGACCCGACCCGAAACTGGCCCGGCTGGGCTCGAGTGATTTCGCGTGTGTTCGCGTGGGCGCTGGGGCTGTTGGCCGCCTCGCTGGTGGCCGCGGTCACGCTGGTGGTGCTGGCGCTGTCGGTGGCCTACCCCAACCTGCCGGACATCGCCGGCCTGAGCGACTACCGCCCCAAGCTGCCGCTGCGCGTGCTGTCATCCGACGGCGTACTGCTGGGCGAGTTCGGCGAAGAGCGGCGTCAGTTCACGCCGATCGGCCGCATTCCCAAAGTGATGAAGGATGCCGTGCTGGCGATCGAGGACGCGCACTTCTACGAGCATGGCGGTGTCGACTACAAGGGCGTGCTGCGCGCCGGCCTGGCCAGCCTGAGCGAGTTCAAGAGCCAGGGCGCATCGACGATCACGATGCAGCTGGCGCGCAACTTCTACCTGTCCACCGAGAAGACGTTCACCCGCAAGATCTACGAGATCCTGCTCGCGCTGAAGATCGAGAACCAGCTGTCCAAGGAGCAGATTCTCGAGGTCTACATGAACCAGATCTACCTCGGGCAGCGCGCCTACGGGTTCGCCGCGGCCAGCGAGGTCTATTTCGGCAAGTCGCTGCAGGACGTGACGGTGGCCGAGGCGGCGATGCTCGCGGGGCTGCCCAAGGCGCCCTCGGCCTACAACCCGATCGCCAACCCGCGGCGTGCCAAGGCGCGGCAGCAGCACATCATCGACCGCATGGTCGACAACGGCTTCATCTCCAGCGAGCAGGCGGAGGCCGCGCGCCAGCAGGCGCTGCGCTACCGCACGGCCACCGAGACCAAGGTGCACGCGCAGTACGTGGCCGAGACGGTGCGCCAGCTGGTGTACGCGCAGTACGGCGAAGAGACCTACTCGCGCGGCCTCAACGTGCACGTGACGATCGACTCGTCGGACCAGGAGATCGCCTACCGCGCGCTGCGGCGCGGGCTGATGGACTACGAGCGCCGCCAGGTCTATCGCGGGCCCGAGGCCTATATCGACCTGCCGTCGGATCCGAAGGAGCTCGACTCGCGCATCGCCGAGGCGCTCGGCGACCACCCCGACAACGACGAGCTGCTGGCCGCCGTGGTGATCGAGGCATCGCCCAAGCGCGTGGTCGCGGTGCTGCAGTCGGGCGAGTCGATCACGGTCACCGGCGAGGGCCTGCGGCCGGTGACCTCGGGCCTGGCCGAGCGCGGGCCGCCGAAGAGCCGCATCCGCCCCGGTGCCGTGGTGCGCGCGATCCGCGGCGCCAAGGGCGACTGGAGCCTGACGCAGCAGCCGGAGGTCGAGGGCGCGTTCGTGTCGATGCAGCCCACCGACGGCGCGGTGCGCGCGATGGTCGGCGGCTTCGACTTCGACAAGAGCAAGTTCAACCACGTCACGCAGGCGTGGCGTCAGCCGGGTTCGAGCTTCAAACCGTTCATCTATTCGGCCGCGCTCGAAAAGGGCTTCACGCCGATGACGGTGATCAACGATGCGCCGCTGTTCTTCGACGCCACCGCCACCGGCAGCCAGCCGTGGGAGCCCAAGAACTACGACGGCAAGTTCGAGGGCCCGCTGCCGCTGCGCCAGGCGCTGGCCAAGTCGAAGAACATGGTGTCGATCCGCATCCTGCAGGCCATCGGGCCGGCCTACGCGCAGGACTGGATCACGCGCTTCGGCTTCGACGCCGAGCGGCACCCGGCCTTCCTGACGATGGCGCTCGGCGCCGGCACGGCGACGCCGCTGCAGATGGCCTGCGCTTACAGCGTGTTCGCCAACGGCGGCTACCGCATCAACCCGGTGCTGATCGCGCGCGTCACCGACTCCAAGGGCCGCGTGCTGCAGGAGACCAAGCCGCAGCTGCTCGAGCCGTCGATGCGGGCGATCGACGCGCGCAACGCCTTCATGATGACTCAGCTGCTGCGCGAGGTGACACGCAGCGGCACGGCGGCCAAGGCCGCGTCGCTGAAGCGGCCCGACATCGCCGGCAAGACCGGCACCACCAACGATTCGAACGACGCCTGGTTCGCGGGCTACCAGCCCGACCTGGTGGCGGTGGTCTGGATCGGCTACGACACGCCGCGCAAGCTGGGCGATCGCGAGACCGGCGGCGGGCTGGCGCTGCCCGTGTGGATGGAATACATGGGCCAGGTGCTGCGCAACATCCCGCCGCGGTCGCTGCCGCCGCCCGAGGGGGTGGCGCTGCACGGCAGCGAGTGGATGTACGAGGAGTTCGGGCCCGGCGCCGGCGTCACCAGCCTCGGTATGGAAGATCAGCTGCCGCCGCAGGCGCCGAGCGAGGACGAGCGCAAGAGCATCCTCGACCTGTTCAAGCGCTGAGCCGCGTCAGGCCGGCGCGATCGTCAGCGGCCGCCCGGCCTGCGCGCTGATCTCGCGCGACAGCAGCGCGAAGAACTCGCCGCCGCTGCGCGAATCGATCCACTGCTCGCCGATCAGCCGGAAGTGGTAGCCGCCGGTGCGCGCGGCCAGCCACAGCTCGTGCAGTGGCGGCTGCGTGTTGACGACGATCTTGCTGCCGCTCGGGAAGACGAGCTCGAGCAGCCCGCCGGTGCGGTGGGTGTCGATGTCGATCTCGTCGCACTGCAGCCAGCGGTCCAGCGCCGCTTCGATGGCGGCCAGCACGCCGTCGGAGCGCGCATGGAATTCGCTGTCGGTCAGGGTCGTGGGCTGGCCGGCGCGCGGTGCGCTGGTCGCGAGCGGGGCGGACGACGACGGGGTGTCGGACACGGTCGATACAATCGTTCGATGCTTCCAAGCCAGCACAGTGTAGCGACGCCGCGCATCGCCACTGCGTCTTGTACGCCGATCGCAGCACTGCGGCTGATGGCCCTGTTGGCAGCGTGCGCGATGTCGTCGGGTTGCGGCCAGAAGGGCCCGCTGACGCTGCCCAAGGGCGCCACGACGGCCGCGTCGGCGCCGGCGCGATGAGGTCGCTGCCGGGGGCCCCGCTGCTGCACCGCCGCGGCGCCGAGCTGTGGCTCGAGGAGGTACGTCTGGCCGATCTGGCGGCCGAGCACGGCACGCCGCTGTACGTGTACTCGCGCGGCGCGATGCGCGCGGCGTTAGCGCCGTATCAGCGAGCGCTGGCCGGCCGCAAGCACCTGATCTGCTACGCGATGAAGGCCAACTCGAGCCTGGCCGTGCTGCAGACCTTCGCCGCCGCCGGCTGCGGCTTCGACATCGTCTCGGGCGGCGAGCTGCAGCGCGTGCTGGCGATCGGCGGCGACCCCTCGCGAGTGGTGTTCTCGGGGGTCGGCAAGACGGCCGCCGAGATGCGCCTGGCGATGGCCGCCGGCGTGCGCTGCTTCAACGTCGAGAGCGAGTCGGAGCTGCACGCGCTGTCGGCGATCGCGGCCTCGGCGGGCCGGCGGGCCGCGATCAGCCTGCGCGTCAACCCCGACGTCGACGCCAAGACGCATCCGTACATCTCGACCGGGTTGCGCGGCAACAAGTTCGGCATCGCGCACGAGCGCGCCGTCGCGGTGTACCGGCAGGCGGCGCGGCTGCCGGGCATCGACGTGGTCGGCATCGACTGCCACATCGGCTCGCAGATCACCGACGGCGCACCGTACCTGGCTGCGCTGGAACGCCTGCTCGATCTGGTCGAGGCGGTCGAGCGCGACGGCATCGCGCTGTCGCACATCGACCTCGGCGGCGGCCTGGGCATCACCTACACCGACGAGGCGCCGCCGGCGGCCGACCAGCTGATCGGCGCGATGCTCGGGCGCATCGACGCGCGCGGGCACGGCCATCGCGAGATCCTGATCGAGCCCGGGCGCTCGCTGGTCGGCAACGCCGGTGTGCTGCTGGCGCGCGTGCTGGTGCTCAAGCGCGGCGAGCGCAACTTCTGCATCGTCGACGCGGCGATGAACGACCTGGTGCGCCCGGCGATGTACGATGCCTGGATGGGCATCACCGCCTGCGCGTTGCGCGACGGCACGCCGGAGCTGTGGGATGTGGTCGGCCCGATCTGCGAGTCGGGCGACTGGCTCGGCCGCGACCGCTCGCTCGCCGTGGCCGAAGGCGACCTGCTGGCCGTGACCTCGGCCGGCGCGTACGCGATGGCGATGGCCAGCAACTACAACAGCCGCCCGCGCGCGGCCGAGGTGATGGTCGACGGCGCGGCCGCGCACCTGATTCGGCGCCGCGAAACGACGACCTCGCTGTACGCCGACGAATTGCCGCTGGCCTGAAGCGCTGGCGCGCTCGTCAAGCGGCGCCGAGGCGCCCTTCGCTCACCGCGTGGCAGGCCACGCGAATGCCCTTGAACTCCAGCAGCGCCGGGCGCTCGCGCGTGCAGCGCTCGTCGGCATGCGGGCAGCGCGGGTGGAACGCGCAGCCGGCCGGCGGGCTCAACGGATTGGGCACCTCGCCCTGCACCGGGGTGCGCGCGCGCCCGCTCATCTCGATGTCGGGAATGGCATCGAGCAGCATCCGCGTGTACGGGTGGCGCGGCGTCTCGAACAGCGCGCCCTTGTCCGCCCACTCGACCAGGCGCCCGAGGTACATCACGCCGACTTCGTCGCTGACGTGCCGCACGACGGCGAGGTTGTGCGAGATGAACAGGTAGGTCAGGCCGCGCTCGCGCTGCAGGTCCTTCATGATGTTGAGCACCTGCGCCTGCACCGAGACGTCGAGCGCCGAGGTCGGCTCGTCGCAGACCAGGAATTCGGGCTTGGTCGCCAGCGCGCGGGCGATCGAGACGCGCTGGCGCTGGCCGCCGGAGAACTGGTGCGGGAACTTGTCGCAGTCGGCGGCGGCCAGGCCGACCGACTGCAGCAGCGTTCCGACCCGCTCGCGCAGGTCGTCGACGTCGTTGGCCAGGCCGTGCTCGCGCAGCGGCTCGCCGACGATCTCGAGCACCTTCCAGCGCGGGTTCAGGCTCGCGTACGGGTCCTGGAAGATCATCTGCATGCGCCGGCGCAGCCGCCGCAGCTCGGCCGGGTCGCGGGTCGCGTCGGTGGCCTGGCCGTCGAAGCGCACGCTGCCGCGGGTCGGCCGGTACAGGCCGACCAGCAGGCGTGCGACCGTGCTCTTGCCGCAGCCCGATTCGCCGACGAGCGCGAGCGTGCGGCCGCGTTCGATCGCGAAGCTGACGCCGTCGACCGCGTGCACGAACCGGCGCGGCTTGCGCTCGACGACGCGGTTCAGCCACGGCGCCGAGACGTCGAAGACCTTGGCCAGGTCCCGGACCTCGACCAGCGCCGGATTCGCGGCAGCGTTCACGCGGCCACCTTCGATGCCTCGACCAGCCAGCAGGCAGCGCGCGTGGCGCCGGCGTCCATCAGGTCGGGCCGATCGGTGCGGCAGCGTGGCATCACCTTCGGGCAGCGTGGGTTGAAGGCGCAGCCGGCGGGAATCGCGTTCAGGCGCGGCATCGCACCGTCGATCTGGAGCAGCCGTTCGCGGTCTTCGTCCATCGCCGGGATCGAGCCCATCAGGCCCGTCGTGTACGGGTGCTGCGGGCGGTGGATGACGTCGCCGACCGGCCCGATCTCGGCGATCCGGCCGGCGTAGAGCACGGCGACGCGGTCGCAGGTCTCGGCGATCACGCCCATGTCGTGGGTCACCAGCATGACCGCCGCGCCGTGTTCCTTGCACAGGCGCTTGAGGAGCGAAATGATCTGCGCCTGGATCGAGACGTCG
>Ga0335084_10004611_pt1 | contig 13582 bp, 9 predicted proteins | sample Lox_Sample_44_FD_206721 | JGI IMG/M metagenome (GOLD analysis project Ga0335084, IMG submission 206721) | Soil microbial communities from Loxahatchee National Wildlife Refuge, Florida, United States - Lox_Sample_4.4 | ecosystem: Environmental > Terrestrial > Soil > Wetlands | place: USA: Florida... | reverse complement strand
CGCGGGACGTACTGGCGGGCCGGCGAGGTCTCGATGGCCGATAGAATTGCCGCTGCGAACAAGGATGCCTTGGCGGCGGTTGCATCCGCCACTCCCTTCCTGATCGACATTCGACCCGCGGGAGACGTCATCCCCGGCCTCGGCCGCTGGGACCTGCTTCACGCCGGTCCGCCCATCGGGGGTTGGCACGAGGCCTGCGGAGCCCTGCGGGGTGCCGTGCTGGGTACGCTCATCCGGAACGGAGAGGCCAAGGAGACGGCGGAAGCCGAAAGGATTGCCGAGAGCGGAAACGTCAGGCTCCATTCCGCCCATGAGCGATGCGCGCTCGGAACCTACGGCGGGGTGATCTCGGCAGCGACCCCTGTCTTCGTCATCGAGAATCGCGCTGGCGGGACACGGGCATTTGCTGCGCTCAACGAGGGCCGTGGCAAGGCCCTGCGCTATGGGTCGACGGATGCCGAGACCCTCTCGCGTCTCGCCTGGCTGGAAGGCGAGTTCGCGGCGCTCCTTGCTCAGGCGATCAGACTCTCCGGCGGCATCGACATCTTCGCAATCCTCGAGCAGGCGCTCCACATGGGCGACGACGGGCACAGCCGTCAAAAGGCTGCATCGTCCCTTTTCCTCAACGGGATCGCGCCCTACATGGCGGACGCCGGCTTCGACGCAAAGAGCGTCGCACGCGCCCTGCGGTTCCTGGCGCAGAACGACATATTTTTCCTTCCCTTGACCATGGCGGCGGCCAAGAGCGCGATGGTCGCAGCCGAAAGTATCGCGGGATCGACGCTCGTGACCGCGATCGCATTCAACGGCGCCACCGGCGGTATCCGCTTGGGCGGGCTCGGGGGCCGCTGGTGTACGGCTCCGGTTCCGATCGCGCGCGGCCAATATTTCGAGGGCTACAAGGAGAGCGACGCCGGTCCGGTCATCGGCGACAGCGAGATCGCGGAAACCATGGGCCTCGGGGCCTTTGCGATGGCGGGCGCGCCGGCGCTCGCGCGGTACGTCGGCGGAAGCGTCGACGAGGCAACGCGGCTCACCACGGAGATGTACGGGATAACGCTGGCTGAGCACCCTCGCTTCAAGATCCCGGCGCTCGGATACCGCGGCACGCCATTCGGCATCGACGTGCGCCGCGTCGTCGAAAAGGGCATTGCTCCGGTCTTCAACACGGGGATTGCGCATCGCACCCCCGGCGTCGGCCAAATCGGGGCAGGGTTCGGACGCGTTCCGCTCGCATGCTTTGCCGCCGCCTACGAGGCTCTCGGGCTCGGAGGAGGCGCGAGGAGCGATTGATGTCGAACCGGGATTTCGTCGGCTACGGGAACTCGCCGCCCAGGGCGAATTGGCCCGGAAACGCACGCCTGGCGCTCAATTTCAACCTCAACTACGAGGCCGGCGGCGAGCGGGGCGTGCTCGAGGGGGACGAGAGCTCCGAGGACATGCTCACCGACATCGGTATGGCCGCGCAACCCGGCGTGCGCAGCCCCCTCGTAGAGTCGGTCTTCGAGTACGGAAGCCGCGTCGGGGTCTGGCGACTGCTGCGGATCTTCAAGCAGTTCGACGTCCGCGTCAGCGTCCTCGGCGTGGTCCGAGCGCTGCAAAACAATCCGCAGGCCGTCGCAGCCTTCCTGGAGGCGGGCCACGAGATCGTCAGCCACGGCTGGCGCTGGATCGACTATCACCATGTGGACCCCGCGACCGAGCGAGAGCACATTCGCCTCGCCATAGAGGCGATCTCGGGCATCACGGGAACGACGACGATCGGCTGGATGACCGGACGCCCGGGGCAGAACACGCGACGGCTATTGGCCGAGACGGGGCGGGTTCATTACGACCGCGACTACCTCGGCGACGAATTGCCGTTTTGGACCTCGGTCGAGGATAAATGGCACCTCGTGATCCCCTATTCCTATGAGACGAACGACAATCGGTTCAACGAGAGCCGGGGCTTCAGCACGGCGGACGATTTCGCGCGCTACATGATCGACTGCTTCGACCTGCTTTACGACGAGGGAGCGGATTGCCCGAGACTGATGAGCGTGGGGCTGCACGACCGGCTGATCGGCCGTCCCGCGCGGGCGCCCGGGCTCATCCGGTTCTTGGATCACGTCCGAAAGCACGACCGCGTCTGGATCTGCACCGGACGCGACGTCGCCGATCATTGGCGCCGCGTGCACCCGCCGCGTTCTTAAGGCCGCGCCGGGCTCGCGCTGGCGCGGCGGACCTCCGCGGAATAAACATTCTCTGGCATTGCGACGCGCGATTGGCAAAAATGGCTCCATGGGCGTAGCGACGACTCAACGAGCGAGAAAACCGAAGGACTCAAGGCAGGGCCTCGTCAGTCAGAGGGGTGCGTGGCTTCTGCAGCAGAAGGCGCGCCTACCGGCAGAGCCGATGGCTTCGGGCAAGATCTCGCCGCGGATCGGCTCCCAGCTCAAGCGGCAGCGAAGGCTCAAGGGACTTCGCCTCAAGGACGTGGCGGAGCGGGCCGGCATCTCGCAGAGCCTGATCTCGAAGATCGAGAACAACAAGGCGAGCCCGTCGCTCTCCACCCTGCACTATCTCGCGAAGGCATTGGGGACCAGCATCTCCGCGCTGTTCGCGCTCGACGAGTCGCTCGATCAGGTCGTGCATCACCCCGAGGACCGGCCCGTCGCGGGCAAGGTTCAATCCATGGTCGAGTGGGACGGGATCGAGGCCGAGATCATCGTGCCCTACGTGCGCGGCCGTCTTCTCGAGGGGTTCGTCTTCGTGATGGAACCGGGCGGACACAGCGGCGGGACGCTCAAGCACGACGGCGAGGAATGCGGATACGTGCTCGAGGGCAAGCTGGAGCTCGTCGTCGACGGGCAACGCCACATACTCGGGCCCGGCGATTCATTCTTCTTCGGCTCCGACCGGCCGCACTCCTACAGAAATCCCGGCAGAGTGACCACTCGGGTCATCTGGATCAATACTCCGCCGACTTATTGAGGCATCGCGGGCGGACCCTGTCCGTCGCCGCGCCCTCAAGCATTTGACTTACATTCAACTGTTTGCCAGAGTCGAAGGCCTCTGCGAGCAGCGGCCGCGAGCCGCGCGCTCCGGGCCACGGAAAGGACCTTCGCCGCCCAGCCGCAATGCACTCCGCACATCGCGGGTTCCGATCGGAAAGGGGGCCGAGATGACCGTCTCAGTCTTTGAGAGCGACACCGCCGGCAATGGCAACGTGCGGCTTCGCGATGCGGCGAAGGAATTCACGCCGGGCGGCCTTCACACGTCGATCCGCATCATCGAGCCGCCGCTTTGCGTCCGGCGCGCTCGGGGCGCCTATCTCTGGGACGAGGACGGCAAGCGGTACATCGACTACCACGCGGCCTTCGCGCCGATCATCCTCGGCCATTGCTACCCCGCCGTGGTCGAGCGCGTGACGGAGACCATTCGCGAGACCGACCTCTACGGCGTCAGCACGACCTACCTCGAATTCGAGCTGTCGAAGAAGATAGTCGCCCACCTGCCCTCCGTGGAGCAGGTGCTCCTCTGCTGTACCGGCTCGGAGGCGACGTTTCACGCAATCCGCTTGGCCCGAGCGGTCACCGGCCGGCGCAAGATCATCAAGTTTCAGGGCTGCTATCACGGCTGGCACGACTATGTGCTGCGCAACGTGATCAGCGAGCCGCAATTCTCGAACAAGCTCGATCCAGGCTCGGCCGGCATGCTGCAGGAGGCGGTCGAGAACACGCTGGTCTGCCGCTTCAACAGCCTCGAGGACGTGGAGTGGGCGGTCAAAAACAATTCCGACGAGATCGCCGGCATCATCCTCGAGCCCATTCCGCACAACGTCGGATGCATCCTTCCGAGGCAGGAATTCCTCGAGGGTCTGCGCAAGATCTGCGACCGCGAGGAAATGGTGCTGATCTTCGACGAGGTGATCACCGGATTCAGGCATCACATCGGCGGATACCAGTCGATTTGCGGCGTCACACCGGACGTCACCACGATGGGAAAGGCGATCGCGAACGGCTTTCCGATTGCAGCCATCGGCGGAAAGCAGAAGTACATGGAGCGGTTCAACACGCATAGCGGCGGCGACGTCTTCTTCTCCGGCACTTTCAACGGGCACGCGAGCTGCCTTGCCGCGGCGCTGGCGACGATCGAGACCTTGGAAACTGGCGAAGTGCACAAGCACATTTTCCGCCTCGGCGACAGGATGCGCAGCGGTCTCGCCGAAATGGTCAAGCGCCACGGCTATCCCTGCACGGTTGCGGGCTTCGGCTCCGTCTATACCCTCTATTTCATGTCCGAGCGCCCGATCCGGAATTTCGACGATCTCCTCGCGAACGACAAGGCGCTCTACGTCCGCCACCGCCAGGAATTGATGAAGCGCGGCGTATTCGAGCTCCCGATGAACCTGAAGCGCAACCATCTGAGCTTCAGTCACACCGACGGCGACGTGGATTTTACGCTCGAGGCGGCCGAGGACGCGCTCCGCGCGGTTTTCGAGGCGCGCGCCGCACGATCGATTTAGTGCTGAGCGCCGCGGGACGGGCCGATCCGTCCTGGGCGGCAATGGGAGACCGCCCATGCTCAAATCCGGCGACGACTACCTGGCGAGCCTTCGAGACGGACGCGCCATCTACGTCGGCGGGGAGCGCGTCGACGACGTAACCGAGCACCCCGGCTTCCGCAATGCCGCACGCTCCTATGCCCGCATCTATGATGCCCGCCGCGACGATCGGTTTCGCGACAGCCTCACCTACGAGGAAGACGGCGAGCGCTTCGCCACCTATTTCCTGCGGCCGCGCTCGCGCGAGGACTTGGCGCGGCGCACACGCTGCAACGAGGCTATCGCAGAGCTGACCTACGGCCTCATGGGGAGGTCGCCCGACTTCGTGGGCGGGTATATCACGGGCGCCGCGATGCAGCCGGAGGTCTTCGGCCGTTTCTCGTCGCACGTCTCGGAATTCTACGAATATTGCCGCCGCAACGACGTTTTTCTATCGCACGCCGTCGCTCCGCCGCAGGGGACGCGGGACAGGAAGTTCTATCAGCGCGAGGCGCAGCGCGTGCCCAGCCTCTCCGTGACCGCGGAGGACGCCGAAGGCGTCACGATCGACGGCATGAAGATGCTCGCGACGAGCGCCGCTTTCAGCGACGAGATCTGGATAGGCAACATCCTGCCCCTGGCGGCCGGCCACGAGAGCGAGTCCGTCACCTGCGTCGTACGCCCGAACGCGCCAGGAGTGAGCCTATGGTCGCGCAAGCCGTTCGAGCGCTACGCGGTGAGCGAGTTCGACAACTACCTCTCCTACCACTTCGACGAGAGCGACTGCGTCGTCGTTTGCGAGGGGGTTCGAGTACCGTGGGAGCGCGTCTTCACCATCGGTGACATCGAGCTGTCACGGCAGATCTATTTCCGGACCCCCGCGCACACGCTCTCGAACCACCAATCGGCCGTGCGCTATGCGGTGAAAATGAAGCTGCTTCTGGGCCTTGCCCGGCGGATCACACAGGCCATGGGGATCGACGCCGTTCCCGCGGTCGTCGACGATCTCGGTCACCTCGCGGCGCTCTATGGGATCATCGGCGGTCTCGTGCAGGGCCAGATCCAGGACTACGAGGATCTCGGCAACGGGTATGTGAACTACAATCGCCACTACATGTACGCCGCGATCTATTTTGCGACACAAAACTACGACCAGATCTGCGCCAAGGTGCGCGAGCTGTCGGGCGGCAGCGTGCTGCAAATGCCCGCGGACGTCTCGGTGCTGAGCAATCCGAAGACGCGGGCGCTCTTCGAGGAGCTTTGGCGGACGCCGACGCATACCGCGCTCGAGAAATTCAAGCTCTTCAAGCTCGCGTGGGATCTGCTGGGGACCGATTTCGCCGGCCGGCACCTGCAGTACGAGCGCTTCTACATGGGGCCGGCCTTCGTCGTGCGGTCGCACAACAGCCGGGAATGCGACTGGGGCGACATCGAGACTTACGTCGACGGGCTGCTCTCCAGCTACGAGGCCGGCGAGCTTCTGAACTCCGGCCGGGCACGCGGCTGATGGCGCGGGACTTGCTGAGTTCCCGTCACTCGGCAGGCGTCGCCGAGAGCCATCAGGCGTTGCACGGCGCCGACATGTGAAACTTTTCCACGCGAGCGGCGGCGCGATCCGCACGCGAAAGCAATTGATCGCTTGTCAAGTGGTTGAACGATGGTTAACGTTTGAATTGCAAAGCGAGAGGGGATCGACCGTCGAAGGCTGACGTGAAAGAGGCGAGATAGCCTGACCCAAATCTCAGAGGAGGCACCATGCCCGGGCCGGTAAAGGAAATCGTCGATCTCGGTCACGAGTACTTCAACGGCATGCAGAATCTCGGCGGCAGCATGGTGGCGTTCTGGCCGCTCGAGACCTTCGAGCACTTCCGCCTGATCACGCAGGGCAAGCTCGCGATGGAAGGCCGGATGATCCTCATGCCGGAACACTGCGGGACGCATCTCGATGTGCCGCGGCATTTCGTCGAGAACGGCGAGGCGATCTCCATCAAGGACTTCGAGGCCGCGGAGAAGAAATCCGGCAAGAAGATTGGCCCCGGCAAGGCGACGATCTGCTGGACCGGGGCCGACAAGGACTGGGGGCAGCCCGGCTTCGCGAAGAACCGTCCCTACGTGCCGACCGACACCGCGCAATGGCTGGTCGACCGCAAGATCACGCTCTTCTGCACCGATCTCATCGGCATGGACGATCCCGGCGAATGGTGGTGGCCGACCCACCTGATCTGGCTCCAGGCGGGCATTTGCATGGTGCAGCAGCTGTGCAACCTGGGAAAGCTGGTCGGCAAGGAATTTCTGTTCGTCTGCCTGCCGCTCAAAATGCGGGACGGAACGGCTTCGCCCGTGCGTCCGGTGGCGCTGGTGATGTAAGGGGAGCTCGACATCGGGCAAAGCGCCTGCGGCATCGGCGCACGCCCGCTCCCGTCCGGCCAGCGGCGGCGGTTCATTGAGGGAGGGTAGCGATCATGTTCCAGGTGATACAGCCGCCGACGGTACACGACACCAAGGCGTACTCCTATTCCCACGCCGTGCGGATGGGCGATCTCATCTTCGTCTCGGGCCAGGTGGGGCGCGACCGCAACGGGAACCTCCTGGGCAAAGGCGACGTGCGAGTGCAGACCGAGCAAGCCTTCGCGAACGTCAAGCTGATCCTCGAAGCTGCGGGCTCCGGGCTGCACAAGGTCGGGAAGGTCACCGTGTTCACGACGAGCTTGGAATATCGACCCGTCATACACGAGATCAGGTCGCGCATCTTCAAAGAGGTCGGACACTTGCCGGCGAGCACCCTCGCGGTGGTGAGCAGCCTGGCCTTTCCGGAGTGGCTGGTCGAAATAGAGGCTATCGCGATGGCCTGAGGCAACAATTTGGAGGCTACCGGCGCGAACGCCGGAGGCAAAAAATGTCCGCGATTCCGCTGCCTTTCCAGACCTCACCGCCCCTTCCCCGCCTCGCGCGCGGGGTTGGCGAGAAGCGCGAGAAGTGGGCTATTGATGAAAAATCATGCGGACCCGGGCGGCTCAGGTCCCGCTGGAAGGGGCTATTCGGGGCTTCGAAGTTGCTCGCGGGCGAATCCGCGGCCGCCGGGGCGACCCATCGGTCGGCGACCGGTGGCACATGCCTTGCAGGTGAGATCGAGCCCAGCATGCGCGACGGACGATCCGGCTTTACGCAGCCCCGCGCGCTGACGGCGCTAGGAGCGAAGCGGTGTCCTTCATGTTGACGACCAAGTGAAACCGCATAAGGGGAGAGGAGGCTACGACATGCTATCTCGAAAGTGGATCATCGCCGCCTCATTGCTGATCGGCGTGACGGCGGCACACGGACTGCTTGGCGTAAATCGCGCAACCGCGGCGGACGCCAAATGCGAGCCCGACAAGCTCGCAACGAAGTACCCGGCTCTCGCCGGCAAGACGATCAAGCTGGCGACCGATGCGGAAAGCCCTCCATACAGCTTCCGTGATCCGAAGGACTTCAACAACATCATTGGCATCGACGTCGATATGGCGCGCGCCGCCTTCAAGTGCATCGGCGCCCAGATGACCATCAATACAGGATCCTGGTCCGGCCTGCTGCCGTCCGTCATCGCGGGGCAGAACGACCTGATGTGGGACGATCTCTATTACACCGCCGAGCGTGCCAAGCAGGTGGACTATGTCGTCTACATGCTCGCCGGCACGGGCGGATTGGTGAAGAAGGGGAATCCCAAAAAGATCACGTCGCTGGCAGATCTCTGCGGCCTCACCGGGACTGCCGGCCTCGGAACTGTCGAGGAAGCGGCGTTGCGGGACCAGAGCAAGAAATGCGTGGCGGAGGGGAAGAAAGAGATCAACATTCTCACCTATCCCGACATTCCTGCCGGCACTCGTCTCGTTCAAAACGACCGAGCGGATGTCATGCTGACCGACCTGGGGCTGGTCGATCAGCTCGCTCACGACAATCCGACTCAGTTCGAGCGCGGCATCAAGGTCATCAGCGACTTCAACATCGGCGTCGCCATGAAGAAGGGCAATGACGACCTCGTGAAGGCGATTTTCGAGTCCATGCAAGCCCTGCAGGCGGATGGCACGCAGAAGAAGATCTTCGAGAAGTACAGTGTCGACACCTCGCTCATCATCCCGATCGCACTCCGTACGAAGTAGGGATGGGCGATGATGCAAGGCATCTTGGCGACTCTGCCTCCGTGATGACGGAAAAGACCAACAGGCCGGTATCGACGCGTATTGCCTTGGTGGGTGCCGCGATCGCGATCGTCGCGGCACTCATCATGCTCCTGGTCACCTGGCAAACACCGAGCGGCGGCGAGGGCGCTCCCGGCGCGACCTTGAGCTCCCTCGCCTCCGGGCCGGCGGCTGTCCAGCAGCAGATGGGCTGGGCTCACGAAGTAATCTCCTACATAACGCTTCCGTTTCTTCTGACGGGCGCCCTGGTCGCCATCCAAATCTCCGCATTGGCAATGCTCGGCGGACTCTTTCTCGGGCTTTGCCTTGCACTGATGCGGCTGTCTCGGTTCGCCGTCGTGCGGGCGTTCGCCTGGATTTATATCTGGTTCGTGCGCGGAACACCGCAGCTCCTGCAGCTCGTGTTCATTTACGACGCGCTCCCCGCCATCGGCATCCGATTCGATACTTTCACGACGGCGGTCATAGGATTTGCTCTCAACGAAGCCGCGTTCAGCGCCGAGATAATTCGCGGCGGAATTCTGTCGGTGAATCGCAATCAGAGCATTGCCGCCGCCGCATTCGGCATGAACCCGCTCCTGACTATGCGGCGGATCATTCTTCCGCAGGCGATGCGGGCGATCATGCCGGCGATCGCCAATGACACCATCGCGATGATCAAGCTCACCTCGATCGCGTCGGTCATTTTCGTCAACGAATTGACGTTCCGCAGCCAGCAGATCGTCGGCCAGAATTTCAAGTTCTTCACCGTGTTTGCCGCCGCCGGCGTGATCTACCTCGTCATGACGAGCGCGATCTCCCTCGTGCAGGCCGCCCTCGAGCGGCGTTTCAATCTGGAGATCGAGCCCCGCGGGATGGGAGACACGGCGATCGGCCGTCTCCTCGGATTCCGCCCGACGCTGCCGAGCGCTGCTCCCGCGTCCGGAGCCGAGCTCGCGCCCGGCGTGCCGTCCTCCGCCCGAGCGACACGGGCGCAGCGATCGAACTGGGTCGAGGCGCTCATGTCCGGACCGCACTGGCAATCCAACGGCGACGGCCTCGAGTTCGTGGCCTGCAAGGACGTATGGAAGTCCTACGGCAACCGCGAGGTTCTCAAGGGGATCGACCTCACCGTCAATCGCGGTGAGGTCGTCACCATCATGGGGCCCAGCGGCTCCGGAAAGAGCACGCTGCTCCGGCTCATCAACCACTTGGAGGGCCTGGACCGCGGCGAGATCAAGGTCGACGGCAAATACGTCGGATACGAGAAAGTCGGCGGTATGCTGAGGCCCACGCGTCATCTGGCGGCGGCCCGGGCACAGGCCCGCATCGGCATGGTCTTTCAGCATTTCAATCTCTTCGACCATTTCACGGCTGTCGAGAACATCATGGAGGCTCCGGTCCGCGTCTATGGCGAGGACCCCGCGAAGGCCCGACAATTGGCGCTCCACCTTTTGGCCGGAGTGGGCCTCGCGCACCATGCGAGCCATCTGCCCCATCGCCTTTCGGGCGGTCAGCAGCAACGGGTAGCGATCGCACGCGCGCTCGCGATCTCGCCGCGTCTCATGCTCTTCGACGAGCCGACATCCGCGCTCGACCCGGAGCTCGTCGCCGAGGTCCTTGCGGTCATCCGCCGGTTGGCGGAGGCCGGAATGACCATGATCGTGGTGACGCACGAGGTTCGCTTTGCGCGCGAGGTCGCGGACCGCGTGATCTTCATGGACGATGGCCGCATCGTCGAGCAGGGAACGCCGGCGCAGGTGTTGCTCAACCCGACGCAGGATCGCACGCAGCGCTTCCTGAGATTGGTCGAGCATGACAGCGAGGTCGTGCAATGACCGGGTAGGCCGCGCGCAAGCTCAGCTCGTCCGCCGCCGGCATCGTCCACGAGAGCTTGGTATGTCGGCGAGCGCCGAAGCCCCATGACCGCTTGCTTGATGCAGAGGTGTTGATGCGCGTTTCCGTCGATGTCGGCGGTACCTTCACCGACCTTGTGGCCGAGGTCGAGACGGGTGCCTTTCAGCTCTTCAAGGCGCCCACGACGCCGGACGATCCCGTGATAGGGGTGCTCGACGTATTGCGCTCGGCAGCGGCGGCCAACGGCGCCTCGCTCACGGATTTTCTATCTCGCGCCGAGATGTTTTTTCACGCGACCACCAGGGCTACCAATGCCATTCTCACGAAAAGTACCGCGAGGACGGCGTTCCTGACGACGGAGGGCCATCCCGACATCCTCCTTTACCGCGAGGGCGGCCGAAGCGAGCCCTTCAACAATACGGTCCCCTTTCCCGAGCCTTATGTGCCGCGCAGCCTCACCTTCGAGATTTCCGAGCGCGTCGACTCCGCCGGAAGGATCGTAAAGCCGCTCGACGAGGAGGCTGCTCTTGTCGTCATCAGGCAGCTCCAAGCGCTGCGCGTTGAAGCGGTCGGTGTTTGCCTGCTCTGGTCGATGGTCGAGCCCATACATGAGCTCCGCATAGGCGAGCTCCTGGAGGCTCATCTCCCCGGCGTGCCCTTCACGCTCTCGCACAAGCTCAATCCCGCGATCCGAGAATATCGCCGCGCCTCCTCGACTTGCATCGATGCGTCTCTGAAGCCGCTGATGAGCACCTACCTACGCAGCCTCAGGGCACGCCTGAGAGACGAGGGATTTCACGGGCGATTGCTGGCAGTGAGCTCCCTCGGCGGCGTGGTCGATGCCGAGTACATGGCATCGGCGCCCATTCACTCCGTGAAGTCCGGGCCCTCCGTGGCGCCGATCGCGGGTCGTCACTACGCCATCAGCAGCGGCAAGAGCGATACCGCCATCATCGCGGATACCGGAGGCACCAGCTACGACGTGACGCTCGTCCATCGCGGGGAAATCCCGTTCACGCGGGAGACGTGGCTGGGTATGCCCTATCGCGGCCACATGACGGGTTTCCCGTCGGTGGACGTCAAGAGCATTGGCGCGGGCGGAGGCAGCATTGCCTGGGTGGATGAAGGCGGAATGCTCCACGTCGGACCCGCGAGCGCGGGCTCCGTTCCCGGGCCCGTCTGCTATAACAAGGGCGGCGTCCGCCCCACCGTTACCGACGCGGCGCTTGTACTCGGCTATCTCGATCCGGACTTCTTCCTCGACGGCGCCATCAGGCTCGATGTCGCCGCGGCGAGCGACGCCATCGGGCGTCTGGTCGCGGCGAAGCTCGCAATTCCCGTCTCTGATGCCGCAAACGCAATCATCGAGCTCGCGACCGAGAACATGGTCCGGGCCATCGAGGACATTACGATCGACCAGGGCATCGATCCCAAGGGAGCGATTTTGATCGGCGGCGGCGGCGCGGCGGGGCTGAATGCCGTGCGCATCGCCCGTCGCCTCGGATGTCCCCGCGTGATCATACCCCCGATCGGCGCCACTCTCAGCGCCGGGGGCGCGCTCATGTCCGATATCAGCACGGAATTCAGCGCGACCCAATTCACGACGAGCCATAGCTTCGACTTCGATGCCGTCAACCGGACCCTGTCGCAGCTCGAGCGGCAGTGCCGGACCTTCATCGAGGAGTCCGGCGCCGGATCCCTCGCGCACGACGTCGAATATTTCGCCGAAGCGCGTTACCCCCATCAGATCTGGGAGGTGGAAGTCCCGGTCGAGTGCAGGCAGTTTACCTCGCCCGCCGACGTGCGTGCGATCGTCGAGGCGCTCCATCGCGTCCACGAGCAGCGCTTTTCTTTCCGGGACGCGGATTCGGACGTCGAAATCGTCACGTGGCGCGCGCGCGTCACCTGCCGGCTGCCGCGCTCGGAGAAGATTACGGTCGTCGGAAAATCCGAGCGCGGACTCAGCGCGGCGACGCGGCTTGCCTTCTTCCCGGACCTCGGGCAGGTCGATGCGCGTGTCTTTCATATCGACGCTCTCAGCCCGAGAGAACCCGTCGTGGGACCCGCCATCGTCGAATCGAGCTTTACAACCATTGTGATCGATCCAAAATCCGCAGCGGAGCTGACGAGCGATGGGAGCGTCTCGATCGGCATCCTGAGCTAGCGGCTTCGGCAAGGAGGGCACACATGAACACCGACCCCGGCTCGTCCGCCGCCACGCAGCGCAAATTCGACGGCGTGCGTCTCGCGATCCTGAACAAGCGCTTCGAGAGCGTCGTGCGGAAGATGGCGAACACGCTGCTCCGGACCGGACGATCCGGGGTGCTCAATACGGCGCGAGATTTCTCCTGCTGCATCGTCACCGCCGAGCACGAGCTGCTCACGGCCGCCGAATGCTACCCCATACACGTGCTGCGCGGCGCCGATATGATGGCTCAGGCGATGAAGCGCTTTCATCCTGCGCTGCGCAGAGGCGATGCGTTTCTGCACAACTCGCCCTACCACGGCAACAGTCACGCCGCCGATCACACCATCCTCGTGCCGGTCATCGACGGCGCCGGCGAGCATCACTTCACCGTTCTGGTGAAGGCCCATCAGGCCGATTGCGGAAATTCCCTGCCGACCACCTACATGGGCGCCGCCCGCGACGTCTATGAGGAAGGCGCCCTCATCTTTCCCGCCGTGAAGGTACAGTCGGACTACAAGGATATCGAGGACATCGTCCGGATGTGCGAGATGCGGATCCGGGTTCCGAAGCAATGGCGCGGCGACTACATGGCGATGCTGGGGGCCGCCCGCATCGGCGAGCAAGAGATCGAAAGGCTCGGGAGCGAGATCGGATGGGAGACTTTACGGGAGCATACGAGGGATTGGTTCGACTACAGCGAGCAACGCATGATCGCGGCGATCCGCAGGCTCTCCAAGGGCCGCGCCAGCGCGAAGGCGACGCACGACCCGGTTCCCGGCTCGCCCCCTGATGGCATCACCATCCAGGCGAAGGTGCAGATCGATCCCGAGGCTGCACTCATCGAGGTGGATCTCCGGG
>Ga0335084_10004609_pt1 | contig 13588 bp, 10 predicted proteins | sample Lox_Sample_44_FD_206721 | JGI IMG/M metagenome (GOLD analysis project Ga0335084, IMG submission 206721) | Soil microbial communities from Loxahatchee National Wildlife Refuge, Florida, United States - Lox_Sample_4.4 | ecosystem: Environmental > Terrestrial > Soil > Wetlands | place: USA... | reverse complement strand
CCTGGCCGCTGCGCACGCCGCCGATCAGTTGCCACGATTCCGACAACGGGGTGTCGAATTGCCCGTAGGCATCGGTCGACGTCGCGCGGTCGGTCTCGTCGCGCCGCAGGTTGCCCTGCACGCCGAGGGTCTGGTTGGGCGGCGTGCCGATGAAGTTCTCGTAGCCCCTGCGGGCGTCGACCTGCCGTTCCTGGTTGACCCCGAGCACGATGTTGGTCTGGCTCCAGCGCAGCAACGCGCGCGCATCGACGCCGTCGTAGTCGCGGTCGAAGTCGACCACGCCGCCGCTGTGGCTGGCCGGCGCCTGCGTCGCCACCGGAATCGCGAGGTACTGCGTGACGCCGCGCGTGCCCAGGTAGGCGGTGACGTTGGTCTCGACCAGGCCCTGCTCGTTGTCGAAGCGGTGCTGCCAGTTGACGCCGCCCTGCGTCTGGTCGATCGACTTGCGGGTGTTGAACTGGGTCGCGACCGACGTCGTCTGCAGCGGGTTGGCGTTGAACTGCGTGCGCGTCAGTCCGAGCGGATCCTGCGCATCCTGCGAGTGGTCCGACAGCAGCAGGGTCACCGTGTCGGCGCTGCCGCGCCAGCCCAGCCGCACATTGCCGAGCGAACGGTCGGCCTCGCTCTGCGGGCGGAAGCCGTTGATCATGAAGCGCGTGAAGTCGGCGCGCAGGTCGAACCCGCCGTCCAGCGGCGCGGCCACCGCGACGCGACCCTGGCGCAGGCCGAAGCTGCCGGTATCGAAGGCGGCCTCGGCCTCGCGCTCGCGCGCTGGCGCGGTGAACAACGCGATCACGCCGCCCGAGCTGTTGCCGTACAGCACCGAGAACGGGCCGCGCAGCACCTCGATGCGCGACGCGCTGGCGAGGTCGAAGTGCGCCACCTGTCCCTGGCCATCGGGCATGGTGGCCGGGATGCCGTCGGTGTACAGCCGCAGGCCGCGCACCCCGAAGCCGGCACGCGCGCCGAAGCCGCGCGAGCTGATCTGCAGGTCCTGCGCGTAGTTGTTGCGGTTGGCCACCGTGATCCCCGGCACGCGCCACAGCGCCTCCGACAGGTTGACCATCGGGCCGCTGCTGCGCAGTGTCTGCGCATCGACCACGCCGATCGCATAGGGCGCGTCGAGCACCTGCTGCGCCCGCATCGAGCCGGTGACGACGACGGTCTGCGCCGCGTCGCCCGGCGTGCCATCGCTCTGCGCCCAGGTAGCGCCGCCACATGCGGCCGCCATGAGCGCCAGGCCGAAGCGGCGCAGCGGCGTGTGGCGATGGCGTGCCGACATCGTTCCTCCCGGAGGCAAAGGGCGCCATCAGACCGGGCGCCACCGGCAGCGCCAAGCCTCGCTAACACCTAGAGAAAATCTGGAGCGGACGGCGCGATCGTCACAGCGCGCAGCTGCGAAAGCCGACGAACGCCGCGTCGTGCTCAGCCGCCGCGAAGGTGCGCGCCTTCGGATGCTTGAGTCGCGGCACCGTCATCACCGAGCCGCCGCGGCTGACGCGCAGCGTGCGCGACGTGGCGCCGGCGTTCGACGCCCGGCTCCACGGCGGCGCGGGCTGCGCCGCGTCGTCGCTCCAGCGGGTCGCGCGCCCGGCCATCCACTCGTGCACGTCGCCCCACACGAAGCCGCGCGAGACACCGCTGCTGGCCGCGATCTCCCACTCCGGCTCGGTGGGCAGGCGGCGCGACGCCCAGCGGCACCAGGCGTCGGCCTCGTGCCAGGCCACGTGCGCCACCGCCTGCGACGCGGCCACGCGCTGCAACTGCCCGGCGCGCTGCGCCAGCACCGCAGGGCCCATCTGCTCGACGTAGCGCGGCGCGCGGCGCTGCGTGCGCTCGAGCCACGCCCAACCGGCCTGGCTCCACCAGCGCGGCTCGTCGTAGCCACCGTCGTCGACGAACTCGACGAACTGCGCCCACTGCACCGGCTGGGCGTCGATCTCGAACTCCGGCACCGCCTCGTCGTGCGCCCAGCGTTCGTTGTCGGGCACGAAGCCACCGTGCGGCGTGCCGAGCTCGATGTGCTGCGCACCGAACCACAGCGGCTCGCGGCGCACCCGCGACGGCCAGATCGGCCACAGGTCCTTGCTCGCTTCGTTGTTCAGCCCGACCGCCTGCGCCATCGTGGCGAGCGTCTCGGCGGCGCCGTCCTCGCGCGCGAGCACGAGGCGGAACAGCTGCAGGCCGTTGTCGTCCTCCGGCGCACGCTCGAGCAGCTCGAGCGTGGCATCGAGCGTCGCGGCCAGGTAGTCGCGCAGGTGCGCGTCGGCCACGTCGGTGTCGCGCCAGCGCTGCTCGCGCGTGCTGAGCGTCGGGTCGAACCAGCCGTCGGCGCGTGGCTCGATCGACGCCAGCGTCGCGGCGCCGGCTTCACCCTGCGCCCGGCGCAGGTTGCGCGCGATGGCGCACTCCTGGAACCAGGCCACGTGCCCCACCAGCCACAACGGCGGTTCGAACTCCTGGCGCGCCGCGTCGACGTTGGCGCCGTTGAACGCGCTCAGCCAGCGCAGCGTGCGGTTGCGCGCGTCGATCAGCGCCAGCGACAGCAGCTCGCGACCGGCGCGCCGCATGGCGTAGGGGTCGTGGAGGGTCGCCGCGGCGGGCGACATCGAGCGGATCACGCGGGCCGAACGCTAGGCGCGCTCGATGCGCGCGTAGGCGCTGTGGTTGTGGATCGACTCGAAGTTCTCCACGTCGACGCTGTAGCGCCCGATGCGCGCATCGGCGTTCAGGCGCAGCGCGACGTCGCGCACCAGGTCCTCGACGAACTTCGGGTTCTCGTAGGCGCGTTCGGTGATCCACTTCTCGTCGGGGCGCTTCAGCAGCGGCCAGACCTCGCTCGACGCGGCATCCTCGGCAAAACGCACCTGCTCGTGCCACGCCACCGGCTGCAGCTGCTCGATGCGGATCGTGACCAGCGAGCGCTGGTTGTGCGCGCCGTAGTCGGCGATCTCCTTGCTGCACGGGCACAGGCTCTTCACCGGCACGCCGACCTCGCTCCACACGGTGGTGGCGCCGGCGCGCGTCTCGGCGATCCAGCGACCCTGGTAGTCGAGCAGGCTCTGCACGCCCGACACCGGCGCGCGCTTGCGCAGGAAGAACGCGAAGCGCGCCTCGATGCGCCCTTCGGCTGCGCCCAGCAGCTCGAGCATGCGCGCCAGCTGCGCCCGCAGGCCAGCGGCGTCGAGCGGGGCATCGAGCGCGTCGAGCCAGGCGACGAATCGCGACATGTGGGTGCCCTTGACGTCCGCCGGCAGCGCGACGTCGAGATCCCACTGCGCCGCGGTGGCCTGCGCCGCGCCGGCGACCACGATCGTCAGCGGATAGCGCACGTCCTTGACGCCGACGCGCTGGATCGCCACGCGGCGGTCGTCGCGGCCGCTTTGCGTGTCGGGAATGTGCAGGGCGTCGGTGAGATTGGTCATTGCAGCGGACGGACGCGGCAACGCTGCCGCGGGGCGATTGTCGCCGTTGTTGCAGCCGCCGTCGTGTCGCCCCGGCATCAACCCCGCGAGCGGCGGGCCCGGGGGTTGCGGCTAGTGGTTCACCGCCGGCCGCACGACGGCCAGCTTGGCGCCGAAGCGGCGCTGGATCGCCTGTTCGATGCCCGCGGCGTCGAGCCCGAGCAGCGCCAGCAGCTTGGCCGGATCGCCGTGGTCGATGAACTCGTCGGGCAGGCCCAGCTGCAACAGCGGCAGCGTCAGGCCGGCCCCGGCCAGGCACTCGAGCACCGCGCTGCCCGCGCCGCCCATGATCGCGCCCTCCTCGACGGTGACCAGCGCATCGTGCTCGCGCGCCAGCTTGAGCACCAGCGCCTCGTCGAGCGGCTTGACGAAGCGCATGTTGGCCACCGTGGCGTCGAGCTTCTCGGCCGCCTGCAGCGCCGGGTACAGCGACGGGCCGAAGGCGAGGATCGCGATGCGCCGGCCGTTGCCGCGTGCCAGCGTCGACTCGCGGCGCACTTCGCCCTGGCCCCACGGCAGCGTGCGCAGGCCGGGCTCGATCGCCACGCCGACGCCGGCACCGCGTGGGTAGCGCACCGCCACCGGATGATCCTGCGCGAACGCGGTCGACAGCGCCTGGCGGCACTCGTTCTCGTCGGCCGGCGCGAGCAGGCTCAAGTTGGGCACGCAGCGGATGTAGGCGATGTCGAACGCGCCGCAGTGCGTGGCTCCATCGGCACCGACGATGCCGGCGCGGTCGAGCGCGAACACGACGGGCAGGTTCTGGATCGCCACGTCGTGGATCAGCTGGTCGTAGCCGCGCTGCAGGAACGTGGAGTAGATCGCCACCACCGGCTTCAGCCCTTCGCAGGCGAGGCCGGCGGCGAACGTCACCGCGTGCTGCTCGGCGATGCCGACGTCGTGGTAGCGGGTGGGAAAACGCTTCTCGAACTCGACCATGCCGGAGCCCTCGCGCATGGCCGGCGTGATGCCCACCAGGCGCAAGTCGGCCTCGGCCATGTCGCACAGCCACTGGCCGAACACCTGCGTGAAGGTCAGCGTCGGCGGTGTCGCCGGCTTGACGAGGCCGATCGCCGGATCGAACTTGCCCGGGCCGTGGTAGTTGACCGGATCGGCCTCGGCCAGCTTGTAGCCCATGCCCTTCCTGGTCACCACGTGCAGGAACTGCGGGCCCTTCTTGTCGCGCAGGTTCTGCAGCGTCGGGATCAGCGCGTCGAGGTCGTGGCCGTCGATCGGCCCGACGTAGGTGAAGCCCAGCTCCTCAAAGATCGTGCTCGGCACCACCAGGCCCTTGGTGTGCTCCTCGAACTTGCGCGCCAGGTCGTACAGCGGCGTGTTCTTCAGCACCTGCTTGGCACCCTCGCGCGCGGCGGCGTAGAACTTGCCGCTCATCAGCCGCGCCAGGTACTTGTTGAGCGCGCCCACCGGCGGGCTGATCGACATGTCGTTGTCGTTCAGGATCACCAGCATGTCGGCGTGGCCCGGGCCGTGACTGGAGCCGGCGTTGTTCAAGGCCTCGAACGCCATGCCGCCCGACAACGCGCCGTCGCCGATCACCGCCACCGCACGCCGGCTCTCGCCCTTGAGCTTGGCCGCCTGCGCCATGCCGAGCGCGGCCGAGATCGAGGTCGACGAATGCGCGGTGCCGAAGGTGTCGTACTCGCTCTCGTCGCGGCGCGGGAAGCCGCTGATGCCGCCGAGCTGGCGCAGCGTGTGCATGCGCTCGCGCCGGCCGGTGAGGATCTTGTGCGGGTAGGTCTGGTGGCCGACGTCCCACACGATGCGGTCGCGCGGCGTGTCGTAGACGTAGTGCAGCGCGATCGTCAGCTCCACCGTGCCGAGGTTGCTCGACAGGTGGCCACCGGTCTTGCTGACGCTCTGCAGCACGAACTCGCGCAGCTCGCGTGCCAGTTGCGGCAGCTCGTCGCGCGACAGACGCCGCAGGTCGGCGGGCGATTGGATCGATTCGAGCAAAGAGGTCTTCATGTCAATGCGCTGCGATGCTCGCACAACACCCCCAAGCGGACACCGCGGAACCGGCTTTGCCGGGCCGCCGGTGGCGCCCCTCAAGGGGGAGGCGGCCGCCAGGCCGCTTCGGGGGTGGGCCCATTTCAGCTGGTGCGGTCGACCACCAGGTCGGCCAGCCAACTCAGCCGCGCAGTGTGCCGCAAGCTGCCGGCGGCCAACGCGGACTGCGCACGTTCGCGCAGGGTTTGTGCCTGTTTCCTCGCGCCGTCGAGGCCGAGCACCGAGACGTAGGTGGGCTTGTTCAGGTGCTCGTCCTTGCCGGCGGTCTTGCCCAGCGTCTCCGACGCCTGCGTGACATCGAGGATGTCGTCGACCACCTGGAACGCCAGCCCCAGCGCCGCGCCGAACTGCGACAGCGCGTCCCACGCCTTGGCCGGCAGCTCGCCGCAAGCCGCTCCCATCAGCACGCTGGCCTGCAACAGTGCGCCGGTCTTGCGGCGGTGCATGTCGCGCAGCTGCTGTTCGGTGAGCGGCAGGCCCACGCTGGCCAGGTCGATCGCCTGGCCACCGGCCATGCCTTCGTGGCCGGCCGCGCGCGCCAGCAGGCCGCACAGCCGCGCCTGCAGCGGGGCCCCGATGCCCTCGGGCTCGGAGCCCGCCGGCGTCAGCACCTCGAACGCCAGCGCCTGCATGGCATCGCCGGCCAGCATGGCCTGCGCTTCGCCGAACTTCACGTGTACCGTCGGCTTGCCCCGGCGCAGCACGTCGTTGTCCATGCACGGCATGTCGTCATGGATCAGCGAATAGGCGTGGATCAGTTCCACCGCCACCGCGGCCCGCAGCGCCGCATGGCGGTCGCCGTTGGCGGCCTCGCAGGCGGCCAGCACCAGCAGCGGCCGCAGCCGCTTGCCGCCGTCGAGCACGCCGTAGCGCATCGCCTCGCCCAGGCCCGCCGGAGTGTCGAGCGGCACCCAGCGCTGCAGCGCCCGCTCGACGGTGTCGAGCTCGGCGCGCATCCACAAATCGAACTCGGATGCGTTCATCGGATCAGAGCGAACGGGCCGGGGCGTCGTGCTCGCGTCACTTGCCGTTGAAGGGTTCGAGCTGTCCACGCTCGAGCACCTTCACTTGTTGCTCCACCGCCTGCAACCGCGAGCGGCAGAACTGCAGCAATTGCGCGCCGCGGCGATAGCTGGCCAGCAAGTCGTCGAGTGGCAATTGGGCGTCCTCCATCGCCGAAACCAGCTTCTCCAGCTCGGCCAGTGCCTGTTCGTAGCTCTCGGGCTCGGCCGCACTAGGGGTTTGCTCGGTGCTGCTCGAAGCCTTGCCCATGAATGCAGATTCTAGCGATGGGGCGGGGGTACAATCCCGTCCCCGCTTGTGAGGATGCAAGCGACAAAGCCGGCTCTACGAAGCCGGCTTTGTTTCCAAGCCCACCCGCGGGGCCACCGGGTGGGGGTTCGATACGGTTTTCCGAGAGTCCGGGGATCATGTCCGACCTGAGCCACAGTCTCGAAGCTCTTGCGCGCAGCCGCACCCAACTTCCAGTTCACAGCTACTTCGACGCCGACCTGTTTCGTCGCGAGCAGGAGCTGATCTTTCAGTCCGGTCCTCGGTACATCGGCCATGAACTGGCCGTGCCCGAGGTCGGAGACCATCACGCGCTACCCCAGGAAGGCGAAGGCCGCTGCCTGGTGCGTACGCGCGAGGGCGTCGAACTCATCTCCAACGTCTGCCGCCACCGCCAGGCGGTGATCTTGCGCGGTCGCGGCCACCTGCAGGGCCAGGTCGTCTGCCCGCTGCACCGCTGGACCTACGATCTGCACGGCCAGCTGATCGGAGCCCCGCACTTCGAGCAGGACCCGTGCCTCAACCTGCGCAACTACCCGCTGCAGCGCTGGAACGGCCTGCTGTTCGAGGCCAACGGCTTCGACGTCGCCGGCGAGCTCGGTTCGGTCGCGCCTGGCGACCCGCTCGACTTCAGCGGCTACGTGCTCGACAAGGTCGAGCTGCACGAGTGCGACTACAACTGGAAGACCTTCATCGAGGTCTACCTCGAGGACTACCACGTCGGTCCGTTCCATCCCGGGCTCGGCCGCTTCGTCACCTGCGACGACCTGCGCTGGCGCTACGGCACCCACCATTCGGTGCAGACGGTCGGCGTGCGCAACGCGTTGCGGCAGCCGGGCTCCCCGGTGTACCAGCGCTGGCACGACGCGGTGATGAAATTCCGCGACGGCGTGCCGCCCGAGCACGGCGCGATCTGGCTGACGCTCTACCCCAACGTGATGCTCGAGTGGTATCCGCACGTGCTGGTGGTGTCGACGCTGTTCCCCAAGGGCCCGCAGAAGACGCTCAACGTGGTGGAGTTCTTCTACCCGGAGGAGATCGCGGCCTTCGAGCGCGAATTCGTCGAGGCCGAGCAGGCCGCCTACGCCGAGACCTGCACCGAGGACGACGAGATCGCATTGCGCATGGACGCCGGCCGCAAGGCGCTGATGGAGCGCGGCGACGACGAGGTGGGCCCGTACCAGAGCCCGATGGAAGACGGCATGCAGCACTTCCACGAGTGGTATCGCCGGATGTTGCGCGGGACGGTGCCCCCTGCGCCGTAGAGCGGCCTCCACCTGCAGCGCCCACCATGATCGAACGCACGTTGATCTCCGCCGAATCGCTGCGCGCGCTGCTGGCCACCGGCAAGCCCTGCGTGCTGCTCGACTGCGGCTTCGACCTCGCCGACCTTGGCGCCGGTGCGCGCGCCTTTGCGCAGGGGCACCTGCCCGGCGCCCGCCACGCCGACCTCGAGCACGACCTCAGCGCGACGAAGAACGGCCGCAACGGCCGTCACCCGTTGCCCACGCGCGAGGCGTTCGCGGCCACCGTCGCGCGCTGGGGCGTGCGCCCGGGCATGCCGGTGGTCTGCTATGACGACCAGGGCGGCCCCTATGCGGCGCGGGCGTGGTGGATGCTGCGCTGGATCGGGCACGACGAGGTCGCCGTGCTCGACGGCGGGCGCGCCGCATGGCTCGCCGCCGGTGGCGCCCTCGACACCACCGCGCCCGCCGACAGCGCGGCCGCTGATCCCTACCCGCTGTCCGAGACCTCGATGCCGGCCGTGCCGGTCGACCGCCTGCTGGCGCTGCTGGGCAAGATGACCGTGCTCGACGCACGCGCCGGCGAGCGCTTCCGCGGCGAGGTCGAGACGATCGACCCCGTGGCCGGCCACATCCCCGGCGCGCGCAATCGCTTTTTCAAGGACAACCTGCGCGCCGACGGGCGCTTCCGGTCGAGCGCCGAGCTGCGGGCCGCGTTCGAGCCGTTCGGCGAACCCACCACGTGCGTGCACCAGTGCGGCTCCGGCGTCACCGCGTGCCACAACCTGCTGGCCATGGAGCATGCCGGCCTCACCGGCTCGGCGCTGTACCCCGGCTCCTGGAGCGAGTGGTGCGCCGACCCGAGCCGGCCGATCGCGCGCGGTTAGTCGCCTGCGCGACGGCTCCGGTGCACGGCTTGATCCAGGGCAATTCCTTACCGGCCCGGATCAGCGCACACTTCGGGTCGCGCCGACTGCCGGCAGGAGACCGACCATGTATCAGCGAATCCTCGTTCCGACCGATGGCTCCGACATCACCGCCAAGGCGGTGCAGGCGGCGATCGAGCTGGCCAAGCTGAGCGGCGCGCAGCTGCGCACGATCAGCGTCAAGGAGCCGTTCCCGTACAGCGCGATCTCCGAGATGCAACCGGTGCCGCCGCAGGAGTTCTACGACGCCCAGGAGCGCATCGCCGCCAGCCGGGTGAAAGCCGTGCAGGATGCCGCCTCCGCGGCCGGCCTGACCTGCCAGGCGCACACGGTGGAGGCGCTGCACGCGTGGGAGGCGATCCTCGACTACGCCAAGGGCCAGCAGTGCGACCTGATCGTGATGGCGTCGCACGGCCGGCGCGGCGTGGCGGCGCTGCTGCTCGGCAGCGAGACGCAGCGGGTGCTGATCCACAGCACGCTGCCGGTGCTGATCGTCAAGTAGCGTTCGCGCCCATACCCGCTGGTCACGCGCGGGTGGCGCCGCCGATCACGACCACCGACAGCAGCCCGCCGGCCAGCCAGGCCAGTTGCGCCAGCGTGTCGTGCAGGCGCAGGCGGCGCTGCATCTGCGGCAGCAGGTCGGCCACCGCGATGTAGACGAAGCTGCTGGCCGCCACCACCAGCAGATAGGGGAACCACTCGCGCCACGGCTCGACCACCAGGTAGCCGAGCACGCCGCCGACCACCGACGCCAACCCCGACAGCGCGTTGAACAGCAGCGCGCGGGCGCGCGTGAAGCCGGCGTTGAGCAGCACGATGTAGTCGCCGACCTCCTGCGGGATCTCGTGCGCGACGATCGCCAGCGCGGTCAGCCAGCCGAGCCGCACGTCGGCCAGGAACGCGGCGGCGATGATCACGCCGTCGCAGAAGTTGTGGATGCTGTCGCCCACCAGCACCGCCCAGCCGCCGCGGCCGGCCTGCTCCTCGTCGTAGTGGTGGTGGTGCTCGTGGCCGTCGCCCTCGTGGTGGTGGCCGTGGCGGTACAGCTCGGCCTTCTCGAGCAGGAAGAAGAACAACAGGCCGAGCAACAGGGTGAGGAACAGCGAATGCGAGCTGGCGCGACCCTCCTCGAACGCTTCGGGCAGCACGTGCAGCAACGCGGTGCCCAGCAGCACACCGGCAGACAGGCTGACGAGGTGCCGGACCAGGCGCCCGAGCACCTGCACGGTCAGCAGCGCGGCGGTCAGCACCGACAGCAGCCCGCCGGCGAACGTGGCCACCACGATGTAGAGCAAGGTCATCGGTCGTCGGCTCGTGCGGAGGTCATGGCGGCGCAAACGAACACCGCGCCCTGAAGGCGCGGCGGCCCGACATTGTGGCCACAAATGCGCTCAGGCCACCCCGTGAGCCTTGAGCCAGGCGAGACAGCGCCGCCAGCCATCCTCGGCAGCCTCCGGGCGATAGCTGGGGCGATAGTCGGCGTGGAACGCGTGCGGCGCGTCGGGGTAGACGACGAACTCGCTCATCTTCGCCGCCGCACTGCCGCGGGCCAATGCCGCCTTCATCGCCTGCACCGTGGCCAGCGGAATGCCGTCGTCGGCCCCGCCGTACAGGCCGAGCACCGGGCCGTTGAGCCGGCCGACGAGTTGCAGCGGCTGGGTCGGCTGCAGCGCGCTGCCGGTGCCCACCAGGCGTCCGTACCACGCCACCGCCGCCTTCACCGCCGGGTTGTGGGCGTCGTACAGCCAGGTGATGCGGCCGCCCCAACAGAAGCCGGTGATCGCGAGCCTGCTCGCATCGGCGCCCTGCCCCTTGGCCCACGCGGCCGCCGCATCGAGGTCGCCCATCACCTGCGCGTCGGGCACCCGGGAGACGACCTCGGCGATCAGCTTGGAGACTTCGCCATAGGAGCCGGGGTCGCCCTGGCGTGCGAACAGCTCGGGCGCGATGGCGAAGTAGCCCGCCTTGGCGAAGCGACGCGCGACGTCGGCGATGTACTCGTGCACGCCGAAGATCTCGCTGACCACCAGCACCACCGGCGCGTCGGCCTTGCCGGCAGGCGCCGCGCGATACGCCGGCAGCTTGAAGTCGCCCACCGGGATCGTCACCTCGCCGGCGACGAGGCCGTTGCTGTCGGTCTTGATCGCGGTCTGCGCGCAGATCGGCGTCACCGCAGCGGCGAAGCCACTGCCCAGCGTCGTGCGCACGAAGGCGCGCCGATCGAAACCGCGGCCCGGCACGAGGCTGTCGACGTCCTGCTCGATCATCGTGTAGTCCTTTCAGTGCGCCTCGTCCCAGTTGGCGCCCACGCCCACCTCGGCCAGCAGCGGCACCGACAGCTGCGCCACGCCGGACATCAGCTTCGGCACCTCGGCACGGACCCAGTCGAGCTCGTCGTCGGGCACCTCGAACACCAGCTCGTCGTGCACCTGCATCACCATCGCCGTGCGCTTGTGCTGCGCGTCGAGCGCCGCCTGCACCGCGAGCATCGCCAGCTTGATCAGGTCGGCCGCCGTGCCCTGCATCGGCGCGTTGATCGCCTGCCGCTCGGCACCGGCGCGGCGCGGGCCGCTGCCGCCACGGATGTCGGGCAGCTCGATGCGCCGGCCGAACAGCGTCTCGACGTAGCCCTGCTGCGCGGCCCGCGCGCGCGTCTCGTCCATGTAGCGCTTGACACCGGCGAAGCGCTGGAAGTAGCGCTCGATGTACGCGGTGGCGGCGCTGCGCTCGATGCCGAGGTTCTGCGCCAGGCCGAACGCGCCCATGCCGTAGATGAGCCCGAAGTTGATCGTCTTGGCATAGCGGCGCTGCTCGGCGCTCACCTGGTCGGGCGCGACGCCGAACACCTCGCTGGCGGTGGCACGGTGCACGTCCATGCCTTCGCCGAACGCCCGCCGCAGGCCGGGGTCGCCGCTGATGTGCGCCATGATGCGCAGCTCGATCTGCGAGTAGTCGGCGCTGACGATGCGGTGCCCCGGCGGCGCGATGAACGCCTCGCGCACGCGCCGGCCCTCGGGCGTGCGGATCGGGATGTTCTGCAGGTTGGGATCGTTGCTCGCCAGCCGCCCGGTCACCGCCACCGCCTGGCCGTAGGTGGTGTGCACGCGGCCGGTGTCGGGGTTGACCATCAGCGGCAGCTTGTCGGTGTAGGTGCCCTTGAGCTTCGACAGCCCTCGGTGCTCGAGGATCTTGGCCGGCAGCGGGTAGTCCGCGGCGAGTTCCTGCAGCACGTCCTCATCGGTCGACGGCGCCCCGCTGGCGGTCTTGCGCTTCACCGGCAGGCCGAGCTTGCCGAACAGCACGTCGCCGATCTGCTTCGGACTGCCGAGGTTGAACGGCTGTCCGGCGAGCGCGTGCGCCTCGCGCTCGAGCACCACCATGCGCTCGGCGAGTTCGCGGCTCTGCTGCGCCAGCAACGCGGCGTCGATCAGCACGCCGTGGCGCTCCATGCGCGTCAGCACCGCCGACACCGGCAGCTCGATCTGCGTGTAGACGCGCAGCAGGCCCGGCTCGCGCTCGATGCGCGGGAACAGCGTCTGGTGCACCTGCAGCGCCATCTCGCTGTCTTCGCCGGAGTAGCGCGCCGCACGCTCGATGTCGACCTGCGAGAACGCGATCTGGTTGGCACCCTTGCCGCACACCTCCTCGTAGCTCAGCCCTTTGCGATGGAGGTGCCGTTCGGCCAGGCTCTCCAGGCTGTGCAGCTTGTGCGCCTCGAGCACGTAGCTTTCCAGCAGCGTGTCGTGGCGCCAGCCGCGCACGGCGATGCCGTGGTTGGCGAACACGTGGGCGTCGTACTTGGTGTTCTGGCCCACCTTGCCGGCCGCGTCGTCCTCGAGCCAGGGCTTCAGCGCGGCCAGCACGTCGGCCAGCGGCAGCTGATCCGGCGCGCCGGGGTAGTCGTGCGCCACCGGCACGTAGGCACCCTCGCCCGGCTGCACCGCGAACGAGATGCCGACGATGCGCGCACGCAGCGGGTCGAGCGAATCGGTCTCGGTGTCGAGGGCCGCCAGCGGCGCCGCGCGCAGCCTGGCCAGCCAGGCGTCGAGCTGCGCGCGCGCGAGGATGGTCTCGTAGTGATGCGCCAGCGTCACCGCCGGCGCGGCAGCGGCAGTCGCGTCGTCTTCGGCGCGCGCAGCCGCTACCGCGGCAGCGTCGGCCACGCCCGGCGCCGGGCTCGCGGCCTCGGCGGCCGCCGGCTTGCCCTCGAACTCCTTGCGCAGCGAGCGCATCCCGTAGCGATCGAGGAACCGCAGCAGCGGCTCGCGATCGACGTCGCGGAAGCTCAGCGCATCGAGCGACGGCCACCCGGCGATCTGCGACGACAGGTCGCAGTCGGTCTTGATCGTCACCAGCCGCTTGCCCTGCGGCAGCCAGTCCAGCGCCTTGCGCAGGTTGTCGCCGACCGCGCCCTTGATCGTGTCCGCCGCCGCGATCACGCCGTCGAGCGAGCCGTACTCGGCGATCCATTTCGCGGCCGTCTTCGGCCCGACCTTGTCGACGCCCGGCACGTTGTCGACCGAGTCGCCGATCAGCGTCAGGTAGTCGACGATCCGCTGCGGCGGCACGCCGAACTTCTCCTGCACGCCCGGGGCATCGAGGATCTCCGGCGGCTTGGCCATCGTGTTGACAAGGG
>Ga0335084_10004608_pt1 | contig 13589 bp, 12 predicted proteins | sample Lox_Sample_44_FD_206721 | JGI IMG/M metagenome (GOLD analysis project Ga0335084, IMG submission 206721) | Soil microbial communities from Loxahatchee National Wildlife Refuge, Florida, United States - Lox_Sample_4.4 | ecosystem: Environmental > Terrestrial > Soil > Wetlands | place: USA... | reverse complement strand
CGGAAAGCAAGCAGCTCACGTTCAGCGCGAACTTTACCAACCTGCTGAATCAGCGAGCGGTGACCGCAGTCAATGAGGACATCACCTCGCTGGCCGTGACCAACCAGTACATTGCCGTGCCGAACCCTGACGCGAATGCGGCTTGTGCCTTCGGATCGCAATGCCGCATCGTGGATGGGCAGAACTTCTATGCTGCTGTGGAGTCGGCATACACTCCCCAGACGCAGATGAACAACTTCAAGGGCAGCGCGGGTCGTTCTGCGGCTCTGAATAGCCAATACGCAAACCCGCTGTACTACCAGCTGTCGCGGAATATCCGTCTGGGCGTGAAGTTCACCTTCTAACCGGAAACTCCTGTGAATCACAAAGGGAGCCAAGCAATTGGCTCCCTTTTTTTTGCGCAAAAGGAAAGCCCCAGGTTTCTCCCGGGGCTGTGTTATCGAAGGGGGCTTACTTCCCGAAGATCACCGTGCTCGAGAAGTGCGACGCTGCCGCCATATAGAACAGCAGCGGCACCGACAAAAAGAAATTCATCCTTGATGCCAGGAATGCTTGCCTCGCCAGCACCGCCGCGTCCGCGGGAGGTGTGCCTGCCAGCGTCCCTCGGATAATCCTCTTATTGTTTGGCCAGATGATGCCCCACACGTTGAACATCATCACGATGCCCAAGCCTCCGCCGATTCCGATGCAGAGCACGTGATTGTCATCTCCGCCCACTGGCGTGTAGTGGACAAAGAGCCATCCTGCTGCGTAGGTCAGCAGCGCCGTGAGAGCGCCTAGCACGTATCCATTCGGCTTCATCTTTTTAATGACCAAGAACAGGACAAAGAACGCCACCAGCCAGAGCAGAAAGAACAGTCCAAATGTCTTTCCAGCGCTGCCACCTTCTCTCTCGGCGTCGGGCCCCACGTAGGCCTGTCCCCATATCGCCAATCCCACCAGTACCGTCACGACGGAGCTCCAGCGAAACCAGTGCAGGGCGGGGAGCGTCAGGTTTTCAAGGATTTTGGGCTTGGCGGCGGCGTCCACCTGCTTCATAAACGGCACATTCACCAGGTTGAAGAAGTACAGCAGGCCAATCCAGAGAATGCCTGCAATGAAGTGGAACCAGCGCAGGATCAACTGGGCGGCTTCCTTGCCGGTAATGGTGGGATTAACAAGCGAAGCTGCTGCCTCGACAAAGTGCATCGATTTCCTCCGGAAAACTCGAATGTAGGGTGAAAATCCATCCCGAAAAGCGAGACGTCATGCGGCTCTCCGGGTACACACGGCCAATTGTCCAGATTGATCGCAGTCTGCTCTCGGCACACCGACGCTGTCAATATGACGACTCAATTGCGGCAACTTTCGGTTGAAAAGCGCCGCAGATCGCCGTATCGTACTCACAACTGTCCGCTGGAGTTGCCTGGCGCTGCGGAGCTGGGTTCCCAGTGGGATGTCCCCCCTTGTTCCTGTGGCAGCGGGAAGGCTTCCAGGAGCATGCTGTTGCGTTTCGTCCGCCCCACGTGCCATGGGGCGGCTGCTGGATGGTCGGCAGTTCAAACACTAAGGAGATCGGCTATGGATAACAAGCCGGCGCAGAACATTCAGGATTCCTTCCTTAACACGGCCCGCAAAGAGAGAGCGAGCATTACTATTTATCTGCTCAGTGGGGTAAAGTTAACGGGCCGAATCCGCTCCTTTGACAAGTACTCCGTCGTGCTGGAGGCGAACGGTCAGGAGCAACTCATCTTCAAGCATGCCATCTCCACCATCGTAATGGGACGGGTGGCGTCGCACGTGACCCACGCGGTGCATCCAGAAAAGCCGGCTGCCAGTGTAGCTCCGGCCGCGACCGCCGCGAGCGCCTCGGGTACCGAAGGATAGGCGTTTCGGATTGGGAAGTTCTCGCAAGAAATCCCGCGACATGACGCGCGACAACGGTCGTGTGTCCGCCCGCACGGTCTCCACTCAGGAGCGTCCGGAGCAGGAACGCGCCTTCCTCGTGGGGTTGGATGCACGTACCCGCTCTCGAACTGCGGCTAAAGGAGTGGTGACCGCGCAGGCTGCAGCCTCGCGCGATGCGGCAGTGTCATCCAGCGGATCTACCAAGGCTGATGGGCGGCCCAGTATTCCCGAGTTCGATGCAGAAGAATCTTTGTCCGAGCTTCGGACACTCGCCGAGAGTGCTGGCGCGAATGTAGTGGGAGAAGTCCTTCAGCGGAGAGACCGGCCGGATCCGGCAACGTTAGTCGGGGCTGGAAAGCTCGAAGAAATCGCTGGAGCCGCCGCTTCTGCGGATGCCGACGTGCTCTTGTTCGATCACGACCTGAGCCCTTCCCAGCAGCGCAATATCGAAAAGATTATCCAGCGGCGCGTGATCGATCGCACGCAGCTCATCCTGGACATCTTTGCCCGGCACGCCCGAACCCGCGAAGGACAGTTGCAAGTGGAACTGGCGCAGTTGCATTACATGATGCCGCGGCTGGCCGGGCATGGCGTTGAGATGTCGCAACTGGGCGGCGGAATCGGCACGCGCGGCCCCGGTGAAACCAAACTTGAGACCGACCGCCGCAAGATTGCGCGCCGCGTCCGGCACGTCGAGCAACAAATCGAGAACGTTCGGCGCATTCGCGCACAACAACGTCAACGCCGCGAATCCGCGCCCTTGGCCACCGTCGCACTCGTGGGATACACGAATGCGGGGAAGTCCACGCTGTTCAATGCGCTGACGCGGGCTGGAGTTTTGTCCTCCTCAAAGATGTTCGCCACGCTCGATCCAACCATCCGCGCCATCGACTTGCCGTCGAAGCGGAAGGTGCTCCTCTCGGACACTGTGGGATTCATCCGCAACCTGCCGCATACGCTGGTCTCTGCGTTTCGCGCGACATTGGAGGAAGTCCAAAGAGCCTCCCTGATTCTGCATGTGTCCGATGCAAGCAGCCGCCTCTCCGCCGAGCAGGACGCGCAGGTGGAGATCGTGCTCAAGGAACTCGAGGCCGAAAAGAAGCCTCGCCTACGAGTGATGAATAAAGTCGATCTGCTGGACGGAGAAGTGACGGAGAGCCTGATCGCAGACGCGTCTCGGCCAGGATCAAATACGGTCTACGTGTCGGCCGTCGAAGGGACAGGGCTGGAGGCGCTGCTCATGCGCATCGACACAATGATCGAAGAAGACCGCGTTAGCCGAGTGAAGCTTCGCGTCCCGCAGAGTGAAGGAAAGGTCCTCGCCATGCTGGAGGCGCGCGCGCGCATCTTCAACCGCAAGTACACGGACGGCGCCGTGCAGATGGAAGTCGAAGCTCCGGAATCCATTGCGCGAAGAGTCCGGGAGTGGGTTGTAAAAAGTCGCGGCTGAGGCCTGCATCGGTCAATTTCCCATACATAGGTACTTTCTGCTCTTTTAATTGACTTTTACAAGCGCGTGACAACCTTGGCGCGCTACGCAAGTAATCTCCGAGGCGATTTAGATGGAGCGTTGTCCGCGCTTTGGGCGGCCGCACCATCAAATAGCAAAGCCCGGAAATCCTTCTGGAGATAAATCCCGTGAAGAAACCAGCCCTGTTGTTCTTTGTGTTTGCTTTGTGTTCATTGGCAGGCGTTCACGCCCAAAATCCCGCTGCCGGTGTGGCGCGTCCGCATCGCGGTACGCCGCGCCTCTCGACCCCCGCCAGTCTTGTGGCATTGCCCCCCTATGAAACACCGGCCTCCCTCGCCTGTATCTACCAACTCGCGACACCTCTGGTGCCGGGATGCCCAGTCCTGGGAACAACTGCAGTACCGACCGGCGGCAGAGGGATGATCGTCATCGTTAATGCCTTCGACAATCCGCCGGCGCAAGCTGACCTGAACTTTTTCTCCAAACACTTCGGGCTTCCGACCTGCGACCCGACGAACAAATGCTTCAGCAAAGTCTATGCCACCGGCGTAAAGCCTCCAGTGGACGAACTGTGGGCCCAGAGCGCCGCGGTGGTGACCGAGTACGCGCACGCGTTCGCCCCGCAGGCACAGATCGTATTGGTGGAAGCCGCGAGCGCTGCCGTCACCGATATGTGGATCGCCGTCAGGAAAGCGAACAATATCCTGAAGAACCACGGGGGTGGGCAGATGATTCTGCCGTTCAGCATTCTCGAGGATCCCTTGGAGACCGAGGTCGATCCGCTCTTTACTACTCCGGGGGTGGTTTATGTCAGCGGCAATGAAGGCGGTCTTGACCTCTTCGATTATCCGGGAACTTCTCCCAATGTCATTTGCCTTGGAGGCAGTTCGATCATCCGAGATTCGTCCGGGAACTTCGTACGCGAGGAGTCGACCACTTTTTGGGCCGGAGGTCACAGCCTGTTCGAATCGCGGCCCAGCTATCAGGATGGCATTGCCGATCTCGTAGGGAGCCAGCGCGGGATTCCCGATCTCGCGTTTGCCAGCGATCCGATTAAAGGAGCGATCCTCTACTACACCAGTGTGAATTTCGACGGATTCGTCGGATGGATCTTCGAAGGAAACGTCGGCGTGGCTGAAGCGGCAGTAGCCGGGATTATCAATCGCGCCGGCACTCACGCGTCCAGCAGCGCAGAGGAACTCAGCCTGCTTTACGGCAGTTTGGGTGACGCGAGTGTGTTCACCGACATCACCAAGGGCCAAGCCTTCGGGATTTCCGCAAAACCAGGCTGGGATTTTCTTACCGGCATTGGAACTCCGGTTGGATTGAAGGGAAAATGAAGCTGGAAGCAAATTAAATGGGCCGGCAACCAAGAAGCGGTGACATTCCTTGGCTAACGGCCCATTCGATCCTGAATTGGATCGGAGGTGATGTATCTATGCTAGTCCTCTTTACTGCGAAGTCAAGGGATATGTGCAGAAAACTGCGTGTTTTTCATTCACGGGACGCGATCTTTGTATAACCTCATTGTTTCCAAGAGCCTATAGCGATTCCCCGAAATGGCGCAATGCCCTCGTGGTTCGCGACTAAATCGATCTTCCTACGTTGACATAAATCTCATTCCGACGGTATTCTTGACAGTTTTCAGAGCCCTCATTTCCCTATCTAATTTCAACACCACATGGATGAGACGCTTCATCAGCTAAACGAATTACTGCTTGGAGCCGTGCCGACAGTCATTTTGCTGGCCACGCTATACGTGATCTTTACGGTACTCGTCCATAAACCGTTGCAGCGCGTGCTTGCTGAACGGCGGAGCAAGACAGAAGGTGCAGTCGAGAAATCGAAGGCGGATATTTCCGCTGCCGAAGCGCGTACCGCGGAGTATGAACAGAAACTGCGCGAGGCGCGTGCTACTGTATTCCGCGCGCAGGAAGCGCGCCGGCAGGCGGCGCTCCAGGCTCGTACCAACGCGGTGAATGCGGCCCGCACCAAAGCGCAAGCGCAGGTGCAGGCTGCGAAAGCCGATATCGAAACGGATCGCGCGGCGGCAGAAAAAGGTCTACACGCCGAGGCTTCCGCGATGGCGCAGGAAATTGTTCGCCGTGTGTTACAGCCGGCGGGAGCGGGGCAATAAGTTGAAGATTTCGTACAGAATCATACCGGGAATTCTGTTCGCAACTCTGTTCATGGCCGGAGTGTCGCACGCCCGCTCAGCACAGGACCACCCCTCCGCGACCGAGCAAGACGCTAAGAGTTCTGCGGCTCCCAACGCTGCGAAGGAACACGGCCCGGAGGGTGCGCAGGAAACGAAAGAAGCGCACGCCGAAGAAGGGCACGGGAACGAGCAGTTCAAATATTCCGGTGCTGTGCGCACGATCGCCAAGTGGACGAATATAGAAGTCGAGCACGCGTACTGGCTGAGTACCCTCTTCAATTTCCTGGTTGTCGTAGGAATTCTGGGGTGGGCCGGATTCAAGTTCCTGCCGGGGATGTTCCGCGATCGCACCGCCGCGATCCAGAGGGCGATGCAGGAAGCGCAGAAGGCGAGCGAAGAAGCGCGCCGTAAGCTGGCCGAGATTGAATCGCGTCTGCAGAAACTTGACGTCGAGATTGGGATGATGCGCGATGCCGCCGAGAAAGAAGGGGCGGCCGAAGAAGCGCGCATCCAGGCTGCAGCCCAGCACGACGCCCGCAAGATCGTGGCAACGGCAGAGCAGGAGATTGCAGCGGCGGCCAAAGTCGCGCGGCGCCAGCTTACTGCCTATGCAGCGGATCTGGCCGTCGGATTGGCGCAGAAGCAGATTCATGTGGACCCGGCGACGGATCAGGGTCTGGTGCGAAACTTCGCAAGCCAGTTGACTGCGGCACCAGAGAGTCCCAGAAAGGATGGCAACTAGAAAGTGGCGTCCGTCGCCAGTACCTACGCCCGGGCTTTCGCTGATGTCGTCCTCGACTCGCACTTGGATGCGGCGCGTGCGATTGGCGGATTGCGTCAGATCGCGTCCCTCTTCGGAGAAAGCAGCGAGTTGCGACGGGTGTGGGAGAATCCCGCTGTTCCTGCCGACCAGAAGAGGAAACTGCTGGATGCGATAGTGCAGCGTGACGGAATTGAGAAGCCCGTGCGCAACCTGGTCGCAGTGCTGATCGACCATCGTCGATTGCCCTTCCTTGCAAGAATCATCGAGCAATTGGAGAAAGAACTCGATGCCCGGCTCGGATTTACCCAGGCGCAGGTTACGAGCGCTCGCGAACTGGGAGCCACCGAACGAAAGGTTCTGGAATCGCAAATCGAAAAGACCAGCGGCAAGAAAGTGCGAGCAAGCTACAGCCTGGATCCATCGCTGCTGGGAGGCGCCGTCGTACGCATCGGCAGCACGATTTACGACGGATCGGTGAAAGGCCAGTTAGAGAAGATTAAAGAAGCTATTAGCTCGTAGGGATCCTACGACAAGGTTTTGGATTTAAGCTGAGAGCTGATTCTATGGCACAGATCAAAGCAGACGAAATCACCAAACTGATTCGCGAGCAGATCGAGAACTATGAGTCCTCGATCTCCGTGGACGAGACGGGAACCGTTATCACGTTGGGCGACGGCATTGCGCGAGTGTACGGCCTGGATAAAGTCATGGCCGGTGAGTTGCTCCAGTTCCCGCACGGTGTTTCGGGACTCGCCATGAACCTGGAGGAAGACCAGGTCGGCGTGGTGCTCCTCGGCGAATACACCGAGATCAAGGAAGGCGACGAGGTCAAGCGTACGGGACGCATCATGAGCGTTCCCGTCGGCGACGGCATGATCGGACGCGTCGTCAATTCGCTCGGCCAGCCCATCGACGATAAAGGTCCCATCGCAACCGACAAGTTCATCGCGCTCGAGCGCCTTGCCCCGGGTGTTATTGACCGTCAGCCCGTGCGAGAGCCTATGGCTACTGGGCTGAAGGCCATCGACAGCATGATTCCGGTAGGCCGCGGGCAGCGCGAACTGATCATCGGAGATCGCCAGACCGGCAAGACCGCCGTTGCCCTCGACACCATCATCAACTCGAAGGGCAACGATCTCATCTGTATCTACAATGCGATCGGCCAGAAGCGGTCTTCGATCGCGCAGGTCGTCAAGATTCTTGAAGACGCGGGCGCAATGGAGTACACGATCGTCGTTGCGGCATCAGCCTCCGAGCCCGCGCCGATGCAGTACATCTCGCCATACGCCGCCTGCGCCATGGGCGAGTATTTCCGCGACACCAAGCGTCACGCGCTGGTGATCTACGACGATCTCTCGAAGCACGCCGCGTCCTACCGCGAAATCTCTTTGCTGCTGCGCCGCCCGCCAGGCCGCGAGGCGTATCCCGGCGACGTTTTCTATCTCCACTCCCGTTTGCTGGAGCGCGCCGCGAAATTGAGCGATAAAAATGGTGGCGGATCGTTGACTGCCCTCCCCGTCATCGAAACGCAAGCTGGCGACGTCTCGGCCTACATCCCGACGAACGTCATCTCGATTACCGACGGCCAGATTTATCTCGAGACCGACTTGTTCAACCAGGGCGTACGTCCAGCTGTAAACGTCGGATTGTCGGTCAGTCGCGTCGGCGGTAGCGCCCAGATCAAAGCCATGCGGCAGGTGGCCGGAAGCTTAAAGCTGGAACTGGCACAGTATCGCGAACTCGCAGCGTTCGCCGCTTTCGGCAGCGATCTCGATAAAGCCACGCAGGCACAGCTGAACCGCGGCCAGAGGCTGGTTGAGTTGCTCAAGCAGAACCAGTTCTCCCCGCTCCCGTTCTCCAAGCAGATCCTGATCATTAGTGCTGGCACGGGAGGCTTCCTCGATGACCTGCCGGTCGACCATGTACGCGAGTTCGAGAAAGAGCTGTATAAGTACGTAGACTCCACCAATCCTGGCCTGTTGCGCACGATCATGGAAAAGAAGATTCTCGACGATCAGTTGAAGGCGCAACTCCAGGATGTAATCAAGCAAGCAAAACAGCAGTTCGTTTCACAAAGGGAAGCGGTAGCGAAGTAGAAAACCATCACTTGGCGGTTAGCATTTAGCCGGTAAGATTTTGAGAAACTCGCGCAATGGCCAAATGCCAAGCGCTGATTGCTAAGTGCTGAAAGAGCGAACCAGAAGATTCGATGGCAAATCTGCTAGACATCCGGCGCCGCATCCGCAGCGTGATCAACACGCGGCAGATCACGAAAGCCTTGAAAATGATCTCGGCGGCTAAGTTGCGCAAGGCACAGGACCGTGCCTTGGCGGCGCGTCCTTACGCGCAGATGCTGACCAATGTACTGAAGTCGTTAGTCTCGCGCGCTGAAGCCTACGATCCGGATACGGGGGAGCCCAAGCATCCATTACTCGCCCAGCGCGAAGAAAAGAATATTCTGCTGATCGTCGTGACCAGCGATACGGGGAAGGCAGGCGCTTTCAATGCCAACATCACGAAAGCCGCCATGCGTTTCCTCGAATCCAAGGGCGCAAACACGATTGATATAGAAGCTGTTGGCCGCAAGGGCCGCGATTTCTTCCGGCGCAGGTTTCCGGCGGCGAAGTTGCAGACCCCCAGCCTTGTTGAAAATGTGGAGTCGATCGACGTCGCGCCCGAAAATACAGAACGCGCAGGGAAAATCCAGATCATCGGCGAGCACGTCGGTGTCCTGAACAAGCTGCGCTTCGCGCAGGCCTCAACCGGGGCCGAGAGCGTGATCCGGAGATATTGCCGCGAAGAAATTGATTCGGTCTATATCGTCTTCAACGAGTTCAAGTCGGTGATTGCGCAGCGGCTGATTGTGGAGCAAATTCTTCCTATCGGTAAGATCGGCGAACAGACGATACGTCTCGCGGAAGAGATGACGGAGGAAGAAAAGAAGAGAGCGAAGGAAGCCGCTGTGCACGCCGGGGCTGGCATGCGAGCCACTGAAGGCGCTGAGGGGCAGGGCTCGGAATTCGGCACGTCTCAAGTCGATTATATCTATGAGCAGCCGCCCGAAGAACTGTTCCGCGATCTGCTTCCCAAGTACCTGAGCATTCAGATTTATCGCGCATTGGCTGAATCCGTTGCCGCCGAGCATGCGGCTCGCATGACGGCCATGGATTCGGCCACCAATAACGCCAACGATATGATCGATTCCCTTACTTTAACGATGAACCGCGTGCGCCAGGCAAAGATCACGAAAGAGATTATCGAAATTGTCAGCGGCGCAGCGGCAATGTAGGTAGTAACGAGTTGCGAGTACCCAAGATGCGCTGAACAGCAGAGAGCTGACAGCTGAGAGCAAAATATGCCAGAGAATGTAGGACATGTCATCCAGGTCGCAGGGCCCGCCGTGGACGTGCAGTTCGCCGAAGGAACTCTTCCTCCGATCTACGAGGCTTTAAAGGTCGTGAGCGACGGCTTCAACGTTCCGGAGCCCATCAGCGTCATCCTCGAAGTGCAGCAGCATTTGGGCGAGGGTCGTGTGCGGTGCGTCGCCATGCAACCGACTGACGGTATGGTCCGTGGCATGAAGGCTATCGATCAGGGGGGGCCGATTTCCGTGCCTGTGGGCCGCGGCACTTTGGGTCGCGTCATGAACGTCATCGGCGAACCCGTCGATCAGTTGGGCCCCGTCGAATTCAAAGAGCGCCTCCCGATCCATCGTCTCGCTCCTGCATTCGACGAGCAGGCCACCACGGCTGAAATGTTCGAGACCGGCGTGAAAGTTATCGATCTCATTCAGCCCTTCCTGAAAGGCGGCAAGATCGGACTCTTCGGTGGCGCGGGCGTGGGCAAGACCGTCGTCATCATGGAACTCATCAACAACGTCGCCAAGAATCACGGCGGCTACTCCGTGTTCGCTGGCGTGGGTGAGCGTACCCGTGAAGGCAACGACCTGTGGCTCGAAATGTCGGAATCGGGCGTAATCAAACCCGGCAAGCCCGCGGAGTCGAAGGCCGCGCTGATCTATGGCCAGATGACCGAGCCCCCAGGAGCGCGTCTGCGCGTGGCGCTCACCGGACTGACGGTGGCGGAGTATTTCCGCGACGCCGAAGGCGCCGACACTCTCCTCTTCATCGATAACATCTTCCGCTTCACACAGGCGGGTTCTGAAGTGTCCGCGCTCTTGGGCCGCATGCCCAGCGCCGTCGGTTACCAACCGAACCTTGCTACGGAAATGGGCGAACTGCAGGAGCGCATTACGTCGACGAAGAAGGGATCCGTCACATCCGTGCAGGCAATTTACGTTCCTGCTGACGACTTGACCGATCCGGCTCCGGCCACGACCTTTGCTCACCTCGACGCAACTACCGTACTTTCGCGTGCATTGACTGAAATTGGAATTTATCCGGCGGTCGATCCGCTGGCCTCAACCTCGCGCATTCTTGATCCGCGCATCGTTGGCCAGGAACACTACGATGTTGCGCAGTTGGTAAAGCGGACGCTGCAGACCTACAAAGATCTTCAGGACATCATTGCGATTCTGGGCATCGACGAATTGAGCGAAGATCAGAAACTGACCGTCGCCCGCGCCCGTAAGATTCAACGTTTCCTTTCGCAGCCGTTCCACGTGGCTGAGCAGTTTACTGGCGCGAAGGGAAAATACGTCAAGATTGCTGACACCGTGAAAGGCTTCAAAGCGATCGCTGAGGGTAAGTACGACGACATCCCCGAGCAAGCTTTCTACATGAAGGGCCCCATCGAGGAAGTGCTCGAGGCCGCGGAGAAGATGAAGGCAGCAGCGTAAACAACGGGCTCCGGACCTTCGACCTTCCGACCTCAGTAAATTTTGTTTGCTGAGGTCAAAGGTCTGAGGTCCGACGCCAGATTTGAGATGGCTGATACATTCCAACTCGAGATTGTCACGCCGGAGAAGAAAGTAGTTGATACGGCGGCGGAAGAAGTCCAGATTCCCGGCAAGAACGGCTATCTGGGCGTCTTGCCGGGCCACGCTCCGCTCATCACCGAGGTCGCTGTCGGAGAAATTGTCTTTCGCGACAAATCTGGCGAGCAACGGCTGGCCGTCGCCTGGGGATTTGCGGAAGTGCTTCCCGACAAGGTCACGATCCTCGCGGAAACGGCGGAGAGTCCCTCCGAGATTGATGTAGAGCGAGCACGCAAAGCCAAAGAGCGCGCCGAGCAGCGATTGGCAAGCGGAGACCCCACCGTGGATGTGGATCGCGCCCTCAACGCTCTGCAACGTGCCGGCGCCCGGCTCGATGTTGCCGCTACGCGAAATAGTTTTTCCTGACACCCCTCTTGGAATCCCATCGGCTGCCTGCCGGCCTATACAATGTTTCCTTTCAAGGGGTGATACTCCATGAGTCGTCTATTTACCTTGTGCGCCATTTCCGTTCTTCTGCTTTCAGCATTCGTCTTGGGTCAGGAAACCAAGCCCTCTGCGCCGCCCCAGATGCCGCCTCCCGCGCTGGTCACGCCAGAGGTTCACTCCGATAACAGTGTGACGTTTCGCTTTCGTGCTCCCAACGCGAAAGAAGTGACGCTGCGGCGGGAGGGCCTCGCCGATCCTTTGCCGATGCAAAAAGACGAGAAGGACGTCTGGAGTGTAACCACGCCATCATGGTCTCCCGACTATTACGGATACTCGATCTTCGTCGATGGTCAACGCACGATCGATCCCTTCAATCCACTCCTGAAGCCGAATCTCCTTTCCACCGAAAACATGGTGCACGTGCAGGGAGAGAAGTCTCAGCTGTGGGACCTAAGCGACGTCCGGCACGGTGAAGTGCATCATCACTTCTACCGCTCGGCTGTTGCGAATGACGACCGCGATTACTACGTTTACACGCCCCCGGACTATGATCCGTCCGCGAAGAAGACGTACCCAGTGCTCTATCTCCTGCATGGCTACAGCGACGATGCCAGCGGCTGGAGCGCGGTCGGCCGCGCCAACATCATCCTCGATAACCTGATCGCGCAGGGCAAAGCCAAGCCGATGATCGTCGTCATGCCGCTCGGTTACGGCACCATGGAGATCATTCGGCTTGGTTGGGGATCATGGAGCCATACTGACGTTCGCGATCAGAATTTCTCCAGGTTTCGCGAAGCCCTGCTGACGGAAGTGATGCCAAAGGTCGAAGCCGAATACCGCGTAATAAAAGACCGCAACTCGCGCGCAATCGCCGGGCTCTCGATGGGTGGTTCCGAATCGCTTCTAACTGGGTTGAACAATCTCGAGAAGTTTGGTTGGATCGGTGCCTTTAGTTCTGGAGGACTTCCTGAACCATTCGAGAAGAATTTTCCCAACCTCGACAGCAAAGCAACTCAACAACTGAAGCTGTTGTGGGTCGCCTGCGGAACCGAAGACCGCCTTATTGACGCAAATCGCAAGTTTCGCGATTGGCTGAAATCAAAAGACATTCAGCACACCGACATCGAAACTCCGGGCATGCATACATGGATGGTCTGGCGCAGGAACCTGTCGGAGTTTGCGCCGCTGCTGTTCCGATGAGAATGTGTAGCTCCGGACGCCTCGTCCGGGGTCACGCGCAAAGCGCGCAATACACGCAGTTTGTAGCGTCGCATGTGTCGCGGTAATTGACGCGCTGCACACTCGGCGCTCGCGCCTCGGGGCCGGACGAGGCGTCCGCCCCTACATGAATCTTTACGGCACATTCACTTTCTCGTGACTCTCCGCGGGCACGTACTGCACGGCCGCGGTCCGTTCCAACTTATCCCAGGCGAACTTCCGTCCCTCTAGTGCCCGCTTCAGCGTCTTGAAGAGCACAATCGAAAATAACTGCCGGTAGGCGAAGCGTTGCAGCCAGACCTGACTCAGCAGCCACGGATCTTCTTTGTCATCGGGACGCCGCCGCTCCAGCGCAAATGCAATCGCCGAGGCAAAGAAATCAATCACCAGGAACGCGAAGAAAAATAGCACCAGTTTGTGGAAGCTGGCCGGATCCGTAGAGTCCGGGTGGAAATGCTTCTGGATCAAGTACCAGATCGTCCCCACAGCGAACATGATGTCGATCAGTGGCGATACCAGCGGCAGCAAAATCTGGAAGATGACAATATTCGGCAGCGCCACCCATCCAAGCGCACCCTTGCGCGCAACCACGCTGCGATGCTTATAGACCGCCTGCAGAATTCCAAACGACCAGCGGAAGCGCTGCCGCATCAGTCCATTGGCATTGGTCGGTGCTTCCGTATACGCAAGGGCCATGTCTTCGTACTCGACGCGATAACCCAGACGCAGCAGGGCCATCGTGAGATCGGCATCTTCCGCAACGGTATCG
>Ga0335084_10004607_pt1 | contig 13589 bp, 13 predicted proteins | sample Lox_Sample_44_FD_206721 | JGI IMG/M metagenome (GOLD analysis project Ga0335084, IMG submission 206721) | Soil microbial communities from Loxahatchee National Wildlife Refuge, Florida, United States - Lox_Sample_4.4 | ecosystem: Environmental > Terrestrial > Soil > Wetlands | place: USA... | reverse complement strand
CCGCGCCGCTGACCTTGCACCGCGCGGCCCAGCTCGACCTGTACGACAAACCCGTCGTCGCCGTGACGATCGCGCCGGCGCCGGCGGCCTCGGTGCCGGCCGTCAGCGCGCCGGTACCGCCGCTGGCCACGCCGCCGGTGCCCGCCGCGCCGCCGACGCGTGACCAGCTGCGCGTGATGTCGCTGGCACCGGCGCTGCTGGAGGCCGCCCGCCAGAACCAGATCGACCCGCTGCTGCTGCACGCGATTGCGCACGTCGAGTCGCGCCACAACCCGCGCGCGGTGTCGAAGGCCGGCGCGCGCGGCGTGATGCAGGTGATGCCCGCCACCGGCAAGCGCTTCGGCGTCAAGGACCCCGAGCAGAACCTGCTCGACGCGTCGACCAACCTGCGCGCCAGCGCGGCCTATCTGCACACGCTGCGCACCCGCTACGGCGACGACCTGCGGCTGGTCCTGGCTGCCTACAACGCGGGTGAAGGCGCCGTCGACAAGGCCGGCGGCAGCGTGCCGCCCTACCCAGAAACCCAGGCCTACGTGCGCGACGTGCTCGCCGTGTACCGCAGGCTGACATCGACGTTCTCGGTGAGCGACACCGGTGAACTGATCAAGCGTGGAGGTGAGAACTCATGAGCATGTCGGCGTACTTCCGCAGCGCCGCAGTCACTCGCGAAGGCGCGTTCGCGCGCTACAGCGACCTGCTGCTGGTCGGCGGCATCGTCGCCATCGTCGCGATGATGATCCTGCCGCTGCCGGCCTGGCTGATCGACGGGCTGGTGGCGCTCAACATCGCGTCGGGCCTGGTGCTGCTGCTGCTGGGCGTGTACATCGCGTCGCCGCTGGAGTTCTCGGTGTTCCCGAGCGTGCTCTTGATGACCACGCTGTTCCGGCTGTCGCTGTCGATCGCCACCACGCGGATGATCCTGCTGCACGGCAACGCCGGTCACATCATCGACACCTTCGGCAAGGTAGTTGCCGGCGGCAACCTGGTCGTCGGTCTGGTGGTGTTCCTGATCATCACCGTGGTGCAGTTCATCGTCATCGCCAAGGGCGCCGAGCGCGTGGCCGAGGTCGCCGCGCGCTTCTCGCTCGATGCGATGCCGGGCAAGCAGCTGTCGATCGACTCCGACCTGCGCTCGGGCCTGATCGACAAGGACGAGGCCAAACGCCGCCGTCGCAACCTGGAGATGGAGAGCAAGCTGCACGGCTCGCTCGACGGCGCGATGAAGTTCGTCAAGGGCGACGCCATCGCCGGCATCGTGATCATCGTGATCAACCTGCTCGGCGGCCTGGCCATCGGCGTCATGATGCAGGACCTGGACATCGGCACCGCGATCACCAAGTACTCGATCCTGACCATCGGCGAAGGCATGGTGGCACAGATCCCGGCGCTGCTCGGCGCGATGGCCGCCGGCCTGATCGTCACCCGCACCAGCGACGAGGACGACAAGCACCTCGGCGACTCGATCCGCAAGCAGGTGATGGCCAAGCCGCGCGTGCTGATGGTGGCCGGTGGCATCTGCGTGCTGATGTCGTTCGTCCCCGGCTTCCCGACGCTGGTATTCATCACGCTGGCCCTGGTGCTGGGCGGCACCGGCGCGCTGCTGACCCCGGCCCTGCGCGACAAGCTGCTCGCGGTGCGCCACCCCGCGGTGCAAGGCATCGTCAAGCGGCTGGACACGCCGCAGCAAACGACGGTCACCGCGCTGCCGCAGCAGCGGCCGTCCGTCCCGTTGCTGCTACGCGTGCCGTCGAAGCTGCTGGCCAACGACCATGCGCAGCGCCTGACCCGCACGCTGGAGGAAGTGCTCGACGAGTTCCAGCTCAACCTCGGCCTGAACCTGCCGCGCATCCACCTGCACGGCGCGGCCGACGCCGATCAGTGGGAGCTGCTGGCGTTCGAGGTGCCGATCGCGTCCGGCTCGCTGCCCGAAGACCCGCACGTCGGGCTCGGCGACCCTGTGCGCCAAGCACTGCGCCGCAATGCACCGCTGTTCCTCGGCGCGCAGGACACGACCAACCTGCTCACCCGCGCATCGGCCGACATGCCCGACATCGTCAAGGAGGTGCTGCGCGCGCTGCCGCTGCAGCGGGTGTCAGAGGTGCTGCGCCGGCTGGTCAGCGAGGGCGTCTCGATCCGCAACCTGCGCGACATCCTCGAGGCGCTGTCGGAGATCGCGCAACGCGACAAGGACGTGCACGCGCTGACCGAGTTCACCCGTGTTGCGCTGCGCCGCCAGGTCAGCCACATGGTGGCGCCGCAGGGTCAACTGGGTGCGCTGATGCTGCAGCCGCAGCTGGAGGAGACACTGCGCCAGGCAGTGCGCGTCAACAGCGGCGTGTCGCAGCTCGCGCTCGACCCCGAGACGGCGCGCCGCGTCTGCGACGCAATCGTCGGCTCGATCCTGCGCCACAAGCCGGCCGCGCTGGTCACCGCGATCGACGTGCGATGGCACGTGCGCAAGCTGATCGAGCACGAGTGCTTCGACACCCCGGTGCTGTCGTACCACGAGCTGATGCCGTCGCTGAAGCTCGACGTGCTCGATCGCGTCGCCGCGCCCGGCGCGCCGATGCTGGCCGCCCGCTGAAGCCGGCGGCGGGCCCGGCCCGCGTGCTTCCGTCCTGTCCGCAGGCCGGTCTGCCCCAAGGGCAGACCGGCCTCTTGTGCGCAAACGCCTTGAACCGGCCGTGCCGGCCGCGCAACCCATCGGCAATTCCCCTAACTAGGAGTCTCCGCATGGCCGGCATCGTTCGCACCCCGCAGTGCCTTCGGCAAGCCAGCCAGTGGCTGCTGGGTTGCCTGAAGCGTGGCGCCTGGATCGCGCTGGCCGCCGGCGCGCTGGCGTCCGGAGCCGCCAGCGCGGCGCCGATGCCCAACGGGGGGCGCCTGGTTCAGATCACCGCGCGGGAGCAGCCGATCGGCGCCTTCCTGCAGGACCTGTTCGCCTCCATCGACGTGCCGGCCCAGATCAGCCCGAGCCTGGCTGGCAACGTCAACGGCAGCTTCGCCGGCCCGGCCGACAAGGTGCTGCGCGACGTGTCGCGGGTCTACAACCTGATCACCTACTTCGACGGCGCCGTGATGCACGTGGCGCCGACCGCCGAGCTGGCGCGCCGCACCTACGCCGTATCGGTGCCCGCCGGCGACCGCTTGCTGCGCGAAGTGGCCGACCTCAAGCTGACCGACCCGCGCAACACGCTGCGCCGCAGCGGCGACGGCAACATGATCGCCACCGGCGCACGCCGCTTCGTCGAGCAGGTCGACGAGCTCTTGCGGGCTGGCCAGGCGCAGGATGCCGCGCCGCCGCCGCCGAACGCGGCCGACTTCCGCGTCTTCTACCTGCGCTACGCCTGGGCCCAGGACGTGACGATGACGATCGGCGGCCGCCAGGTGGTGGTGCCCGGCGTGGCATCGATCCTGCGCTCGCTGGTCGACCCGAACTCGTCCAGCAGCTATCGCCCGCTCGGCCGCGAGGTGCTGCTGCGCCCGACGCAACCGTCGCTGAAGGGCCAGGGCCTGATCGGCCAGGGCGTTTCGACCAAGGCGCCCACCACCGGTGAGGCCGCCCGCAACAACGCGATCGACAACCTGGTCACCGCGCTGGCGCGCACCGCCGCACCCGCCGACGCTGCCTCGGCGCCGACCGGCTATCCCGACGCGACCCAGATCCGCATCGAGGCCGATCAGCGTCTGAACGCCGTGATCGTACGCGACGCCGCCGAGCGGCTGCCGCGCTACGAACAGCTGATCGCGTCGCTCGACGTCGAGCCGCAGTCGCTGGAGATCGAGGCGACCATCATCGACGTCAACACCGACAAGGCGCGCGAGCTCGGCATCGAGTGGCGCTGGGCCAACGACGGCCGCAGCGCGTCGTTCCAGGGCGCGGTGCCCTCGGTGGGCAACGGCGGCGTGGCCTCGGTCGTGCTCGGCTCGCTGGGCCAGTTCTTCGCCCGCATCCGGGCGCTGCAGAACGAAGGCGCGGCGCGCATCGTGTCCAGCCCGCAGGTGGTCACGCTGTCCAACGTGGAAGCGGTGTTCGACAACACGTCGACGTTCTTCGTCCGCGTTGCCGGCCGCGAGCAGGTCGACCTGTTCAACGTCAGCGCCGGGACCACGCTGCGCGTCACGCCGCACGTGTTCCGCGACCGCGACCAGACGCGCATCAAGCTGCTGGTCAACGTCGAGGACGGCACGATCACCGGCCAGCAGGTCGATCAGATCCCGGTCATCGAGCGCTCGACCGTCAACACGCAGGCGCTGATCGCCGAGGGCGAGAGCCTGCTGATCGGCGGCATGGTTCGCGAGACCAAGGCCACCAGCGAAGACAAGGTGCCCGGCCTCGGCGACGTGCCGGTGGTGGGCAACCTGTTCAAGACCAAGGCGACGCAGAACACGCGTGTCGAGCGCATGTTCCTGATCACGCCGCGCATGGCCGGCACCCGCCCGGCCGCACCGCAGGCTACGCTGGGCACGCTGCGCGCCGGACCGACGCCGGTGGCACCGGCACCGACCCTGCCGACCCCGGCTCCCGCGCCGGCCGCTGCTCCCGGGCTGCAGACCTCTGCCCCGCAGGCCGCACCCGCCGCGGCTCGCGTGGCCACCCAGGCCGTAGTGGCCTCCCCGGCACCGGCGGCAGCACCACAAAGCACCCCCGCGCCCCAGCCGATGCCGCTGGCGCCGCCGGCGCGGGCGTCGGTGGTGGTCGACCTCGACGCGATGCCGGCCGCACCCGCCGCCGACAACACGCGCAGCCGGGCCGGTGGGCCCACCCGCGTCTCGCAAACCAACTGACCGCAACAGGAGCGATCGAGCATGGACCGCGCCGCACCTCCCGTCGAATCCCTGCACGCGCTGGAACTGCGCGTGTCCGAAGGCCCGCAGAGCGGTGCCCGCGCCCCGCTCGCGGCCGGCATCCCCTGCGTGCTGGCCGCCGGCCACGACGGCGCCGATGGCGCCGACATCGTGTTGCGCGAGGACAAGCTACCGCCCGCGCGGGTGCGCATCTGCGCCGAGCTCACCCAAGCAACGCTGGAAGTGCTGGCCGGCGAGGTGCTGCTGGGCAGCGAGGTGCTCAAGGCCGGGGTGCAGACGCACTGGTCGCAGCACGTGCCGCTGCAGATCGGCAGCTCAGTGGTCGCATTCGGCCGCGCCTGCATCGACGACTGGACGGCCAGCAGGCCAGCGCCCGGGCTGATGGGCGAGCCGGTCGCGGCAGCCTCCAACGCCGACACCCCGGCAGCCAAGCCGTTGCGCCGTCGCGCCGAGTTCTGGCTGGCCTGCATGGGCGCCGGCGTCTTGGTCGCCTGCGGCGGCGCGCTGGCCATGGCGCGCGGGACGACCGCACCGCCAGCGCCCCAGATCGACGACGCGGTGGCCCTGTCGCAAGCACTGCGCGCCTCCGAATTCAGCACCCTTGAAGTCGGCCGCACGGCCGACGGGCGACTCGCGCTGCGCGGCCGGCTGACCGCGTTGAGCCAGCGTGCCAAGCTCGACGCCTGGCTGGCCGCCCGGCCCGCCTCGGCGCCGCTGGCGGTTGAAGTCACCGTCGACGAGGCCCTTGCGCGCGAAGTGACCGAGGTGTTCCGCGTCAACGGCATCGCCGTGCAGGCCGACGTGGCCGGGCCGGGCCGGGTCGTGGCGCAGGCCGCCGAGCGCGACACCGACAAGCTCGCGCGGGCCGAGGAGGTGGTGCGCCGCGACGTGCGCGGCCTGCAGCAGCTCACGGTGCGCAACACCGCCAAGCCGCTGCCACCGCCCCCGCCGCCGGTCATCGACGACCCGGGCAAGCGGATCGCCTCGCTGGTGCCGGGCGAAACCGCTTACCTCGTCACCGCCGACGGCTCGCGCTACTTCGTCGGCGCGATGCTGCCCACCGGCCACCGCATCACCCGCATCGAACAGTCCAGCGTCACGCTCGAGCGCGACGGCCAGCTGGCCACCTTGAAATTCTGAGCCCTTGAACTTCCGACGGTCCCACTGCAACACACCCTTGTTAGGAGCATTCCCATGACCACCAACTACGTCACCAACCCCCTGACCCAGATGGCCCTGGCGCCGACCACCACGCAGCAGAGCACCGGCAACGGCAGCAAGAGCGGCACCTGGTTCGAAGCCATGGCCCGTGCCTGGGGCGAGGCCCTCGACAAGCAGGCCGCGACGATCCAGGAGCAGTCGGATCAGCTGAGCAACAACGGCACCGACACGCCGGCGGCCATCACCGAACTGACCGCGCAGTCGCTGAAGATGGGCTTCCTGTCGAACAGCTCGCACAGCGCGATCCAGTCGGTCGGCGATGCGCTGAGCACGATGGCCCGCAAGGGCTGATCCGGCGGAGGCGCGTCATGACCTTCGAAATCGCAGCCGCCGCGATGGCCCAGGTCGGCGCCGCCGGCACCGCCGGCGCAGGCGCCGCCGGCGCCGCGGGCGCCGGTGCGGCCGCGCCGACGCAGGTCGGCTACGGCGTGTCGCTCACCGACTTCAACGGCTTCCAGCAAGCCATGGCGCAGGCCACCCAGCGCATCGAGACGCGCGGCGTCGGCCAGACGAGCGAGGCCGCCAAGCAGCTGATGAAGCCCTTCGAGCACATCAACGGCGAGGCGCAGCGCCTGGCCGCCGATGCCAAGGCCGCCGAGGCAGCCGGTCAGGACATGAGCCCGTCGCAGATGGTCAACCTGAGCGTGCGCTGCCAGGAGTTCATGTTCCATTGCCAGCTGACGTCGAACATCGCCAATCGCACGTCAGACGGCCTGCAGCAACTGTTCCGCCAGCAATCCTGAAGGACCCCTCGCCATGCACCCCATCACGACGCGACGCCTGACCACTGCCGCCGGCGGCCTGCTGCTGGCCCTGCTGGTCGGCTGCTCGAACCAGGAGCTGTACGGTCAGCTCTCCGAGCGCCAGGCCAACGAAATGGTGGCGGTGCTGCGCGGCGCGGGCATCGATGCCGAGAAGCAATCGCACGAAGGCAAGTTCTCGGTGCTGACCGGGAGCGGAGACTTCGCCAACGCGGTGCGCCTGCTCAATGCGCAAGGCTACCCGCGCGAGTCGTTCGACAGCATGGGCAAGGTCTTCAAGCGCGAAGGCTTCGTGTCTTCGCCGCTGGAAGAGCGGGCCCGCCTGATGTATTCGATGTCGCAGGAGATTTCCAACACCATCGCCAACATCGACGGCGTGGTCACCGCGCGGGTGCACCTGGTGGTGCCCGAGCGCAATCCGCTGGTCGACAAGCCGCAGCCGGCCTCTGCCGCCGTCTTCATCAAGTACCGCCCCGACAGCGACCTGACGTCGCAGGTCACCCAGATCAAGGCGCTGGTGGTCAACAGCATCGAGGGGCTGACCTACGACAACGTGACGGTGGCGCTGTTCCCGGCCGAAGCCATGCCCGGCGAAGGCGCCAAGCCGACCCCGGCCGCCGCGCAACCGGCGGCACCCGTGCAACAGGCATCGTTGGCGTTGCCGCTGACCATCGGCAGCGGCGGCGGCGCGATCGCGCTGTTCGGCGGGGTCTTGCTGTGGTGGCGCCGCCGCTCGAGCCCGACGCCGTCGGCGGCACCTGTGCGCGCGCTGCCGCCCGCCGCACCGGCGCCCAATCCCACCCGTGACGCCGGCGCGGCCGATCTGAAGGCCGTTCTGCGTCGCGCCGCGAGCCGCTCGTGACGACATTGCACGCCACCGGCGCGCTGCCCAGGCGCAGCGAAGTCCCGCCGGTCGACACCGCGACGCGGCGCCGCCATCGCGCGGCAATCGCCCGCCGGCTGTTGGCCGCCGCGCCGGACGCCGCCGCCACGCTCGACTGGAACACCCTCGACACCGCGCCGGCTTGGCTGGCGCTCGGTGACGCCGAACTGATGGTGCTGTCGCGCCAGGTCGGCGCGATCCTCTGCGCCGCGTCGATCCGCCTGTGGATCGACGGTGCGCGCATCGGGGCGGCGCGGGCATCGCTCGGCGCCGGGTTCCTGCAGGCGCTGCAGGCCTTGCCGGAGACCCAACTGCTGCCGCGCAACGTGGCACCGTGCCCGCGCATCGACATCGCCGAGCAGGTTGCGCCGATGCTGCGCACCAGCGGCATCGGTGTGCTGCTCGCATCGTTGCCCAGCGGCCCGCTGCGCCGTGCCGCCGCCGCGCTGCTCGGCAGCACCGCGTCGACGATGGCCCCCGCGCTGGCGCAGTCATTGGTCTCTCGCGCACAGTCGATGACGGTGCGCGCCCCCGTCTCCAAGACCCCCGGCCTGACGACCAAGAACGAAGGAGTGGCGGCATGAGCTTCGTGTTGTGGCAACGCGGGCGCGACACCGGCATCGCGTCGACCCGGCTGGTGCTGCGCGCGGCCGAGGTGCCGCTGCTCGCCGATGCGCAGGCCGTGCGCGACCGCCTCGAAGCCCTGTGCGCCGAGCAGACCCAGCGCGTCGAGGCGGCCTGCGAGCAGGCGCGCGAGCGCGGCCATGCGCTCGGCCTCGAGCAGGGCGTGCAGGCGGCGCGCGACGAGGTGGCCGCGTCGCTGGCAGCGCTGAGCCGCACCGCCGAGCAGGAGCGGCTGCGTCTGCGCGGCCAGCTCGCCGCGCTCGCGCTGCAGGTGGCGCGCAAGCTGATCGGCGAACTCGCCGACGACGAGCGGCTGGTCGCGCTGGCCGACACCGCGGCGCGCGACATGCTCCCCGGCGGCTCGCTGGCGCTGGTGGTTCATCCGTCCCACGCCGACACGGTGCGCGCGCGGCTCGCCGCGATGGCACGCCACGCCGGCGAGACCGGCGAGCCCCTGCCCAATTTCGAGCTGCGCGCCGACCCTGCCTGCGCGAGCGACAGCTGCCGCATCGAGACAGAGTTCGGCAGCGTCGACGCCTCCCTCAACGCGCAACTGAGCCGCCTGGCACAAGCCTGGGGCGTCGCGGAGCACGCATGAACATGGCCTCGATGCCGCAAGAGACCGAGCAACTCGTTCGCGCGTTGCATGGCACCCGCACGGTCGTCGAGCACGGCCGCGTCGTGCAAGCCGGCGGCACGATCCTGCGCGCCACCGGACTGCGCGCGCGCATCGGCCAGCAATGCCGCGTGTTCGACTCGTCGGTGCCCAACGAAGGCGCCGAGCCGCTGCTGGCCGAAGTGATCGGCTTCGCCGGGCCCGAGGTCATTCTGGCGCCCTACGGCCCGCTGCAAGGCATCGCCGTCGGGGCGGCCGTGCAGGCGCTGTCCGGCGTGGCGCAGGTACCCTACGGCGAGGCGCTCCTCGGGCGCGTGATCGACCCGTTCGGCCGGCCGCTCGACGACCTGCCGCTGCCGCAGCCCGGCCCCACGTTGCGCCACACGCCGCTGCACGCCGACGCGCCGTCGCCGCTCAAGCGCAAGGGCGTCGACCATCCGCTGCCCACCGGCGTGCGCGCGATCGACTCCGCGTTGACGATCGGCGAGGGCCAGCGCGTCGGCATCTTCGCGATGGCCGGCGGCGGCAAGTCGACGCTGCTGGGCATGCTCGCCCGTCAGGCCAAGGCCGACGTCAACGTCATTGCGCTGGTCGGCGAGCGCGGCCGCGAGGTGCGCGAGTTCATGGACGAGAGCCTCGGCGAGGACGGCCTCGCGCGCTCGGTGGTGGTGGTGTCGACGTCCGACCGCCCGGCGCTCGAGCGCGTGCGTGCCGCCTATGCCGCCACCGCGATCGCCGAGGGCTTCCGCCGCGAGGGCAAGCGCGTGCTGCTGCTGGTCGACTCGGTCACGCGCTTCGCACGCGGCCTGCGCGAACTGGGCCTGTCGGCGATGGAGCCGCCGGTGCGCCGCGGCTACCCGCCGAGCGTGTTCGCCGAGCTGCCGCGCCTGTTCGAGCGCGCCGGCAACGACGCCCACGGCTCGATCACCGCGTTCTACACGGTGCTCGCCGAGGACGACGACAACTCCGACCCGGTGGCCGAGGAAGTGCGCTCGATCCTCGACGGTCATATCGTGCTGTCGCGCGCGCTGGCACAGGCGGCGCACTATCCGGCGATCGACGTGCTGGGCAGCGCCAGCCGCGTTTTCACGCGGGTGGCGGACAAGCCGCACCGCGACGACGCGAGTCAGCTGCGCGCGCTGATGGCGCGCTACAACGAGGTCGAGTTCCTGCTGCGCGTAGGCGAATACCAGGCCGGCAGCGACCCGCTGGCCGATCGCGCGATCGAGCGGATGCCGCAGGTGAAGGCGCTGCTGCAGCAGCGCAGCGACGAGGCCGCCGACTTCGACGCCACGATCGGCGCCCTGCATGAGGTGGTGTCGTGACGGCAGCCCTGCCCACGATGCTCGAGGCCAAGCAACTGCATCGCCTGCGCGCGCTGCGCGTGCAGCGTGCGCGCGAACGCATCGCGCCGGCACAGGCCGAGGTCGACAAGGCGCTGGCGGCCATTCATCAGCGCCAGCGCCAGATCGACCAGCTGCGCGAGTCGATTCGGGAGCTGCGCGACGCGATCGTAACCACCCTCGCGCCGGCGCTGCCGCGTTGGTCCGGCGTGGCCTCGGCGCAGCAGGATCGCCTCGCCGATCAGCTCGAGCGCAACGAGTACGGGCTGATCGACGACGAGGAAACGCTCGAGGCCGCGCAGGAGAAGCTTCAGCAGGCGCGTTCGGAGCTGACCCGGGCGCTGGCCCGCGAAGACGCCGTGCGCGGACTGGTACAGCAGGCGCGAAAAGGCCGGCTGCTGGTGCGCGAGCAGCGCGCCGAACGCGACCTCGACGACCAGATCAGGCCGGCGGCGTCGAGGTGACCCCATGAACCTCACTGCCCCGTCTTCGTCATCGCAGACCACGGCACGCGGTACCAGCCGCGAGCCGACGGCACCGCGCACCGAGTCGGTCCAGCAGCAGCACGCCCGCGACGGTTTCGAGCGTGCGCTTCAGGCGCGGCGCCAGCGACAGGACGCCGACGACGGCGAAGAATCCGGCCACAACGACGAAGGCGCGCCCGCGCCCTGGAGCTTGGGCGTCCCGATCCAGCCCCCCGTTCTGCGCGCCGCCGCCGCTGCAGCTGGCCCAACCCCGGTCACCGGCCCTGTCGATCAGTCCAGCACGCGCGCCGCGATCGAAGCATCTCTCACGGCGTGCCCTGGCGACATAGTGACCCCGCTGACCGGCACCGACCCGGCCGCGGTGTGGGAGGTGACATTGAACGAACCGCACGCCGTACCACTGGCAGTGCGGGCCGAACGCACGGGCACGACGGAGGCGCAGCGCGCCTGGGGCCTGACCCTGGCGTCGTCGGCATCCAACACCGACGTGCTGGCCCGCCACGTGCCGCGCCTGAACGAGCGTCTGCGCAAGCAAGCGATCCAACTTGACCACGTGCGCGTCGAGCAGGCGGACAACGAGGAGCATTGAACCCCTTGGCGACGCCGGCGAAAACGGTTTGAACCACCGGCGCGCCCGCAGCGACCCAATGCGCACAACCCGTCCGCGCCGGCAGCCGCATCGTGGCGCCGGGCCCGTCGTGACGGCCACCGATCGAGTCAGGAGCACCGATGACCAAGTCGCGCGCGAACCCACCCGGCCTACCCCGAATCCGCTCGACGCAGGACCTGCCGCGTCGAATCCGCGAGGCCGTGCTCGACGCCATCTTTCGCCACGACCCCTCGCAGCCGCCACTGCGCGTGGTGCCGGCGACGGCGCCCACGGCGCCAGCCAGGCTCGCAGCCCTGCTGGCAAGGGAGTCAAGCCAACGCGCCAGCCTGACCACCATCTACGAGATGTACCTGCAGGCCTATCGTGCCGCGGCTGAGCGCGCCGGTTTTGGCGACATCGACGACGTCGGGCGAGCCGTGGCCTACTTCGTAGCGGTCAACCTGCAGGCGTTGCACGGCACCGATCCCGATGCCGACGTGCTCGAGCCGCTGGAACGACAGCTGCGGCTGGCCACGCGCATCTGCTCGGACTGGGATCGTGCATCGGTCGCGCAGCGCCAGTTCTTCTTCGAACAGATCGCGATCACCGGCGTGTTGATCGCGGCCGCCGGGTCGCGCGCCCGCACGCAGGGGCCGGACGACATTGCCGCAGTACGGCGCGCGGCGCGCCGCTACCTCGAACAGATGCTGGGTCTGAACCCGGATTCGTTGACGCTCGCGCCGTCGGGCCTGATCGCTCGCGCCGACGTGCGCGTGCCTGCCGCGGCGCCGGGCGCACTGGCCAACGCCTGAGTATCGACCGTGGATATCGAGCCGATCGTCTCCAAGCAGGCGGCCGACAAGCTGGCCGTGTGGATGGCCGTGCGCGATGCACTCGAGGCTGCAGCAACCCCGCCGGCAGCCGAGGCTGCACCGCCGACACCGCTCGAGGGCGCGATCGGGGCTGCCGAAAGTGCAGTCGTCCACGCCGACCAGGTCGCGACGGCCATCATCGAGGCGGTGCTGCCGGGGGCGGACAGCGATTTCAGCCACGAGGCTGCAACGGTACAAACGACCTGGCGTCCGCCGACCCCGCAGGCCGATGTGCTGCACGCGCATGACGTCGGACTGCCTTCGACCCCCGCCGCCCAGACCGATCTGGCGCTGCCGGCATCGCTGCTGGTGCCTGCGATGCTGACCGGCTTGCGGGTCGAGCCCGCCGCGGGCTGGGCCCAGTTGGCAGCCGGCACGCAATGGCCGACGAGCCGCCCGGATCGGGAGCGCCGCCGTCAACCCCGCGACCAGCGCGACGGTCGAGACAGCCCACCGCACGAGGACGAGGCACCGGCACCCGCGCCGCGCAAGGAAGAACACCGCGCGGCGCCTGATGCCGTGCTCGACCCCATTGCCGACGGGCAGTGGTGCGAGGCGCTCTCCACCGCGCTACGTGCGGCGCTGACGGCGCGCATCGTGCCGCAGGCGTTGCTGGCCGCCGCCGAGCAGTGGAAGCGAGGCCGCTGCGTCGTGCTGGCCTGTCCGCAGGGCGATGACCCGGAGGGCGGCGCCTGGGCCTTCGTGCTCTGGCCCCGCGTTCAGGCACGTCCGGCCGAGTGCAGTGCGATACCGGAACTGTCGCTGCATGGCCTGCAGGTCGAAGCCAGGCTGCAATGGTCGGCGTCGCCCCGTGCCGGCCAGTGGTGCCACGTCCGCGTGATCAAGGAGCACCATCCGCGCAGTGGCAGGCAACTGGTCGCCCTCGACGAAGGCGCGCCGGGTCGGCCACCCGCCTGCGAGGTGCAGCTCGGTCCCGTGCTGGCGCGCTCGCTGCGTTGGTGCGAGGTACGCGTGAGGATCCAGGCGGCGCAGCGCTTCTGGGCTGCACTGGGCACGCAATGGAGCGTGCACGTGGTGGTGAGTGCGCAACCGTTGCTGGCGCCGTCGGCCGTCGGGGGAGATTCGTCATGCTGAATGCCGCAAGGAGCGATGAGCCCGCGGTGAAGGGCGCACGTCGTGCGTCGCGCCGGGCAGGCACGTCGGTACCGGCGCAGGCGCTGGCGTTGGCACGCCTGGGCGATGCCGCGGCGCTGATCGACCGCCGCTCGCGGCGCATCGTGTGGGCGAGCGACGCCTGGCACGCGATGCTGCAGCCGTCAGCCGACGCCGTCGATGTCGCAGCGCTCGAGCCGCAGCTCGCGGGCCTGACAGCGGCGCTGGAAGCGGGCGCCGACAGCGAGGCCCCGCGCCGCCTCGAACTGGGCG
>Ga0335084_10004606_pt1 | contig 13594 bp, 10 predicted proteins | sample Lox_Sample_44_FD_206721 | JGI IMG/M metagenome (GOLD analysis project Ga0335084, IMG submission 206721) | Soil microbial communities from Loxahatchee National Wildlife Refuge, Florida, United States - Lox_Sample_4.4 | ecosystem: Environmental > Terrestrial > Soil > Wetlands | place: USA... | reverse complement strand
CGTGGTGCTGGTACCTGCATATGATAAAGGCGCCGCCGCGGGGCTGCTTACCGCCGCGCCACGGCGCCCCCCCGCGGGTCAGCGCCCCATCTACGGGATCGCGTGCACCTCTGAAACCGCCGCGATCGCGCCCTCGCCGTGGCAGACTTCACACGCCTCTGCGCCCGTGCCGGTGGTGTTGGTTTCGGCGTGGGCAGCGGCGGCGTCCGAGTCGTGGCACGCGAGACAGGCGTCCTGGATGGCCGGCGTGTGCGCCGAGACGGTCTCGTTGCCCGCGTTCACCTGCGTCATCAGCGTCGGGTGTACGCCGCTCGGGAGCGGCAGCAGGAAGGTCCCCGCCTTGTGGCACGCCACGCAGTCGCGGCGGTCGCCGGGGAACAGCACCTCGCTGAAGTCGTTGGCCGAGCCGCCGAAGCCGTAGATGACGTACGGCTTGTGCTCGAGGTTCTCGCCGGTGTGGATCTTGTGGATCATGTGCTTGAAGTCGATCGTCGAGTTGTCGGGATCGGCGTTGGCGACCAGGTTGCGCCGGGCGAAGTCCGACATCGACGGGTTGTGGCAGACCACGCAGTACTCGGTCTGGTTGCGCAGGTTCCCGTGGATGCTGAAGCCCTGCGAGAACACCCCGTGGCAGCTCTGGCAGTTCGCGATGTCGACGACCTGGCGCCGCGCCGCCACCGTCGAACCGTCGACGGCGAAGTCGCGCACCGCGTTCTGCATCGCTTCGTTGAGCGTCTTGGGGCCGACCTGCGTCCCGGTCCCGACCGTCACCGAGCGCCGTCCCTCGATGCCGATGCGCCAGGTCCCGGTCGCCGTGGCGGGGAGCGCGTTGCCGGCCGAGCTGACGTACGTGAAGACGCCGTCCACGTCGGGGCCGGTGAGCGTGCCGCTCGCGCCGCTGCCGAAGGCGGTCGGGGTGAGCACCTGGCTGGTCACGACGACGTTCTGGCCGACGTCGGGAGTGGTGCCGAAGTCGGTGGTGGGACCGCTGTAGGCGAACGCGACCCGGTTGAACGCGGCGAGGCTGGTGATGGTCGCGCCGGTGTCGTCCGTCAGCTTGAAGGTGACGGTGACCGGATTCCCGGCCGTGCCCGACGCGCTTCGGATCTCCGCGTGGATTCCCGCCAGCTGGGTCGACTGCTCGGGGACGGTGTGCGCGCCCGGCACGGTGATGTCGTACTCGGTGTCCTCGGTGGGCTTGTGGCACACGGTGCACAGTGCTTCGGGCTGAGGCCCGGCGAGGTGCCCGGTGCCGGGGGCGCCCGCATCGGTCGCGGTCTGTCCCGGGTTCACGTCGTCGTGGCACGACGTACACGCCGCGGTCGACGGCTTGCTCCGGAAGTTGGCGACGGTCGCACCCGCGCTGTGGCACTTCGTGCAGTTGCGGATGTCCTGCGGGAAGCCCACGCCGGCGACGATCGAGCCGGTGCAGGTGCCGCCCGTGCCGCAGTCGGCGTCGGTCGTGCATTTCACGTTCGGCAGCGGCCCGCCGACGCAGGCCGTCACCTTCTCGGACCACACCGTGCTCGAGATCCCGTACTTCGTCCCGACCGGACCGGCGTTGACGCTCGGGAGGTCCTTCCCGTCGTGGATGCGATGGACCATGACCTTGAAGTCGATCGTGTTGCCGGTCTCCACGTCGATGGCCTGGTCGGTGTGACAGGTCTGGCAGAGCCGGACCTCACGACGGCCGCCTCCGTGTACTGCGAGCGGGTCGTGGCAGTTGTTGCACTGTGCGGTCGTGGTCACCTCGCGCATCGTCGTCACGGCGCCGCCGGCGGGCACGAAGTCGAAGATCGGGTTCGCGGTGAGCGACACCCCGTTGAAGGTCCGCCCGACCTGGCCGCCGACCGTGTGCGTGAGCGTCGCCGGGTAGCCGTTCGGGAGGGTGGTCTTGAGCGTGTACGTGTAGATGCCGGCGACCGGGTCGACGGTTGCGAAGGTGCCGCCCGAGTCGAGGGTCGGCTGGTCGGACGACAGGTGGGTGGTGTTGCTGGTCACGTGCCGGGTCACGTAGTTCACGTACTTCGTGAACGTGGTGGTGAGGCCCTGGCTGGTCTCGTCGACGGTCTCCAGGCGCGCGATCGTGAAGCGGACGCGGGCCTTGTTCGGGTCGGTGGTCGCGGCAGCCACCGGGGTGATGGGATTGCCGGCGGTATCGGTGAGCCGGAACGTGACCGTCACGACGCCCGCGCCGCTCACCGTCGCGGCGGTGATGGTCGCCGTGAGCCCCGCGCCCGGCGCGCTCGGCGTCGGCAGCGTGGTGCTGGTGGTCGAGGTGCTGGTGGTGGTCGTGATGCTGGTGACGGTCGTCACCGTCGTCGACGTCGAGGTGGTGGTCACGGGGGGCGGCGTCCCGGCTTCCAGGCAGACGATCTTGTAGGTGTCGCTGTCGGTCCCGCCGAACTGCGGCGGCGCCTTCGCCTTCAGGTTGAGGGTGAGGCGCCCCTTGGCGAGGTCACCGTCCTTGTTGGGTCCGCTCACCGGCACCGCCAGGCCGGTCACCGCGGTGCACTTGCCGGTGGCGCCGGTCGCCGCGAGGGCGTTGGCTGCGGTCGCGAGCGCGGCCACCTGATCGAGGAGCTGCGTGCGCGCGGCGTCGCTCACCTTGCCCTTCACCTTGCCCTTGAGCGTCAGGCTGGCGACCGGCTTGGCCGTGCACCCTTCGGCGGGGATGCCGAGGCAGATCGCCGCCGGCACGGTGCAGACGCCGTCGACCTGGCCGTCGGCGTCGCAGGCGGCGCCGTCGCTGCAGGTCACGCCGGTCGTCGCGCCACCGAGCGGAAAGGCGGCCCCGCTCGCGGAGAGCTGGGCCATGCAATCGGTCTTCTTCGGACCTCCGCCGGGAACGGTCGTCGCCCGGGCGCTGACTGCCATACCGAGGACGAGGACCGGCACCAACCCGAGGAGACGACCCACCAAAGCCCGCTTCGCCAAGTAGTCCATGAGGCGACCAAAGCAAAAGCTCCCCCGAGTCGGCAAGACATGAAATGCGGCCGCCGGCCGTTTCTTCGATCCCTGCCCTGAGCTAGGTATTGACGGGAGGAGCCGGTGATGCCGAGAGCGATCTGGAACGGGGCCGTCCTGGCCGAGAGCGACCGCTGCGAGGTGGTCGAGGGGAACCGGTACTTCCCCCCGGATTCCGTCAACCGGGCCTGCCTCCGGGAGAGCACCACCCACACCACCTGCGGCTGGAAGGGCGTGGCCAGCTACTACGACGTGGTCGTCGACGGTCGCACCAACGAGGACGCCGCCTGGTACTATCCGACGCCCATGGACGCCGCGAAGCACATCACCAACTACGTCGCCTTCTGGCGCGGCGTCGAGATCCAGGGCTGAGCATGGACGAGCAGGAGTACCGGAAGCTGGCCGACGTCTGCCTCCAGCGGGTCGCGGGCTGGCTCGAGGGGCTGGACGCGGACGAGGTCGACTACACCACCACCGACGGCAAGGTCGCGATCGAGTTCCCCGACGGGCAGACCTTCGTCGTGAACCGCCAGGGGGCCGCCCGGCAGGTCTGGTTCGCGGCCGTCGACCGCGCCTGGCACTACCGCTGGGACCCGGCGCGCCAGACCTGGGTCGACGACCGCGACGGGCACGAGTTCTTCACCAACCTCGCGGACGTGGTCGGCCGGAAGGTCGGGCACCCGGTCGCGCCGCCGCGTTGACGCGGCCTTCCTCGAGTCGACGGCATCGTGGAGCGGTTCGGCCTCGACTTCGGGACGACGAACACGTCGCTCTCGTGGGGGCGTGGCGACGGCCTGCCGGAGCTGTGCCCGCTCGACCCAGCGGCGGTCGACCCGCGCGTGCTGCGGACGCTCCTCTACTACTCGATCGAGCGCCGCGGCTTCGTGGTCGGGCAGCGCGCGATCGGCGAGTACCTCGCGGAGGACATGGAAGGGACGCTGATCCAGTCGATCAAGACCTTCCTCGGCTCCGAGCTGTTCGAGGACACCTGGATCCACGACCGCATGTACACGCTCGAGGACCTCATCGCGGTCGTGCTCCGCGAGGTGCGTGCGGCGATCCGCACGCTCACGCCCGCCGACGTGCGGTTGGTCCTCGGGCGGCCGGCGGTCTACGTCACCCAGCCGGAGCGCGAGCAGCTCGCGCGCCGGCGCCTCGAGCGGGCGGCGGCGCTGGCGGGGTTCGCGGCGATCGAGTTCGAGTACGAGCCGATCGCCGCCGGGCTCACGTACGAAGCGTCGCTGACGCGGCCCGAGCTGGCGCTGATCGCCGACCTGGGCGGCGGCACGTCGGATTTCACGGTGATGCGTCTCGGCGCCGGGACCCGTGGCGATCGCCGCGACGACATCCTCGCCACCGGCGGCGTGCAGATCGGCGGCGACACGTTCGACGCCCGCATCATGGCGACGACGCTCGCTCCCCACTTCGGCGCCGGCACGACGTATCGCTCCATGGAGGGGCAGGACCTGCCGTTCCCGAGCCATCTGCTGGAACGGCTCGGGCACTGGCACCAGGTCCCGTTCCTCCGCAGCCGGAAGACCCGCGAGCTGCTGGCGGCCCTGCGCTTCTCGGGCAGCGACCCGGCCGCCGTCGACCGGCTGCGGGCGCTGGTCGACGGCAACCTCGCCTTCTTCCTGTTCGAGCAGATCGAGCGCGCCAAGAGCCAGCTCTCGACCGCCGACGAGGCGACGATCCGCTTCCAGGCCGACGTCATCGACATCGAGGAGCGGATCACCCGGGCGGCGTTCGAGGCGATGATCGCGCCCGACCTGGAGCGCGTCGCGGCCTGCATGGCCGACGTGCTCGCGGATGCGAAGGTGACGGCCGCCGACGTGCAGGCGGTGTTCGTCACCGGCGGCTCGGCGCAGATCCCCGCGGTGCGCGCCATGCTGACGCGGACCTTCGGGGCCGAGCGGCTGCGCGCCCAGGACTACCTGACCAGCGTGGCGTGCGGCCTGGGGCTCACGGCGCGTGACCGCCCCGCGGATTCCTGAGCACCCGCGGGCTGTCAGACTTTTGACTGGTGCCGCTCGCCGTGGCGAGCGCCACGGCATCGAGTGCGCGCAACTCACTCTGGCCTGCGCTATCATTTCTGGAAATGGAGGCCACGTGATGTGGGGTGGACGTAGGAGTGTGTGGGGCGTCGTGGTCGCGCTCGCGGTCGTGTTCGCGAGCGCGCGTGCGCACGCGGCGACCGTCACGTGGACCGGCGCCGTCGACGGCAACTGGAACACCGCCGGCAACTGGGACGTCGGCGTCCCGACCAGCGCCGACGACGTCGTGATCACGCTCGGCGGCACCTACACGGTGACGCTCGACGTCGACGCGACCGTCGCGAGCCTCGTGCTCGGCGGAGCGAGCGGCACGCAGACGTTGCTGCTCGCGTCGCACAGCCTCGAGCTGGACGGCGCGAGCACGATCGGCGCGGCGGCCGTGCTCGACATGAACAGCGGCGTGTTGACCGCGATGGCACCGCTCACGGTGACGGGCGTCTTCGACTGGGCGGGCGGCACCGTGCAGGGCGCGGTCGCCATCGCCGGCGCGGGAACGCTGCTGATCAACGGGTCGGCACCCAAGCTGCTCCAGGGCGGGAGCCCCGCCACCGACATCGCGAACGCCGGAACGGCCACGTGGACCGGCACCGGCACCTTCACGATCAGCAACGGCGCCACCTTCACGAACCAGGCCTCGGGCACGTTCCGCGTGCAGACCGATGCGACGCTGAGCGGCACCGCGACGTTCTCCAACGCCGGGCTCTTCGTCAAGAACGGCATGGTCTCGACGACCCAGGTGTCGGTCACCTCGTTCATCAACACCGGCACGGTGCAGGTGCAGACCGGCATCCTGCGCTTCCCGAACACCGTGACCAGCAGCGGTGGGGGCAACGTCTTCGATGCGGCCAGCGGCACCGAGGTCTCGTTCCAGTCCACCGCGTCGTTCACCGACACGACGTTCAGCGGCGTCGGCGCGCACCGCATCACGGGCACGAGCACGGTGACCCTCGGCGGCGTCATCACGACCAGCAACCTGGAGTTCGCGGGCGACGCGTCGCTCGGCGGCCTCGTCGCCGCCTCGCCAGTGACCATGGTGGGGACGCTCTCGTGGACGAGCGGCATCGTGCAGGGCGACGTGACGATTCCGGCGGCGAGCACGCTCGCGATCGGCGGCGTGGCCGCCAAGACGCTCACCGGCGCCGGCAGCGCGATCCACAACGCCGGCACCACGACGTGGACCGGCAACGGCGTCCTGAACGTCAGCAGCGGGGCGACCTTCGAGAACCAGACGGGCGGGCTGTTCTCGACCCAGACCGACGCCACGCTCCAGGGGGGCGCCACCTTCATCAACGCGGGCACCTTCACCAAGAGCAGCTCGGCCGGCCCGACGCAGGTGCAGCTCGGCACGTTTGCGAACACGGGCATCGTGCAGGTCCAGAGCGGCATCCTGCGCTTCCCGGCCACCATCGTCAGCACCGGCGGCGGCAACACGATCGACGCCGCCACCGGTACGCAGGTCTTGTTCCAGGCGGACGCGACCTTCGCGGGTACGACGTTCAGCGGCGTCGGGGTGCACAAGATCCAGGGCACCGGCACGATCGGGATGTCGGGCGCGATCAGCAGCTCGAACCTGGAGTTCGCCGGCGACGTCAACACCGGCGGGATCGTCGCCAACCCGGCGGTCACGCTCACCGGTACGCTGTCGTGGACCAGCGGCATCATCCAGGGGACGCTCACCGTACTCTCCGGCAGCGCGCTCACGCTCGGCACCTCCGCGACGAAGACGCTCGACGGCAGCGGGCCGGCGACCGTCATCAACAATGCCGGGACGATCACCTTCGGGGGGACCGGTGCGTTCCGTCTGCTGAACGGCGGCAACGTCAACAACCAGACCGGCGGCCTGTTCAACCTCACCACCGACGCGACGTTCACCGGCGACGGGACGTTCACCAACGCCGGCACGTTCGCCAAGATCGGTGCCGGCGGCCCGACCGCCGTCCAGCTCGGCGGGTTCGTGAACACCGGGACCGTGCAGGTGACGAGCGGCACCGTGCAGTTCCCGTCGCAGGTGACCAGCAGCGGCGGCGGCAACACCTTCGACGCCGCGACCGGCACCCAGATCGCCCTCGTCGGCGACGCGAGCCTCACCGACACGACCATGAGCGGCGCGGGGTCGCACCGCATCCAGGGCACCGGCAGCGTGACGCTCGTCGGGACGATCACCAGCTCGAACCTCGACTTCGCGGGCGATCCGGCGACCGGCGGGATCGTCGCCAACCCGGCGGCGACCATCGTCGGCAGCTTCGGGTGGGCGAGCGGGATCATCCAGGGGGCGCTCACGATTCCGTCGGGCAGCGCGCTGCTCCTCACCGGCGTCGGGACCAAGACGCTCAAGGGCGGCACCTACACGACGTCGATCACGAACGGCGGCACGATCACGTGGACCGGCAACGGCACGCTGAGCGTCGTCAACGGCGCGAGCGTCACGAACCAGGCCGGCGGCACCGTCGCGCTTCAGGGCGACGCGACGCTCGGGGGCACCGGGACGTTCGCCAACGCCGGGACGTTCGTCAAGAGCATCGCGACCGGCACGTCGCAGGTGCAGGTCGCCTTCACGAACACGGGCGCGCTGACGATGCAGAGCGGCGCGCTGTCGTTCACGACCGGCTACGTGCAGACCGCCGGCAGCACGGTGCTGGCCGGCGGCAACCTGGCGGGCCCGGCGTTGATCGACGTCCAGGGGGGGACGTTCACCGGGGCCGGCTCGGTCACCGGGCCGCTCCGGAACGCCGGCGCGCTCCGTCCGGGCAACTCGGGGCCGGGCCTCCTCGCGATCATGGGGACCTACACGCAGGTGAACCCGGGCGGCTTCAACGTCGAGATCGGCGGGACCGTCGCGGGGACGGACTACGACCAGGTGACGAGCCAGGGCGCGGCCGCGCTCGTCGGGACGCTCAACGTCACGCTCGTGAACGGCTTCACTCCCACCCCCGGACAGACGTTCACGATCCTGACCTACGGCTCGCGCACCGGCGACTTCACGGCCGCCAACGGGCTCGCGCTGGGCAACGGCCTGGGCTTCAAGAAGCTCGTGAGCGGGACCGACGTGAAGCTGAGCGTGGTCCAGGAGCTGTGCTGCAACCTGATCGACGACGACGGCGACGGCCTCACGGACGCCGCCGATCCCAAGTGCTACGGTACGACCTGCTCGACGACGACCACGACCAGCACGTCGACCAGCATCCCGGGCGCGACCAGCACGACCACCACGACCCTGCCGCAGTGCCAGGACGGGAGCGACGACGACGGCGATCAGCTCGTCGACTGCGCCGACCCCGGCTGCGCCGGCGATCCGGTCTGCGCGCAGCCCGGCCAGGAGATCTGCGGCAACTGCATCGACGACGACGGCAACGGGCAGACCGACTTCGAGGACGCGGTCTGCTGCCAGGGCTCGCCCACGGTGGGCCTGGCGATCAAGCAGGGACGTCTGGTGCCCGGCACCGCTACCACGCGCGTCACGCTGCGCGCGCTGCTGGGCGCGGGCGGGGTGCCGCCCGTGAACCCGCTGCTCCAGGACGTCTACCTCCAGATCCGCCCCGAGAGCGGCACCGACGTCCTGTGTGCGCACATCCCGGGCAGCGAGTTCGGGCGCAAGGGACGGCGCTTCACGTTCTTCGATCCGGCGCATTCGATCACGAGCGCGCACGCCATCGACCGCCTCACGCTGACGATCCGCAACGACGGCAAGTTCGTCGTCCGGCTCACCGGGAAGCAGGTCGACCTGGGGCTCCCCGATGACGACAAGCTCTGGCTGACGCTCGGCTTCCACGACACCGTGGAGACCGAGCAGGGGAATCGCTGCGAGTCGGCGTCCCAGACGTTCAAGCGGACCGCGAAGGGCGTCCGCCACTATCCGTAGAGGCGGGGGCTCAGCCGCCGATCGTCGACGCCGCTGCCGCCTTCTTGATGAGGGCGGCGTCGGGCTTCAGCAGGCCCCCGGCCTTGACGGCGCGCTTGGCCGCCCTGGCGACCGCCCGCACGTAGGCGGCGTGGGTCGGGTAGAGCTGCGCCAGCGTCGGGGCGTCGAACGGCGTCGTCGTCCCGAGGAGCTGGCAGATCAGCGGGCCGGACTGGAAGCCGGTGAAGGTCGCGATCGGGACCTCGACCTGCGGCGTGCGGATGCCGCCCAGCGCGTTGCCGTGGCTGTCGACGTTGATCGCGACCGCCGGGCTGGCGGCGACGTCGAGCGGCGGCATCGACTTCGGCGCCTTGCCGTGGCGCACCCACTTGTTCAGCGCGGCGAAGGCGGCGTTCAGCACGAAGTGCTGCGGGCCGGAGTTGATCGCGGTCCCGCAGGAGATCCCGACGTTGGGCGTCGTCGTGAGGACGATGTTGGCCGCGGCGGGGGACTTCCCGAGGTCGGCGGCGCCGGTCGAGGTCAGGTAGGTGTCGGCGTGAGCCGTGCCGGCCACCTCCCACACCCGCAGGTGCGCGCTGTCGGGCTGGCGGGCGCTGAAGTAGCCGAGGAAGGTGAGGTCGGACTCGGTCTCGAAGACCAGCACCGGGACGTCGACGTCGGCGCGGATGGCCACCGGCGTCGGCCCCGGGATGCTCGGCTGCGGCGCCTGGGAGAGCCCGGCGAGCGCACCGGTCCCGGGGCGGCTGTGCACGAGATAGCCGTCGAAGAGGTGCGTCAGCGGGTGGATCGCGTCGATGTAGGTGACCATGCGCATCGCCGACTGCGACTCGCCGACGGCGATCACCTTCTTGAGCTTGAGCGTGCCGAGCGGGCTCGGGCCCGGCGGATGCCGGACGACCTGCGCCGCCTGCGAGAACATGTCGTACGAGAAGCTGTCCCCCGGATGGACGAGCGAGCCGTAGCGCAGCGGGGCCACCTTCTTGAGCCCCAGGTCGGCGATCGGGATCAGCCCGCCGCCTCCTTCGACGCCGGCGTACTGGGCCGACACCCCCACCCACGCGAAGCCGTCGCGGATGATCTGCGTGTGCGCGCCGATCCAGTCGGGGCTACTGTCGACGCCGCCGCTCACGTTGAGCCACTCGACCAGCACCGTGCCGTTGAACTTCTTCGGGTTCGAGGGCCGGTAGATCAGGATGCGCGTCTTGTAGGCGGCGGTGACGCCGGGGGTGGCGGTCCACATGCCGTCGGTGGTGAGCGGCGCGGCGCTGGTGAACGCGCTCGCGGTGCCGGAGATGAAGTACTCGGCCTGCTCGTAGCCGACCTGCGCCAGGTCGAAGGTCGTCGACGCGATGAAGGCGCCGGTGGAGCTGCCGCCGGTGATCGGTCCCTCGAGCGTCGGGGTGGCGACGTCGGCGGCGGCGCGTGCCGCGAACGCCGCGATTCCGAGGACGAGAGCGATCCTGCCGAGTTTCTCTGCGCGCATCGACGAACCTCCCATTTCCGGGCGGCTAGGTACCGTGCCGTCCGTGGCGCGCGCAAGGGACGCGGTGTCAGGGCTGCTTCGGGCGGATCAAGCCTTCCTGGGCGACCGTGACCGCGAGCGTCCCCGCCTGCGAGAACAGGTGGCCGAGGGTGAAGCCGCGCGCGCCGTGCGCCGAGGGGCTCTCCTGCGCATACAGGCACCATTCGTCGGCGCGGAACGGGCGATGGAACCACATCGCATGGTCGAGGCTCGCCATCACGTAGCTGGCGTCGTTCCAGGCGATCGCGTGCGGCATGGCGGCGGTGTCGAGCAGCGTCAGGTCGGAGGCGTAGACGAACATGCATTGATGGAGCAGCAGGTCGTCGGGGAGCGCGCCCGCGGTGCGGAGCCAGATGAGCTGCACGGGGTCGCGCGGAACCGGCGCGAACGGGTTCGAGAAGTCGGTGTTGCGGACGTCGAAGGGACGGTCGCGCGTCATCCACTTCTGCACCGGCTCGGGCAGGCCGGGGAGATGCGGCGCGATGCGCTCCTCCCAGGTCGGCAGCGACTCGGGCGGCGGCGTCTCCGGCATCGGCTGCTGGTGGTCGGGGCCCACCTCGACCGGCTGGAACGACGCCGAGAGGTGGAAGATGGCCTGGCCGTGCTGGATCGCGGAGACCCGACGGGTGGTGAACGTGCGGCCGTCGCGGATGCGCTCGACCTGGTAGATGATCGGGACCCTCGGGTCGCCGGGGCGGAGGAAGTAGGCGTGCAGCGAGTGACACACGCCGGTGTCGACGGTGCGCCCGGCCGCGACCAGCGCCTGCCCGGCGACCTGCCCGCCGAACACGCGCTGGCGGTTCTCCTGCGGACTGCGTCCGCGGAAGAGGTTCACCTCGAGGTGCTCGAGGTCGAGGATCGCGATCAGCTCGTCGAGGGCGGTCGGCACGGGAGGCCTGTAGCGAGCCCGTGCCCGTCACACAACCCGCGCCGGCTCGACGTTCGGGGCCACGATTGCAGCCCCGGGCGCGTCGGGTTACGAGCCTCCCATGAGCGACACCCCGTTCGTCGTCCAGAAGGTCGAGTGGTTCCAGTTCCGCGATCCCGCCGGCCATGCGTTCTTCGTCATGGTCTCGACGCTCCCGAACGGCTTCGTCACCGCGGTGCCGTGCCAGCTCGGCATGCAGCGCGCCGACCACAGCCTGATGGCGCTCGCCGCCACCTCCGACGAAGCGCTGGCGCAGCTCCAGGCGACGCTCGCGGGCAAGAGCGCCGACGACCTCTTCCCGCCCGCATGAGCTTCGCCGACGACGCCGGCTCCTACGCCGCTTCGGCGATCCGGCTCGGCCGCGGGCTCGCGGCCGCCGTCACCGCCGATCGCCGCCCCGCGCCTTCGAAGCCGCTCGAGCTCTACGACTTCGAGGCCTGCCCCTACTGCCGGCGTGTCCGCGAGGTGCTGACCGAGCTCGACCTGGACTACCTGGCGCGGCCCGTCGCGCACGGCAGCCCACGCCGCGACGAGCTGGCGCTCCTGGGCGGCAAGGTGCAGGCCCCGTTCCTCCGCGACCCGAACACCGACGTCGCGCTCTACGAGTCGGCCGACATCATCGACTACCTGAACCGGACGTACGGTGCCGGCCAGCGCGCCGGCTGGGCGATCGGCATTCCGGACCTGCTCGACGTCGCCAACTCGGCGGCGGCGACCGCGGTGCGCTTCGGCCGGGGCGGGACGTGCCGCGTGGCCGCGGACCGGAGCGGCCTCGAACCGCTCCTGCTCTACAACATGGAGGGCTCGCCGTACTGCCGGAAGGTCCGCGAGGTGTTGAGCGAGCTCGACCTCGTGCACCTGGTCCGCAACGTGCCGAAGGGGAGCCCGCGGCGCGTCGAGCTGGGCGAGCGTGGTGGGAAGGTGCAGGTCCCGTTCCTCGTCGACCCCAACACCGGGCACGAGCTCTACGAGTCCGACGACATCGTGGCGTACCTCGAGAAGGAGTACGGCCCGGGCTGATCCGCGTCCCGCCTTGACGTCGCGCACCGGCGGCCGTACCACCGGCGCATGCCCGTGCACATCGGCCGGTTCGGCGACTTCATCGGGCCGCTGTCGGTCATGCTGCTCTCGTCGCTGGTCTGCGGCGGCATTCTCGGGATCGAGCGCGAGATGCGGCACAAGACGGCGGGGCTGAAGACCGTCGTCCTGATCTGCGTCGGGTCGGCGCTGTATGCCGGGCTGGCGCGTCTCATGATCGCCGACGCGGGCGGGCAGGGCGACTCCACCCGGGTCGCGGGGCAGGTGATCACCGGCATCGGGTTCATCGGCGGCGGCACGATTCTCCACGCGGAGGGCATGGTCGTCGGGCTCACGTCGGCGGCGGTGATCTGGGTCGTGGCGGGGATCGGGCTCTTCATCGGCGCCGGTTATCCGACGCTCGGCTTCGCGGCGACCATCTGCGTCCTCGGCATGCTGCTCCTGCTCGCGGCGGTCGAGACCCACCTGCTCCATCACTGCGAGAAGAGCATGGTCACCATCCGGTTCGCCGACGACGGTGGCACCACCCGTGCCGCGCTCACGACGCTGCTCGGGGCGCACCACGTCGATCTCGACAGCTACGCCTTCGACACGCACGACGGGGAGAGCACGCTCAGGGTCGGCGTCTGCCGCGAGCATCCCCAGCACCGGGCGTTCGTCCCGGAGCTGTGGAAGCTCCCCGGCGTCCGTGGAGTCCAGGCGTGAGCGCCAGCCGCGAGGACATCGTCGCGGTCGGCGACGACCTCCGGCCGGAGACGGTGCTCGCGGCGTACCGGCGCGGCATCTTCCCGTGGCCGGTCGAGGGGCTGCCGCTGCTCTGGTTCTGTCCGGTCGAGCGGGCCGTGCTGGACTTCGCGCGCCTCCACGTCCCGCGGAGCCTCGCGCGCGCGCGGCGTCGGAGCACGCTCCGCTTCACGATCGACGCCGACTTCCCCGCCGTGCTGCGCGCCTGCGCCGCCGCGCCGCGGCCGGGGCAGGAGGGGACGTGGATCACGCCGGCGATCGCCGCGGCCTACCTGCGGCTCCACCGGCTCGGGCGTGCCCACAGCGTCGAGGCCTGGCGCGACGGCCGGCTCGTCGGCGGGCTCTACGGCGTCGACGTGGACGGCGCGTTCGGCGGCGAGAGCATGTTCCATGCGGAGCCGAACGCGTCGAAGCTGGTGCTCCTGTTCCTCGTCGACCACCTGCGCGCGCGCGGGCTCGACTACCTGGACGTCCAGGTGATG
>Ga0335084_10004604_pt1 | contig 13594 bp, 8 predicted proteins | sample Lox_Sample_44_FD_206721 | JGI IMG/M metagenome (GOLD analysis project Ga0335084, IMG submission 206721) | Soil microbial communities from Loxahatchee National Wildlife Refuge, Florida, United States - Lox_Sample_4.4 | ecosystem: Environmental > Terrestrial > Soil > Wetlands | place: USA: Florida... | reverse complement strand
GGATCCGGATCTGCCGTACGTGCTGCGTCCGGGCGTGGAGACGCTGCTCTTCGGCCTGCCGGTGCGCGTGAATCGCTGGGGGCTTCGCGGTCCCGACGTCGGCGACGCGCCCGCGCCCGGGGTGCACCGCGTCGCCGTCGTCGGTGATTCGGTCGTCTTCGGCCAGGGCGTGCGCGAGGAGGAGACCGTCGCGAGCGAGCTCGCGCGTCGGCTGGCCGCGGACGGGGGGCGCTGGGAGGTGCTGAACGCGGGTGTGCCCGGCTACGACGCGGTCTCGGAAGTGCGCTTCCTCGAGCGCGTCGTCCTCCCGCTCGCGCCCGAGATTGCCGTCGTGGGCGCGAGCCTCAACGACTACGACGTCTCGCCGGTCTACAGCCCGACCGGGATCCTCATCCGCAAGGAGCTCGAGGAGCGCACGCCCGGCCTCGTCGATCGGTCGGAGTTCCTGACCCTGCTGCGGTGGATCCGCTCGTACTGGCGCGGCGAGCTGTTCGGCCAGGTCTCCGAGCGCGTCGCCGAGCAGGCGAAGGGTGGCGACGGTGCCGCCACCGCAGCGAACCTCGGCAAGCTGACGCGCGATCTGCACCTGAAGTTCTATCGCGCGCCGGTGTCGAAGTACTGGGACCGCCTGCGCGGCGCGTACGCCGAGCTGGCCCGGCTCTCGAAGGCGCGCGGCGTCCGCGCGCTGGTCGCGATCTTTCCCGAAGAGTATCAGCTCGCCGGCGGCGAGGAGGACACGGTGCCGCAGCGCCAGCTCCTCGGCGTCTGCAAGGAAACGGGTCTCGCGTGCCTCGATCTGTTGCCCGCCTTCCGCGCCGCGGGCGGCGCGCTGTTCACGGACACCCAGCACCCGAACGCCCGCGGGCACGCCGTGGCCGCGGCGGCGATCGCAGAGGCGCTGGCGGCGAAGTGATCGCCGCGACTACTTGGCCGTGAAGGCGTCGGCGTAGCGGTCGCGAGTGGCGCGGCGCGCGAGCTTGCCGCTGGTCGTCTTCTCGACGCCGCCGGGCGGCACGAGGACGACGTGGCGCAGGGCGAGGCCGGTGTCGTGCATGACCGCGGTGCGGATGGCATCGCCGAGCGCGGCGCGTGCGGCGGGATCGGTCTCGTGCGTTTCGACCACGGCGGCGACGTCCTCGGTGCCGCGGGTCGGGTCGATGACGCCGAACGCCACGGCGCACCCGGCGCGCACGCCGGACACCCGGCCGATCGCCGTCTCGACGTCGTGCGGCGCGTACTTCTCGCCGCCGATCACGATGAGGTCCTTCTCGCGCGCGACGAAGTAGAGGTGGCCGCCGGCGAGGTAGCCCTGGTCGCCGGTGTCGAGCCAGCCGTCCACCAGCGCCTTGGCGGTGACCCCGGGGGCACGGTGATAGCCGATGAAGAGCGACGTCGAGCGGAGCCAGATCGTGCCCACGTGGCGTTCCGGAAGCGTCGCGTGGGCCGCGTCGCGGATCGCGATCTCGACGCCGGGGAGCGCCGTGCCGACAGAGACCGATGCGAGCCCATCACCCGACGTTACGCGTGCCCGGCCATCGGTCGCGAGCGCCTGGCGGTCGATCGTCTCGACGCGGACCGCCTCGCCGAGCGGATGCACGGTCGAGATGCAGACGCTCTCGGCAAGGCCCCAGCCCGAGACGAGCGCCGTCGGTCGAAGACCGTAGCGTGCGAAGCGCGCGCCGAATGCCGCGAGCGTCGGCGCGAGAACGGGCTCGGAGCCGTTGAAGGCGATGCGCCACGCACCGAGGTCGAGACCCGTGAGCTCGTCGTCCGGGATGCGTTGCGCCGAGAGCGCGTAGGCGAAGTTCGGCGCCAACGCGACGGTGCCGCCGTAGTGGTGCAGGGCCCACAGCCAGAGCGACGGCGCGCGCATGAAGTCCATCGTCGGGATGAGCACCGCGGGCGCGCCGGCGAGGATCGGGAGCAGGAAGGCGTCGATCAACCCCAGGTCGTGGTAGAGCGGAAGCCAGTTGACCGCGATGTCGCTCGGCGCGAGGCGGAATCCGTCGCGCGTCGCGCGCACGTTGTTCAGCACGGCGCGCTGCGAGAGGAGCACGCCCTTCGGCGTACCCGTCGATCCGGAGGAGTACTGGGCCATGGCGATGTCGTCGGCCCTCGCCGGCGATGGATCGGGCAGCGTCGCGGGTCGCGGGATTCGCGCGGGGGTGAGCACGGTTGCCCGCGCAAGATGCTCGGAGGTGGCGACCAGCGCGGCCACCTCGTCGTCGCACACGAGCGCGCGCGCCCCGCTGTGCCCCAGCAGGAAGCCGAGCCGGTCGCGGTACACGTCCTCCGCGGCGAAGCGATTCGACGGCGGTGCGAGCAGCGTCGGCACGCCGCCCGCGAGCATGGTCCCGAAGTAAGCGGCGAGCAGCTCGGGGCCGGTCGGCAGGACGAGGACCACGAAGTCGCCGCGGCGAATGCCGGCCGCCGCGAGGGCAGCGTGCACGCTCTGGGCGCGGATCCAGAGATGACCGAGCGTCATGCGCGCCTCGGTCCGGTCGCGCGCGAGGAACGTGAGGCAGGCGAAGTCGGGAAAGCGCCGCACCAGCTGCTCGAGCGCACCCGTCACCGTCTCCGCTTCGTCGAGGAGGCCGGCGGGCACCGGGCTCGGCGGCGGAGGAGCGACCTCCCGCAGGTTCACACGCGAAAAGCTACACCAGCGCCGACGCGCGACTCAAACCCGAGGCACGCTCATCGCACGGCGTCGGGACGGAAGGTACGCAGATGATACAGCGTCGTGCGTTCGTTCCTCGAGACCACTTCGCCCTGCGTCGCGAGCACGCCCTCGACCTGCGCGATCTGCTCGCGGCTCGACGGATACGCGGTCGCCGCGAGGTCGTGGTGGACGACGACCCACTCGACGTACGGGAGCGCGCCGAAGTCCGGAAACGTCCGCTGCCACGTGAACTGCGCACCCGGCGGCGTGCGCGACACGGTGCCGTCGAGCAGCGGCCGCCGGTGGCGAGTCTGATAGAACATGTAGAGGCTCGAGTAGAGCGCGAACTGATCCTTCACGAAGCCCGCGGGCAGCTCGAGCACGGCGCCGCGGCCGGCGCCGTCGCGGATGGCGTCGTAGACCGGCGGGACGTCGGCGGCGACGAGCGGCGCGCGGAGCCCGCGCGTGTCGACGGCCGCACCCAGGACGAGCGCTGCACAGACGAGCGCGGTCACGGCACGGCGCCGCGCGCCGGCACGCGCGCGCAGCGCGGCGGTCGCGAGCGCGACCAGCACGGCGAGCGCGATCTGGGCGACCGCGACCCACCGGTACGGAGCGCGGAACCAGCGCAGGAGCGGGACCACAGCGAGCGCCAGGGCGTACGGCCCGCGCGGGCCCGAGGGCTGCACGCCGCCGGGCGGGATCTTCAATGTCGGCAGCGGGTGCTGCCAATGGAGGTACGGTCCGAGCGCCATCATGAGCGCGGCGGCGAGGGCCGCGGCCCAGAGCCACGCCCGGCGGCCGCCGCGCGCGAGCGCGATCGGGAGGAGCAGGAGGGGCGTGGTGCCGAGGTAGAGGAGCGTCCAGAACGAGGTGGCCGGCGGCACGAGCCACGGCGGCACGACGAACCCCGCCACGAAGGCCGAGCCGAGCAGGAGCTGCGCCGGCGGCGGCGGGTTCGCGGCCGCGCCGAGCGCCGCGTGCGCGAGCGCGCCGAGCACGACCAGGAGGACGCCCCACACGACGGCGCTGCCGGTCCACCACAGGCGCGGCACGCCGAGCGCGTTCGCGGCGACCGCGCGCAGCACCGTGTCGAGCAGGAGGAGGGCGAGCGCCATCATCGCGTACTCCTGCGACGCGAAGACCAGCGTCAGCGCGAGGGCGACGACCGCCGCGATCCAGCCGATGCGGCGCGCGCGCTGCAGACGCCACCACGCCCACAGCGTGAAGGCGACCAGATACGTGCAGTCGAGGTAGAGGACCGGCAGGAACCAGACGGCGATCGGGCTCACGGCCCCGACGAAGCCGGCGGCGAGCGCGGCGACCGGATCGTCCGTCACCTCGCGCGCGAGGAGAGCCGTCGCGACGAAGCCGAGCGCCGGCGCCGCCAGCACGAGCACGTTGTGCGCGGCCACGACGCCGCCCGGCAGCGTCACCTGCAGCGGAACGCTCGCGAGGCCGAGCGGGAACGAGAAGGTGTGGAACACTAGCGGCACGCCCGTCGGGTAGAAGAGCAGGCGGGTGAAGAACGGGTCCGTGTGCAGGTCGAGCAGGCTCTCGCGCACCCACCAGATGTTCCAGATGAACTGGAACGGGTCGTACGAGCCGTCCTCCAGGACGTGCGTGCCGAGCGCGCCCGCGAGCGGGTGCGTCACGACCAGCGCGATCGGGATGGCGAGGCCGAGCGCGAGCAGGACGAAGCGGGCGGTCCGCATGCTCACCGGGCGGGCCGCCGGCCGGTCGCCAGGATCTCACCGAGCGGAAGCGGAATGGGACGGCGTGCGAGCGCCGCCGGCAGGAGCGCACCCAGCGGACGCACGAGCGGTCCCAGCGCCGGATAGAAGGCGGCCACCTGCGCGGTCGCGTACGCGAGCGTGATGGGCTTTCCGATCGGTTCGACGCGGACGTCGCGAAAGCCGGCGGATTCGAGCAGGCGGCGCAACGTCGCCGGCGTGAAGTAGTGCACGTGGTCGGGCGGCGCATAGTAGAACCAGGCGCGGCCGAGGAGCCGGGCCGTCGGGCTCGCGGCGTCGGGCACGGTCACGGCGAGCGCGCCGTCGCCGGCGAGCCAGCCGGCGACGCGGCGGACGAACGTGACCGGATCGAGCAGGTGCTCGACGACGTCGAAGGCCGTGACGGCCGCGAAGGATCCCGACGGCTGCACGTCCTCGACGCGACCCTCGTGCACCGTGAAGCCGCGCGCGCGCGCCGCGGCCGCGGCCGACGCGGAGAGCTCGATGCCCTCGACCGTCATGCCGGCCGTCGCCGCCGCGGCGAGGAACGCGCCCGTCGAGCAGCCGACGTCGAGCCACCGCCCCGGCGGAAGGACGGATCGCACGCGCGCGAGGCGGTAGTCCGCGATGGTCGCGCGGACGTCGTCGGCGGCGGCGAAGGCCGCGTAGCGCCCGTCCTGGTACGACGCGTCGTGGTGCGCGCCCAGCGCCGCCGCGGTGGGCAGCGGATCGAGCGAGACGAGGCCGCAGGCGACGCAGCGCGCGAAGGTGAAGCCCTGCTTCTCGAACGCCGCCTCGTGCGCGCCGCCACAGAGCACGCACGTGCCGTCCGCCGCCGCCATCGCGCGCACTGTAGTCGGAGGCAGGCGGGGTCGGCAAAGCCGCGCGGGTTTGCAACCCACGCGGCCGGCGTCTATCTGCGAGGCCGCGTGCCCGCTCCGCGAATCGGCGTCGTCGCCGCCGCCGGCAAAGGTCGGCGCATCCATCCCCGCAGCCTCCAGGTGCCCAAGGTCCTGCTCGAGGTCGCCGGGCGTCCGCTGCTGACGCGCAACCTCGAGATCCTGCGCGACCAGCTCGCGATCCGCGACGTCTTCCTCGTCGTCGGCTATCTCGCCGACCAGATCCGTGCCGCCTACGGCGACGGCGGCGGGCTCGGGATGCGCATCCGGTATCTCGACAACCCCGACGTCGACGGCGGGCTCGGCACGCTACTCACGGTCGTCGAGCCGCACGTGCAGGAGCCGTTCGTGTGCCTGCTGGGCGACGAGCTCTACCTGGAGACGAACCACGCGGGGCTCGCCGGCGTGCCGCCGGGATACGTCGCCGTGTGCGGCATCCATCCGACCGAGGACATGGATCTCATCCGCAAGAACTACACCGTCGAGCTCGACGGCGACCGGATCCGCGCCCTGGTCGAGAAGCCCGAGAGCGCGCCGACGCCGTACGTCGGCTGCGGCACGTACCTGTTCGGGCCCGAGATCTATCGCGACGCGCGCGAGACGCCGCGCTCGGCGCGCACCGGCCGGCTCGAGCTGACCGACGTCATCGACCACGCCGCCAAGCGCGGCGGCGACGTGCGCGCCTTCGTGCTGCGCGGCCACTACCTCAACGTGAACACGATCGCGGACCTGAACGCGGCCAACTTCCTCGCCCGCACGCTGCACTTCGACCGCAACAAGGTGAGCGTCGTGATCCCCGCCTACAACGAGGCGGCGGCCATCGGGTTCGTCCTGCGCGACTTCAAGGACCACGCCGACGAGATCGTGGTCATGGACAACCAGTCGGCCGACGGCACCGCGCAGATCGCGCGCGACCTCGGCGCCGTCGTCTACTCGCGGCCGCTCAAGGGCTACGGCGACGCCTTGAAGCAGGGGCTCGACGCGGCCACGGGCGAGATCCTGGTGCTGGTCGAGGCGGATGCCACCTTCCGCGCCAAGGACCTCGGCAAGCTGCTCGAGTTCCTGAAGGACGCCGACATGGTGATCGGCACGCGGACGACGCGGCAGCTGGTCGAGCAGGGCGCGAACATGGACGGCTTGCTCCGCTGGGGGAACGTCGTCGTCGGCAAGCTCGTGGAAGCCCTGTGGTGGACGCGGGAGCCGCGCTTCACCGACGTCGGGTGCACGTATCGTGCGATCTGGCGCGACGCCTGGCAGCGCATCCGCCCGCATTTGACGCGCGACGACGCCGCGTTCTCGCCCGAGATGATGATCGAGATGATCCGTGCCGAGGGGCGCGTGATCGAGATCCCGGTGAGCTACTACCGCCGGCTGGGCGGCGCATCGAAGCACTCGGCGAGCCGCTGGCACAGCATGCGAACAGGCCTCCGCATGCTGAACATCATCGCCCGCAAGCGCATGAACCTCGCGTGACGCCTCACTCGACGTAGCCGAGGGCGCGCATCCGCTCGATGACGTCGGGCGTCGCGAGGGCCTCGCCCGGGGCGGCGCCGCCCGCGGGCGGCCGCAGTCGCTCGTAGGCCTCGAGCGACCGTTTCATCACCCCGAACGTGGGGAGGGGCGGGAGGGCGGCGCGATTCTCGTCGGGATCCCTCGCGACGTCGTAGAACCAGAACTCGCCGGTCGTCTCGTCGTGGATCACCTTGGCGTCGCCCACCCAGACGGCGCGCTGGTCGGGCCACGGCTTGCGGCCGTTCGGGCCGAGCGGTCCGCGCACCTCGGCGACTACCGGCCGCGGCGCGAGTGCCTGTCCATGCAGCGCGGGCGCGAGGGAGCGGCCCTCGGCCGACGCCATCGGCGCCAGACCCGCGAGGTCGAGCAGCGTCGGTGCGACGTCGACGAGGCCGACCCGCGTCGGTACACGCTGGCCGGCGGGGAGGCCGGGCCCTGCGACGAGCAGCGGCACGTGCATCACCTCCTCGTGCAGGCAGCGGCCGTGGCCCCGATGTCCATGCTCGCCGAACGCCTCGCCGTGATCGGCGGTGATGACCACGATCGTGTCGCCGGCGATGCCCGCCAGCCGCAGGACGCGCAGGAAGCGGGCGACGACCTCGTCGAGACCGTGGATCTCCGCGTCGTACAGACGGGCCGGATCCGGCACCGGCGCGGGCAGCTCCGGCGGCCGGATGGCCGCGACGTGACCGGGCGACGGGCGGTAGGGGCCGTGCACCTCGTAGGTGTGGACGAACAGGAAGAACGGCCCGTCCGACTCGCGTGCGATCCAGCGCGCCGCGGCGCCGAACGTCTCGCGCGCCGCACCGCGCTGGCGCGCCTCGACCGGACTCGGGTCCTCGTGGAAGGAGTGAAAGCCGCGCGCGAAGCCGAGTCGCCGCGACACAAGGCCGTCCTCGGTGAACGCGGCGGTGACGTACCCGGCGCGCCGGAATGCCTGCGGCACGGTGTCGATGCTGGCCGGCAGGACGTCGAGATAGCCCCGGACGCCGTGCGTCGCGACGACGCGACTCGTGAACAGACTCATGTGCGACGCCCCCGTGGTCGGGTAGTGCGCGACGGCGTGCTCGAAGACGGTCGCGCGGCGCGCGAACGCGTCCAGGTGGGGGCTCGTCGGGTAGGGGTAGCCGTACCCGCTCAAGTGCTTCGCGCCAAGCGTGTCGAGCGAGATCAGGATCACGTTCGGGCGCGGCGAGCCCGTCTGGGGGGACGCGACGATCGGATCGCCGATCGCGACCGCGAGCGTACGCTCACGATCGGCGCGCTCCGCGGCGCGTACCTGGAAGCGCAGGCGAACGGGACGGCCGTCGCTCGACGCGAGCGGGACGTCGATCGGCGTCCAGCGATTGCAGTCGGTCGCCGCATCGACGCGCCGGCGGGCGACGGCCCGCCCTCGACCATGATCGACGACGTCCACACGAACGATGGCAGGGGGTGCGACCTTGCAGGCTTCGGGCGGGATCCCCACGGACGCCTGCAAGCGGGCGCCGGCGCCGATGGCGAGCGGACCGAAGCTTCGTCGCTGGGCGCCGTGCCGCGGTCGTGCGACGACGAAGATCGCCCACTGGGCGGGCTTGCCGATCTCCGCCGGCAGGAAGCGCGTCACCGCGTGCGGCGGAGAGCCGGCGACCAGCATCGCCGGCGCGTTGCGCGCCGTCCCGTCGACCAGGATGAGGGCGTTCGCCTCGACGCCGTCGACGGTCCAGCCCTCGGGCAGGATCGCGGGGGCGTCGAGCAGCCCCCGCGCCGGCACGGGGCCGCTGCCCGAAGCGACCTGGGTCCCTCCCGACGGGCCGAACGCGACCACCGGGCGCTCGACGCCGCCGATCTCGACCCGAGGTGTCGACCCGCGGCCGAGATCGAGGACGTACTGCCGGCCGACCTGCGGCGGCGCGGCCCCGGCGATGCCGGCGACGGTCGCGACACCCGCGACGGCGATGCCGAGCCTATTCCACATAGCCGAGCGCCCGCAGCTTCTCGATCGCCGCCGGCGTGATGGTTCCCTCGCCGACGATTCCCTGGCCGGCGACCGGCGTCAGCGTGTGGTACCACTCGAGCCGTTCCTTCATCGTCGCCAGGACCTCGATCGGCGGCAACGACGTCACGGCCGTCTCGTCGGGATCGTGCGCGAGGTCGGTGAACCACCACATGCCGTTCTCGAGGTCGTGGATGACCTTGTGGTCGCCGACCCACACGGCCCGCTGGTTGGGCGACGGCGTTCCGCCCATGGGCCCGAGCGGTCCCTCGAGCTCGGCGACGAGTGGGCGCGCCTCGAGGGGCGCGCCGCGCAGCGCGGGCACGACCGAGCGTCCGTCCGCGTCCGGAAGCGGCGGGACCCCGGCGAGGTCGAGGATCGTCGGCGCGAGGTCGACGAGGCCGATCCGATCGGCGACGCGGCGGCCGGGCGTGATGCCCGGACCCAGGACCAGGAGGGGCACCTGCATCGCTTCCTCGTGCAGGCAGTGCCCGTGCGCCTGGTGCCCGTGCTCGCCGAATGACTCACCGTGGTCCGCCGTGATGATGACGAGCGTCCGCTCGAGGAAGCGGCGCGTGCTGAGGTAGCGCAGGAAGCGCGCCAGGCGCTCGTCGAGATAGTGGACTTCGCCGTCGTAGAGCCGGACGGGCGGCGCCTTCGGGTCGCAGGGCTCGTCCGGTCGCACCGCCAGCGCGTGGCTGGGCGGCGGCGTGTAGGGCGTGTGCACCTGGTAGGTGTGGATGAACAGGAAGAAGGGATCGCCCGGCGCCGTGTCGAGCCATCGCCGCGCGTCGCCGAGGGTCTGGCGCACGCGCCCGGTCGTGCCCCAGGTGGTCGCGCTGCGGTTCTCGCGATACTCGTGGAACCCGCGCCCGAAACCCATGGAGACGGCGAGCGTGGCGTCCTCGGTGAACGCGGCGTTGAAGTAGCCCGCGGCGCGGAGGGCCTGCGGCAGCGTCGGGACGACGGGCGCGAGCACGTCGAGATAGCCGCGCACGCCGTGCGACGCGGGCAGACGGCCCGTGAAGAGCGTCATGTGCGAGGCGGCGGTCGACGGGTAGGCGGCGACCACGTGCTCGAAGAGCGTGCCCGTGGGTACCAGGGCATCGAGGTTCGGGCTGGTCGGGAACGGATAGCCGTACGCGCCCAGGTGCTTCGCGCCGAGCGTGTCGAGCGAGATCAAGATGACGTTGGGTGGCGGCGACGCGCTCGTCGGCGCCTCGACGATCGGGTCGCCGATCGTGGCGGCCAGCACGCGTCCCGCGTGGTACTTCCGCCGCGCGCGCATCCGGAATCGAAACCGCAGGTCGGGCCCGGCGACGCCGGCGAGCGCGATGTCGAACGGGATCCACTGGTCGCAAGGGCTCATCTGGTCGAGGCGGCGATGGAGGACGGCGCGGCTGCGGCGTCCTTGGATGGCGTCGACGCGAACGACGGTGGGCGGCGCGAACTTGCACGCACCCGCCGGCACGCCGATCGCGACCCGCAGGTGCGACCCGGGCGCGACCGTCACCGGCCCGAGCGTGCGGCGCCGCGGTCCCGGCTTCGGCTGGCTCGAGCCGACGACGATGAGACGGACCGAGCGTCCGACCTCCTTGCCGCGGAACTGGAAGACCGCCACCGGCGGCGTCGTGCGCTGGAGCGTCGGCGGCTGCCAGCGCGGTACGCCGTCGACGACGACGAGCGCGCTCGCGATCAGCTGGTCGGAAGACCAGCCGGCGGGCAGGGCGAGGGTCACCTCGATCGTGCGACTCGGGGGGACCTTCGTCTCCGTGCCCCCGATCGTCGCCTGGCCGGCGGGGTCGAAGGCCAGCACCGGCTGCTGGACGCCGCCGATCTCGAGTCGCGGCGGGAGATCGCCCGTGAGATCGAGCAGGTGCACGCGCCGCGGCGTCGCGCCCTCGGCCGCGCCCGCGCGCAGCGCGAGGCAGGCGAACACGAGGGCGACGACCGGTCGCGGACCGCGCGCGGGGCGCCTCGCGATCACGCCGCGCGCCTCCCGTGCGCGCCGACGATCCGCTCGACGAGGCGCAGGGTCGCGGCACCGCAGCTCTCCCAGGTGAGGCTCGCCGCCCACGCGAGCGCGGCGCGCTCCATCGCCGCGCGACGCTCGGGGTGGGCCAACACGTCCACGACGCGTGCGGCGAGCGCTTCGACGTCGCCCCAGGGATAGAGGAGTCCGGTCTCGCCGTCGCGCACGCTGTCGCGGATGCCGGGCGCGTCGGCGGCGACGCAGACGGCTCCGCACGCGTTCGCCTCGACGTTCGTGAGGCCCCATCCCTCCTTCACGGAGGGGTTCACGACCACGTGCGCGGACTGGAGCAGCCGCACCTTCTCGGCGTGCGGCAGGAAGCCGGCGAAGCGGACGGCCTGCGTCAAGCCGAGCGATTCGGTGAGCGCGCGCAGCGCCGGCATGCCGTCGCCGTCGCCGACGATCGTGAGCGTCGTGTCGGGAAACCGCCGGCGCACGAGCGGCAGCGAGCGGATGGCGTGGTCGACGGCCTTGTAGCGTTTGATGCGACCCACGTAGACGAGGCTCGGCGCCGCCGTCTTCGCGACCGCCGGATCGGGATGATAGCGGGCGCGATCGATGCCGCAGTGCACGACCGAGATGCGATCGGCCGCGTAGCCGCGCGCGACGAGATCGTCGCGCGTCGATTCGGAGATCACTTCGAAATCGCAGTGGCGGTAGACCCAGCGCACGGGTTGCTCGGCGGCGTAGACGACGGTCGCGACCAGCGGATTCACCTCCTGGAAGACGGTCGTCCCCATCAAGTGCGGGATCACCGCGAGGATCGGGGCCCGCGCCCACAGCGGGCTGTAGAAGGGGATCTTGTTGATGTCGTCGAGGACGATGTCCGGCGGGTGCGCGGCGGCCACGCGGCGGTAGAGGAACGGCACGGCGAGGTTGAACGTCAGCTCGGAGCCGCCGCGCACGACGTGGTAGCCGTCGGCGTCCTCGGCCGCCTTCGCGCCGGGGAAGCGGGACGTCACCAGAGTGCAGCGGTGCCCCTGGTGACCGAGGTACCGCAGGATCTCCTCCATGTGAACCTCGGCGCCGCCGCCGAGCGGGTTCGCCAGATCCCGCCAGTTGAGGGCGACGATGTGCACTCAGTGGCTCCTTTCGGGCCCGTGCCGAGGGAGGTTCACCGGGTGCCCTGCCGGCGGCTCATGGACGCTTCAGGCCTACGTGCCCGCCCCGCGGTTTGCAAACTCTCGGCGTCTTGCAATCCCGCCCGCGCGCGGGACAATGCCCGGGAGATGGCGTTCGAGTTCCGCCGGCTCTCCGTGCTGGTTCCCGTCTACAACGAGGCGGGGACCGTCCGCACGCTCCTGGCGCGCGTCATGGCCGTCCCGATCCCGAAGGACATCATCGTGGTCGACGACTACTCGTCGGACGGGACCCGCGAGATCCTCGCCGAGTTCCGTCGCGAGACGCCGGACACCGCCCAGAACCGGATCGTGCTCGACTTCCACGCCGAGAACCAGGGCAAGGGGGCCGCCATCCGCACCGCGGCGCAGCACATCGCGGGCGAGATCGCGCTCATCCAGGACGCCGATCTCGAGTACGACCCGGCCGAGTATCCGCGCCTGATCCAACCCATCCTCGACGGCCACGCGGACGTCGTCTTCGGATCGCGCTTCGCGGGCGGGCCGCGCCGTGTGCTGTTCTTCTGGCACACCGTCGCGAACAAGATGCTGACGCTGCTCTCGAACATGTGCACGAACTTGAACCTCACGGACATGGAGACCTGCTACAAGGCGTTCCGGTCCGACATCCTGAAGACGATTCCGATCCGCTCGAACCGTTTCGGCCTCGAGCCCGAGCTGACCGCGAAGGTCGCGCACCTGCGCTGTCGCGTCTACGAGATCCCCATCTCGTACCACGGCCGCGCCTACGCCGAGGGCAAGAAGATCGGCTGGAAGGACGCCTTCTCGGCCGTCTGGACGATCCTGCGCTTCAAGTTCGTGGCCGACATCGGCCGCGAGGACGCCGGCTTCACGACGCTCCGCCGCGTCGAGGTGCTGCGCCGCTACAACGCCTTCCTGTGGAACCTCGTGCAGCCGTTCGTCGGGCGGCGGATCCTCGAGATCGGCTCGGGCACCGGGCTCATGACGAAGTACCTCGCCGGGCGCGGCGACCTCACGGCGACCGACGTCGACCAGGAGTACGTCGATCTCCTCACGCGCACGTTCGCGCATGCGCCGAACGTGCAGGTACGGCACCTGGACCTGGCCACGCTCGGCGCGAACGGCATCCCCAAGCGGACCTTCGACACCGTCGTCTGCTCGAACGTGCTCGAGCACATCGAGGACGACCGCGGGGCGCTCGTCGCCATGCGCGACGTGCTCGAGCCGGGCGGCCGCGTCGTGCTGATCATCCCGGCCATCAAGGCGCTCTACGGATCGATCGACAAGAACATCCACCACTTCCGTCGCTACTCGCGCGAGGAGATCGACGAGAAGCTGCGCGCGGCCGGGCTCGAGGTCGAGCATCTCTCGTACTTCAACATGCTGGGCGTGCCGGGGTGGTGGCTCAACGCGGTCGTGCTGCGGCGGGCCGCGGTGCCGGGCTTCCAGGCCAAGGTGAACGACTGGCTCGTGCCGTGGCTCAGGATGGAGCGCCGCTTCGGTCCGCCGGTGGGGATGTCGCTGCTGGCGGTCGGTCGCGTCGGGGCGTAGCTCCTCGTCATCGCGCGGGCGCGGCGTCGGTGGTGCGAGGTCGGGGGCGAGGCTTCGGCTTCGGCTCCGCCGCGCGAGAAGTCACACGTCTCGTCACGGCCCAGCATTTCGTCGCGCCGCTTCGCAGGCGCCT
>Ga0335084_10004602_pt1 | contig 13595 bp, 10 predicted proteins | sample Lox_Sample_44_FD_206721 | JGI IMG/M metagenome (GOLD analysis project Ga0335084, IMG submission 206721) | Soil microbial communities from Loxahatchee National Wildlife Refuge, Florida, United States - Lox_Sample_4.4 | ecosystem: Environmental > Terrestrial > Soil > Wetlands | place: USA... | reverse complement strand
GGGCACGTTCGTCATCCCTCCCCGTTTCGATGAAGTGCGCGATTTCCTCGACGACCTGGCGCCCGTCCGAATTGGCCGAAAATGGGGATTCATCGATCTCACCGGCCGCATCGGGATCGAGCCTCGCTATCAAGCCGCGGGCGAGTTCCATGAAGGATTGGCGCGAGTCTACGTTTGGAGCAAAGCCCAATGCGGCTATTTCAAATACACCAACGAGGACGCGCCGTGGTACGCATTCCGGTTCTTTGAAGACCGCATATTCGATTCCGGCGGGTGTGCCGCCCTGGACGGCAGAATGGGATTCATCGACAAGGGCGGCGTCGAAGTGGTCCCGCCTCGATTCCTGGAGGCCCAGGACTTCGCGGAAGGGATGGCGGCCGTGTGGGTTGATGCCTTCAGCAAGTTCGGATACATCGATCGGACAGGGGCCATGGTCATTGCGCCATGGTTCAATCAGGCGGGTCCGTTTGCGGAAGGGTTGGCGGCTGTCGAAACCAGCGCCCATGCCGTCGGCAACCAGGTTGTAGACACCGCATGGGGATTCATCGACAAAACCGGCGCACTGAAGATTCCCGACCGATTCCAATACGCTGGCACGTTCTCTGAAGGATTGGCGCGGGTGGCCATCAAGCCCGGTGTAAGCGAAGGGTACATTGACCACGATGGAAAGATGGTTATACCGGCACGTTTCTGGGAGGCAAGTGATTTTTCGGATGGCCTCGCGGTGGCCTGCGCGAACGACTGTGCGTATATTAATCGATCGGGAAGGGCGGTGCTTAGGGATGATGCCTACTGGCCGTTCTCTGACGGACTTGCTGTAGTTGACTCTGAAGAACCGATGGTCTACATCAACAAGAGGGGCCGCAGGATCGCGCCATATGCCATCGTGAAGTAGCCGTGAGGCCCGTCAGGAGCCGCTACCCCGCCCGCGGTGTCCAAGTTGTTTTGACTCATGAATCGAGCATTTCTTGTTGTTTTGTGTGCAGCGCGGTTTGCCGTCGCGCAAACCATGCCTGCAGGGTCGGGTCACTGGGAGGGCTCCATTCGCCTTCCGAAAAAGACCCTCGCCGTGGCGGTTGACCTGACTCGGAGCGCACAAGGCTGGGCAGGCAGCCTGACATTCCCAGGCCTGGCTTTCAGCCCCATTCCGCTTGCTGGAATCAGCGTGAGCAACGGTTCCGCCTCGTTCCTGTCGCAGGAGTCCCTGCTCAAGATTGACGCGACGCTGTCCGCCGATCAGCAGTCGATGGAAGGCACTCTCCTCTCAGGTTTTCTGCTGACGGTTCCGGTAGCTGTGGAGTTGCGGCGGAGCGGCGAACCTCGAATGTCGGCATCCGTTTCAAACGGGCAGATCACCGGCGATATCGAGGGCGTTTGGGAGGGAACCATAACGCCGAAGCCGTCCTGGGAGCCTGACGACCCACGAATCGGCCCGCCGGTTCAGGTGCGGCTTCGGTTCTCAAGGGGGCGAGACGGCGTCGCTTCAGGTTCGTTTTCGAGCAACGGGGCGGCGGGAATCGCGCTGAGCGCCATTCGCCAGCAGGGTTCCAGCCTGCGGTTCGACGTGCAAGGCGCTGGTGCAGTGTTTGACGGCCATCTCGATGGGGAAGAACTGATCGGCGAGTGGGTGCAGTTCGATGCCGATTCGATTCAGGTGGCATTTCATCGAGCCGAACCGAACTGATACACGAATGCGAGAAGACGGAGTTCTGCCCTTCAACCCACGTCCCTGAGGGGGGCGAGCGGCGGCCGGCACGCCGCTTGTGGGCTGTTTGGCGGGATCAACGGTCAAGGGCAACTGTTCTCCTCCGTTACCAGAACAGTTGCCCCTTTGCGACCGGTCAACATCGACCGGCCGTCTGTAGCGGAGCTCCTCCGAACCGGTTGGTTAACCGGCCTCCGCTGCTTCCTCCGAATCACCGTCTGCGTTTCTTACACACTAGTCCTTGTGCATGACTGGTACCAAACGATAACCCGCTGAAACCACGAGGGAAGCATGCGCCTTGCGCGGCTCTGTGCCTATCCGATCGGATAGGGGGTCACGTCAACCGGCTGGAGTTCGATATCCTGTTCATTGCCTGTGAGGCTTCGATGAGAGGAACGCTGATCGCCACCGACGGTCCGTTGCGAGGGCAGAGGTTCGAGCTCGGCGAGACTGTGACCGGGATCGGTCGTATCTCGTTGAACGAGATCGCGATTCCGAACCTCTCGGTTTCCCGGCAGCACTGCACCATCGAGCGTACCGGCGAGCGCTTCATGATCCGCGATCTGGAGAGCCACAACGGCACGTTTGTGAACGGGCAGCCAGTGCGGATTCACTACCTGCGCGATGGCGACCGCATCGCCGTCGGCGAGTGCACGTTCCAGTTCCATACCAGCCGCGTGGACCCGACGAGCGAAAGCAATGTGGCGCAACGCGGCGAGGCGATGACGGTGGTCTCATTCAATGCGCCTCTGGCGCGCGAGGCATCGGCACTACTGCGCGTCAGCGAGGTCGCACGTCTCACCCAGGCGCTTTATCTGGCGCGCGACGAGGGCCAACGGATGGAGGCGGAGGCTGAGCTCTTCCGCGCGGTGCTGGAACTGATTCCTGCCGAGCGCGGCGCAGTGCTGCTCGTGCAGGAAGACGGCACGACGGGTTTGCTGGGGAAACACGCGGCGCCAGAGCCCTTCGAGCTCGACGATCCGGTCCGCGAACGCGTGCTTGGCGGGCGGGAGACGGTTACCGGCTCGAACGAGAACGGGGCGTGGATCGCCGCGCCGCTGACGTCACGCGACACCGCGCTGGGGCTGATCTGGCTGGGCGGCGGCCCGTCACGCCGGTTCCTCGACAGCGACTATCACATGATTCGCGCAGCCTCCGGAATCATGGCGCTTGCGCTCGAGAATGCGCGCCGGGTGGAAACCCTGGAGAGCGAGAACCGGCGGTTGCGGCTGGAGATCAGCCCGGAAAGCAGCATTGTTGGCGACGGGCCGCAGATGCAGAAGGTGTTCCGGTTCATCGCCAAAGTGGCGCCGGGGAATTCGACGGTACTGATTCGGGGAGAGAGCGGCACGGGCAAGGAACTGGTGGCGCGCGCAATCCATCGCAACAGCCCGCGCACAGACGGACCGTTCCAGGCGATCAATTGTGCGGCCCTGACGGAGACACTGCTGGAGAGCGAGCTGTTCGGCTACGAAAAGGGAGCGTTCACGGGCGCGGCACAGCAACGCAAAGGCCGGATCGAGGTCGCATCGGGCGGTACACTGTTTTTGGACGAGATCGGCGAACTGGCGCCCACGCTTCAGGCCAAGCTCCTGCGCGTCCTGCAGGAGCACGAGTTCGAGCGCGTGGGCGGAACAAAGGCGATTCATGTGGACATCCGGCTGGTGGCCGCCACGAATCGCGATCTGGAAGCAGCGATCAAGGACGGCATCTTCCGCCGCGACCTTTACTACCGGCTCAACGTGGTCTCAGTGGAACTTCCTCCGCTGCGCGAGAGGCGGGACGACATCCCGGCGTTGGCGATGTGGTTCGCGGAGAAATACGGACGCGGGGCGGGGCGTCGCGTAAACGGGATTTCCAGAGAAGCGCGCGATTGTCTGTTGAGCTACTCGTGGCCGGGAAACGTGCGTGAGCTCGAAAACGCGATTGAACGCGCCGTGGTGCTGGGTTCAACGGATCTGATCACCCCCGACGATCTGCCAGAAGCCGTGCTGGAAGGCGGTGGCGCGGGCGAGCTGCCGGGTTCCTACCACGCCACCATCAAGCACACCAAGAAACGCCTGATTCAGGACGCGCTCGACAAAGCAGGCGGCAATTTCACCGAGGCCGCACGACTCCTTGGCGTGCATCCGAACTACCTGCATCGGCTCGCCACGAACCTGCAAATGCGGCGTGCCAGCCGCGCGTGATGGCTACTGCTGCTGCGCGGGCTGCGCCGGCTGCGTGCGAATCTCGTTAATGTTCGTACCGATGATTTCGCCCGAGACCACCAGCTCCACGCGCCGGTTCTGCTGCCGGCCCGCGGCGGTCTTGTTGTCGGCGACGAAGTTCGTCTCGCCGAGTCCCTTCGCACTGATGTTCGCATCGGGGATGCCCTGCGTAATCAGGTATTCGCGCACGGAGCCGGCACGGCGCTCGGAGAGCCGCTGGTTCATGGCCTCCGAGCCGACGTTATCGGTGTAGCCCTCCACCTCAAGACGCAAGCCTGGATGCGAGAGGATGATTCCGGACAACCGTGCGAGCTTCTCGCGAGTGGTGGGTTTGAGATCCCACCGGGCAGTGGCAAAGAGCACATCGGACATGTTAATAATTAACCCGCGCGCGGTATCGCGAGTTTGTAGCACCTGGTTGAACTGATCGAGAAGGGCCTGGCGGAGCTGCGCCTGATCCTGCTCCGCCTTCTGGCGCAGGCGGTCGGCTTCGGCGGCCGACTGGCGCGCTTTTTCGGCCTCCAGAGCAAGTTGCTGTCGTGCTGCGTCCGCATCGGCTTTGGCCTGCTCAGCAGCCGCTTTGGCCTGCTCAGCCGCAGCACGCTGGCGGTCTGCTTCCTGGGCGGCTGCTTCGGCGTCGGCACGAGCCTTCTCGGCCTCAAGCCGTTGCGCATCCGCTTTGGCGCGACGCTCGGCTTCATCCCGAGCTTCGGCCTCCGCCTTCGCGCGCTGCTGCGCTTCGGCCTCAGCACGCTCCTTCGCGGCCTGTTCACGCGCCGCGGCTGCCTGACGTTCCTGTTCCTGATGCTCGGCGATCTGCCGTTTGACGGCAATCACGCGCGCATCTTCAGCTCGCACGGCCGCTTCGCGAGCCATGGTGATCACGGGCTTTTGTCCGGGTTTCTGCACCTGATATTTCTCGGCGCGCTCCAGCGCGTCCTGGGCCTTCTGGTAACTGTCCTGTGCGTACTGATCGGCCCCGGCTACCCTGGCGATGTGCACAGCGTTTTCAGCTTCCAGAAGCTCCCGCGGCAGCTTCTTGCCCACGTCCACGGGCACGAAACCCGGCGCGTGGCCCTTCATCGTGTACACGCCGCGGGGGAGAAGCTCGTACTTCGCGTCCACCGATTCGATGACGCCGCGTGTGTCGGGCCGCACTTCGTTCTCCATCACAACGACATCGCTCGGCTGCGTGACTGCATAGTACGGCTCGGCGGTCACGATCATTCCGAAAGTCTGGATGTCGCTGGTGGTCTTGATATTGCTTTCCGAGCCCATTCCCCACTCACTCAACGTGAGCTCGCCGAGGGGCAGCGCGCGGCCGTCCGGAGAAATGGCCCACAGCACGTAGGTCAGATACTCCGGGCCATAGGTCTGCGGCGCCACAAAATTGCGGAAGTCGGCGGAGATCCTGATCACGCCCTTCTCGCTCTCCACTGTGGCATCGCCTTTGCCCGCGGGCATGAGCGCGGTGCCTTTGAAGTTGACTTTGGTGGAGCCGCCGCGGTGGAGGTAGTTCACCGCCTGCGTGGTGCGGGCCACGACTTCCACCTTGAAGACAGCGCCCACATCTTCCGGCTGTTGCTGCGAATCGGAGGCCGGAGTGGAAGTTGGATTCGGAACCGTAGTCTGCGGTTCGTTCTGGCCCAGCAGGGCGGCTGCGGCAACAATGGTCATCAAAACAAGCTGTTTGAACATGGCGTCACCTGGTGAGATCCAGAGCACAGGATAACTGTTTCACGCGGAGGGCGGAAAAGGCGGCGGCGGGCAAAAGCGCAGACAGAGGAACCTGAGGGCATCGGCGTCGTTCTTAGTTTTGTCTGACGCCGCGGCGCGAGTAGCGCGCTACTGACTCTCTTCGCGGCCCATGTAGAGCTCGGTGACGGCAGCGCGGTAATTCTCGAGTACGCGGTTGCGGCGTACCTTCATGGTTGGCGTCAGTTCGCCGGATTCAATACTGAAGTCGCGTTCGAGAATACGGAACTTGCGCACGCGCTCGAAATCGGCAAGTTGCCGATTCGCCTTCGCAATGGCTTTCTGAACGGCGTGCTGCACAGGAGGAGCGGACGCGAGGGCAGCCATGTCCTGACCCTTGTATTCGCCCATCCCCGAGAGTGATTCGGCATTCGCGCTGTTGATCGTGATCAGCGCAGTGACGTAGGGAAGGCGATCGCCGATGAGCACAACCTGGTTGATGACCGGCTCGCTCTTAAAGAGCAGTTCGATACGCGACGGATAGATTTTCTTGCCGTTCGACGAAACGATCAGCTCTTTCTTGCGGCCGGTGATGTAAACATAGCCATCATCGTCGATTTCGGCAATGTCGCCGGTGTAAAGCCAGCCGTCGCGCAGCACTGCCGCGGTCGAATCGGGGTCCTTGTAATAGCCGAGGAAGAGGCATGGACTCTTCACCAGCAACTCTCCGTCATCGGCCAGCCGCAGTTCGACGCCGGGCAGCGCGGGGCCGATGCTTCCCGGCTTCGAACGATCGAGCGGGTTGAAGGAAACGACACCGCCCTCGGTGAGACCGTAACCTTCGATGAGCGGCATACCGATAGCCGAATAGAACTCGGCGAGCTCTTTGCCGAGGGGCGCCGCACCGGAAGCGGCGATACGCAAACGCCCGCCAAGCCTCTCGCGCACCTTTGAGAACACGAGGCGATTCGCGACCTTTAGCGCGTGCTCCATCCAGGCGGGCACAGGCTTACCCTGCTGGCGGAGACGTCCCGCTTCCATGCCGAGGCCGAGCGAAAAATAGAACATGCGTCGCGCCACCGCACCGCGTTTGCGGAGTTCATTGCTTACGCTGGCATAGACGCGTTCCCATACACGCGGCGGCGCGAGGAAGAACGTTGGGCGCACACGCCGGAACTCAGACGGCATCCTCGACAGGCCTTCGGAAAACCACACCGAGCAGCCCATGCGAATGGGCAGAAGCTCCACCACGACGCGCTGAGCAATGTGGGCCGAAGGCAGAAATGCGATGGTGCAGTCTTCCGGGGCGAGCGGGAGCACCTGCGGGCCCATGTCGATGTTGGAGACCAGCGCATTGTGCGAGACGAGCCCCATCTTGGGTTCGCCGGTGGCGCCGGACGTCAGGTAGAGGATAGCCGGGTCGTCAGCGCGCGTCTCGCCGTGAATGCGCTCAAAGATGCCGGGGTCGTCGGCCATCGCGCGGCGGCCGACGTCGCGCAGCTCATCGAGCGTGATCGCCTCCTGACCCGGTTCGGCGGCGCCCACGAGAAGAATCCACCGAACCTTGAGGCCGTCAGCACCCGCCGCACGCTGAAGTGCGTGCATTGCTGTCACATCCTCAACGAAGATCACTCGCGCGTCGGTGTGTTGCAGGTTCCGGATCTGGTCGGGCAGGGGATAGCTTGTGTAGAGCGCGGCGGCCACAGCGCCTGCGGTCATTACACCAACGTCAGCCAGATAGAACTCAGCGCGGGTTTCCGCGAACAGCGCGATCTTGTCGTCTTTCGCAATGCCCAGTTTGCGCAGGCCGGACGCGATCTCACGCACGATGGAACGGAAATCACTCCACGTGTACGTGCGATAGCCGCCTCTGCCGTCGGGCTGGTGCAGCGCGGGTTTGTCGCCCCATTGTTGGGCTGCCTCATCGAGAACCGTGTAGACGGTCCGTGCAGTCATCGTAGAAATGCTAACACTCTCGATGTCGCAGAATGGAGAAATGGCGTTTGAACACGAGCTGCACATTGCGCGCGAGGCCGTTGAGACCGCGGCGGAAATCGCGCACCGACTGCAACCCGGCATCGTTGCGGAAACGAAGCCGGACAACTCGCCGGTGACCGAAGCGGACCGGCAGTGTGAGCGCGCAATTGTGGAGCGAATCCTGCAGGCGTTCCCCGATGACGGGATTCTGGCGGAGGAAGGCAGCGCCGCGGAGAGCCGCAACGGCCGGAAGTGGATTATCGATCCGATCGACGGCACGCGCGATTTCGTGCGCGGCACGCCGTTGTGGGCGAATTTGCTTGCGCTCGAGCAGGACGGCGAGATTGTGGCCGGCGTAGTGAATCTGCCCGAGCTTGGCTGGTTCTGTCACGCGACGAAAGACGGCGGCGCGTATCGCAATGGAAAGCGGCTGCATGTCTCGTCCAGAAAGATGGTTGAAGAATCCATCTTCTGCGCAAACGCATACGATCGCTTCGCGAAGATGCCGTTCCAAGACCGGCTGGGGGCATGGATCGCGCGCTTCTGGGCGGTGCGCGGCCTTGGCGGCGCCGCCGATGCGATGATGCTCGCCGCCGGCGAAGTGGAAGTGTGGCTCGAACCCGTCGCGAAGCCGTGGGATTTCGCGCCTTTGAAGATCATTGGTGAAGAAGCCGGCGCCGTGTTTTTCAACTTCACCGGAGGCAGCGACATCTATTCGGGAAGCGGCGCACTCTGCGTTCCGGCGCTGGAAGGAGAAGTGAGAGCACTCCTGGGCCTATGATGTCAACAACAAAAACTGGCCAAAATGTTTGAACTTCTGTATCCTGATAAGGAAAGGAGCCACATGGCTACAAAGAAAGCAGCAAAGAAGACCGCGGCGAAGAAGGCCGCTCCGAAGAAAGCCGCAAAGAAGACCGCGAAAAAGCCCGCAAAGAAGGCCGCGAAGAAAGCCACGAAAAAGGCCGCAAAGAAGTAGCTAGCGAGGTACGGAGCCGCCGCCGGCAACATTCACGCGGCGCCTCCACTCGAACAGCACGACGCCAGCCGCTACCGAAACATTCAGCGAGGCAATTGGACCGGCCATGGGAATGCGCACCACTACGTCGCAACGCCTGCGTACGTGTTCGTGCAGACCATGGCCTTCTCCGCCAAGCACGAAGACGGATGGCGTGGCGTAGTCTGTTTCGTTGTAGAGCTGTTCTCCGCGTTCGTCCAGCCCGTACACCCAGAAGCGGCGCTGTTTCAGCTTCTCCAGAGTCTGGCTGATGTTGACTGCCCTCACGATGGGAAGGTATTCGACTGCTCCCGCGGCCGCTTTCGTCACCGTTTCCGTGAGGCCGCTGGCGCGACGTTCGGGAATAACAATGGCATCCGCGCCCGCAGCGTGTGCGGTGCGGATGATCGCCCCCAGGTTATGCGGGTCTTCCACGCCATCGAGAATCACAACCAACCTTGCCGATTCCGATATTGCGTCGAGATCGGCATAGGCGTGAGCCGCCGCAAAGGCCACGACACCCTGGTGATTCGCTTTCGCAGCGGCACGATCGAGCGCCTCGCGCGGTTCAAAGCGGATTAATGTTCCGTTGCGGCGGCAGAGGTCGATCAGCTCCTGAATGCGCTGACCGCCCGCCCCTCGCGCAACGAGCACATGATCCAATTGCCGGCTGGCGCGCAGGGCTTCACGCACCGGATGAATACCCGCGATAACATCCACGAATCCAGATTACGCGTTTCCGCGGCGCGATACTGAAATTGCATGAGCACGCCCGCGGAAGTTTTCGAACTGCCGATTGCGGTGGACGCCGGCGACATCGACGATCTCGGCCACGTCAACAACGTCACCTACGTCCGCTGGGTGCAAGACGCCGCGGTGGCGCACTGGACCACTGCCGCCGCGCCGCCCGATCAGGCGACACTGTACTGGGTTGTTCTGCGGCACGAGATCGAATACAAGCGACCGGCAATGCCGGACGATCGCGTGATCGCCAGGACATGGGTGGGCACGGCAACGCGTCTTCGATTCGAGAGACACACGGAAATCGTCCGCGCGGATGGAACTCTGCTGGCGAAGGCGCTTACGCAATGGTGTCCGATGGACCGGGCAACCGGCAGACCGGCCGCTGTGAGCGACGAGGTGCGCGCGCGGTTCTCGGTCAGCGCGAGCCACGGCTGAAGCTACCCGCAGACTTCCAGCAGCTTCCCGCGGATGTCCGGTTGCATTGCCAGCGGCACCTGCGCACCTTCATGAGTGACGTAGAACACATCCATCGCCTTGTGCGCTTCCGTGTCGATCAACACTACCTCGATGTTCAGGCCGGCCGAGGACAAGACCTGCGTCAGATCGTACAGGAGGCCCGGCCGATCTTCCGCGACGATCTCGATGAGAGATGACATCTCCGACACCTCGTTGTTAAACGCCACGGACGATGGCACGCGCCCCTGGCCGCTGACCGAGGGCTTCCGGCGGCCGGAGAGAAGCTTGCGCACGTCCACCTTCCCCGTGATCGCGCGCCGCACGGTGTCACGCAGCCGGTCGACTTCCGATGCATTCAGCTCGAGCGTGCGGTGCGGATCGGAAAACGCGAACGTATCCAGGATCACTCCACGTGAGTTCGCGAAGGCTTCGGCCTTGAGGATATTCAGGCCGAACGAGGCCAGCGTCCCGGAGAGCGAGGCCAGGAGGAAGGGCCGGTCGCTGGTGATCACCGTCATGCGCCAGGCACCTTCGGATCGTTCGATGGAGATCGCGAGGCCAGCCGCGCGATTCTCGCTCCAGAGGACGTAGTGCGCGCGAATCTCGTCTTCGCTGTGCGTGTTCAGATAACGCGTCGGAAATCCTTCGACAAAGGCGGACACCTCCGCGCTCAGACACACTTCGCGAATACGCGACGTATGCAATTCGCGCGTGAACTCGTCGTACCCGGCCAGATAGGTCAGCCAGAGCTGTTCCAGCCGCCACGGCGTCATCGCCGCGGGGTTCACCGCGTTGATGTCTGCCCACGTCAGCAATGTCAGCATGCGCAAACGCTCCACTGTCCCGATCCGTCCCGCCATATAACGCGCCGTGGCAGGATCGTTCAGATCGCGCGAGTTCATGATTGCCGAAAGGTCGAGATGATGACGGATCAGAAAGACAACAGTCTCGCGCTCGGCGGGCGGGACGCCAAGGCGCTCCATGACAACGGTGGCGAAGCGGACCGACTCAGTAGTGTGTTCGCCGGTTCCGCTGCCTTTGCCCATATCGTGAAGCAGCAAGGCCAGGCGAAGCGTCTCCCACGCCGCGGTTTCGTGCAACAGCGTGCGGAAGCGCTGACGTTCGGGGTCTTTTGAATCGCGCAGCTCTTCCAGCGATTCGAGGGTCACCAGGGTGTGTTCGTCAACGGTGTATTGGTGATAGAAGTCCCGAGTCACCAGACAATCGACGCGCGTCCATTCCGGAATCAACCGTGTGAGAAGCCCGGTTTCGTGCATCGTTCGGATAGCCAGCGCCGCATAGGGCAACCCCAGCAGTGCGCGCAGAGACGACCACGACGGCTGCCGGCTCACCCACATTCCGCCGAGCGCAGCCGCGATCCGCGACTCGGTCTCGCGGGCAAGGCGGAGCTTATGCCGCGCGAGGAACTGCATCAAACGAATTGGATACTCAGGATCCCGCTCCAGATCTAGCGGTTCACGCAGGAGTACACGCTCTCGCGACACGGTGAACTCGGAGTTGGACACACGACTGCGCCAGTCGCGGAACTGGGAGAACAGTCCCAGGTCACGGCGCTCCGAGGCCTCCATGGCCAGATTGGCAGCGCGCCAGATCTCGCGTGCGCTGCGGTAGTATTCGCGCATCCAGACAGCCGGTTCCTGCGATATCGCCTCCTGCAGATCGAAAGTGAGCAGGTTGGCATCACGTCCCAGCGAACGATGCAGGAAGATCCGGATGGAGCAGAGCGTTGCCGCTGCGGTCTCTGGAGCGTGGTCCTCGGCCGATTCGCGCAACATAGACAGCCAGCGGATGACGTGCAGATCACGCAAGCCGCCTGGATGCTCCTTAACGTTCGGCTCCAGATGATAGATTGTGCCGCCGAATTTGGCGTGCCGTGCGCGGGTCATCCTGCACAGCTGGTCCATCAGCACAGGCCGCTCGCGATGAAGGAACTTCGGCAACTCCGCTTCGAGCCGGCCGTGCCGCGCGCGGTCGCCGCAGAGGAAACGGTGATCCAGCAGGCTGATGGTCAGCTCCAGATTGCCCTGATGCAGCTCCAGGCAATCCTCCACGGTGTGCACCGACTGGCTCACCCGCAATCCCGCATCCCACAGAGAGCGCAGGAACTCGGATATCATCTCCCTTTGCTCGCGCGTTTCATCCGGCGCGGCATTCAGGAGCAGAAGATCGACGTCCGAATAGGGGAAGAGTTCCCGCCGTCCGTAACCTCCGACTGCCACTACCGTTACGGGCGGACGGACAGCCTGAAAAGCTTCGGAGACAGTCCGGTCCACTTCTTCAGTACGCCGCAGGAGTTCCTCGCGCGCGCCGCCCGGAGGCCACGCTGCCGGCGGCTCGGTGGCCGCACCCTGTGTTCGATATACGAGTGCTTCGTCAGGTCGTGTTTGTGGTGTCAGAGCGCGCCCTCTCCGCGCTCGTCGTTGCGTATCCGGATAGCCTCGGCGACGTCGTAGAGAAATATCTTCCCGTCGCCGATTTTGCCCGTCCGCGCGGAGGTCAGAATGGTCTGGACCACTTCCTCGGACCGCGCCGAAGGGACCACCATCTCGATCTTCATTTTGGGCAGCAGGTCGACTTCATATTCCATGCCCCGATAGATCTCCTTATGGCCCTTCTGTCGCCCGTGTCCGCGAACCTCAGTGATGGTCATGCCATCCACGCCAATTGCCTTCAACGCGGCCTTGACGTCCTCCAGCTTATGTGGCTGTATCACGGCTTCAATTTTCTTCATAAGGTTACGCTTCGAGATTATAACCTTCTTCGCCGTGCAGGCTGAGGTCCAGACCTTCGGTCTCCTGCTCCGCAGCTACGCGTACGCCGAGCAGCAAATCGCAGATTTTCAAGATCACCAGAGTGCCCACGGCCGCCAGGCCCCACGAGATGAGCACCGCGATACCCTGGTTCAGCACCTGGGACGGATTGCCGTCCACCAGTCCCAGGGCCTTGCCGTTCAAACCGCCATTAACGAGGCGCGTGGCAAACACGCCAGTCAGGATCGCACCCAGCGTGCCGCCAATGCCGTGCACGCCGAAGGCGTCGAGGGAGTCGTCGTAGCCGAACTTCTGCTTGACAAGCGCCACCATGAAATAGCAGACAATGCCCGCCGCGAAGCCGATGGCCATTGCACTCATCGGCGTCACGAAGCCGGAAGCCGGAGTGATGGCCACCAGTCCTGCCACCGCACCTGAAATTCCGCCGAGAACGCTCGGCTTACCGTTGCGCAACCATTCGGCAAGAAGCCAGCCCAGCACCGCCGCAGCCGTGGCGAAATGGGTGGCCACGAAGGCGCTGGTCGCCAAAGCGGAAGCCGCCAGAGCGCTGCCCGCGTTGAAACCGAACCAGCCCACCCACAGGAGGCAAGCTCCGATGAAGCTGATGGTCAGGTTGTGCGGCTTAATCGGCTCATGCGGATATCCAATTCGTTTGCCCAGATAGAGCGCCGCCACCAGCGCCGATACCCCGGAGCTGATGTGCACCACCGTTCCGCCGGCAAAGTCGAGGCATGGAATGCGACCGCCGAGGAAAGCGTTCAGCAGCCCGCCCTTGCCCCACACCATGTGCGCCAGCGGGAAGTAGACCAACAGCATCCAGAGCACCGTGAACAGCAGCATCGCGCTGAACTTCATGCGCTCGGCGTAAGCGCCTGAGATCAGGGCCGGTGTGATGATCGCGAACATCAACTGATACACCATAAACGTCTGCTGCGGAATGGTGGCCGCGTAATCTGCGTTCGGCGCCGCGCCGACCCCATTCAGAAATGCGTATCGAAGATCTCCGAGGAAAGCCGACCCTT